>WNGP01009364.1_pt1 | contig 10199 bp, 11 predicted proteins | sample 5407671 | NCBI WGS metagenome assembly WNGP01 (sample SAMN13153381, study PRJNA577476) | soil metagenome | isolation source: 40 cm soil or saprolite under Garry oak tree replicate 2 | place: USA:California | collected 2016-06-15
GCGCAAGATTCCCCACTGCTGCCTCCCGTAGGAGTCTGGGCCGTGTCTCAGTCCCAATGTGGCTGGCCATCCTCTCAGACCAGCTACCCGTCGTCGCCTTGGTGGGCCGTTACCCCGCCAACTAGCTGATAGGCCGCGAAGCCCTCCATCGGCGCAACCTTGCGGCTGCTTTCCTCGCCCAGGGATGCCCCCGAACGATCGTATGCGGTATTAACCGGCCGTTGGGCCGGCTGTCCCCCACCGTTGGACAGGTTCTTCACGTGTTACGCACCCGTCTGCCACTGAACCGGAGTTGCCCCCGGTCCCGTACGACTTACATGTGTTAGGCACGCCGCCAGCGTTCGTCCTGAGCCAGGATCAAACTCTCCAATGATTGGAAAATTCGAACAGCTCACCGAACGACTGGTACATCTGTCGTCCGAATCACAATCAGAATGAAACCCCTTGCGGCGCGCGTCTGAAAGCGCGCGTCCGCTCAAATGGGGCCGCACTCCACACACTCGATCATCAATTCTCAAAGAGCCGCGAACCAAAAAGTTCGTAATGAGACTCGCATTCTACCCGGGCCCTGAAGGGGAGTCAAGGGGGCCCCCTATTTGAAGATACGCCCCAGGTTCGTCGTCAAACCCACGAACATTTGATCGGGCGTCCCGGCCACCAAGCCGCGCACGCCGCCGGCGTCTACGACGACCCACTCCGCCACCGTCGCCATCAGTGCCCCCAAGAAACCGCGCTGGGCTCGCCCCGCGCCCCCGTTCGTAAAGTCAAACAGCTCAACAGCCACGCCGACCGGTCCCACCCCGCCATGCGCCAAGCCGATCGAGGTGAACCACTGCGGTGCCCCCGCGCCAAGTCCCACCGGCCCGCTGTTCCCATCGAAGTGGAGGCCCGCGGGAAGCTCGGCGCTGAGCACCCAGACGACGCTCCCCAAGGCTTGCCCCGCGCCCAATCCCCGCCCGGCGTCCCCGGTGGGCAGCGTCAGCGCGGGGACGAAGGCGATGGTGGCCCTGGGTGACACGGCCTGCCTCACCTTGAGCGAGACGCCCATGTCGCCCACGCCGGCCCCCGCCCCAGTCCGCACATACCCTGCCCCGAACAGCCCGAGCTGCACGTCGCGCAGCAACCCGATCTTGAGGTTGAAATCCCAGGCCGTCCCTTGACCGAGCCCGCTAGCGCCGAAGGCGCGGACTCCCTGCTCGAGCTCCGCGAACCCCGGCGCCACGGTGTACGCATGCGTCGCCACGGTGGGACGTTCGGGGTTCGCCGCGTGCGGAGACGCTTGCGCGACCAGGAGCACGAGCGCGAGGCCGTTCATCCTCCCACCTGTGGCTCGACGTGCTTCTTGTAGCAGTCGGGACAAATCCCGTGGCTGAACTGCGCCTCACTGCGCTTCTCGACGTATCCTTCGATGGACTCCCAGCTCTCATCCCCGCCCCGGATCCGCTTGCAGTACTGGCAGATCGGGAGCAAGCCCTCGAGCTGCTGCACGTGAAGCCGCAGACCGAGAATCCGCTCGGCGACCGTGAGCCGGGCGCGCAGCTCCTCGAGGTCGACCGGCTTGGTGATGAAGTCGTCGGCGCCGGCGTCCATCCCTTCGAGGTAGCGCTGCTTCCCGCCAGTCGCGGTGACGAGGATGAAGTAGGTGTAGCGGTCATCGCGGCGGCCGCGAATGCGGCGACACAGGTCGGGGCCGTCGATCTCGGGCATCTGCCAGTCCGAGATGACGACGGGAATGTGCATCAGCTGCAGGTCGGACCAGGCCTCGGCGCCGTCCGCGGCGAGGGTCACCTCGTGTCCCATCCCCTTCAGCGCCGCACTGAGCGTGAGCCGCGTGACGGCGTCGTCTTCAGCGATGAGGACGTGCATATGCGCCCGGGAGGATTCGAACCTCCGACCAACAGCTTAAAAGGCAAACGCTGAGCGCCACAGAACGCCAGCGGACGACAGTCAGCGCCAATTCTACAACATCTCTCCCCGAGTAGCGACCGAAACCCGAAAGCCTACCGGGTTCCTCTATCTGGTCCCACAGTTTGCCACCCGGCCGCTGTTGCGCAGGGCATGTGCGACAAGAGATTCTCTCGTCATGCGCGACTACCATCGACAGGAAGTCACGGTCCGGCGCGCCATTCGTTCAACGATGGCGCGCGCAACTCGCATCACTAACGACGCCCTTCGACTCGGCGTCCGCATCGTCCAATCCGAAACGGCCGGCGCAGCAACAACCTTCGAACTGGCCTACCGAGCCCTGTATGTCGATAAGGACGATTCTCGGGCGAAGGCGTGGGCGGTCCATAATGATCTGCGGTACTCCTATCCGCCGAATCTGAAGGCAGCGATGCGTACAGTGTACCGCGAGCGGGGGGAGCCGGAGAAGACCGCCGACGAGATGTATGCGAAGCGGTACGCACCGCTCGCCGCGGCGAAGCATGGGAATCCAAGAGCCATGCAGCAGTTCGGTCTACAGAGAGGCGGCGATACGTTGCACATCTTCTTAGGACCCGTAGACGAACCCGCTGCGACCAAGGCGTGCCAGATCGCGATGATAGAAGGCGTGAGGCTGCTGGGTATGGTGTTGGGGGATCTCGTTGACAACCACGTCCGGGAGACGAATCGAGCTCAGTTTCAGAAGGCACTAAACCGTGTGGCGGGGCGCGTTCACCGATTGCTCGAAGCACTCGCCAAGCCGTTTGCGAAGTCGCCGTGACCAGAAACCGTTGTAATCGGCGACCTGTACGAGAGGTGCGAGGTGGCCGACTACCTACGCGAGGACGGCGAGCGGATGCGGGCGCAGCTCGGACCGCAGAAGCTCTCGCTGGCACGGTGATGGTGAGAGGGGGCTATCGTTTCGCCGCGTTTAGAATTGAGTCAGCCTGCCACGTCACGATGGTTTGCTCTGCCCACTCCAACCAACCGCGATCGGTCTCATTGAGGCGTTGCGAATCAAAATAGGCGTCCAGCACGTCGAACGGCGGCAGCTTCCGAATACACGGCTGCCACTGGCGCCGTAGCTCGTCCATCTCCACCACGCGCCCATTGACGATGTCCGGATGCGCGCGCACGCACGCGACCCACGCAGCGGCCTGGCGCATCCTCGCCGCGTGCTGTGCAGCGGCCGCCCGCGCCTCCTCCTGCGCTACGCGCGCGAGGACCGCGGCGGCCTGCGCCTCATGATCTCGCTGAAGGCTGTCGAGGTGACCCTGCCAGGCGTACTTCGCCGGTCCGGCGGTATCGGCTGGCCAATCGTACTTCATCACGAGGCAACGGGCGAGCTCGTCGCCCGAGCTGCTGATGAGTTCGCACGCGGCCAATTCCGCACCACGATCGTGCGCGGTCGCCGCCGAACCGCATCCCACGAGCAGGAGGGCGAGCGTGGGGACGAACATCGGTCCAGTGTTCCCCATTCTGTCACCCACTTTCGCCTAGAACGGCGCGATCGACTGCGTAACTCTATGCGCCCGGGAGGATTCGAACCTCCGACCAACAGCTTAGAAGGCTGCTGCTCTATCCACCTGAGCTACGGGCGCGAGAGGTACGGCGTGCATCCGTAACGTAATTCGACCCCGCGCTACGCGGAACTCGGCGCCTTGGGCCGTCTATACTCCTTGGTGAACACGGCGCGCAGCTGCCCGCGCCACATCCGGGCCAGCAGGCGGTACGCGATGCGCAGCACCGCGAACGGCCCAGGCCAGATATCATCCCACGTGAAATACGCCCCGACCGGCCGGCGTAGCAGGGCCTGCACCAGGCCACGCAGCACTGCCAGGACGGAGTCGCCGTCGTTCAATCTGCCGCCGGTCTCCTCGAGGACCGCGAGGAACGTGGCGCCGTCGGTCTGTGGGGCGCCCACCGGCAGCTCGGCGCCGCACATCAGGCGATAGGCGTCGAGCGTCAGATTCACGCCGCAGCGCGTGCCGAAATAGTGACACATGCCGAGCCGCGGGTTCAGCTCCAGGTACTTGAACCGCCCGTCGCGGGCATCGTACTTCACGTCGATGTCGGCGACACCGACGTACTCAAAGCGCTTCCCCACCGCGGCCGCGAGCTCGAGCAGCGCCTCGCTGCGCTCACTGACGGCGCGGCTGGTCGCGCCGTAGTGCGCCGGCATCGTCGCGAGCTTGCGGAACGTGAAGGCGCGGGCCAGCTCGCTGGCGCCGTCAAACAGGCAGATGCACTCCCATAACGCGTCGTCGGGACCGGGGATCAGCTCCTGCGCGATCACGCGGCCGAAGACGGCGCCGCTCGTGCGGTAAAACTCCTCGGCGTCGGCGAGGCTGCGGATGACGACATTCCTCCACCCCAACCCGTCCTTGTCCACGTACGTGCGGGGCTTCACGATCAGGGGCAGCTCCAAGCGTCGCACCAGCTCGGCGGGTGAGGCCGGCAACTCCTGCACGGTCTTCGGAAACGGGATCTCGGTTCCCTCGAGGAGCCGCGTGTCCCTGGCTTTGTCGAGTGCAATGTTGATCGCGGCATCGGGGGGGATGCAGCAACGGAAGCGCTTGTCCAGCTGGGCGCGGTGCTTCGCCACGATGTGGGCGAGCAGGTCCGACGTGGGAATGAGCACCGGCCGCGGTTCCCGATCGATCCCGGACAGCACGTCCAGGACCGCGGCCGCCACGTCGTTCGACTTGGGGACCAGAATCTTGTGGCCGTAGCGAGAGGCGCGGACGGGCTCCCACGGGTCGAGCATAACGACGATCGTGGGCACGCCTCCGGCATGGAGGCTCCGAACCGCCCCGAGACCAACGGCGTCAGAGCTGAGAACGACCGCCCACGGCTTACGCGCCGTGGACTGCATTCGGCACGAGGCTGTGGCGGGAGTGACCGTTCCTCGCCCGACTGCTGATGTAACGCGTCAGTGCGTGGGCCGCATAGCGCGTTCCCACGACGAAACGACAGAGCGGACCGAACGTGTTGGCGGCCGGCGCACCCGTGAAGTGCAGACCCGGCACGGACGATTCGAATCCCACGTCGAGCTCGGGATACCCATCGCGGGTGCGCACGGCCTGCCGCAGCGTGGGTGACAGAAACGGGTACCGACCGATGTCCACGCGATACCCGGTGGCAAGGAGCAGGTGATCGACGACCCGTTCGGAGCCGTCACCGAGGCGCAGGCGCAGCTGCGACCCGGTGGACGTCGCCGCGGCAATCGTGCACCCCGTGGTGATACGCACGGACGCCAGCCGCGGGAACAACCAGCTCGCGCCGGCCGGCCGCACGGCACGGGCCGTGAGGAAATCCTGGAGAACCCTCGGCGACCGCCGAAACATCTGCGGCCACGCGATGAGCCAACTCACGAAGCGCGGGCCCATGATGTCCAGCGGCGGGCGGGCGATGGGGCTGAGGAGCCGCCGGGCCGCGCGGACCAAGGCCGCTTGGTCGGTTGAGCCCGGGAGCGCGTTAATGCGCGAGGCCCGCGCCACGACCTCGGTCTCGGCACCCGCCTCGTGCAACAGCGCGGCTGATTCGAGCGCGCTCTGCCCCGCGCCCAGGACCACGACCCGCTGGCGGGCGAATCGGCTCAGATCACAGTGGTCGAACGAATGGGAAACGAGCGACGCCGGCAGCCCATCGAACTGCGCCGGGCGCTGGGCGAACGGGCCGAGTCCCGTGGCCACCACGACGCGCCGCGCCTGGAACTCCTCGCCATCGTCCAGGCGGAGGCGGAACCCCTCGGACTCCCGCGCCAGCTGCGTCACCCGGCGCCGGTCGACGTCCGGGACCGCCTGCTCCTGGAACCAGAGCCCGTAGCGTACGAAGTCGTCGATGGGTACGGGCTTGGCCTGGGGGAGCCGATGGAGGGCGCGGTAGCTATCGAGCCGTAGCTGACCGTCGGGGTCGCCGAGACTCGAAGCGGCCGCACCCGATCGCAGGAACATGCCCCGCGGCATGTGCTGTTTCCAGAACTCCATCGGCTCGCCGAGGACTCGGATTTCGAGCCGCTGGGCACGCAAATGCGCGGCTGCGGCCAGTCCGTATGGCCCCGCACCGATGATTGCGACCTGACACGACGAATTCCCGCCCCGCATGGCCCCTTCCGAAGCTGCCCGTTGTGGTAAGGCGCCCACACGAGGGCAAGCGTCATGCCGTGGTGCCAGGGGCGTGGCGGCGTCGCAACGTGTTGACTGGATTGCGCTTTGTGCATCAGATGGGGTGCCAGCGCGCGCGTTCCGACCACAGAAGTGTCACTGCCCGGCCACGTCCGTCAACGCCGCACACTTCGCTTCAGTCGGGGCGGCGGGATTCGAACCCGCGACCTCCTGGTCCCAAACCAGGCGCGCTACCGGACTGCGCCACACCCCGATAAGCACAGACGCCAGGAAAAGCTACTAGGTCGACCGGCGCAGGAGAACCTCGATCAGGGCGCGAAACGCCCGGCCGCGGTGAGACACTCTGTGCTTGGCGCCGGGCGGCGCTTCACCGAAGGTCATCTGCAGCTCGGTGGAATAGAACAACGGATCGTACCCGAACCCGCCATCCCCTCGCGGCTCGGGGAGCACGAAGCCTTCGCACGTCGCCTCGACGATCTCGGGGACTCCGCTCGGCACGGAGAGAAAGGCGACCACGCAGCGGTAGCGCGCCGTGCGCTGTGCCTCCGGGACGCCGGCGAGCTTCTCGAGCAGCAGGCGGTTGTTCGCCGCGTCCGCGCCCGGTCCCTCGGCCCCCGACCAGCGCGCCGACCGGGTGCCGGGGGCGCCGCCCAAGGCGTCCACCTCGATGCCGGAATCGTCCGCGACCGTGGGGAGCCCGGCACGGGTGGCGAAGTACCGCGCCTTCGCCACGGCATTCTCGACGTAGCTCGCGCCGATCTCCAGGTCGGCTTCGTCGGGCAAGCGTTCCAGAAAGCGGTCGCGGGGGAAGGCCAGGTCGAACGGCAAGCCGGCGAACAACTCGCGGATCTCGTGCGCCTTGCCGGGGCTGCGCGTCGCCACGAGCAGCTTCACGCGCGCAGCTTCCGCACCAGATCCGTGGTCGACTTCCCCTCGACGAGCGGTACCCGCACGACGCGTCCGCCCCACGCCTCGACCTCCGCCGCCCCGACGATCGCCTCGCGGGCGTAATCGGCTCCCTTCACGAGGACGTCGGGATGCAGGCGCTGGATGAGCGCGAGCGGGGTGTCTTCGTCGAAGAGCACGACGCAATCCACCGCGGCGAGCGCCGCGATGAGACGGGCCCGATCGCCCTCGGCCACGAGCGGCCGGTCGGGCCCCTTGGCGAGGCGGCGCGCCGAGGCATCGCTGTTCACGCCCACGACGAGCGCGTCTGCCTCGGCGCGTGCCGCTTCGAGCAGGGCCACGTGACCCGCATGGAGCAGATCGAAGACTCCGTTGGTGAACACGACGCGTCCGCGCTGCGCCCGGCGCCAAGCGGCCGCGGCGTCGAGCGTGAGGACCTTCGTGGCGGTGTTCAGAGTGGCTGCGTGGCCCGGGGAGAAAAGTTGAACGTGTGCGTGAAGAGCGGGAGACGCACGGTTTCGCCGTATCGCGTCTCGATCGAGATTTCCCGCGGGCTCGCGGTACGACGAATCACCAGCTCGGACCCCGCCGAGTCGGGCAACCCGATCTCCTGGACGGCTGCCTGAATGCGGCGGCGGATCGTGCCGTCGTCGAGTGCGGCGGCGACGCGGGTCTGCGACTGCATCTCATCGAGCAGGCGGTAATACCGGAAGTAGACCTCGCCGATGTTCACACCGTAATACAACGCCGCGACGAAGATCAGCAGCGAGATGAGACAGCCGGTCGAGCTGGCGCCACGACGACCCTTCACCACTGGGACTGTGCTCCATCCACGATGTCGTTGACGAGCTTCTGGAGAGCGAGCTTGCGGCCCTGCACCTCCTGCGGCGGATCGTACTCCCCTTCGACCGAGAGCCCGTCCCGCTTCCACACCGTCTTGCCCTCGCGCTGATTCACGATCTCGACGTTCACCGTCAACAGCACTTTGCGACGCGTCACGGTCGCCTGACCCTGCCCCGGCTGGAAGGCGACCGGCACGTCGGGATCGTAGCGCACCACCCGCCCGCGCACGACGGCATCGGCATTGGTTTCGCCCGCGAGACGCAGCCCGAGGCGCTGTTCGACGGCTTCCCGCACGGCGTCGTTGACCTCCTGGGTCAGCGCCGGCTCCGGCGTGTCGTTCTCGAACGGCACGATCGCGACGGTCTTGACGTTGGGCAGCACGCCGCCGGCAAAGCCATACAGGCAACCGGCCAACCAGAACGCTGCCGCGCTAGCGGCGGCTGCGCCACAACGTCGGCGGAAAGGCTGCCGCCGTATCCACTCCCACGACCGTGAGCTCAAACCGTGCCGAGGCCTCCGGGAAATCGATGCGCGCGCCGATGGGGCGCACCTGGGGATCGAGTCGAGTGCGGCTCCGTGCCACCGCCCTGCCGTCGCGTCGCCACTCGGCTTCGAGCATCCGCTCGGCGCCGAGGGTCGCCACGTAATCGAGCGTATCGCCCGACGTCGCAAAGCGCCATATCGTGCGGCCCGCTTCCGCGAGCCCGAACACCGCGGCATCCGGCTGCGGCGGCTGCACCATACCGAGCGCCGCCCACAACATCGGGATCGCCGGGACGAGCGACCGAAAGTTCGCCGCGGGATCCGCCCACGCCACCGTGTCTCCGATCACGACCGCCGCGCCGCTGCCGAGACCGAACGGCCCCGCGTAGTCGAATCGCAGCGAGTCGGGCGGGGCAATCCGCGCGCTCCCCCGTCCCGCATACCTGACGCGGCCGTCCTCGTAGCGCCAGCGGAACCTGATGACGGTCCTCGCCCCGGGCAGTGTCGCGCGCGTCCACGCCAGCGCGCTGTCCAGATGCGCCGGCGCGAGGGCCACCGGCACGAGCGGCGCGGGCGGACCGGGACACGCCGCCAACAACGCACCCGCGCCAATGTAGGAAAGCGCGCGGAGCCGGTCAAGCGAAAACCGTTGCCGCCTCAGTAGTTGAACCCGAAAAAGAAGTCGACGAACTTGGTGCCGCGGTCGCTCTGGGGCAGTCCGTAGAACCCCAGGTCGCCCGAGTGGAAACGGTAGCCGAGATCGAGCCGCAACACGAGCGGCGGGCCGATCGGCATGCGCAGGCCGAGCCCGCTCGAGCCGAGCACGCCCCGGCGCGTGGTCGCGTCGGTCCAGGCGCGCCCGTAGTCGACGAACAGCGCGCCCTGCACGCCCGGAAATCGGGCGGCGCCGAAGGGGAACCCGATCGTGAGGAAATCGGTGATCGGGAAGCGGAGCTCGGCGTTGAAGAGCCAGGCGCGCGTCCCGGCGACGTAGCCGTAGCGCGGGTACCCGCGCAATCCCCACGAGCCCCCGATGTTGACCCGCCGCGGCCGCTCGCCCCCCGACGCATAGCCCTGCAGCCGCACGGCGAGCGCGCTGCGCAGCGACGTGCGGAGGTACGTGCGGACGTCGCCCGACATGAGCCACGAATCGAAGCGGCCATGGCTCAAGTCGTTGACGAGACCGGCGGTGAAATTGTATCGCGTCCCATCGATCGGCCCGGTCGCGAGCCACAGGGTGTTGTCCTTCACGTAACTCAGATAGTTGGACGCGAGCCAGCCGACGCGGCGCAGCTCGTCGACGCCCTCGGTGAGCAGGTCGAAGCGGTCGGACCGCTCGAGCCGATACTCCGCCACGAGGCGCCGGAAACGCGTGAACGGATAGCGCAGCTGCGCCATGAACCCGTATGAGGTTTCCTCGAACAGCGAGCTGAAATCGCCCTCGTAGAACAGGCCGCGCTGGCGGAACGCGCCGACTCCCCAGTTCACGCGCCGCGCCTGGTTCAGGTAGAACACGGTCCCGTTGACGTTGTCCACGAGGTTGCCGAGTCCGCTCCCCTGAAACGAGGACAGCGATACGAAGACGACGTGGTCGGAGAGCAGGTCACTGAAGAGGAAGACCGCGCCCTGTGCCGATCCGAGTCCCGGCGCCACGAAGGCGTCGCCGGCGGCGAAGTCGAGCGTGAACTTCTTCTCGTACGGCGTGGCGTCGGCGCGGGCGTATCGCGGATGCGACAGCTCGCCCCAGGTCCATTCGGGCGGCGGCAGGTCCTTGGCGAGCGCGAATGTGCCCGCCGCGGAGGTGTCCGCCAGGGGATCGCCGGCATAGATGTTGAAGCTCAGGTCGGCAAAGCCGCCGAACAGCAATCGGCCCCCTCCCCGGGCGGCACTGTCCCGGGCCGGCACCCACTGCGGGTC
>WNGP01009160.1_pt1 | contig 10198 bp, 8 predicted proteins | sample 5407671 | NCBI WGS metagenome assembly WNGP01 (sample SAMN13153381, study PRJNA577476) | soil metagenome | isolation source: 40 cm soil or saprolite under Garry oak tree replicate 2 | place: USA:California | collected 2016-06-15
GTACCAGCATCAACTAGAGGCATTTCCTCCAGGTACAACTCAGTAGCTTCTTTCAAATTTGTAACAGCCTCTTCAAGGGTGTATCCCTGGCTAGCGGTTCCTACTTCTGGACATTCCGCAACATAAAGATGTTCCTCTTTATGAATGATGGCAGTAAAGGTTTGTTGGACCATTATTGGCATCCTTTCATTTTTGAAAGATCATCATTGCCCCCTACCTGATGGTAGGTAAATCCAGCATTAGCACTTCAAGCGCGGTACGTGCATTCACATTCTGATCCAACGCCTCCATCGTGCCTAAGATGGCGCGCATCATGCGTTGAGATTCGGAGGGGCCGACTTTCGCGGCCTGTTTTTGCAACAGATTGGACATATCTACGTTGACGACCAGGTCAAGGCTATTGTTGGCTGCTAATACCATATCACGCCACCAGAGTAACCACAACTCAAGTATACCACGTAGGTTGTCGCCATCGGCGCTGAGACGCTGCGCTATGTCAAAGCGACTGGCTCGATTGAGCGTGGGCAGTTTGGTCAGGGTTTCGCTTTGCGTGTAGCCAGCATGTCCTCGTCTTCTACCGCCTGCACTGCCCAGCCCATACGACCCGCCGCAAGCGCCGCGATTAAGGCAGCTTCTTCTGGTTCAACCTGCCAGCGTTCTTCAAGCGCCGTCTTGATCTGTGTGGTGGTGAGCAGGTGCATGGGAATCTGCTGCACGCGCGAGAGGATGGTGGGCAAGAGTTGACCGGGGTCGGGAGCGGTGAGCAGCAAGACGACATCGGGTTCAGGCTCTTCCAGTGTTTTTAAGAGGCAGTTGGCGGCCTGCACGTTCATTTCGTGCATACCCTGAATGATGAAGACGTTGCGACGGCCTTCCAGGGTCTTACGAGCCGAGTCGCTTTGCAAGGCGCGTACCTGGTCGATGAGGATGAATTGTTTGTCGGGTGGCCGGGCGATGTAATGCACATCTGGATGGTTATTGTGCATGACCTTGCGGCAGGAAAGGCAAACATTGCAGGGATTCTGCGGCGCGATACGCGGATCAGGCCCACCTGTGCAGAGCAGGGTCTGGGCGAAACGCCGGGCCAGCAACGCTTTGCCGATATGCTCTGGGCCGGTGAACAGGTAGGCATGGCGTACACGCTCGGCAACAAGCGCGCGGCGCAGGGTGTTGATGGTGTGTTCGTGACCGATGATGCCCCAGTCCTGGGTTGTGGTTTCTGCTGCTTTTATCATAGGGTCATGGTATCAGAAAGAGGGGACAAAGGCAAGGTGCCAGGAATATGTATCGCGTGATATACTATGATATATGAACGCTCGTTTCAGCTACCTCAGCCACCTGGAATGCAGCCACTGTCACCGTCAATACAACGCTGACCAGTTGCATAACGCTAGCCCGTGTTGCGCCCGACCCCTGCTGGCAATGTACGATCTCACCTCGCTGGCGCGTGACCTGGCGCCTGGGGATATCGCAAGCCGCGAGGCGATGATGTGGCGCTATCACGAACTGCTGCCGGTGCGGGAAGCGCGCTCGGTGTTGACGCTGGGAGAGGGGATGACGCCACTGTTAGCTGCGCCGCGCCTGGCACCGGTAGGACTGGAGCGGCGAGCCAGGCTGCTGGTGAAGGATGAGGGGCAGAACCCGACGGGCAGTTTCAAAGCCAGAGGGATGGCGGCAGCGGTTTCACGGGCGGTTGAATTGGGAGCGCTCGGTGTGGTAACGCCCACCGCCGGTAATGCGGGAGCTGCGATGGCGGCATATGCTGCGCGGGCGGGTATACCCGCTTATGTGTCTGCTCCCAAAGACGCGCCCGAATCGTGTATATTACAGGCTCGTTGCTATGGTGCTGAGGTGGATCTTATTGCTGGCCTCATTAGCGACGCGGGGCACCTGGCTGCCGATGTTGCGCGGCAGCGCGGCTGGTTCAACGTGGCGACGCTGCGAGAGCCATATCGCGCCGAGGGGAAGAAAACGATGGGCTTAGAGCTGGCCGAACAGCTTGGCTGGCGTTTGCCCGGTGCGATTATCTACCCTGCCGGGGGTGGCACAGGTATTGTTGGTATGTGGAAAGCCTTCGCGGAACTGCGCGCACTGGGCTGGCTGCAGGATGGGCAACTTCCCAAAATGATTATTGTGCAGGCCGAAGGATGCGCTCCACTGGTACGAGCGTTACATGAAGGTAGAGATGAAGCCGAGACGTGGCCCAGTTCGGATGCGCGAACCATAGCAACTGGTTTGCGCGTCCCATCGGCTATTGGCGATCGGCTGATTCTCCAGGCCGTGCGCGAAAGCGGGGGGACCGGGCTTACCGTCAGCGATGATGAGATGCTTGCCATGACGCGCTATGCCGCTCGACGCGAGGGCACGACCATCGCCGCTTATCACAAGCTGCTGGCGACGCATGTTTTGGTGCCTGAAACAGAAACCGTCCTGTTTTTTACAGGCAGCGGCTTGCCGGAAGTAGGAACATTGGCATAATGTTTACTACTCCACAGTAATTTGTGTCGAAATATGTTATGCTACGAACGTTAAAAGGCAAATGTATTATATGTTATCCTACTGCTCTCAAAGAAAAAAGATAAGGTAAATGTAACCAATGGACACCTCTGTCCGTCTCTACAACTCGAACAGTAGATTGCGCTCGCCACTGGGTACTGAAACGCGGAGCTATTCTACCAGCCCTTTACAGGGGGAAGAGGATAGAAGCGTAGAGGTATCAGGTGACCAAGAAGAACGAGTGACCGGCTCGATCTCTTCGCAATCGATAAGCGTGCTGGAAGAACCGGCACAACGGGTAGATGTAGCAGACTTTGAAGCGATTTTTCAGCGTTTTCAAGGGCCTATCACCAATTTCATCTACCACTTGATTGGCAATCGTGAACAAGCCTATGATCTTGCACAGGATGTTTTCGTCAAGGCGTACAAGGCGCTGCTCGGAGGCACGGTCGTACAGCCCGGAGCATTATCGGCCTGGCTGTACCGCATCGCATCGAATACGACGACCGATACACTACGCAGGCGACGTTTAATTTCCTGGTTGCCCCTTTCATTGTTTAATGAAGATCGCGGCATCGGCGCAGGGGTCATTTCCGACTCAGGCGGCGCAGCATCGGAGAACTTCACTTCAAACAATGAAGATGGCGAGGGGCGCAGCGTTAGCTCTTTCCACGAGCGCGGAGGCTATGACGGCGGACGTTTTGAAAATCGCGTAGCTGACCGCGAAATCGTTGAGCGTATCTTAAAGCAGTTGCCGCCCAAGTACGCGGTCTGCTTATGGCTGTACGAAAATGATGGGCACTCCTGTGCAGAGATTGCGGACATGTTGAACATCAGTGCATCGGCTGTCAAAATGCGCTTAATGCGCGCACGCGAACGGTTTATTACTTTATATCAACAAGAAGTGGGTGACAAGTGAATTGTGAGCAGGCCCGGACGATGATGTCCGTCTATCGCGAATTGAAAGACGGAGAGTTTGATACTCCTGAACTGGATGTTCACCTGGAACGGTGCGCGTCCTGTCGGCAAGCGTTGGCTCGCGATGCATTCATCGGTGACCAACTACGCACCCTACCGGTAATTGAACCACCGCCCGATATGCATGCGAAATTGATGCGCGCATTAGCCAGCGAACATCTGCAATTTATGCAGAAAGCCGCGCCGGGAACTGTATCTACTCCTGAGTTTCTCAAGCCTTATCTTCACGAACACGCTCAATCCACCCATCAATCCAATCTCTTCAGCGCATTCTCTACGGCGGAGACAGGGCCACTGCCGCTTATTCGCGCGAAACGCAAGGGCCACCCCCGTTCACATATGAGCCATTTTGCCGTGCTTGGCCTGGCGGCGATGTTTTTGATGGTGCTGATGATGGGCGGATTGATCTCATTGTTGCTATTGGCTCAGGGCAGTGCAAGAGGGGTAGCACACATAGCTACGAGTGGCGGCGCCGCTATTAACCACCCGATAGAAATACAGCAAACCATCTACAAAACCACTACCTCCTATCAACATGTGGGAAGTGCGGTGGCTGATCGCGACAACATCTATTATTCCGCCTATGGAGATGGAGTTGCTCCTTCCTGGATGTTACTACAACTTAATCGCGCAACCGAGACCAGCACGCCGTTGCTGAATACGCTCAGTAATGGGCCACTGGTGATCCTGGGCAGTTCGCCAGCATGGATCGTATGGTTACAGTACGATAACTCGGTCGCGCAGCAATATAGAAATGTCCCCAATGTTACCCAGCACTTGAATGTGGCATCCTGGAGTGTGCGCTACCTTTCACTGACGCAATTAGCCACTACAGGCGCGCCAGCCAGGCCGACGATTTTGTTCAAAGGGACTTTCGACCCATCGACGGCTCCATACTGGGTGCACGCACCGATCCAGGGCGTATGGTTTACGCAGAATATGCTGCTGGTGGCTACGATTAATGGGAGTGGCATTGGGCACCTGCTCGCCTATCAATTGGACCTGGTAGGTAAACCCGTCGTTACCCAGGTTGCGACGGCAGATACCGGTCATATCTTTACCTCCCCGACTGCAAATAGCGATGGCACTCAGTTATTCTGGGGTGATGAGTGGATGTCAGATACAGGATTTCTGAACAGTAATATCTGGACACAGCAGGAGACTAATGCCTCCAACGCGCTATACCCCACACATGGACGATGGGCCGGGCATCCAGCGAAGATCACGCAGCAGGAGCTATTCCGCTCCGATGGTATGTCTTTCCGTCCACAAATTGCTGATGATACGTTATTCTGGCTCAGCACGGCCACCACATCCACTTCAGCAAATGGAACGCCCGCCACGAGTGCCTCGCCGGGGGTTTCCACACCGCAACCCAGCAGCACATCCATCATTCCTCGCACAGATACCGGCATTTATGCGCCACCTTTGGATGCGACCGTGCGTGGTCAGGTGCTCATGCAGCCACTGTACAGTGATACGCTCACATCGCCGGTATCTTTGAATAACAACGGGTTGGCGTTCTCGCTGCAGGTCGGGACAGACTTTGCGCTGTGGCAGGGTGACAAAGGGTACGAAATGTACGATGTCCCATCCCAGGTTGATGTGAGTGTTGGGCATATTCTGGACAATGCGACATTCCTGGCGGTCAATGGCAACGCAGCGGTCTGGGTCGTGAACAATGCCAGCAATGCGACGCCTAGCGCCAGTGCACTTCCTACAGCGAGTATGTTTGCGTTTAACTGGCCGAAGTAGGGAAGATACCTTGCGGCCAGAAGCAAATGGATCTGGTTCGTCACGACTACTTTCACCATACTATATTCTATGAAAACTCATTCTTACGCTTCTATGAATTCTCCGTAACTTCGCCATCGCCTTCTAATGATTCTTTGCTCAACTCGACGATGTCCATGCCCAACTTTTGCACTAGCGTCGGGTCGAGACGAACGAGGTGCTCCTTTATCTCCAAATGCTGCTCTTCGATGCGTTTGATAATCTGCATGATGACTGTGTCCTGGTGATCCAGGTGCTCCATAATGTTGCGGGTTTCTTCCTCGCCCTTGATGTTGCAGTGGTAGTCGCTCTCGGCCATGATGCGGTCCTTCTCGGCCTGGCGGTTCTGGGACATCATTATTATCGGTGCAGAATATGCCGCTTCAAAACTTAACATTAAGTTGAGCAGTATAAACGGATATTCGTCGAAGGGTCTGAAGATTAACTGTATACTATTCAGCACTAACCATGCTGCCAGTATACAGCTCTGGATGATGATAAACCGCCAGCTACCCATAGTAGCAGCCACACCATCTGCAATCCTCTGCCCAACGGTCATGCGTTCATCGGCAACCTCATTGACATCAATAACGGGAGGATGCTCGTGCTTAAATTTGGGAAATTTGAAATGAATCCCCTCTAATAAGCCTTTACGCTCGTGTTGATGCACGCGTGTACGATTCTGGACAAGCGCGTCCGAGGATGGTGTGATGTCCACGCGTTTCTCCTTTCCTTAGTCGGCTGTCAGCACCCAAGCAATTTGGCGATCAACATGCGCTGTACCTCGCTGGTGCCTTCACCGATTTCATTGATTTTGACGCTGCGCCAGTAACGCGAGACGGGATATTCGTCCATGAAGCCGTAGCCACCATGTATCTGCACCGCTTGATCTGCCGCGCGTTTCGCGGCCTCCGAGGCGAAGAGTTTCGCGATGGACGCTTCCCTGGTATAGGGTTTGCCCTGCATCTGTAACCAGGCAGCTTTATAATACATTAAACGAGCTACTTCTATTTCTGTATCCATATCGGCCAATTTGAACTGGATGGCCTGGAATTTACTGATGGGCTGTCCGAACTGCTTGCGTTCCTTGGCGTAGGCCAGACTCTCATCCAGGCAGGCCTGGGCGAGGCCGACGGAGAGCGCCGCGATAGCGATACGTCCACCATCGAGAATCTGCATAAATTGCTTGAAGCCGTCCCCACGCTGGCCCAGGATGTTGCCTTCGGGCACAACGCAATCTTCAAAGGTCAACGGGCGTGTATCAGAGGCTTTCCAGCCCATCTTCTTGTAGGCGTTGCCGATGATGTAGCCGGGGGTGCCTTTGGGAACGATGATGTTGGTGATCTCGTTACGGCCATCAGGTCGCTTGCCTGTTACGGAGGTGATAGTAACGCCCCCGGTCATATCGGTACCGGCGTTGGTGATGAAGCTCTTAGAGCCGTTGATGTGCCAGTTCCCATCTTGCAAGTAAGCGCGCGTCTGGGTGCCGCCTGAATCGGAGCCTGCTCCGGGTTCGGTCAGGCCAAAGGCCCACAGTTGTTTACCGCTCGCCAGGGGTACCAGGTACTGCTCTTTCTGCTCTTTGCTGCCAAAGAGATAGAACGGGCTGGCTCCCAGGGAGGTGTGCGCTTCCATGGTGATGCCGACCGAGACATCGCCGCGCGAGATTTCTTCAATGGCGATACAGTAGGAGAGGAAGTCCGCGCCCGCGCCGCCGTATTCTTCGGGAAATGGTAGCCCAAGCAGCCCTAATTCGGCCATGTGACGAATGAGTTGATACGGGAATTGCCCGGTGCGATCCATTTCTTCGGCCAGGGGTTTGATCTCTTGTTCCGCGAATTCCCGGCAGGTATCGCGAATTGCCTGTTGCTCTTCGTTGAGCGTGAAGTCCATAATGTCGTACTCTCTTTCTTTGGCTTGCACTGCTTTGTGCCACATATGTAACAATGACTTCTGCTTCATCATTATACGTGGTTCTGGCAAGGATTTTGAAGAGAAGACTGATAAGCGGTGAGGTTGACCTGATTAAGCTCTCAGGGCGGGGGCAAGCCCAGCCCGTACCCTATACGGGTGGACATCCCGTTCGTGTAGGGTACGGGCTGGGCTTGCCCCCCTGGAAGGGGGAACGACGCAAGCATCTCTACAGATTTACAGCCTGATCGCTCTTTTCAGTGCTAGCTCCAACGCCGCGGCGCAACATGGGTACTTTGTCGAGAGCTTCCCAGGGTGCGTCGATGTCGGTGCGGCCAAAATGACCGAAGGCGGCGGTAGGCTGGTAGATGGGTCGGCGCAGGTCCAGCGCCTGGATGATGCCCGCCGGGCGCAGATCGAAATGCTCGTTAATCAGGCGGATGATTTCTTCGTCGGAGACTTTACCTGTGCCGAAGGTATCTACGAAGAGTGATAAGGGGCGTGCGACGCCGATGGCGTAGGAGATCTGCAATTCCAGGCGGTCGGCAAGACCGGCGGCAACGATGTTTTTGGCGATATGCCGGGCAGCGTAGGCCGCGGAACGGTCTACTTTGGTGGGGTCCTTGCCGCTGAACGCGCCGCCGCCATGGCGGGCCATGCCGCCGTAGGTATCAACAATGATTTTGCGCCCGGTAAGCCCGGCATCACCCATCGGACCTCCTGTGACAAAACGGCCGGTTGGATTCACGAAGATCCTGGTATCGCTATCGATCAGATGAGAAGGGATGACAGGTTTGATGATATGGTCGATCACATCCAGGCGAATCTGCTCATGATCGATATAGCTAGCGTGCTGTGTTGAGATGACGATGGTATCTACGCGCACCGGGCGGCCATGGTCATACTGAACCGTGACCTGGCTCTTCCCATCGGGGCGCAGATAGACCATGGGACCTGTACCGCCCCATGATTTGCGCCGCACCTGCGAAAGCTGGCGGATGAGTTTGTGCGCGAGGCTGATGGGCATGGGCATGTACTCGGGGGTTTCGTTGCAGGCAAAACCAATCATCATGCCCTGGTCGCCAGCGCCGATGCGCTCCAATTCGTCATCGCTCAGGTGGGCTACTTTGGTCTCCATTGAATTACTAACCCCCATATCAATGTCGGGTGACTGCTTGCCAATGGAGGTAACTACGCCACAGGTGCGGTAGTCAAAGCCGTAATCCGCGTTAATATAGCCGACCTGCTCGATGGTTTTGCGCACGACCGCCGGCATATCGATCCAGGCGGAGGTGGTAATTTCACCCGCGACCAGTACAAGGCCGGTGGTGGTAGCAGTTTCGCAGGCGACGCGCGCCATAGGGTCCTGGGCTAGAATCGCATCGAGGACGCCATCCGAAATCTGGTCACACAGCTTATCCGGATGTCCTTCGGTCACCGATTCGCTGGTAAAAAACGATTTCGGATTTTTCATGAAATCGCTCATAATGGGGTCTGATCTCCTTTCGATACTAAACAAGCCCTTACGTGCCCGACTCCCACGAGTTCAGGTATTTATCCTGCTCAGGAGTCAGCGTATCGAGGCGCACGCCCATAGCATGGAGCTTGAGGCGCGCAATCTCTTTGTCGATCGTGGCGGGGATGGTATAGACACGGGGCTGCAAATTCTTGGCAGAGATGAGCATGTATTCGGCACCCAGAGCCTGGTTGGCAAAGCTCATATCCATCACGCTGGCGGGATGGCCTTCGGCGGCGGAGAGGTTGATCAGACGACCTTCGGCCAGCAGGTGCACCTGGCGGCCATCGGCATAGGTGTATTCATCCACAAAGTCGCGCACGCGACGTTTGCTGCTCGCCAGCTTTTCGAGTTCCGGGATGTTGATCTCGTCGTTAAAATGACCGGAGTTGGCCAGCAGCGCCCCGTTCTTCATGCGTTCCAGGTGCTGACGATCAATCACATTGATGTTGCCGGTCGCGGTGACGAAGATATCGCCCTGAGCCGCCGCTTCGAGGCCCGGCATCACACGATAGCCATCCATGACGGCTTCCAGCGCGCGGGTGGGGTCCACTTCGCAGACGATAACGTTTGCTCCCATGCCATGCGCGCGTGAGGCGATGCCGCGCCCGCACCAGCCGTAGCCGAATACCACGAAGGTGCGGCCCGCGAGCAGAATGTTGGTCGCGCGAATGATGGCATCAATCGAACTCTGACCGGTGCCATAGCGGTTATCAAACAGGTGCTTGGTATCGGATTCGTTGACCGCCAGCACCGGGAAGCGCAGGACGCCATCCTTCTCCATACTGCGCAGGCGAATGACGCCGGTGGTGGTCTCTTCCATGCCGGCGATGATGGCGGGAAGAAGTTCGGTGCGGCTGGTATGCAGCGTGGACACGAGATCGCAGCCGTCATCCATGGTCATGTGGGGCTGGTGGTCCAGCACGGCGTTGATGTGGCGATAGTAGGTGTGTTCATCCTCGCCTTTGATGGCGTAGGTGGGAATGCCGTATTCGCTAATGAGCGCGGCGGCGACATCATCCTGCGTAGACAGGGGATTGGAGGCGCACAGCACCAGGTCGGCGCCGCCGGCTTGCAAGGTGAGAGCCAGGTTGGCGGTTTCGGTGGTGATATGCAGGCAGCCCGCCATGCGTACGCCCTTAAAGGGCTGGTCTTGAGTGAAGCGTTCGCGGATGAGCCGCAGGACAGGCATTTCTTTGGCTGCCCATTCGATGCGGTCTTTGCCGCGCGCGGCCAGGAAGAGGTCTTTGACATCTCCCTTGGTTGAGGTGGTCATGAAATAGTTATTCCCTTCTGTGAATATATTACTTTATTGTTCTTTGGGTAATAGCGCCGCTACTAATAGTACCATTTTTTCAGAGATTCACCAAACTCCTACTTCAATAGAGGTCGCCAGTTGGGATCGAAGTGCGAGCACTCGACGAGAGCACGATAGCGCACGGCTACGTCGTCCATGGTCAGGATGCGCAGGCGGCCAATACTGAAGTCCTCGCAGACGAAAGAGCCGATGATGTTGCCGTGTAC
>WNGP01015744.1_pt1 | contig 10197 bp, 8 predicted proteins | sample 5407671 | NCBI WGS metagenome assembly WNGP01 (sample SAMN13153381, study PRJNA577476) | soil metagenome | isolation source: 40 cm soil or saprolite under Garry oak tree replicate 2 | place: USA:California | collected 2016-06-15
GCTCCTGGGTCCGGCTTCCCAGTTCATCCATGCCAGAGGAGGAGCCTGGCAAGAGTTCGTCTACCATGGCCAGGCGGGCAGTCGCCCGTACTTTGTCTATACGCCGGACAACTATCACCCAGGGACACCGGTACCGCTTCTCGTCATGCTGCATGGCTGCACCCAAACGGCGGCGGACTTTGCCGCTGGAACCCGGATGGATGAACTGGCTGATGCCCACCAGTTTATCGTCGTCTATCCGCAACAAACTCCCCTCGCTAATCCGACGGCCTGCTGGAACTGGTCTGTGCCTGCCAACCAGACACGAGGAAGCGGAGAGCCGTCCATTCTCGCGGGAATTGTAGAGACCGTCGAAGGGAACACGTCTCACTGGACCATTGACAGGAGCTGGGTTTTTGTCGCCGGGGCTTCGGCAGGGGCGGTGATGTCCGTCATTTTGGGCGCGACCTACCCTGACCTCTTCGCCGCCATTGGGGTGGCTGCAGGCGGGGAGTATCCGGGTGGGGCGACCAGCACATCCGGTCAAGATCCCCTAAAGGCAGGGGAGATGGCCTATCAGGCGATGGGGAGCTACGCTCGCGTGGTGCCAACCGTGGTCTTCCAGGGAAGCGCCGATCCCGTCGTCGCTCCCATCAATGGTGATCTGGTTGTTCAGCAATGGATGCAGACTGATCACCTGGCATCGCACGGACGCTACGATGCCAGCTTTGTGAACCCATCGCACATCATCACTGCCTCACCTCCCGCCAGCCACCCCACTATAGAGAGGATTTGGGACGATTCCACCGGCTATGAGGTTCAGGAATACTGGGTAGCTATCGGCGCGGGTCATGTCTGGACAGGGGGAAGCCCAGACGGAACCTTTACCGATCCGCTTGGGCCAAACCTCTCACAGATCCTGTACAGCTTCTTTCTGAACCACCCGATGAGCTTATTTGGTGAGCATGTTGCTTCTTAAGTGTATTTAGCCAGCAGCAGGACCGGCACATTCCTGTGACGAAGGAACTTTTCCGCCCCATACAGCGCTTGCTCTCGTGTTGCCACAACGAGCAGATCGTTCGGCCTGTGCCCACTGATCCGTTCAATGAACGCCTCCGGCTCTTTAGTGGCGGTCGCAGTTTCGACGCGCAGACCGGTCGTTGTTCGCAGGAGGTGTGCCTTATCCTCAAGCGAGTCGGAGATAGGTTGCTCTTCATCTGCGATGAATATCTCCTCTCCAGGACGAGGGGGTACAGCAACCAGAACGAGGGTGGCCCTACACTCCTGGCCCAGGCTCGTGGCCTGGTTCAGGGCCAGTTCTGCTCCTACGCTGCCATCGAGTAGGACAATGATGGTCTGGTAAGAGGTACTGACGATAGGTCCGGGGGCAGTGTGCTCCCCCTTGGGAGGATGCAGCAGCAGCAAAGAGGTTGAGACAGAGGCAAAGACCTGTTCGGCAACGCTTCCAAAGAGAGCGCGACCGGCAGCACTGCGCCCATGCGTCGTGAGCGCAATCAATTGCGTCTGCGGTTGGTGTTTGGTATACGAGACAATGGCTTGCCCGGCCAGGGACGCTTCCGGGTGCCGCGTTTGTACCGTGACGCCACTTGACTGGAGACGCCTGACCATAGATGCCAGATAGTCCTGCCCCCATATCTCCTCGCCCTCAGACCAATTATCAGGAATCATCCGATCCCTGACCCCGGGCAAGCCGGATGGTGTAACTATTTGGAGCAAGGTCAGGATGCTCCGCCCTCGTTGTGCAAACAGGAGGGCATGAGGCAGAATAGCTTCTGCGGAAGCTGATCCATCCAGGGGAACGATCACCTGCGATTGCATAAGAATAAGTTCCTTTCTATTACATCAAACGCCTGATAGGCCTTTCGGCTCCGAATGGTTAAAACAAAAGCTTAAGCGCTCTACCGGAAGGTGAACTGCTCAAAGTGGATGTGCATGGGCGGCACACCGAGTTTGTGCAGTGAGTGCTGGAAACTCTCCACCATCCCTCTGGGACCGCACATGTAGACATCCTTGGCGACGATCGTCCCACCACCGCTGGTCTCGACGATGTGTTCCATGGTGAGGGACCCGTCGCGCTGGGAGTAGATGATGTGTGGTCGGAAGGATGGGTGCTGTGTGGCCGCCGCCCTGATCTCGTCGAGGAACAGCGCCTCGTCTTCGGTACGCACCGTGTAGTACAGGTCGATGTCGAACTCCATCTGTTGCTCTGTGGGGAACGCACGTATCCAGCTCCGAAACGGAGTGATCCCGATGCCGCCAGCGATCCACACCTGCTCAAGGGTTCCTTGACGGTAATCGAACAGACCAAACGCAATACTCACGATTGCCGGTGCCCCCGGTTGGAGGGTGTCCGAGAGGTGCTGGGTATAATCACCCAGCGCCTCGATCGAGAGGCGAAGATCGCGTTCCTGCGGGGCACTGCTGACGCTGAAGGGGTGCCGTTCCCACTCGGCGCTCCCCCCGAAGTGCACGAAAACGAACTGCCCCGCTACAAACTGCAGGGGTCGGGCCGTGGGAGCAAGCACGACCTCGAGTGCTCTGGGGTCCAGCCGATTGATCGCCTTCACCGTATAGTCGTACTGCCACCGCCGCGAGAAGAAGCGCAGAAACAGCTCCCGGTACACGTATGCCGCGGTCCCGACTACCGCTACCGCCACATACCACCCCAGCAGGATCGTCGAGCGCCGCAGGACGGGGTCCACCAGGGCACCGTGGACCAGCCCGGTAACGACGAAGAGACCAGTCAGCCGGTGCAGCGTGAACCAGCGTTGGTACTGCATGAACCAGCGTTGAACATTCGTGGGGAGTCGGCGCATGACCGCGGACAGTCTCGGAGCGAGCGCCCACAGCAACAGCACCACTAACCCGATCAGTGCCACCTGCCCAAGCACACTGCCAAGCTCGTTCAGGTTCGGATCGGGCGCGCTGGTGACCAGGGCATCGTGAAGTGGAAGCAGCACAACACCTACCACGGCGCTCCAGCGGTGCCACAGGTACATGCGATCCAGCCCCCCGAAGAAGCGCTCCAGGAAGGGCGCCCGGGTCGCGAGCACAAGGGAGCACGACAACAGGACGATCGCCGTTGTGGCGAAGATCTCACCCAGATACATGATCCCTGGGACACCCGGTGGTCGCAACAGCACCCAGAGGACGACATTGGTGATGGCGACACCGACGATGACCTCCCCGCCGACTTGTTGTTGCACAAATCTGAGAACTGCCCCAACTTGCTGGGTGAACCCCGACGGAGCCAGCGTGTCACGTGTTATTTGCGATTGCTTGTGAGCATCCATACGTGTCTTCTTTCACTGCTTGAACAATCACCGAATCTACGAAAACATGCTCAAAGGTCTTCTGCAAATATGATGATCAGGAGCTTTTCTATTTTGAAAATCGTACTCGTGGACAAGGACATTTCACTGCACCAGCTTGCCCCATGTACTGGAGAACGCTTGACCACGTGATCACACATGGAACGGAGTCCACTCTGCTATGCAGTGCTCGAGTACGCTCATAGTCTAATCGGAGAACGTGAAGAAAAGCGTGAGAAGATGCGTGAAAAAGAGCCAGCTCGTCACTCACTCAGGAAAAGTATGCTCATCAGCAGGTGGCTGGCAATTAGGGAATGCTTATCTTCAAAGCGCCGCAGTATTCTACCGCGGTAGCTTCCTCCAGGATTTTACCTTGCGCAACGGTTCTCCTCATCGCGATGCGCACAGCGGGGCTGGTAGATCCACGACGACCGAGCGACCTTTACTCAACGTCCCCTTTGTTGGAAGAGGGGCGGAAGTAAGCCGCCTCATGACCCTCTCCTCATTGGACACCCTCCAGATCGTTCTCGAACTCGCACATGCAGACGCAGCACAACTATCGTGCCAGGGAGAACATGCTAACTTTCAGCCTTCATCCCAGCACGTCCACGCCACCGGAAGCGGCATCTGCCCTGAGCGTTTTGGTGTGTGGTTGTTCTCAGAAACCAACGGGCAGCCGTTCTATCTGCGGGCACTGCTTCAGGAACTGCTCGAACAAGGCGTCCTGCTGCCCCGCTTGATCGAAGGAAGAGGCTGGGTATTTGAGCCGCAGCCCTCGATCCTCGAAGCCACTCCACCGAACGGCATGCTTCCCTCGGATGTGCGCGAGATGATCCAGCGCCGCCTCGCCCGACTTTCGTCCCCTGCACGTGACCTCCTGGTAGCAGGGGCGGTCCTCGGCCATGACTTCACCTGCCGCCTCGCCCGACTTTCGTCCCCTGCACGTGACCTCCTGGTAGCAGGGGCGGTCCTCGGCCATGACTTCACCTTTGAGGAACTCTGCCAGGTCGCCCAGTTTGCACCGCAGGATGGACTCGTCGCCCTGGATGAATCTCTGCAGAGTCTCCTGCTGCGTGAGTCCAGCCACTGGCGAGAGGGGAGGGAAGAGGTTTCCTACTACTTTGCCGCCGACAAGATCCGCCAGGTGGTCTACGCGGCGGCCGGGGATGCCCGCAGGCGCGTCTTTCATGGACGCGCTTACGACCCTGGAGCACGTGCACACTACCGACGCGGAGCTGGCCTAGCACACGCTCGCCAGAGGATCGCCAGATCTTACATTTCGGTGGTATAACATTACAGATGAGCAAGAAGAAATACTGCTCAGGGTAGTGTATAATGCTTTCATTCACAGGAGGAAGGACGATGCATGTAGCACAAAGTGGGATCTTCGCCCTGGGGACAGGCTCGCACTCCTATCTGGAGTTCGATTTGCATGAGCGTAGCGGCCAATTCACGCTGGTTCAATTGATTGCCAGCGTGGAGGAACCACGCATGACGACCGGAGGCGTGAACCTGGTGGTCGGCTTCAGGCCGTCACTGTGGGCGCATGTTGCGCCCGAGGAGATGGCAGCAGGGGTAACGGACTTCGAGCAGGAGGTGCGTGGCGTCGATGGGTACACGATGCCCGCCACCCAGCATGACCTGTGGTTGTGGGTGGCGGGCCATGCCTACCATAAAGTCTTCGATGTCACGCGAGAAGCGATACAGGCGCTCGCGCCGGTTGCACGCCTCACTGATGAAGTAGCCGGGTGGACCTACAAGGAGAGCCGGGACTTAACCGGCTTCATCGACGGGACCGAGAATCCCCCTCTCTCCGAGGCGCCCGAGGTGGCATTGATTCCCGATGGGTCTCCAGGTGCGGGTGGGAGCGTGGTCCTGGTGCAGAAATGGATGCACGATGCCGCCGCTTTCGATGCGCTTCCGGTTGAGGAGCAAGAGAAGGTCATCGGACGAACCAAAGACACGAGTACAGAGCTAGACGAGGAGGTACGCGGCACCCAATCCCATGTCTCTCGCACGGTGATCGAAGAGAATGGGGTAGAACAACATATCTTCCGCCGCAATACCCCTTTCGGCACGGCCACCGAGCATGGGACGATGTTTATCGGCTTCAGCTGCGATCAGCAGCGCCTGGCGCGCATGCTCGCTCGTATGGCGGGAGCTGAGGATGGCATTCGTGATGCCTTGACCAGGTATACGACGGCTGTCAGCGGAGCTTATTACTTCGTCCCATCGGTAGAGGCGCTACGGAGGTTTGCCTCCGCATGATGCGCCCCTTTATGGAGATGCCTGCGACTGCTCTGGCAGCCAGGGACATGCCAGCTATGTCCATTCCAATGCCTTCAGACGAGGAGGACGGAGTCCCCGGATTCCCCCGGTCCGCAAGCAAGCTACTACCCCGAACCAGGGGAAAGGGTCCTTGGAGAACCTTGCAACGGCGCTAGCAGGTCTAGGACCTCAGGAAGGACAGCAGGTCGGCGTTGAACTGCTCCTTGTGGGTGCTCATGAGGCCGTGGGGCGCGCCCGGATAAACCTTCAGGGTGGCACCCTTGACAATCTTCGAGGAGAGCAGGGCCGAGTCGCCGATCGGCACGATCTGGTCGTCGTCACCGTGGATGATCAGGGTTGGAATGTCGAACTTCTTGAGGTCTTCCGTCATGTCTGTCTCGGAGAAGGCCTTGATGCAGTCGAGTGCGCCTTTGAGACCGACTTGCATCGACCACAGCCAGAACATGTCCCGAATGCCTTGCGACACCTTGGCACCCGGCCGGTTAGCGCCGTAGAAGGGGGCGCTGAGATCCTTGTAGTACTGCGAGCGATCCGTGGTGACGCCGGCACGGATTTGATCGAACGCCTCAATGGGCAGGCCACCGGGATTGGCCGCCGTCTTGAGCATCAGCGGGGGCACCGCGCCGACCAGCACGGCCCTGGCGAGGCGTGCGGTGCCGTGGCGGCCGATGTAGCGGGCCACCTCGCCGCCGCCTGTGGAGTGGCCGACCAGCACGGCATCATGCAGATCGAGCGTCTCGATGAGCGCTGCCAGGTCGTCGGCGTAGTGGTCCATGTCGTTGCCGTCCCAGGGCTGGCTGGAGCGCCCACCGCCGCGCCGGTCATGCGCGATGGCGCGAAAGCCCTGGGAGGCCACGAAGACCAGCTGGTCGTCCCAGGCGTCGGCATTGAGGGGCCAGCCGTGGCTAAAGACAACGGGCTGGCCCGCGCCCCAGTCCTTGTAAAAGATCGTGGTGCCATCCCTTGTGGTGATGGTGCTTGTGCTCATGGTATAGTTTTCTCCTTTCAGGATCAACCTGTGTGAATATTCAGATTCGCTAGACGACCTGCGTCAGCCAGGTAAGGATCTCGGTCACCCCTAATCCTGCCAGTTCAGATGTCTTACAGCCGTGCAGGATATTTTCTCGCTGGCACTACAGTGGTACACTTCAAGTTTAGCGGGAGAGCGTGAAGAAAAGCGTGGGAAGAACCATAAAACTTTTGCTTATATGAAATCGGCGCGAGTTTCATATGAAATGGACGGCTTTCTTCTCCATACAGACAAATATGTCAAAATAAACGCTTGTCTCTCTCCTGGGCCAGTTCGCTAAACGCTTTTTTCAACGCTCGTCAACTATACTAGCTCTAGCACACGACACACTGACTGAACGACAAAGGAGATCAAGTCAATGAGTGAAAAGAGCCCGGAAGAAACCCTGATGACAACCTGGGCCGACGCACAGCAGAAGATGCTCGTAGGTTGGCTGGATCTTTTGCAGGGGACCGAGCAACCATCGCGCAAAATGGTCTGGAGCGAAACTGTGAAGGCCTGGCAATCGACGGTGCAAGAGACATTGGATGCCCAGGACAGGTGGCTTCGTGATTGGACCGGGCGCGTCCAGGTCACATCAGGAAGTCCGACTGAGCTGCGCAAGAACGTGCAACAGGCCCAGGTGCTGCTCTTGCGTTGGACAGAGACCCAACAGCACCTCTGGCAGGGCTGGTTCCAACTCGTCCAGCAGCTCGGGCCGCTCCTTGAAGTCGGTTCCCAGGCTGATGAGCGCCTGCTCCACACTGTTCGGGTAAGCGGACAGGCAATTATCAACGCGCAAACCGAATGGATGGGGCGCTGGACGAAAGATCTTGCCGATAGGTAAGGGAAACTTCGCATAGCATTGTTTCTATACAAAGTGGATACAGAAAGAAAAGGAGAGCACACATGTTAAACCTTGCCATCCTCCTCGAAGACAGCGCGCGGGAAGTGCCCGAGCGCACCGCCATTGTCTGCGGGGAAACGAGAATGTCGTATGCACAGTTGAACGCGGCCACCAACCAGGTAGCTCATGGGCTGGCCCAGGCAGGCATCCAGAAAGGAGATACGGTTGCCCTCAGTTGCCAGGACGTGCCATCCTTCGTAATCGCATACTATGGCATCCTCAAAGCCGGTGCGGCGGTCATGCCGCTGAATATCCTGCTCAAGACGCGTGAAATCGTCTATCACCTGACCGATGGAGACGCGAAGGCCTATTTCTGCCAGGAAGGCACGCCTGATCTTCCCATCGGTCAGCTGGGCTATACCGCGTTCCAGGAGGTCGAAAGCTGCCAGCACTTCTTCCTGATGACCAATGAGCCCGACGAGCCCGACGAGCCCGACGCCCCATCCTCCATCCCAGGGGCAACAACACTCGGCATGCTGATGCGCGACCAGCCAACGACCTTCGAAGCGGTTGCGACGAGTCCTGATGATACCGCCGTCATTCTCTATACCAGTGGGACGACGGGCAAGCCCAAAGGGGCAGAACTGACCCACCTGAATATGCTCCTCAACGCCCGCCTCTCCGATACCATATACCCCAGAGCCGACCACGATGTGCATCTGATCACCTTGCCGCTGTTCCACTCCTTTGGACAGACCGTACAGATGAACGCGGGCATCTACAACAGGGCCACCCTGGTGTTGCTGCCACGCTTTAGTCCCGATGCTGCTTTGCACCTGATGGATGAAGAGAACATCAGCATTTTCGCGGGCGTGCCGACGATGTACTGGGCTATGCTCAACTACCCAGGGGCCGACAAATACGACTTACAGAAAATCGCCCGCAACCTGCGCGTTACTATCTCGGGAGGAGCGGCCATGCCGGTGGAGGTGATGAGGACCTTTAACGAGAAGTTCAACGTCAAAATCCTGGAGGGGTATGGCCTCTCCGAAACCAGCCCTATCGCCGTTTTCAATCGTCTGGACCGCGAAGCCAGGCCCGGCTCGATCGGTTTTCCCGTATGGGGCGTCGAGGTTCGCCTGGTCGATGCGGACGACCAGGACGTGGGTACCGGCGAAGTGGGGGAGATCGCTATCCGGGGGCACAACGTAATGAAGGGCTATTACAAGCGCCCCGACGCGACCGCCGAAGCGATGCGCCATGGCTGGTTCCATACCGGCGATATTGGGCGGCGCGACGAAGATGGCTATCTCTACATCGTCGATCGAGTGAAGGATATGATTATTCGCGGCGGCTTCAACGTCTACCCACGCGAGATCGAAGAGGTGCTGATGACGCATCCGGCAGTGAGCCTGGCAGCCGTCATCGGTGTGTCGCACGATCGTCATGGGGAAGAGGTCAAAGCGTTCGTTATTGTCAAGGATGGTGCGACCATCACAGAAGTCGAACTGGTGGCCTGGTCGAAACAGAATATGGCCGACTACAAGTATCCACGTCTCATCGAGTTCCGTACGGAGTTGCCCATGACGGCCACGGGCAAAGTGTTGAAGAGCGAATTGCGCTCGTGACGGCATCAATCCACACCGCTTGTGTGAGAGCCTCCCAGGCTCTCCTGCCTGCCCCCCGGGCAGGATTGCCGACGCTAGCGCGTCTACCGCTTTGCGGTCAGGCGGATCTGATGAGACGGCGGGGGACGTTGATGCGGTAGAGGTCGGCATGCAGATCGGCAAGAGTGCCGGCACTATTCCCACCGATTTGCTGCTGGTCGGGCGTGCCCTCGGACTGCTCGATGGCATTACGAAGCAGCTTGATCCGAGCATGGATACTATGGAGATTGTCGCTCACTATGCAGAGTAGCGCTCGCTGTGCAGATAAAGAAGAGGAACATGTCATGGCCGACCTATGTCATCTGGAAGAACCGGATGCGATGAAAGCGAATCATACCTGCACAAAACGCGGTGCAGTATAAAGTTTTATGGAGCTCCCCACGCTTTTCTTCACGCTCTCCCACTATGCTGAGAGCATTCTATTATACTCTTGCATGAGGACGAACATAATGTCAGATACAGAACAACATCGACTCCAGGAAGCGCATGAGAACGGGCAAGCGTGGTATCGCTGGGGACCCTACCTCAGCGAACGGCAATGGGGGACTGTGCGCGAGGATTATTCGCCCGGCGGGACAGCCTGGGATTTCCTCCCGCATGACCAGGCCCGTTCGCACACATACCGGTGGGGCGAAGACGGCTTGTTGGGGATTAGCGACGATCAGCAGCAGCTCTGTTTTGCCCTGGCCCTGTGGAACGAAGCCGACCCTATTCTGAAGGAACGGCTCTTCGGACTGACGAACTCTGAGGGCAACCACGGGGAAGATGTGAAGGAATACTACTTCTTTCTCGACAACACCCCGACCCATTCATATATGAAGGCGCTCTACAAATACCCGCAGCGCGCTTTCCCCTATACCGATCTTGTCGCTACCAATCGCAATCGGAGCCGTCAGGAACCCGAATACGAACTGATCGATACGGGCATCTTTATGGAGGACCGCTACTTCGATGTCGGCGTGGAATACGCCAAAGTCGACCCGCTCGACGTACTGATCCGCGTGAACGCCACTAACCGCGGGCCCGAGGCGGCGCCGCTGCACCTGCTCCCCACGCTCTGGTTCCGCAACACCT
>WNGP01017993.1_pt1 | contig 10196 bp, 10 predicted proteins | sample 5407671 | NCBI WGS metagenome assembly WNGP01 (sample SAMN13153381, study PRJNA577476) | soil metagenome | isolation source: 40 cm soil or saprolite under Garry oak tree replicate 2 | place: USA:California | collected 2016-06-15
TGGCGGGCTCGGATTAATCCTCCGGTCTTTGAAGGCATTTCCGTCGAGTCAAGAGGGTGGACCGAAGGAGAATCCGCCTGCTCCTTGAAGCTAAAAAGGGGCTGCCCGTTCAGTAGCGACAGAGCAATTGTTTTTCCAAATCTCCATAACGCGGTGTTCCTCTCCCTCCTCATGCCACTTGACGGAATCAGCCCAGGCTTTATCAGTATGGCTTAAGGATGCAACTGGATCGGCTTACCATTAAGTCGCAGGAGGCGTTGCAGGCGGCGCAACGCATCGCCCAGGGCTTTTCGCATCAGGAGGTTGATAGCGTACATCTGCTTCTTGCCATGATCGGGCAGACTGACAGTCTAATCCCCGACTTGCTCGCGAAGGTCGGCGTGCCGCCTGCCAAGCTCAAGCCCGACCTCGAACGCGAACTGGCCCGTCGCCACAAGGTCCAGGGCACCAGTTCGGCCGATTTGTTCCTCAGCTCCGATCTGAAGAAGGCGCTCGACGCCGCGCAGGCCGAGGCCAGCAAGCTCAAAGACGACTACATCAGCACCGAACACCTGCTGCTTGGTTTGCTCGATGAAGGCGGCGCCTCGCTCAAGAAAATACTCCAGGCCCACGGCCTTAAGCGCGATTCGGTGCTCCGGGCGCTGGCTGAATTGCGCGGCAACCAGCGTGTCACCGACCCGACTCCCGAAGATAAATTCCAGGCACTCGAAAAATACGGGCGCGACCTTACCGCCCTGGCGCGCGAAGGAAAAATTGACCCGGTCATCGGCAGGAACGAGGAAATCCGGCGCGTAATGCAGGTCCTGACGCGGCGAACGAAAAACAATCCGGTGCTCATTGGGGAGCCGGGTGTGGGCAAGACCGCCATCGCCGAGGGTTTGGCTCGCCGCATTGTGAGCGGCGACGTGCCGGAAACGCTAAAGCACAAACGGCTGGTGGCGATGGATTTGAGCGCGATGATCGCCGGGGCCAAGTACCGCGGCGAATTTGAAGACCGGCTCAAGGCCTTTCTGAAAGAAATCGTTTCGAGCGAAGGGAAAATCATTTTGTTCATTGATGAGTTGCACACGCTGGTCGGCGCCGGCGCGGCGGAAGGCGCGACCGACGCCGCCAACATCATGAAGCCGCAGTTGGCGCGGGGCGAATTGCGCGCCATCGGCGCGACCACCCTCGATGAGTACCGAAAGCGCATCGAGAAAGACCCCGCTTTGGAGCGCCGCTTCCAGCCGGTCTATGTCTCCGAGCCGGGCGTCGAAGCCACTATCGCTATCTTGCGCGGGCTCAAAGAGCGCTACGAGGTCCACCATGGCGTCCGCATCCAGGACGCCGCGCTGGTCGCTGCGGCGACGCTTTCGCATCGGTATATCACGGACCGCTTTCTGCCGGACAAGGCGATTGACCTGATTGACGAAGCGGCGTCGCGTTTGCGCATGGAACTCGATTCGATGCCGACGGAAATCGATCAGTTGGAACGGCAAATCATGCAACTGGAAATCGAGCAAAGCGCCTTGAAGAAAGAAAGGGATGAAGCCTCGCGCGAGCGGCTCAAAAAAATCGAAAAGGATTTGGCCAACCTCAAAGAGCGGGCGACACAACTTAAAGCGCAATGGCAGAACGAAAAAGCCGCCATCAACGCTGTCGGCGTGGTGAACAGCCAAATCGAACAGGCCAAACTGGAATTGGAACAGGCCCAGCGCCAAAACGATTTGAATCTGGCCGCCCAAATCCAATACGGGCGTCTGCCGGACCTGCAGAAGAAACTTGCCGCGGCGGAGAAATCGTTGCATGAGAAGCCCGAAGGCCAACGGTTGCTGCATCAGGAGGTGACGGATGAAGAAATCGCCCAGGTCGTGGCGTCCTGGACGGGCATCCCGGTTTCGCGGATGTTGGAGAGTGAACGGGAGAAACTGACCAAGATGGAAGAGCGCCTCGAGCAACGAGTGATCGGCCAAAGAGAGGCAATTGAGGCGGTCGCCAATGCCGTCCGCCGCTCACGCAGCGGGCTGCAACCGCCCGGGCGCTGGCCGAATTCCTGTTCGACGACGAGAACGCGATGGTGCGCATTGATATGAGCGAATACATGGAGAAACACACCGTGGCGCGCCTCATCGGCGCCCCGCCAGGCTACGTCGGTTTTGAGGAGGGCGGCCAACTAAGCGAGGCGGTGCGGCGCCGGCCATACAGCGTGGTCTTGTTCGACGAGATTGAGAAGGCGCACCAGGACGTATTCAATGTTTTGCTGCAAGTGCTCGACGATGGCCGGCTGACCGACGGGCAGGGCAGGACGGTGGATTTCAAGAATACCATTGTGATCATGACCAGCAACATCGGCTCGCCCATCATTCACGAATACTACAGCGCCGACAAACTTACGACCAAGGACCACGCGGAAATGGAGCGGCTGGTGCGAAGCGAACTCCGCGCCCATTTCCGGCCCGAGTTCTTGAACCGGATTGATGACATCATCATCTTCCACAACCTCGACCAGAAGCAGATCGCGCAGATTGTCGAGATTCAACTGCAACGTCTGGGCAAACGCCTGGCCCAGCAGCAACTCAGCCTGGACCTGGAACGCTCGGCCAAACAATTGCTCGCCAAAGAGGGCTACGATCCTCAATTCGGCGCGCGCCCGCTCAAGCGGACCATCCAGGACCTCTTGCTCGATCCCCTCGCCTCGAAATTGCTCACCGGCGAATTCAAGCCCGGCGACCGCATCAAAGTCGTCGCCCGGGACGGGGAATTGGGCTTTGAGAAGCAACCAAATTGAATGCTCTCCGATGTCCCCGAGAGCGGGAGCAGAGGTCGGCTAACGCTCAGGCGGAGCAGAGGTCAGAGGCCAGAGGTCAGAGGTCGGGCCGACCTCCGCTCTCCGGCCTCCGGTCTGGTCGTTCCGGTATCGCTGCAAAACCTGCAATCCAACCGCCGCACGAAGGCGGAGTTGCACCGCCGCACAACTCACTCCGACTGCCGCCTCTCGGCCAATACGGTTACAAAACTCCCTGCGGGTTACAATTGGCTCTGCGCTGGAACCGGGCCATAGTGAGGGCATGTCAATTGAACTTCAGCCCATGAATGAGCAGGAACACAGGAGAATCCTATGCGTTTGCATCCTGGCCGCCTTCGCGGATGGGGCACAGGACGAAGTGGAGCGCGCCCAGATTCAGCGGATCGTGGATGGGTTCTCAGGGGAGCGCCTGGATTTGACCTCAGCTTATCAGGATGTGCTCGAAGGCAAGCTCTGCCTGACCGAGGTGGCGAACCAACTGCAAACACCGGCAGCCAAGGCGCTGGCGTTTGAGATGGCCGTTTGCGTTTGCCATGCGGATGGAGTTCTGAACGACGCGGAGAAGCAATTTCTGGCGGAGTTGCGGCAGGCATTGCAGCTCAATGCTCCGTCCACGGACACGCACCAGCAAACCGCTCAAGCGATTGTCCAGGAGCCGTTGGCCAGCCCAGCGCCGCCTGTCAACGACGCGGGCCGGGAAGCAGAACTCGACCGCCTGATTCTGAACGCCGCCATCCTGAACGGGGCGCTGGAGATCATGCCTCATACGTTGGCCACCATGGCCATAGTTCCTTTGCAGATGCGCATGGTTTACCAGATCGGCAGCCGCTATGGGTACGAGCTGGAACGCGGGCACATCAAAGATTTCCTCGCCACAGTGGGCATCGGTTTGACCTCGCAAGTGTTCGAGGGGTTCACGCGGAGACTCATCGGCGGTTTCACGCGCCAGTTGGCCGGCGGACTGCTCGGCGGGCTGGCGGGGCAAGCGGCTGGCTCGGCGTTCGGCTTCGCCACGACTTACGCCCTGGGACAGGTAGCTAACCGCTACTACGCCAGCGGGCGTACCCTCGACGCCGCGCAATTGAAGGAAGTGTTCTCTTCGATGCTGCAGGAAGCCCGGTCAATGCAGGGCCGCTACTCCGGGGACATCGCGGAGAAATCACGCCAGGTAAACGTCTCCGAGCTTCTGTCGTTGGTGAGGCGGCAGTAGCCAGCGCAATCGGTGCAAGTTCAAGTCTTGGACGACAAGGTCAGGATGAAACTCACCCCGATCGACGTCGAATGTTACGCCGGAATCAAAGCCGACGAGACTCCCCGCCGATTTTCTTGGGAGGGACAGGCCGGGGGAAAAGCTTCAAACTCCAAACTCCAAGCTTCAGGGAATCGCCAAGCTTCGAGGGCCGGCATTGTGGCTTGATGATTCCCTGAAGCTTGAAGATTGATGCTTGGAGCTTTCTTTCAATGGTGACCGCGCGCATGACCCCTATTCACGAACTGTTGAACCGCATCCGCTGGGACCCCGATTTTGGCCGTGGGAAATTTGAGTTGGGCTACTTTGATCGCATAGAGGGTCGGATCATTGTTGTCCCGTTTCTGGAAGTGGACTTCCCCGAGGAAGACCCACACGCGTTCCGCCTCGGCGATGCGGAGGGCCAGGCCCATCGTGTGCCCTTTCACCGCGTCCGAGAAGTGTATAAAGACGGCCAGCGCATTTGGCATCGCCCGCAGGACGCAAAATGAAAAGCCGTTTCGTCTATCAATTGACCGAGGCGCGATTTTCGTGGCTTGCCGAGCCGTTTCGCTTGCGATTCGGAGTTACTTCCACGGTTCGGCTGTGAAGGCTGACTTGAGCAGCACAGGCCAGTTCGCGCAAGGCTCCGCGAGTATGCCGGCCAGCCGCGAAAGCTTCCCGGATCGCCGGGAGTTTCGCTCTTTCGCGAAAAGATTTCTTCTGTTACCAGTTCACTGTTCGGGCGCATCGAATATAACGTGAAACAGAAGCGACGTGGTCAGCAGGCCCAGCCGGCGAGGAGTAATCCGACTGGCCGGCTATGGCATCCTGAGGTGCCCGGCCCGCTGTGGAACGGGACACGGCGGGTGGGTGCTGGGCAGATCCAAGCCTACTGCCGCGTGGTGGCCCGCGAGTTTCGGCCAAACAGAATCATTCTGTTTGGCTCCTACGCCACCGGTTCCGCAACGCGGGACTCGGACGTGGACCTGGTGGTCGTAATGCCCTTCCGTGGTTCAGCCACGGAGAAGGTGGTGGAAATTCGGGGACGGGTGGAAGCCCCGTTCCCAATGGACCTGCTGGTGTGGCGCCCCGGTGCGGAACGCAAGCCAGACAGCTTCACTCGCAGCATCCTCAGCGAAGGCAAGATCATGTATGAAGACGGCCACGCGTGAATGGATCCGCTGCGCCGAAGAGGACTGTGACGTAGCCGCCGCTCTGCTGCGCCGACGCACCAAGACCGCAGCCAACAGCATCGGCTTCCATTGCCAGCAATGCTTGGAGAAGTATCTCAAGGCCGGCTTGGAAGAGGCGGGCATGAATGTACCGAAGACCCACGATCTGGTGGTGCTCCTGCAGTTGCTGCTGCCCACCAAACCTCTCTGGGTTGCGTTCGCACCGGCGCTGCGGAGGCTGAACGACTACGCTGTGAAGTTTCGCTATCCCGGACACTTGGCAACGAAAGCTGATGCGAGGCAAGCATTGAAAGCCTGCCGCTCCATTCGAGGAGACGTTCGCTTGAGCCTTGGCTTGCCGCCGAAGTGACTATGGCTCGGCGAAAGACTTCGGGCAAAAGCCGGTCTCCTGGCACGTTGCCGCAACAGACCCGGCTTTTGGCGTTTGCCCCGTGCGGTCCATCTCAAAAGGTTGGCCGGTGACCAGCGACAGCGCCAAAGATGTGCGCAGGATTTGTCCTCCGCCTTCCCACCTTCCCCTTCTGAACCATCAATAGTGAGCATCCCCATCAGTCTTCCGGGCGCTCGCCAGCGGGCGCCATTTTTACCAGCTTCGGATCGAATTGGCCGAGGATAGTTACCAGGTCGCTCTGGGCGGCCATAACCTGATGGATGTTCTTATACACCATGGGCACTTCATCCAAACCGGCGGAAATCAGGGTCACGCCCTGCTGACGCAGGAAGCGGTTGGCGTCCTTCCAGTTGAACTTTTCCTTCGCGGCCTTGCGGCTCATCACCCGGCCTGCGCCATGCGAGGCGGAGTTGAGCGATTCAGCGTTGCCTTTGCCCGCAACGACGAAGCCCGGCGAAGCCATTGAACCGGGGATGATGCCCAGTTCCCCTTGGCCGGCCGGTGTCGCGCCCTTGCGGTGAACGATCACCTCGCGTTCGACTCCGCCGATTACATGCCGTTCTTTCCAGGCGAAGTTGTGATGGTTCTCCAGGTCCAGCAGCACCTCGGCACCAAGGTTGGCCGCCATGTGTTTGTGGATCAGCGCGTGGTTGGCTGCGGCATAACGGCCCATCAGCTCCATCGCCGCCCAGTATTCCTGGCCTTCCTCGGAGTCCAGTGACAACCAGGCCAGGCGCTTCAGTTCGCTTGGCAGGTCAGGAAACTGGCTGAAGGCAATCTTGCTGTAATAATCGCACACCGCGGCACCCGTGCCGCGGCTCCCGCTATGGCTAAGCAACGCCACGTAAGTCCCCGGCTCAAGATCGCGAATCTTTCCGTGAGCCGTAAACAACCCAAATTCGACGAAGTGGTTTCCGCTGCCGCTGGTCCCAAGTTGAGACCATGCTCGGTCCTTGTTCTTCGATGTAATCGGACTCACGGACCAATCGGCATCCAAGACCTGGTGCTGGCGACGATTCTTGAACGAGGAGCCAACCCCGAAACGCGTCTCTGCCTCAATTGCTCGCGTGAGCCGATCCTGGTGCCGTTCCAAATCCTGCATCGGAATATCGAGCACAGTCATTTTCATACGGCAGGCGATGTCCACGCCGACCGCATAAGGAATCACCGTGTTTTCCGTTGCCAGCACTCCGCCAATGGGCAGGCCATAGCCAACATGCGCGTCCGGCATGAGGGCTCCGGCCACGGCCACCGGCAGCAGACAGGCTCTTTCCATCTGCATCACGGCCTCGTGTTCGAGGCCTTCGCCCCACTGCCGGTATTTGACGGGCTGGCTCCGTGGCGGTGGCGGAGCGTTGAGCAGCGCTTTGGCAAACTCGCAGCGTAGGCTGTCTTCGGTAAATGCTGAAGGATTGGCAAGGATCGCCTTCACTTCCTCTTCCAGCCGGGTCTTGTCCCCACCGACCAGGATGAATTTGCTGATGAAATCGGTCGCCCGCCGGGTCGCTTCACCCAGCGGCACGCCGAGGCGGATAAAATCTCTTGTGTTCATGGGAGGATTGGAGTGATGGAGGTAGTGCAGTAATGGGCGAGCGGCCGGTCAGTTTTTGCGAGAGCCTGCCGCGCACAAAATCGCTCCGCCTCTGTTAAAGTGGCGGGTACATGACCGTGTTCTGCCACTCACCAGGGTCGCACGCTTTGGCAATCAATTCCAGGTCGCGCACGTATTGGCCGATAGAAGCTCCTTTGGCATGGCCCTGCGCCTCGACGCAGGTTCCTCTCGCCACTTTATTTTGCAGGGCGAGTTCAAGAACGCTAAGGAAAGCCGGTAAAATCAAGAAAAAGCGGTTTGGGCACTGGACATTTCTCCTCCGTGAGGTTAGGATTTTTCCATGCCAAAGCCGCTTCGTCTGCCCGAGGCCAGCGAACCAGCGGATTTTTCCATGCCAAAGCCGCTTCGTCTGCCCGAGGCCAGCGAACCAGCGCTGCTCGATGAATTGAGCGTCCAACTCATTGAGCCGCAGGAGAAGCCCCGCTGGGAGCAGCTCATTATCGAACACCATTACCTCAAGAACGCCGTGTTGGTTGGCGAACAACTGCACTACGCGGCGCGATACCGCCAGTGGTGGCTGGCTTTGCTGGGCTGGAGTGCCCCCGCGCTCCACCTCAAAGGACGGGAAGCTTGGCTGGGATGGTCGGTAGAGCAACTGCGCAACCGCCGCCACTTCGTGGCCCAGAACAGCCGGTTTGTCCTGTTGTGTGATCGGCTCCAGTTTCCCAATTTGGCGACGCGGGCCCTGAGCCTATGCTGCCAGCGCCTTTCGCAGGATTGGCTTGAGGCGCATGGGCACCCGATCCTGGCGGTGGAGAGTTTCGTGGATGGCCAACTCTTTCGCGGCACCGCTTACAAGGCTGCGGGCTGGACGATGCTGGGACCGACCTCAGGTTTTGGCCGTTGTGCCGAGGACTTTTACCAGCGACACGGCCGGCCCAAGCAACTCTGGGTGCGGGCCCTGGATCCGCAGGGGGCCGCGCAACTCAAAGCCCAGGAGCTTGCGCCGGCGCTGGCCCAATATGAACGGCCGGCGGCGGTGCGCTGCCAAGTGCCGTCCGCTCAGTTGCCCAGCCTGCTGGAACGCTTGCCCGTGGTGCCCGAGCCGCGCAAAAGCAAGGGCCGCTACCAGCCGTGGCCGGCGATTTTGGGCATCCTCTGTCTAGCCAAATTGGCCGGTGTGCCCGGCTCCCAGGATGATGTGGCGGCTTTCGCCAAGCGACTGACTCAGGCCCAGCGCCGGCAGTTGGGCTGCTGGCGGGATCCCAAAACCGGGCGGCGGGAGGTTCCCAGCCGCAGCACGTTCTTTCGGGCGCTCAAAGCCCTGGACTATCTGGTGTTGGAAAAAACACTGCTCGGCTGGCAAGACGACCTGCTGGGCCCAGCGGATCCCAAAGAGTTGGTGGTGCTGGACGGCAAAGCCTTGCACGGTAGCGGGGGCCAAATGGTGCTCAACGCCGTCACCGTTCCCAGCGGCCGGGTTCTGGGCGTCGAACTGGTGCGTCAGGCCGACCCGCAACTCACCAGCCAGGACTCTCCGGTCTCCAGCGCCAAGAGCGGCGCAGAAAATGAAATCCCCGCCGCCCGCCGTTTGCTCTCACGGATGGATCTGGCCGGCCGGTTGGTCAGCCTGGACGCCATGCATACCCAGCATCAAACCGCCGCTCAGGTCATCTTGGAGGCGGGCGCTGATTACCTACTGACCCTCAAAGACAACCAGCCGACGATGCTGCAAACCGCCCAAACGCTCGTGAAGGGCGATTTTTTCCCCTCAGGATCCGCTGACGCAACAACAGTGTACGGCCCGGACCCAGGAAACCAATCGCGGCCGGCTGGAGATTCGCCAACTGGTTACCCGTGAGATCCAGCCTGCGGAATTGGGACTCATTGGTGCCCGCCAGATCGCTCGCTTAGATAAAGAGCGCACTAATAAAGGTAAAACCACCCAAAGTCAGATGTGGGTCACGACCAGCCGCTCGCTCCAAGAGCTGCCGCCGCTGGGTCTGCTCAGCGCCCGCCGCCAGGAGTGGGGCATTGAAAACGGCCTGCACTATGTGCTGGACGTCAGTGGCGAGGAAGACCGCCGCCTCAAAAGCCGCACTCCCAACTGCCTCTGGGGGCTGAGCCTCTTAAGCCGCCTGAGTGTGGCGCTCTGGAAGCGCAGTCGCAAAAATCGGCAAAGCTACTATCGGTGGCGAGAAGACCAAAAGAGTCGCTGTGATTGGCTCTTGCAACTGATGCGCACCGCGCCGGCGAAGGTAAAATGGTAGCTACTTCCCTCCAAGCTCCTCCTTACTGGGACGGTGCCCGATCACGCGCGCCGCCGATGATTTGTTGCCCGGTTCGCTCAAAATCTGCCGCCGGCAAAGTCCGCTGCGATTCTAAGCCTCTGGCGCAGCCCTGAACCCGCCACCTTAATCGGGCCAATAGAGAGGTTCAAGGAATCCACTTGCTCGAATCATTCTTGAACTCACCCTGGTCCTCTTTCTCGTAGGTGGGGTTTGACCTGGCTTTTAGCCCGGGATAATCTCCTTGGATGAACGCAGTCGAATTTATGACTGAGCTGAGCGGCGCGGCGGTGTTGCCCATACCGAAGGAGCTCGCGGCACAATTGCCAAAGTCAGGCAAAGCCCGCATCATCGTGTTGACCGACGAGAACACCGAGGATGGCGAGTGGCGTGCTGGGACCTACGAGCAGTTCTTGCGAGACGATTCGCCGGAGGATGCAGTTTACGACTCGCTGCGCTGAGATGTTTGGCGACGTTTTCATCTGCCAATTCCCGTTTACCTCAGGCGCGACCAGCAAGGTCCGCCCGGCGCTAGTGTTGTTCGACCTTTATGCATTGATTCCGTTTTCATTACGCTTCCGTCCCCATGATGAAACTTTCGCAAGGCTTAGTCGCTCGACCCGGCCTGGTTGCCGTCGGCCTCTGGCTGTGGTCGTGCGGCTGGCAAACCTCTCCTGCCCTGCCTGGCGCAGATGCCAGCTTGCGCGCCGAGAAGCTCGCGGAAATGGACGCGGCCATCAACCAGGCCATTGCCGA
>WNGP01005911.1_pt1 | contig 10195 bp, 9 predicted proteins | sample 5407671 | NCBI WGS metagenome assembly WNGP01 (sample SAMN13153381, study PRJNA577476) | soil metagenome | isolation source: 40 cm soil or saprolite under Garry oak tree replicate 2 | place: USA:California | collected 2016-06-15
GTGATTGGTCATGGGCCCCTCGGCTGTCTCCTCGCCCTGTCGGCCGCACAGCGCAAGGCCAGGGTCGTCCTCGTGGGCAAGCCCGGCTGGCGTCTCGAGCGGGTGCGGGAGCTGGGTCTGGCCGAGTGTGTCGACAGCTCGCTGACCCATGATCTGGTGGGCCAACTGCGCGACATGACAAGCGGTCGGGGCCCCGAGGTCGTGATCGACGCGACGGGGCGCCCGGAGGTCTGGGAGCAGGCCGTGGCTTCTGTGGGGCGCGGCGGGACCGTGGTATTCTTTGGCGGTTGCGCCCCGGGCACGACCATCGCAGTGGACACACGGCGGGCGCATTACGAGGAGCTGACACTGGTCGGGGCATTTCACCATACGCCGGCTCTGATCCGTCAGGCCGTCGGGCTCCTCGAGTCCGAGAGCCTGGTGCCCGACGGTCTTGTCACTCACACCATGGGCCTCGAGCGAGTCCGTGAGGCCCTAGGGCTGATGGAGCGCGGAGAGGCGCTCAAGGTACTGATAGAGCCATGACGAGACGCTGCGCGCTGGGTCTGCTCCTGCTCTTGCTCGCGGTGGCCACGGCGCCCGTGGGGGCGGCCGCCTTCGACGCCGAGCAGGAGTTTGCCCAGGGGACCAAGGCGATCGGGCTGTCCTTCGGCGGGGGGGCCCAGAACAATGTCGAGAACCACGGACGGCTCTCGGGCATCTCCTTCGTCAACTTCAATCCCCGGCTCTCGTATTTCTTCTTCGAGCCGTTCGGCCCCAGCATCCTTCACGGGGCTTTCGAGACCGGCCTCGAGGGCTGGTTTCAGTACTATCTCGGTCCGAAGGAGGCGACGGCCGAAGGCCTGAAGCTGGCCTTCCGCTATCACCTGCTGGGACTCTCGGTCGGGCGCTTCGTCCCGTACCTCGAAGGCACGGCGGGGGCCGCGGGCACCGACCTCAAGGTGCTGGAGATCGACTCGCCCTTCACGTACGTCCTCGAAGCGGGTCTCGGCGTCTCCTACTTCATCACGCCGGGACTGGCCGTCAATGTCGGTTACCGCTTCCAGCACATCTCCAACGGGCACCTGTACAAGAAGAACCGCGGCTTCAACTCGGATAGCGGTATCGTGGGACTGACCTGGTACTTCAAGTAGACTGAGGGCATATGGCCACCATCCCCCTCCAGGAAATCGTGCTCGCAGGGCCGCGCGGCTTCTGCGCCGGCGTGGATCGCGCCATCGACATCGTGGAGCTGGCCCTCCAGGTCTGCCCGCCGCCTGTCTACGTGCGCCGCGAGATCGTGCACAACCGGCATGTCGTCGAGGCCCTCCGGGCCAAGGGCGCCCACTTCGTGGACGAGCTCGACGAGGTGCCCGACGACGCCACGGTGATCTTCAGCGCGCACGGCGTCTCCCCGGCCGTGCGCCAGGAGGCGCGGCGGCGCGGGCTGCGGGTGATCGACGCCACCTGTCCGCTCGTGACCAAGGTGCACCTGGAGGCCATCCGCTACGCGCGCGAGGGGTACAGCATCGTCCTCGTCGGCCACGCCGACCACGACGAGGTGGTGGGCACCATGGGAGAGGCGCCCGAGCGCATGTTCCTCATCGCCCATCCCGAGGAAGTGGACAGGCTCCAGATCCCCGACCCCGACAAGGTTGCCTACCTGACCCAGACCACGCTCAGCGTCGACGATACCCGCGACTGCATCGAGGCGCTGCGCCGGCGCTTTCCCAAGATCGCGGGCCCCGCCAAGGACGACATCTGCTACGCCACGCAGAATCGCCAGGCCTCGGCCAAGACGGTGGCGGGGGAAGTCGACGTCCTGCTCGTCATCGGCGCCGCCAACAGCTCCAACGCGAACCGGCTCGTCGAGGTGTCGACCGTCATGGGCACGCCCTCGTACCTCATCAACGACAAGAACGACATCAAGACCGAATGGCTGGCGGGCTCCCAGCGCGTGGGCGTCACCGCGGGGGCCTCCACCCCGGAGTTCCTGGTCACCGAGGTGGTCCAGGCGCTCCAGCAGGCGGGCCGGGTCGCCGTGCGCGAGGTCCATGTCGTCGAGGAGGACGTGCGCTTCGGGCTGCCGCGGGAGCTGGAAGACATCGCCCGTCAGGGCGGCAAGACCTTGCCTCAGCGGAGCGGCGTCGCCGCGGGGAGCCAGTAGCATGCAGCTGGTGACCTTCCGCCGGGGTCGCGGCGAGCCCAAGGTGGGCGCGGTGTGGCACGAGGCGGTGCTGGATCTGGCCGGCCTCGCCAAGGAGCTGGCCGCCCAGCGCGGCGCCGTGCGGCGCGGGCGTGGAGGCTTCCCGAGGAGCCTGCTCGAGCTCGTGCAGGGGGGCGAGCCGGCCTGGGCCCTCGGCCGCGAGGCCTGGGACTATGGCAAGCGCCTCGTGGACCAGCAGGCCATCGAAGACCTCGCCGGGCGCAAGCTCGCCTATCCGCTCAAGCGCGTGCGTCTCCTCGCGCCCATCCAGCACCCCGCGCGCAACGTGTTCTGCCTGGGCCGCAACTACGCCGACCACGCGGCGGAGCGCGGCGCCGCCGTGCCCGAGCATCCCGTCTACTTCACCAAGCCCGGCACCTCGGTGGTCGGCCCGGGGGACGACGTGGTCCATCACGCGATCACCACGGAGCTCGACTACGAGGTCGAGCTGGCCGTGGTCCTGGGCACCGCCGGCCGGGACATCAGCCGTCCCGATGCCCTCAAGCACGTCTTCGGCTACACGGTGATCAACGACGTGACGGCCCGCGACCTCCAGAAGCGGCACACGCAGTGGTTCAAGGGCAAGTCGCTCGACACCTTCTGCCCCATGGGGCCCGTCCTCGTCACCGCGGACGAGATCCCGGACCCGCAGGCCCTGAGCATCTCCATGCGCGTCAACGGACAGGTGCGTCAGTCCAGCCACACCTCCAAGATGATCTTCCCGGTGGATCAGTGCATCGAGGTCCTCTCGCGCGGCATGACGGTGCTCCCCGGGGACATCATCGCCACCGGCACGCCGGACGGCGTGGGCGCCGCCACCGGCAGCTTCCTCAAGGCCGGGGACCGCATGGAGGCCGAGGTCGAGAAGATCGGCGTGCTCGCGAACAAAGTCGTCCGCCCGTAGCCGGCCGATACAAGAGACGGTCCGAGCGAGCGGTTCCACACATTCATTTGTCTGCGGCGGCCTCGAATGGCCCCCGCACTCCCCCTCTTCGCGCACGCGTGCTCTCGGCGGGCATCGAGCATGCCGGCGCCCCTCTCTTTTCCCTCAACGTGCTGGAACACTCCGTAACGCTGTGGTAGCATCCCTCTTCACATCGTCCTTTCTCCTGCAGTCGAAGTTTCCCTACGCGATGGGTCCGAGGGGATGCAGGCAGGGCGACGGACATCTCTAAGATTCGCAACGTGGGCTTCGCGGGACACGGCGGAGTCGGCAAGACATCTCTGGTGGAAGGCATCCTCTTCGCGGCCGGCGCCGTCAACCGGCTCGGCAAGGTCGATGACGGCACCACCACCACCGACTTCGACCCCGACGAGATCAAGCGCAAGATCTCGCTCGGCACCTCCGTCGCCTTCTGCGACTGGAAGGGCCACCGCCTCAACCTGATCGACACCCCCGGATACGGCGACTTCGTGGCCGACGCGCGGGCGGGACTGCGCGCGGCGAGCGCGGCCGTCATCGTCGTGGATGCGGTGGCCGGCGTGCAGGTGCAGACGGAGAAGGTCTGGAAGTACGCCAACGAGTACGGGCTGCCCCGGGCCATCGTGATCAACCGTCTCGACCGCGAGCGCGCCGACTTCTTCCGCACCCTCGAGTCCCTCCAGAAGCGCCTCAAGGGACGCCTGTGCCCGCTCCAGATCCCCGTGGGATCGGAGTCCGGCTTTGCCGGCGTCGTCGATCTCGTGGCCATGAAGGCCCTCGTCGCCGCCGACGGCAAGGTGAAGGAGGCGGACATCCCCGGCGAGGTCATGGACGACGCGAAGACGTGGCGGGAGAAGCTCATCGAGGCGGTGGCGGAAACGGACGACGACCTCCTCTCCAAGTACCTCGAGGAGGGCGGCATCGGCGAGGAGGAGATGCTCGGAGCGCTCGGCAAGGCCGTCGGATCGGGAACCCTCGTGCCCGTCCTCGCCGCCTCCTCCACCAAGGGCCTGGGCATCCAGCCCCTCATGGACCTCATCGTCAAGGAGTTTCCCTCGCCCGCCGACCTGGGCGCGGTGGAGGGCACCGATCCCCGAACGAAGCAAGCCGTCACGCGCGCCGGGGACCCCAAGGCGCCGCTCTCCGCGGTCGTCTTCAAGACCATCGCGGATCCGCACGTGGGCAAGCTGTCCCTCTTCCGCGTCTACTCCGGCACCTTCAAGGCGGACAGCCAGGTCCTCAACGCCACGCGCGGGGGGAAGGAGCGCATCGGGCATCTCGGCCATCTCATGGGCAAGACCCAGAAGGCCGTGGAGTCGCTCGGCCCCGGGGAGATCGGCGTGGTCGCCAAGCTCAAGGACACCCTGACGGGCGACACGCTCTGCGATGAAAGCCAGCCCGTCATCCTGCCCGCCATCACCTTTCCCGAGCCCTCCATCTCCTTCGCCATCCAGCCCAAGAGCCGCGGCGACGAGGACAAGATCTCCACGGCGCTGCACCGCATGGCTGAGGAGGACCCGACGCTGCATCACCACTACGATCCCGAGACGAAGCAGCTCCTCGTCTCCGGCATGGGCCAGCTCCACGTGGAGACGGTGGTGGAGCGGATGAAGCGCAAGTACAACGTGGACGTCAACCTCCTGCCCCCGCGCATTCCGTACAAGGAGACGGTCAAGGGACGCGCGGAGGTCCAGGGCAAGTACAAGAAGCAGACGGGCGGCCGGGGACAGTACGGCGACGTGTGGCTCAAGGTGGAGCCGCTCCAGCGTGGCGGCGGCTTCGAGTTCGTGGACGACATCTTCGGGGGCGCGGTGCCGCGCAACTTCATCCCGTCCGTGGAGAAGGGCGTGCGCGATTGCATGAAGCGCGGCATCTTCGCGGGGTATCCCGTGGTGGATCTGCGGGTGACGCTCTACGACGGCTCCTATCACGACGTCGATTCGTCCGACATGGCCTTCCAGATCGCCGCCTCCATGGGGCTGCAGAAGGGCTTCATGGAAGCCCATCCCATCCTGCTCGAGCCGATCATGAACATCGAGGTCACCGCTCCCTCCGACAACGCGGGGGATGTCATCGGGGACCTCAACGGCCGCCGCGGGCGCATCGTGGGCATGGAGCCGGACGGCGAGATCGTCTCCGTGCGGGCGCAGGCGCCCATGTCCGAGATGCTGACCTACGAGTCTTCCCTCCGCTCCATGACGGGCGGGCGCGGGACCTACTCCATGGAGTTCTCGCACTACGAGGAAGTGCCCGCCCACCTCGCGGACAAGGTCGTCGCCGCCGCGAAGGCCGAGAAAGAGAAGGCACATTAGCCCCAGGAGCTTCGTCTCCCACATCGAGTGCACCGTCTGCGGCCGCCGCCACGAGGCCGGCCGCCTCCTCACCGTGTGCGCGGCCTGCGGCCAGATGCTGGCCGTCCGCTACGACCTGCCCAGGGTGGCCGCCTCTGTCAGCAAGGACGATCTCCTCCGCCGTCCCCCCGGGATGTACCGATTCCGCGAGCTGACCCCGCTCGACGCGGGTGAGGAGCCCATCACCCTGGGCGAGGGGGGCACGCCGTTCTTGCCCCTGCCACGGCTGGGCCGACACCTGGGGATGCGGCATCTCTTTGCCAAGGACGAGGGCCAGAACCCCACGGGCTCCTTCAAGGCTCGCGGCCTCGGCATGGCTCTGACCAAGGCGCGCACGCTGGGCGTCAAGGGGCTCATGATTCCCTCGGCGGGCAACGCGGGAGGCGCAGCCGCCGTCTACGGCGCGCGCGGGAGCATTCCCGTCGTGGTCGTCGTTCCGCGCGACACGCCGCAGGCCGCGGTGGCGGAGGCCATCATCGCGGGCGCGCACGTGTTCACCGTCGAGGGCACCATCGCGACGGCGGGCCGGGTCATCGCGGGGATCGCGCCCACCCTCGGATGGTTCGACCTCGCCACCCTCAAGGAGCCCTATCGCCTCGAGGGCAAGAAGACCATGGGACTCGAGCTCGCCGAGCAGCTCGACTGGCAGACGCCCGATGTGCTCATGTACCCGACGGGCGGCGGCACCGGCCTCGTGGGGATCCACAAGGCCTACGAGGAGCTGGCCGCCATGGGATGGATCAAGGCGAGCCAGCCGCGCTTCATCGCCGTCCAGGCCGAGGGATGCGCCCCGCTCGTCAAGGCCTGGGAAGACAAGGCCGAGACCACCACGCCGTGGGAGAATCCCGTCACCGACGCCCCCGGCCTGCGGGTCCCCGGCCCATTCGCGGGACGGCAGATGCTCAAGATCCTCCGGGAGACCGGCGGCCACCCGCAGCCGGTCAGCGAAGCCGCCATCCTCGAGGCGCAGAAGCTCCTGGGCCGGGTCGAAGGGATATGGACGGGGCCTGAAGCGGCGGCGACGCTGGCCGCGCTCTGTCTCATGAAGGAAGCGGGCGAGGTCGACTCCGGGACGCGCGTCGTGCTCGTGCTCACAGGGGCGGGGATCAAGAATCCGCCGCCCCCGCTTCCCCCTCCCATTCACCTCGAGGGTGATCCCGACCGCATCCTGGCCACGGTTCGCCAGGCCATCGCCCGCTGAGGGCTTGTGCGCCCTCGGCTTCTGTCCTTCGACGTCTTCGGCACCCTCATCGACACGCCCTCCGGCCAGGACGCCGCGTTCCGATCGATCCTCGAGGATGCCGGCGCCGCTCACGTGGCCGCGGATGCCTTCTGGACTCACTGGGAGGAGCGCAACATCGCGCACTACTGGGAGCCCTACCGCCCGTACAAGGAGATCTGCCGGCTCTCCCTGGAAGAGACGTTCGAGCGCTTCGGCGTCCCGGGCGGCGACGGCGGCCTGATCCAGAGGTACTTCGACGTCTATCCGCGCTTCGAGCTCTATCCGGATGTCCTGTCCACACTCGAGATCCTCGGGCGGCGGAGCCGGCTCGCCCTCGTCTCCAACATCGACGACGACCTCCTCGCCGCCACCAAGCTGGGCCGCGACTTCGATCTCGTGTGCACGGCCGAGCGCGCGCGCGGCTACAAGCCGGACGGCCGCCTCTTCCGGTATCTCATCGACCGCGCCGGCGTCGGCATCGAGGAGATCCTCCACTCGGGACAGTCGCAGCTGACCGACCTCGTGGGCGGCAAGCCGCTCGGATTGACGATCGCCTGGATCAATCGCCGCGGCCTCGCCCTGCGTCCCACGGTTCCCCCGCCGGACTTCATCTTTCCCGGTCTCGCCCCGCTCCTGCCCTTGCTCGGAGACAAGCCCGAAAGAGTTTGACAGGCTGTGCGGGGCCTTGTATGTTCCTCGCGATTCCGGTCAAGAAGTCGTGAATCCACGGAGGCAAGGCCTATGAAAGGCGTGACGCGCAGGCAGTTCCTCCGGTCCTCTTCACTTGGCCTCGGCCTCGGGCTGGCCGGCGGCCTCGCGGGCTGTGCCGCCAGCATGAAGGGCGACTTCGCGCCCAAGAGCGGTCGCCGCGTGGTCGTGATAGGCGGCGGCTGGGGCGGCGCGACGGCCGCCCGCTATGTCCGCATGGCGGATCCCTCGATCGAGGTGTACTTGATCGAACCGAACAAGGAGTTCGTCTCCTGTCCGTTCAGCAACCTCGTCCTGAGCGGGCTCCGCACGATCGAGAGCCTGACCCAGCCCTACGACGGGCTCCGGCGCCGCGGCGTCAAGTTCATCCACGAGTCGGTCACGGCCATCGAGCCGGACGCCAAGCGCGTGCGCGTGGGCGAAGGCTATCTCGCCTACGACCGGCTCGTCGTCTCGCCCGGCATCGATTTCCAGTGGGAGCAGATCGAAGGACTGCCCGCCGTCAAGGACACCGTGCTGCACGCCTGGAAGGCGGGGCCGCAGACGGTCGAGCTGGCCCGGCAGATCCAGGCCATGCCCGACGGCGGAAACTTCGTCTTGACGGTCCCGCCCGTCGCCTACCGATGCCCGCCGGGACCCTACGAGCGCATCTGCCAAGTCGCCTGGTATTTGAAGACCAACAAGCCCAAGAGCAAGGTGATCGTGCTGGACGCCAACCAGAACATCGTGTCCAAGACCGCGCTCTTCCGCGCGGCCTGGCAGGCTTATCCCAACATCGACTATCGCGCGTCGAACAAGGTCACCGGCATCGACACCTCGACCCGCGAGGTGCGCACCGACTTCGACAAGGTCAAGTACGACGTGCTCAACCTGATCCCGCCCCAGCGCGCGGGGGCGATCGCCGTGCAGGCCGATCTCGTGGGCGCGGACAAGCGCTGGTGCGAGGTCGACCACGTCACCTACGAGTCGGCGAAGCAGAAGGGCATTCACGTGGTGGGCGACGCCACCATCGGCCTGCCCGTCCCGAAGTCCGGCAACGTGGCGAACAACATGGGCAAGGCGGCGGCCCTCAGCATCGTCAGCCTGCTCAACGGCCAGACCGTGCCCATCATGCCGCCGGGCAACACCTGCTATAGCTGGGTCAGCGATCGCGAGGCCATCGCGGTGGTCAACGCCTACAAGATCGAGAACGGCAAGGTGGTCCAGATCGAGCAGAAGCTCACGCCGGCGCAGAGCGCGTCCGTCGCCCAGCGGGCCGAGGGCTGGCGGCAGAGCATCTGGGCCGACATGCTGTCGTAGGGGGAGTGGCGGCCATGACGACTCGGACCTGTTCAAGCACTCGTCTCGGGGCGCTCGTGCCTGCGGCAGCTCGGCCGCCCCTCATCTCGAAAATCATGATCTCGCTCGCGATAGCGACGCTCGCGCTCGTCGCCGCCCTCGGCGCGGCGGAGGCCGCGGGACCGCTCGACGACCCCGCCTTCGCCAAGGTCATCACGTGCGGGGCCTGTCACGGGGTCAACGGCAACAGCAAGTCGGACATGCAGCCCATCATCGCCGGCCTCGACGCCGCCTACTTCAAGCGACAGATCGAGAGCTACGCCACGGGCAAGCGCCCGTCACCCGAGATGGAGCCCTATGCCAAGCAGGTGCAGTTCCTCGGCCTCGAGTCTATCGCGGGCTTCTTCGCCGCCCAGAAGCGCGAGCCCACGCCCTTGCGCGTCGCGCCCGAGTCGATTGCACGCGGCCGCGTGGCGTCCACCCCGTGCATGGCCTGCCACGGGCCGGACGGCCACGCCGACGTCGCGCGCCTGGTCCCTCCGCTGGCCGGTCAGCCGGCCGGCTACCTGGCTCAGCAGATGCTGCTTTTCAAGATAGACACACGCGAGCCGAGCGAAGCGCTGCTCTCGGCCAAGAAGGCGATCATGCGGATTACGCCGGACAGCCAGTTCCCCGATCTGGCGGCTTACTACTCGTCGCTCCGCTAGAACAGGCCGCTAGCCAGAGAGGTTGCCGCGCGCCCGGCGATCCGTGGCAGAATCGGGCGGGAGGATCTCTCCACTCGTGCCCGAATGGCTCTGGCTGGCCCCGCTCGGGCTGGTGATCGGTGCCTACGGCACGATCATCGGCGCCGGTGGGGGCTTCATCCTTCTTCCGCTGCTTCTGCTGCTCTACCCCCGCGACAGCCCCGAGTCGATCGCGAGCGTCTCCCTCGCCGTCGTCTTCGTCAATGCCCTCTCGGGCACGATCGCGTACGCGCGACTGAAGCGTGTGGACTATGCCTCCGGATTGCTCCTGTCCGCGGCGACGATTCCCGGCGCCATTGTCGGCGCGCTGACAACCGCCCTCATTCCCCGCCGACCTTTCGATTTTCTCGTCGGCGCCATCCTCATCGGGATCTCGATCTTTCTCATGGTGCGGCCTTCCGGCCCCGCGCGCGACTACCGCGGGCGTTTTCGCCTCAACCGTCGCATGGTTGCCCCGGACGGGAGCGTGCACGCGTGGAGCTATAACGCGCTCCTGGGCGCGGGGGTGAGTGTCGTCATCGGTTTCCTGTCGAGCCTCCTGGGCATCGGGGGCGGGTTCATCCACGTGCCCGTCATGGTCAACCTGCTCAGCTTCCCCGTGCACGTCGCGGCGGCGACCTCTCAATTCACGCTCACCGTGATGAGCTTCGTCGGCTCCACGGTCCACCTGCTCGCCGGCACGCTCACCGGTTCGGCCCCGCGCATCGTGCCTCTGGCGGTGGGCGTCGCGGTCGGGGCGCAGGTCGGAGCCAGACTCGCCCAGCGCATGCATGGGGCCTGGAT
>WNGP01006392.1_pt1 | contig 10189 bp, 8 predicted proteins | sample 5407671 | NCBI WGS metagenome assembly WNGP01 (sample SAMN13153381, study PRJNA577476) | soil metagenome | isolation source: 40 cm soil or saprolite under Garry oak tree replicate 2 | place: USA:California | collected 2016-06-15
CGCCGGCGCGACGAACAGGAACGAGAACTCGATCGGCTCGGTGATTCCGGTGAGGAACGAGGTCAGCGCCGCCGAGATCATGATGCCGCCGACCGCGACGCGATTCTGCGGCGCGGCGCCGTGCCACATGGCGATGGCGGCCGCGGGCAGGCCGAACATCTTGAAGAGGAATGCCCCCGCCAGTATTCCCGCCGTGGGATCGCCGGCGAAGAAGCGGTTGATGTCACCGTGCACCACCGTGCCGCTCGCATCCTTGAAGGCTCCCATCTCGAAGAAGAAGGGCACGTTCCAGATGTGGTGCAGACCGAAGGGGATCAGGAGCCGCTCGACGAAGCCGTAGATGGTCGCGGCGGTGCGCGGATCGGACACCGCCGCCCAGTGCGAGAAGGTGTCGATGCCGCGCTGTATGGGCGGCCAGACGGCCGACAGCACGACGCCCGCAACCCCGGCGGCGAGCGCCGTGACGATCGGCACCGAGCGCTTGCCGGAGAAGAACGCGAGGTACGTCGGCAGCGCCGTGCGGTAGAAGCGCTTGAACATGGTCGCCGCGATGGCGCCGGCGAGGATGCCGCCGAAGACGCCCGTCTGCATCGACTTGATGCCCATGACGGTGACGGGCTGGATCCCCCAGACGCCGGCCATGACGCCGAGAATCGCGAGCAGCACCACGTAACCGACGGCCGCCGAAATCGCGGCCACGCCGTCGTTCTCGGTGAGGCCGACCGCAACGCCGACCGCGAAGATCAGCGGCAGGTTGCCGAACACGACGTCGCCCGAGGCCTTCATCAGCGCCGACACGATGGGCGGGATCCATTCGAACTGCGCCGCGCCGATGCCGAGCAGGAGCCCCGCGACCGGCAGCACCGCCACCGGAATCATCAGCGCCTTGCCGATCTTCTGCAGGACTACGAATGCTTCTCTGAACACGTGTCCTCCTCGAGGCGCGCTTTCAGCGCCGTGCGGCCGCGGCCGTGGCGCCCGCTTCGCTCCCGAGCCGCGCGAGCCGCGCCCGGACCTCGCCCGCGGTGGCGAGCCCGAGGAGCTCCCGCGCGAGCGCCTGGCAGTCGCGCAGCGCGAGCCGGCGCACCAGCGCTTTGACGGCCGCGATCGCCGGCACTGGCACCGACAGCTCGTCGACTCCCATCCCGAGCAGCACCGGCACGGCGACCGGCTCGGCGGCCAGCCCGCCACACACGCCCACCCACTTGCCGTGCGCGTGCGCGCCTTCCACCGTGAGACTGATCAGCTTGAGGACCGCCGGGTGCAGCGCGTCGGCGAGCGGCGCGAGCTTCGGGTGGCCGCGATCCATGGCGAGCGTGTACTGAGTCAGATCGTTGGTGCCGATCGAGAAGAAGTCCACTTCGCGCGCCAGCTGCCCGGCGGTGAGCGCCGCCGACGGCACCTCGATCATCACGCCGACGCGCACCGACACGCCGGCGCCGCGCTGCTCCTCGTCGAGGATCCGGCGCGCCGCGCGCAGCTCATCGAGCGATGCGATCATCGGAAACATCACGTGGACATCCCCGAGCGGAGCGGCCTCGAGGATCGCGCGGAGCTGACTGCGCAGCAGGTCCGGCCGCTCGAGGCTCGTGCGGATTCCCCGCACGCCGAGGAAGGGATTCTCCTCCGGCGGCAGCGGCAGGTAGGGCAGGCGCTTGTCGCCGCCGACATCGAGCGTGCGGATGACGAGCCGGCGCTCGCGACCGAGCGCCGTAGCGACCGCCCGGTAGACGTCGGCCTGTTCCTCTTCGCTCGGGGCCGTGTCCCGATCGAGGAACAGCAGCTCCGAGCGGAGCAGTCCCACACCCTCGCCACCCTGGGCGACTGCGGCGAGAGCTTCCTCGACGGTGCCGATGTTGGCGGCCACCTCGATGCGATGTCCGTCGGTCGTCGCCGCAGGTGCGCTCGCCGCAGCCCGCTCGCCCTGACGTTGCGCGGCGAGGCGCCCGATCGCGGCCCGCGCACGCGTGACCTCGGCCTCGTCCGGATCGCGCAGCAGGAAGCCCTCCGTTCCGTCGAGGACCACCGGAGTGCCGTCCGCGAGCCCGAGCGCCGCGCGGTCCACGCCGCACACGGCGGGGATGCCGAGCGCGCGGGCGATGATCGCGGCGTGGCTCGTCGGTCCGCCGCCCGTCGTGCACAGGCCCTGCACCTTGCCCGCATCGAGCGAGGAGGTCTCGCTCGGGCTGAACTCCTCGGCGATCAGGATCGAGCCCGGCGCACACTCGATCGGGCCGGTCGTCACGCCGGCGAGCAGCCCCAGCACCCGGCCCCCGACATCGCGGACGTCGCCTGCCCGCTCGCGCAGCAGGGAGCTCGCGAGCGACTCGAGCCGGGTGGCGTAGCTCGAATACGCTTCGCGCCACGCATAGGCGCCGCTCCGTCCGTCCGCCAGCCCGGCGACGGCGAGATCGATCAGCTCGGGATCGGCGAGCAGCTCGAGATGAGCATCGAGAATCTTCGACGCAGCTCCGATGTTGGCCGCCCTCTGGGCTTCGATCTGCTGCCGGGCGCGCTCGAGCGCGACGTCGAGGTGCGCGCGCTCGCGCTCGATGCCGGCGCCCCGCTCCTCGACGTGGATCGAGGCGCGGCGCAGTTGCGCGACCTTGCCGAGCACGAGCCCGGGCGATGCGCTCACTCCGAGGAGCTTGCGGGGGTCGGTCGAGCGTGTCGGGCCTTCCGCGGGCGCGGGCGCCGCGGTGACCGGCGCACCGCGGGCGGGCCCGGACGCTGCCTCGGCTGTGGCCCCCGACTCGCCAGACCCCGCGGCCAGGAGCGCCGCGAGCGCGCTCACGGCGGCGGCCGCATCCGGACCCGAAGCGCTGACGCGGATCGCGTCGTTCGGCCGGGTCGCGAGCAGCAGGATGGCGGTCACCGACTTGGCATTCGCGGCGTCGGCACCGCGCAGCAGTCGGACGTCGGCGCGAAAGCCCTTGGCCGCGGCGGCTACTGTCGCCGCAGGGCGCGCGTGCAGGCCCTGCCGGTTCGGCAGGCGGATCTCCTCCGAGACGGCGGCTGTCTCGGTCGCGGGGCTGCCGTCGGCGGCAGCCGCGGCGGCGAGGTCGGCCTCGAGGATGATGCTGCGGCCCGCCTCGACGAGACCCGTGGCGACACTCATTCCGCTGACGCGCTCGCGGTTCGTGATGAGCACCTGGGTGAGCAGGCTCGGTGCGGAGCGTGCGATGAGATCGGCGTCGAAGGAGATCAGCGGCTGGCCGGCCGCCACCCGATCCCCCTGCCTCACGCGCGGCGTGAAGCCCTTGCCATTCAGCGCGATGGTATCGACGCCGATGTGCACGAGAATCTCGAGACCCTCGTCGGTCGTGATGGCCAGAGCATGAGATGCGCGGTGCAGGAGCGTCACCCGGCCGGCGGCCGGCGCCAGCAGCTCGCCCGAGGTGGGATCGATCGAGACTCCGTCTCCCACCGTACGCTGCGCGAACACCGGGTCCGGTACGCGCTCGAGCGGCACGAGGACTCCGGAGAGCGGCGCGAGCAAGGCGACTCGTTGCGGTGTCGTGGTCATGGTGCGAGCGGCGGTACTCGAAGCGGATTCATGGGCGTTCACTTCTCCCCGTGGCCGCGAATCTTACCCGGTCGAGCCGTTACCGCGCGTCCGGCTGCGCTTCGGGAGCCGCGCGGGCAAAGGCCGGCAGGCTCTCGAGGTGCGCGCAGACCGCGCGGAGCCTCGGGTAAGGTTGCACGTCGACCTTGTAGCGACGCGCGTTGTACATCTGCGGCACGATGCACAGATCGGCGAGCGTGACGTCGCTCCCGTACATGTGCCGCCCGTCCCCGCTCGAGCGCCGCACGCGCTCCTCCAGCGCGCGGAAGCCCATCCCGATCCACTCGCCCACCCAGGCATTCACCGCGTTCTCGTCCGCCCCGAAGCTCGTCCGCAGGTAATTGAGCACCCGTGTATTGCCGAGCGGGTGGATGTCGCAGGCGACGGCGAGCGCCAGCGAGCGCACCTGGGCCCGGTCCGCCGCCGGGCGCGGCAGGAGCGGCGGGTCCGGATGCGTCTCCTCGAGATACTCGATGATCGCGAGGGACTGGGTGATGGTGAGATCGCCATCCGTCACGACCGGGATCAGACCTTCGGGGTTGACGGCGCGAAATTCGGGCGTGTGCTGGGCGCTCACCGGCGCGCGCAGATCGATCAGCGCCGTCTCCCAGGGGATGCCCTTGAAGTTGAGCGCGATGCGCACCCGAAAGGCTGCGGAGCTTCGATAGTATTGATAGAGCTTCATGGGCAGTCCGATCCGTGAGTGCGGTGCGATCTCTCGGGCGAAGTCCGAGCCGCTCCGGTGTGCGCGCTCAAGCCGGTTGGGCCGGACCGATCCGGTTGCGCAGCACCTCGAGACCCTCGATGCCGCCCTCGAGGCGATCGCCGGGCTTCAACGGCCCGACGCCCGAGGGCGTGCCGGTGAAGATGAGATCGCCCGGCCTGAGCTCGTAGAGCTTCGAGAGTGCCGCGATGATGTGCGGGACATCCCACACCATCGTGCTCACGTCCGATTCCTGGCGCCGCTCGCCGTTGAGGGTGAGCCAGATGCGGCCCCGCGACAGGTGTCCCTGCGCTGCGGGACGGATCGCGGCCACGGGCGCGGAGCAGTCGAAGCCCTTCGCGGTATCCCACGGCTCCCCGCGCTTCTTGGCCGCGTGCTGCAGATCGCGGCGCGTCAGGTCGTTGCCGGCGGCGTAACCGAACACGTGCCCGAGCGCATTCTCGACCGACACGTCGCGGCCACCGCGGCCGATGGCAACCACGAGCTCGATCTCGTAGTGGAAGTTGGTGGTGGCCGGCGGATAGGGAATCGCCGCGCCGTTGGCGACCAGCGCGTCGGCCGGTTTCATGAAGAAAAGCGGTGGCGCCTCGGGATCCGCGCCCATCTCGCGGATGTGGTCGGCGTAGTTGAGGCCGACGCAGTAGATGCGGTGCACGGGGAAGCGCTCATCCGCGGCGGCGACGGCCACGCTCGGCGTGGCGGGAGGCGGGAAGGCAAAGTCACTCATTGCGCTCGCGCTCCGGACTCACAAGGGGAGGTGCAGATTGCCACTGTGCAAACGGCTAGACTAGCTTCCGATGAGCATCTGGCGCGCTCCCCTCACTCCCGAGCAGCTCACCGAGCGTGGGCGCGGGAGTCTTTCCGGCTATCTCGGCATCCGGATCACCGAGACGGGCGCGGACTTCCTGCGGGCGACGATGCCGGTGAACGAGCACACCCAGCAGCCCTTCGGCGTGCTGCACGGCGGCGCGTCCGTGGCGCTCGCGGAGACCGTCGGCAGCCTCGCCTCGATGATGTGCGTCGACACGGAACGCTCGATGTGCCTCGGTCAGGACATCAACGCCAATCACCTGCGCGCCGTGTCCTCCGGCACCGTCACGGCGACCGCGCGTCCCTTCCACCTGGGTGCGCGCAGCCATGTGTGGCACATCGAGATCCGCGACGAGCGGGAGCGGCTGGTGTGCGTGTCGCGGCTGACCATGGCGGTCGTGGATCGCCGCCCGAATACGGCCAAGCCCGCGTGAGGTGAATCATGTCGGACGGAAGCCCGCAGCCACTCGCCGCTGTCGCGACGGTCGACCAGGCCCTCCTCAGCTACACGCACGTGATGTACGCGCTGCACTCACTCGCGGTGCTCATCGGCATCACCACCTTCCACACCATCGTCGGCAGCTTCATCGGGAGCCTGCCGTCGATCGTCGCGGTCGTCATGAATTATGCGCGCCGCTCGGCGACGCGCGGCACGCTCCTCGAGTCGCATTTCCGCTGGCAGCTGCGCACCTTCTGGTTCGCCGTGCTGTGGGCGTGCCTGTCCTTTCTCTTCATGGCCACCATCATCGGTATCCCGGCCGCCCTGGTCGGCCTGCTCGCGCTGACGATCTGGATCGTCTACCGCCTGGTGCGCGGCTGGCTCGCGCTGCGTGACAAGCGCCCGATGTACGTATGAGGCGTGCGGTCCGTCTGGCCGCGCTCGGCGCGGCATGGCTGGCGGCGGGCTGCGGGCAGAAAGGCCCGCTGTACCTGCCCGACAAGGATGCCCGCGCGGCCACGACGCCGTCGGCGCAGCCCACTCCGGCGCAACCCGCCCCTGCAGCACCCCCGTCCGCCTCCGCACCCCAGCCGGCCCCGCCATCGACGACACCGACGCCGCCTGCGCCGGGGAAGCCCGGCGACAAGAGCGACGACTCCGGCACGCCGAAGTAGCGGGTAGTACTAAACGCAAGTCTGGTTGCAGTTGGCCGCCCGCTCCGCCTTGCACGCTCCCATGACGCGCTCCCCCGACCTGGTCCTCGTCGACGGCTCCTCTTACGTCTACCGGGCGTTCCACGCCCTGCCGCCGCTGTCCAACTCGCGCGGCGAGCCGACCGGGGCGCTCCTCGGGGTGCTCAACATGCTGCTGAAGTTCCTCAAGGACTATCAGCCGCGCCGCATCGCCGTGGTGTTCGACGCGCCCGGCAAAACCTTCCGCGACGAGCTGTTCACCGAGTACAAGGCGCACCGCCCGGGGATGCCCGATGAGCTGCGCTCGCAGATCGAGCCGCTGATGCAGATCATCGGGGCGCAGGGGCTGCCGCTGCTGCGCGTGCCCGGCGTGGAAGCCGACGACGTGATCGGCACCCTCGCCCGTCGCGCCGCGCAGGCCGGCCAGCAGGTGCTCATCTCCACCGGCGACAAGGACATGGCGCAGCTCGTCGACGGCTCGATCACCCTCATCAACACCATGAACAACGCGGTGCTCGACCGCGACGGCGTGAAGGCGAAGTTCGATGTGTACCCGGAGCAGATGGTCGATTTCCTGGCCCTGATCGGCGACAGCTCCGACAATATTCCCGGTATCGACAAGGTGGGGCCAAAGACCGGCGCGAAACTCCTGCAGCAATACGGCGGCCTCGACGAGCTGATCGCTCACGTGGCGGAGGTTCCGGGCAAGGTGGGCGAGAACCTGCGCGCGGGCCTCGCGACGCTCGAGCTGTCGCGGCGGCTCGCGACCATACGGACCGATCTCGAGCTGCCGCTGTCGCCCGAGGAGCTGACGCCCGGTGCGCCGGACGTCGCGCGCCTGCGGGAGCTCTACACGCAGTACGAGTTGCGGGGACTCCTGCGGCAGCTCGAGGGCGGCGATGCGGCGGAGGCGGACGACGACGTCGTGCAGAGCCCCCGGGCGCAGCGCGCCGCGGTGGGCGCCGGCGCACTCGCAGCGGCCTCCGCGGCGCCCTCAGCGGCTGCCACGCCGTCCGCGGCCCGCCCGGCGCCCGCCGACATCGCCCGGCGCTACGAAACCGTCACCCGCTGGGAGGACTTCGAGCGCTGGCTCGCGGCGCTCGGCGCCGCGGAGCTCTTCGCCTTCGACACCGAGACGACGAGCCTCGACTACATGCGCGCCGAGATCGTCGGCGTGTCCTTCTGCATCGAGCCGGGCGTCGCCGCGTACGTGCCCCTCGCCCACGCGTATCCGGGCGCGCCGCAGCAGCTCGACCGCGCCCGCGTGCTCGAGGCGCTCCAGCCCATCCTCGAGGATCCCGAGCGCGGCAAGCTCGGGCACAACCTCAAGTTCGATGCCCACGTGCTGGCAAACGCCGGCATCGCGCTCGCCGGCATGCGCTTCGACAGCATGCTCGAGTCCTACGTGTGGAACAGCGTCGCCACCAATCACGACATGGACTCGGATGCGCAGCGCTATCTCGGGCTGCGCACCATCAGCTACGAGGACGTCGCGGGCAAGGGCGCGAAGCAGCTGAGCTTCGACCAGGTGCCGGTAGAGCGCGCCGCGGAGTATGCGGCCGAGGATGCCGACGTCACGCTGCGCCTGCACGGCGCGCTGTGGCCGCAGCTCGAGAGCGTGCCGGCGCTCGCGCGGCTGTACCGGGAATGCGAGCAGCCGCTCGTGCCGGTGCTCCTCGCCATGGAGCATCACGGCGTGCTCGTCGATCGCGAGCGGCTGCGCGCGCAGAGCCGCGAGTTCGCGCGCCAGCTCCAGGAGCTGCTGCTCGAGGCACACCGCGAGGCGGGCCACGAATTCAACATCGAGTCGCCGCGGCAGCTGCAGCAGATCCTGTTCGAGCGGCTGCAGCTGCCGGTTCGCCGCAAGACCCCGACCGGTCAGCCCTCGACCGCCGAAGACGTGCTGGAGGAGCTCGCCGGGAGCTACGCGCTGCCCCGGATCGTGCTCGAGTACCGCGCGCTCGCCAAGCTCAAATCCACCTACACCGACAAGCTCCCCGAGCAGGTGAACGAGCGCACCGGGCGCATCCACACCTCGTACGCCCAAGCGGTGGCGGCCACGGGACGGCTGTCGTCGGTGGATCCAAACCTGCAGAACATCCCGATCCGCCGCTCCGAGGGACGGCGCATCCGCCGGGCATTCATTGCGCCACCGGGCTGCGTGCTGCTCGCGGCGGACTATTCCCAGATCGAGCTGCGCATCATGGCGCACCTGTCCGGTGATGCGGGGCTCCGCGCGGCGTTCGCCGAGGATCGGGACGTGCACCAGGCGACCGCGGCGGAAGTGTTCGGCGTCAGCCCCGAGGCCGTCACCGCCGATCATCGCCGTACCGCCAAGGTCATCAACTTCGGGCTCATCTACGGCATGTCGCCGTTCGGCCTGGCGCGCAACTTAGGGATCGAGCGCAGCGCCGCGCAGCAGTACGTGGAGCGTTACTTCCGGCGCTACCCGGGCGTGAAGCGCTTCATGGACGAGACGCGCGCCCAGGCACGCCAGACCGGCTACGTCGAGACGGTGTTCGGCCGGCGGCTGTACCTGCCGGATATCCGCTCCGGAAACCCGCAGCTGCGCCAGGGCGCCGAGCGCGCCGCCATCAATGCCCCGATGCAGGGGACGGCGGCGGATATCATCAAGCGCGCGATGATCACCCTGCATGAATGGTGCGCGCGGCCGCACTCGCCGGCGTGGCTCATCATGCAGGTGCACGACGAGTTGGTGTTCGAGGTCAGGAGCGAGGCGGTCGCCGAAGTGGCGGCCGCGGTGCGCGAGCATATGGTGAGCGCTGCCTCGCTCAGCGTCCCCCTGCGCGTGGATGTTGGGACCGGCGCCAATTGGGACGAGGCGCATTGACGGATCGCGCCGGCCGCGACCGCGCTCGCGGCCGGAAGTTCCCGCGAGCCGCTTCCACCTCCGGCAGCCGCGGCTGTCGCCGCAAGGCAACAGTCAACTGCCGCGCCGAAGTTGTGTTAGGTATGGGTCGGGCATAACCACCGAGGTGTCAGCCATGCGAACACTTCTGCTCCTGACGGCGCTTGCGCTCGCGGCCGGTGCCGCGCGAGCCGACAACGGATTCATCTATGTCGGTGCGGGCGTGTCCAAGGACAAGTTGAGCAACATCGCCCCGAGCGGCGGACTTGCCGACATCGACAAAACGTCCTGGAAAGTGCTGGCCGGTCTGCGGCCGGTCAGTGTGTTCGCCGTGGAGGCGGACTACCTCGATCTCGGCAGCCAGACGAGCGCGTTCGTCGGTGGCGCCTCGCACTCGGACGCCAAGGCGTTCGCGGCCTACGCGGTCGGGTTCCTGCCGATTCCGGTGCCGTATCTCGACCTGTACGGCAAGGCGGGGCTGGCGCGCTGGAAGCTCAACGGCAGCAGCCCCCTCGTGTCCGCCCCGTTCTCCACCAACGGCACCGAGTTCGCCTGGGGCGGCGGCGCGCAGGTGCACATCGGCAACATCGGCGGGCGGCTCGAATACGAGCGCTTCAACATCCCAAACACCAATGGCGCCCGCGTCTTCTCGCTCGCGGTGTTCCTGAATCTGATGTAGCGGCGCGCCGTGCCTGTGGCGGGAACGAGACAGGTGATCAAACTTATGATTTGTAAAGGTATTTTTTGAGAGCCGGCGCGGAACTCACGGCCAGCAGCGTGCGTCCAATCAGACGAGTGCATCGCACTCCCCGCTTCCCTCCCTGAGCGGGTAAAGCCCGGTTCAAGAGACCTGTGCCGGGTTAGTCTGCCCCGGCGGTTTTCACAAACCGCCGGGGCTTTTTTGTGGGCCCGGGGAATCGCGTTCACTCCGCGAGCCACGCCTCGAGCGTGTCCTTCGCCTGCGCCACGCCGGTTCCCTTCAACGCCGAGAACAGTTGCGCCGTCGCACGGCCGGCGAGGGCGGCCTCAGCCGCGCGCAGCGCAGCCTCGGCTTCGCTCCGGTTGAGCTTGTCGGCCTTGGAGAGCAGCA
>WNGP01005920.1_pt1 | contig 10187 bp, 8 predicted proteins | sample 5407671 | NCBI WGS metagenome assembly WNGP01 (sample SAMN13153381, study PRJNA577476) | soil metagenome | isolation source: 40 cm soil or saprolite under Garry oak tree replicate 2 | place: USA:California | collected 2016-06-15
CGCGAGCTGGGGATTGAAGCCAACGCGACCGAGCGGGCGGTGCGCGGCAAGCGCGAATCACCCAAGCTTGACGGGATCTATCGCGCCGAGCGGCGCGGCGTGTCTCGCCATACCCGCGAGCGGGTTGACGGCGTTGCCAGTGACCTGGTCAAAGGAGGTCTGCGCGTTGAACCCGCTAAGGCGAAGCTGCTCGAGACCCGGAGGGAGGTACAAAGGGGGTGGCGGGCAGTCAGTGAGATTCTGGTAGCCGAAGGTCACCCCGACCTCGCCGCTCAGGTCAGGGACTTTGCCGCCAGGATGCCGCCGCCGAGGACCGACCGCGAGGCGATCGCGGAGGCGCTGCTCAAGCACGTCCGCCAGCTTCGAGCTCGGGAAGGGCCGACCCGGTGACTTCGCGCACCGCGACTTCCCCCGACTCGATTCGTTTCACAGGCAATGACGGCATGGTGCAAATCATTGCAATTTGCGCCGCCAGCGCCGGCGGGTGGCATCGCGTGCCACAATCGAGTCGCCGCTAAGTCGCAGGAATCGGCAATCGTGAATTGCCCGCCCATGGCCGATCCTTACTCATATGAGGGAACGTCGTCGATCCGCCCCAGGCAATGGTGCAGCACGTGGGGCAATTGGTGCCGGCGGTTGCGGATTTTCGCTCTTCGTCGATATCCTCGCGCGCGATGCGATTCAGTCGCTGTCTCATCGGCTGGGACGCTCGGCGGCTTCCCGAGTGAATCAAGACAAACCGGCTTTTGCCGAAAGCCGGTCATCCACTTCGGTTCCTGCGTGCAACGCAGCGAGAAAAACCGCTGTCGTCGGTACGCAGGTGTCGCGCTCTACTCCTATAAAACGCGACCCACCACGGCTGCAGCAATCAAGGCTCTTCGACTGACTACGATTGCCATCGCCCTTGCATTCCAGGGTGAGGTAGTATTACGGCATATCACCGATCAATGGTGTGTGCCTCATGGTCTCGAAGTCTTACAAACAGGTTGCCTGCTTCCTCACGCCGGAGCAGCATCGGGGTTTGAAGCGGTTGAGTGAGGAGACGCACATTCCCATGCAGGTGTTCCTGCGGAAAACCGTAGACGACGCGCTGGTACGGTACGGTGTCAAACGTAGGGGCAATTCGGATACGTTTCTGGATCGCAGGTTGCTCAATCTGCGCAAGGGAGCCAAACGATGAGCCCGAAGCAGCTACGCGCTGCGTATTACGCACGCTACAGCACGGACGGCCAGGAGGCGGACAGCATCGACCGTCAATTCATGGTCTGCGGGGCCATTGCAAAGCGCGAGGGTTTCAGCCATCTCTCGCGCCACCGATTTTCCGACCCGGAGACCAGTGGCGGCACGCCACGGAGGGTCGGCTACGCGGCCATGCTCGCGGCGGCCGCGCAGAGAGAGTTTGACGTCCTGGTGGCCGAAGACATTTCGCGTCTATGGCGCAACATGGAAATGCAGACGCGAGATATCAATGAGCTGCTGGAGCTGCGAATCTCGATCGTGACCCAGGCGGAGGACACGCGCAGGGAAAACGACCTCATGATGCTGAACCTCAAAGGCAGCATGAACGAGAACAATCGCAAGGAGATCGGGCGCCGGGTGCGGAACAAATTGGAGTTATTGGCAAAGAACGGCCGCCCGGCGGGCGGTCGCGCGTACGGCTACACGCCGGCCAGCCAGAGCGGGACAGGCCAGATCGAAGTCAATGGACCGCAGGCGAATGTGGTTCGCCAGATCTTTGAGTGGCGCGCGGCCGGTTGGAGCGGTAAGCGAATTGCGCAGGAGTTGAATGCGCAACAGATTCCGGCACCAGGAGCGGTGTGGAGACGCAACCCATCGGTTCGAAGTCAAAAGCGAACAGATGGTGACTGGGTGCGTACTGCGATCGTCGGGGACGTGCGACGGGGAATCGGAATTCTGAATAACCCGGTGTACAAGGGTGATGTGGTCTGGGGTCGCAGCCGCTGGATACGCAGCCCGCGCGACAGTGCGATTCGCAGGTGCGAGGTGGTCGAGGACCCTGAAGAGCTCGTGACACACCACATCGAGCGGCTGCGCATCGTCTCCGATGATCTGTGGGATAGGGTCCACGTGGTCCAGAGTGCCCGCACGCCGCGCGGAGAGGCGATTCGAGCCGCGAAGCGGCGCCTGGGGCGCGGCCCGGCACTTTGGCTCAGCAGTCTTCTCGTGTGCTCGGAATGCGGCAGCAACTACGTGCAGTATGGCCGGACGGACTATGTCTGTAGCGGCTTCTACAATGGAAGCACCTGCTCAAACGGCACGCGTTTCCGCATTGCGGACATCGAACGCGCGGTACTTGAAGCACTGGAGCTCGATTTCCTGAGCCCCGCGGCGCTACATCGGGCCGCTGACCTGGCAATGGAGTTTTTCGACAAGCAACAAACTGCCGAGACGCGAACGATGCCGGCATGGTCCGCCGCACTCGCGGAGATCAATGCGCGTGAAGCGGACGTTAAAGAGCAGTTCAAGACGGGCCGGTTACCCGCAGTCGTTTTCAAGACCTGGCTTGCCGAGCTTGCGAAGGAACGTGAGGTGTTGAATCGCCCCACGACTTTGAAGCCCACGCGAATCTCGCGTTCTGAATTTCTTCAGGAATACAAATCAGCGGTCGTGCGTCGGCTCAAAGTATTCACAAACCGAGAGAACGTAGCGCTGTCGCGCGAGGCGCTGCGCAACGTCTTGGTTGATGGACGATTGGTGTTGCGACCGGACGTTGCGAACGCGCGTCTCGAGGGCACTTTGACCCTCAGTCACGAGGAATTTCTCAAGGAAAAACAGATAGATATAAAGATGGTAGCGGGGGAAGGATTTGAACCTGCGACCTTCGGGTTATGAGCCCGACGAGCTGCCAGACTGCTCCACCCCGCACCAGGAGGGCGCGCATTCTACAAGCCGATGGCGGGGGCGGCAATAGAAGAGGTAGCGTCCGGCGTATCAAAGGCTTGCATCGGCAGGCGGGTTTTCCCCCGCGGCCGCGATCCCGCCAGCCGCGGCCACCCGCCCGGGCGACGAGGCGCGGGGCGAGGCCGCGGCCGCGCCTTCAGGCTAGCTTGCTGGCGATCTTCCCGGCGAGCGCCGCTCCGGCCTTGGGGTCTAGTCCCTTCAGTGGCCAGCCGATGCCGAGTCCCTCGCGCGGACTGGGCTTGGGGATGATGTGGAAGTGCACGTGTGGAATGGCCTGGTGGGCGCCGGTGCCGTTGTTTTCGAGCACGTTGTATTCCTTCACGCCCGTGGCGGCGACGACCGCGCGGCACAGGCGCGGCAGCACCCGCCCGATCGCGGCGGCTGATTCGTCCGAAAGGCGATCGAGGGTTTCCGCAGGCTCTTTCGAGACCACGAGCGTGTGCCCGTCGCTCAAGGGGTTGATGTCGAGAAACGCCAGCACCTTGTCGTCCTCGTAGATCTTGTGGCAGGGGATTTCCCCGCGGACGATCTTGCCGAATACCGTGTCTGCCATGGGTAGCCTCTGCGCCAATGCCCCGCTTACGGCCACATTGTCGCGCGCCGTGGCGTCCTGACAAGACCGTTCGTGGATTTTGCGGTCCCGGCACGTGCGCGTAGACTCACACGCTCGCTGCGCCCTGATGAGGGGAACTGGCATGAAGACCAAGGCTGCCGTTGCGTACGCCGCCGGAAAGCAGCTCGAAGTCGTGACGGTCGATCTCGACGGCCCGAAGGCCGGCGAAGTGCTCATCGAGATCCGCGCGAGCGGCGCGTGCCACACGGACAAATTCACCCGTTCCGGCGCCGATCCGGAGGGCCTGTTCCCGGTGATTTTCGGGCACGCAGGGCACGGCGTTCGGCGGTGCGCGGGGCCGCAGCGACGTTCTGATGCACAAGGGCGAGTCGATCCGCTCGGTGATCACCTTCTGAGAACGCTGCGCGTCTTCGGGGCGCGCGGTGCTCTACACTGACGCTCACAATTCGAATCAGGAGAACCCCATGGCTATCTCGATACATCCGGCCGTCGATGGCGGCGTCAAGGCGGGCGCTACCGACTTTGCGGGCGGTACGCTCACCTGCAAGTGCAGCTCCTCACCCGTGACGGTGAGCCTGAAGGGCAACACGGCGTTCAACCACGTGTGCGGCTGCACCAAGTGCTGGAAGCCCAAAGGGGCGCTGTTCTCAGTGGTCGCGGTCATCGGGCGCGACAAGCTCAGCGTCACCGCGAACGCCAGCAAGCTCAAGATCGTCGACGAGAAAGCGCCCATCCAGCGCTACGCCTGCACCGGCTGCGGCGTGCACATGTACGGGCGGATCGAGAACAAGAACCACCCGTTCTACAGCTTCGATTTCGTGCACACCGAGCTCTCGAAGGACAGCGGCTGGTCGGCTCCCGAGTTCGCGGCGTTCGTCTCCTCAATCATCGAGGCGGGCTTCCCGCCGGCGCGCATGGGCGAGGTGCGCACACGGCTCAGGGAGCTGAAGCTCGAGCCGTACGACTGCCTGTCGCCGGGGCTCATGGATCTGATCGCCACGCACGCTGCGAAGCAGAAGGGCACGTTGGCGGCCTGACCCGAACCGCGGCCGCCGCCGCAGTCGCTTCATCGCTCCTGCCGGTGCCTGGGCCGCGGAGGCGGGCCGGGGCCGGCCGCGGCTGTTGCGCGAGGGAGAGTCCCGTGATCGATCGTCGAGAGTTCATCGCCGCTGCCGGTTCCCTGCTCGCCGCCTGCCTCGCCCCCTCGCTCCGGCGGGCGGCTCACGCCGCGGCGCCGCCCGCGCGTGAGGCCGCGGAGCGGCTGAATGCGCTGTTCGATGTCTTCATGGAGGAGCGATTCGAGAAGAATCCGGACATGCTCACGGTCCTCGGTCTCGACAAGGGCAAGTACGGGTGGGCGAAGTCGAAGCTCACCGAGGCGTCGCTCCAGTGGGTGCGCGAGTCGAAGCAGGACAACGCCTCGCGCCTCAAGCGGCTGAAAGCCTTCGATCGCGGCACGCTCTCCGGGGCGGATCTCGCCAACTACGACACGGTCGCGTACCAGCTGGAGACCCTCGCGCGTACCGAGCCGTTCGAGTACGGCGACGGGGTGCGTCCGTACGTGGTCAGCCAGCTGACGGGCTCCTACCAGAGCGTTCCAACCTTTCTCGACCGCCAGCATCGCATCGACAACAAGGAGGACGCGGACGCCTACCTCGCTCGCTTAAGGGCTTTTGCGACGGTGCTCGATGAGGAAACGGAGCGCCTGCGGCACGATGTCGGGGCCAAGGTCGCGCCGCCGGACTTTCTCATCGATCGCACGCGCGAGCAGATGCGCGTCCTGCGAGGCACGGCCCCGGCGGACTCGATCCTCGCCACCTCGATTGGGAAGCGTGCGCAGAAGCTCGGCCTCGCCACCGACTACGGCGCGGAAGCCTCGCGCATCGTCGGCTCCGAGGTCTATCCGGCACTCGATCGGCAGATGCAGGCCCTCGCCGAGCTGCGCCCGGGCGCCGTGCATGATGCCGGCGTCGGGCGGCTGCCGCAGGGGGAGGCGCTCTATCAGGTCGCCCTGCGCCAGGGCACGACGACCGACATGAGCGCCGACCAGGTCCACGCGCTCGGGCTCGACCAGGTCAAGGAGCTCAGCGCGCGGATGGACACGCTCCTGCGCTCGCAGGGGAAGAAGAGCGGAACGGTCTCCGAGCGCATGCAGGCGCTCGCCAAGGAGCCGGAGTATCTCTACCCCGACACCGATGCGGGGCGGCAGCAGATCCTCGATTACTGCAACGGGCTCATCACTTCGCTCCAGCCTCGCCTCGAGGAATATTTTCACGTCCGGCCGAAGGCGGCGGTCGAGATCCGCCGGGTGCCGGTCTATACCGAGGCCGGCGCGCCGGGCGGCTACTACCAGATTCCGGCGCTCGACGGCTCGCGCCCCGGAGCCTTCTACATCAATCTGCGCGACACCAGCGAATGGTCGCGCTGGAAGTTGCCGACGCTGGTCTATCACGAATCCGAGCCCGGACATCACTTTCAGCTGGCGCTGGTGCTGGAGATGCCCTCGCTCCCGCTGATCCGCAAGGCGGGCGGCGCCGGCTTCTCGGCGAACACCGAAGGCTGGGCGCTCTACGCCGAGCAACTGTGCGATGAGATGGGCCTCTATGACTCCGAGCCCCTCGGCCGGCTGGGGCTCCTGCAGTCGCTGCTCTTCCGCGCCGCGCGCTGCGTGGTCGATACCGGGCTGCACGCCAAGGGCTGGAGCCGGGAGCGGGCGATCGACTACATGGTCGCGACGACCGGCGAGAACGCGACAGCCATGACGACCGAGGTCGAGCGGTACTGCACCTGGCCGGGTCAGGCGTGCAGCTACAAGGTGGGGCATACCCGCTGGCTGGCCCTGCGCGCCGAGGCGCGCCGCCGCCTCGGCGCGAAGTTCGACATTCGCGACTTCCACGATGTGGGACTCACGGCAGCGCCGATGCCGCTCGCGGTGCTCGAGCGTGTGGTCGGGGAGTGGCTGACGAGCCGCAAGGCATGAGTCGGCGGAGGCGAATCCCCGCGCGCGGCACGGCAGGGCGCGTCGCGAGGGGGCTCGCGGCCGCCTGGCTTGCGTCGGCCGCCACCGGAGCGCTCCCGGGGTCGGTTGCGGCCGGGGCCGAGGCGAGCTATCCGCCGCCGGTGCAGGGTGACTTCCTCCTCAAGGACTTCAGATTCGCCTCCGGCGAGTCGCTCCCTGAGCTGCGCATCCACTATCGCACTCTCGGTACACCGCGCGCGGACGCCCACGGCGTGCATAACGCGGTCCTCATCCTGCACGGCACCGGAGGGAGCGGGGCGAGCCTCGTGAGAGCGGAATTTGCGGGCGAGCTCTTCGCGGCGGGTCAGCCGCTCGATGCCGCGAAGTACTTCATCGTGCTCCCCGACGGCATCGGCCACGGCAATTCCAGCAAGCCGAGCGACGGGCTGCACGCCCGCTTTCCTCACTACGGCTACCGCGACATGGTCGAAGCGCAGTACCGGCTGCTGACCGAGGGCCTGCACGTCAGTCACGCGCGCCTCGTCATGGGTACCTCGATGGGCGGCATGCACACCTGGCTCTGGGGCGAAAGGCACCCGCAGTTCATGGATGCCCTGATGCCGCTCGCCAGCCTGCCGACGCAGATTTCGGGCCGTAACCGCGCGTGGCGGCGAGTGATCATCGATGCGATCCGCAACGACCCGGCGTGGCAGGGGGGCGAGTACTCGAGCGAACCCCCCTCGCTCAGGACCGCCCTGGAGATGCTCTGGCTCGTCAGCAGCAACCCGGTGCTGCGGCAAGACGAGGCGCCCACCCTCGCGCGCGCGGATCAGGCGCTCGACGCCTACGTCGACGATCAGATGAAATCGGCCGACGCCAACGACCTCCTTTATGCCGTGAGCGCCTCGCAGGACTACGACCCGGGGCCGGCGCTCGAGAAGATCGAGGCCCCGCTCATAGCGGTGAACTCAGCCGACGACCTCATCAATCCGCCCGAGCTCAAAATCCTCGAGCGCGAGATCCAGCGCGTGCCGCACGGGAGGGCGGTCATGATCCCCTTCAGCGAGCGCACCCGGGGTCACGGCTCGCACACCGTTGCGGTGCTCTGGAAGCGGCATCTCGAGGAGCTGCTGAAAGCCCCGGAGCGCTGAGTCGGCACTGCGGGTGCCGGGGCGCGGCGGCAATTCCGCCCGCGCTCAAGCGTCGTGCACGAGCTGCGGGCCGAGCTCAGTGATGGAATTGCAGCCGAGCTGACCGAGCACCCGATCGATCTCGGTAGTCAGCATCGCGAGCGCGCGATCCACGCCCGGCTCGCCGCCGGCGGCGAGGCCATAGAGCGTCGCGCGGCCGATCATCACCGCCTGGGCACCGAGCGCGAGCGCCTTGACGACGTCGGTGCCGCGGCGGAAGCCGCTGTCGATGAGGAGGGTGAGCCGCTGGCCCACGGCGCGCCGGATATCCGGCAGCACCTCGATCGGCGCCACGCAATAATCCAGCTGCCGTCCGCCGTGATTGCTCAGCACGATACCGTCGCACCCAAGCGCCGCGGCGCGCTCGGCGTCGCCGACGCTCAGCACTCCCTTGATGAGCAGCCGCCCGCGCCAGAGCTGCCTGATCCACGTGATGTCGTCCCACTGGATGGTCGGCTCGAAGAGCGGGGGGATCACCGTGGCGCCGCCGAGTGCCGTGGTGGCCGACGGCGGCAGGTAGCCCTCGAGATTGCGGAAGCGCGGCATGCCGGGGGTGACGAATGTCCGCCACAGCCAGCGCGGGTGGCGCAGCATGTCGAGCGCGGTGCGCACGGTGGGTCTCCCCGGGGCCCGGTAGCTGCGCCGGTCCCACTCCCGGTTGCCGAACACGTTCGCGTCGGCGGTGAACACCAGCGCCTCATAGCCGGCCGCACCGGCGCGCTGGATGATGTCACGTGCGATAGCGCGTTCCTTGAGCACGTAGAGCTGCAACCAGAGCCGCCCGCCGGCACGGGTCGCGAGCTCCTCGAGCCGAGTGGTCGAGAGCGTGCTGAGCGTGAAAGGAATGCCGAGGCGGGCCGCCGCGCGCGCGAGCGCGAGGTCACCCTGCGGGTGGAGCATGCCGTTCAGGCCCGTGGGGGCGATGATGAGCGGAGCGTTGGCGGGGCGCCCGAAGATCGCGACACGCTGATGACGCGCCGAGGTGTCGATCAGAGTCTGCGGGATGAGCCGCAGCCGCTCGAGCGCCTCGCGGTTGCCGCGCAGCGTGACCTCATCCTCCGCTCCCCCCTCGACGTACTCGAAAGCGAAGCCCGGTACCCGCCGTCGCGCGATTTCGCGGAGCTGAGCGATATTGAGGGCGCGCGCCAGGTTGAGGCTGTTGAATGGACGCCGCTTCCAGGGCATGAGCGCGCGGGCTACTCGTAGAGCGCCACGCTGATGCGCGAGGCGACGAATGTGTTGGCCGCGGCGTTCAATTGCCCGACCGCGACCAGCCGGTAGATCTTGTTGGTGCCGTTCAAGGTGGAGGAGAGCGCGCCGGCGAAGGCGCTGGCGCTATGGAACACCGAGATGCCGCTCGTGAGCGTGGTGCTGCCGATCGACAGCTCGAGGTTGCTTTGATTCGCGCCGGTGGTGGTGATCAGGGGGCTCAGGGGGCTCGCCGGGGGGGGCGGCTTGAGATCGAGCGTCGCCGGGCCGGTGCGGATCTCGTGAATGGTGCCGAGATTGGCGTTGTTCAAGTCCACCACGAGTCCTGTGCTGCTCGCGGAGATGAAAGGGCTGGGGGCGCCCCCGTTCACCCATTCGACCACGAGGCGCTGCTCGGTGGCGCTGCCGAGCGCGATGGCGGTCGCGTGGAAGTCCGGGGGTGCAGCCCCGAAGGGGCTGACGATACCATCGACCTGCAGCAGCGGGTGCGCGGCGGCGACCCCGCTCTCATCGAGCGTGCCCGTGTTGACCGCGTAGGCCGCCGGGTCGGCCATCGGGGTGCCGGTGCCGGCGAAGATGAAGCCGGCAGGCGCGAAGTTGCCGATCGTCAGGACATCGAGCACGGCGCTCCCGGGGGTCGCGGAGCTCAGCGTGCCCCAGATACGGGAGGAAGCGAGGCGCGCCTGGCAGGGTGTCGGCGTGCCTCCGACCATGCACGTGGCCGCGTCCAGGCTGAGATTGCCTGAGCTGTCGACGCTGCACTGGCCGGAGACATCGAGCTGCTGTCCGACCGAGATCGAGGCGGGAGTAAGCCCGCTGGCCATGACCCCATCCTGGCTCACGGTGGTGGCGCTGCCGATCGTGACCGTGGCGCTATTGTAGAAAGCATCGGGATATGCAGCGCAGGCAGCGCCCAGGCGCTGGAACAGATGCGCGCCGTGCACGGTGAGGGTGTTGCCGCTGCGGGCGCTCACGACTCCGGTGACATGGTCTGAAAGGGTCTCGAGACTGGTGCCGGCGTATACCGCGGTGGCGTGGAAGCCGGGCGTGACGCCGGACATATCCCCGAGCGTCCCGTAGGCGGCGACCGGCGCGTTGGTGGTGAGGGCGGCCATGGCGGCGAGTCCCGAGGCGCCCGTGTAGGCGGTGCCGTCGATATTGAAATAGGTGTTGGCGTCGGTGCTCACGGTCACCGCCCCCACGGCGGATGACTGATCGGTGAGGGGACGGGTGTTGCTGATGTAGTCGTTCGAGGCGCTCTCTACGATGACCAGGAGTCCCCGAGCGCGCATCGAGCTGGCGTCTGCCGGCGCCGGCCTCATGACCGCGTACG
>WNGP01022321.1_pt1 | contig 10187 bp, 5 predicted proteins | sample 5407671 | NCBI WGS metagenome assembly WNGP01 (sample SAMN13153381, study PRJNA577476) | soil metagenome | isolation source: 40 cm soil or saprolite under Garry oak tree replicate 2 | place: USA:California | collected 2016-06-15
CTTCGGCAAACGGCTGCCGGGTTCCTGGTTTTTCCAGATGCCGAAATTCTTTGCGGATGCGCCACCCTACGTCTAGGCCGGCAAGATCGCCGGTAGCCAGCGGACCCATCGCCATGCCGAAGTCGTAAAGCGCCTGGTCAACCGCTTCAATGCTTGCGCCCTCTTCCACCAGGAACTGTGCTTCGCGACGGTAGGGGCCGAACATGCGGTTTCCTACAAACCCGCGGCAGTTGCCCACCAGAACGCCGACCTTGCCGAGCTTCTTGGAAAGTTGCATGCAGGTTGCGATGACCGCTTTGCTGCTGGCCTTGCCACGCACAATTTCGAGCAGGCGCATCACGTTCGGCGGGCTGAAGAAATGTGTACCGATTACAGCTTCAGGCCGCGCTGTGGCTGAGGCTATTTCGTCGATGCTCAGGGTTGACGTATTACTCGCCAGGATCGCGCCAGGTCGACACCCGCGATCCAATTGCCCGAATACTTCTTTCTTAAGCTGCATGCCCTCGAACACAGCTTCGACCGCCATGTCCACTTTGTCAAAATCGTCGTAGCCAAGCACAGGCTTAATCAGTTGCAGACGCTCATCCACAAATTGTTGCGTGAACCGGCCGCGCCTGACTGAACTCGAGTAATTCTTCCGAATGACCTCCATCCCACGATCCAGCGCTGGCGGGTCTGCGTCCTTGAGCAAGACGCGGATGCCGGCGTTGGCGAAGACCATGGCGATTCCGCCGCCCATCGTTCCCGCGCCCACAACCGCTACTGAGTTCACCGGGATAATCGGAGTTTCCTTTGGTATATCGGGGATCTTGGCCACTTCGCGCTCACCAAAGAAGACGTGAATGAACGCCTTGGACTGGTCCGAGAAGAGACAGTCGTTGAACAGTTTTCTCTCGACCTCACAACCTTCATCGAAGGGCAGCCGGGTGGCAGCTTCCACCGCGTCGATGGCGGCCAATGGGGCGATCATGCCACGCTGCTTCTGGCGCGCGAGCTCACGTGCGGCGGCGAAGATGGGCGCATTCTGTTCCGGCGTGCCGAGCTTCTGGTTGCGCTCGCGAGTTTTGGGCGCTGGCTTTCCCAGAACCGCGCGCGCGAAAGCGATCGCACCGGTCAGCAGATCGCCTTCGATCAGCCGATCGAGGATGCCGTAGTCCAATGCTTCCCGTGCTGGAATTGGATTGCCCTGGGCGCACATCTCGACAGCCTTAGCCACGCCCGCTAACCGAGGCAGACGTTGCGTCCCGCCGGCGCCCGGAATGATGCCGAGCTTCACTTCGGGCTGACCGACTTGGGCGCCCGGAGCCCCCACCCGATGGTGGCCAGACATGGCCAGCTCCAGGCCCCCGCCGAACGCTGTACCATGAATGGCCATCACCACCGGCTTAGGACAATCTTCGATCTGCCGTAGCAGGGGCAGGAGGCCGGCTCCGCGAGCTGTCTTCCCCGAAGTTATCTTGCCGAACTCTTTGATGTCCGCTCCGGCGACGAACGTGCGCCCAGCACCAATGAGTACCGCGGCTTTGACACTCTCGTCTTGGGTGACTTCCTTGACTGCTTGGGAAATACCTTCGGGCACGCCAGGGCCGAGGGCGTTCACCGGGGGATTGTTGATGGTGATGATTGCGACGTCTTGATCTTTGGTGAGTTGAACTAGATCGCTCATCGCAGGGGCACTCCGGTCTGAAGTATGCAGTTCTAGAACTGACCGCGGATGAACCCGGATGTTCCATTCAAAGGTTCACTTGCGCGGTGCAAATTCGGGCGAAACATTGGTTTGCGCAGCCCAGTACTTCTTGCGCAGATTTTTCTTCAGGATTTTTCCGGTTGCGGTCTTTGGCAGAGCCTCCACGAACTCGATGGAACGTGGGCACTTGAAATGGGCCAGACGAGTGCGGCAGAACTCGATCAATTCCGATTCGCTCAGTTGGGATCCCGGTTTCACGACCACCAAGCCTTTGGGGACCTCACCCCATTTTTCGTCTGGGACGGGGATGACGGCAGCCTCGTAGATGTTGGGATGTGCCGCGAGAGCTTTCTCCACCTCGAGCGAGGAAATGTTTTCGCCACCACTGACGATGATGTCTTTCCGGCGATCAACAATAAGGATGTAGCCGTCCTCGTTAATGGTAGCCATGTCTCCGGTATGAAACCATCCACCGCGCAGGGCTTCGGCGCTGGCCTCGGGCTGCCGCCAGTAGCCCGCCATGACACCGTCACTGCGAGCGATGATCTCACCCATGGTCTTGGCATCGCGAGGTACGTCCTTGTCTTCGAAATCCACGACACGAAGCTCAACCCCGGGGATGGCGCATCCAGTCATGGCCTGCGCCACAAAGCGCTGTTCCCCCTCCCGCTCGAATCCTGGCTTGATCTGGGAAGTGGACAGCACCGGGGCAGTTTCCGTCAGGCCGTAGCCCGAGAAGCAGGTGCAGCCGAGTTTTTCCTCGACCTCACGCACCAGGGTTGGAGAGGACGCAGCCCCGCCAATGGATATCCATTGCAGGCTGCTCAGGTCATATTTTGGCCTCTCCGGAGAGTTGACCAAGGCAAGCGCCATGATGGGCACAAGGCTCAAGGAGTGCACTCTCTCCCGCTCGATCAGACGAAAGACCACGGCGGGAACGAAGCGCGAAATCATGACGTGACGGCCTCCCGCAAAGGTGACGGAATGGGCTCCGCCCCAACCATTGGCGTGAAATAACGGAATGGTGTGCAACTCCACGGTATCGGTGTTCGTGTTAAATCGGAGAGACACCGACAGGGCATGGAGATAAATATTCCGGTGGGTCAGCATTACTCCCTTGGGATTGGCGCTGGTGCCGCTGGTATAGAAGAGCTCGGCCAGGGAATCTTCGTCGAATTCCATAACGTCGGCCTCTTTCTCAAGAAAAAGTACCTTTGCTCCGGAATCGTTCAGAATGTAGGCCAGTTCATGGGGAGCAAGCCGGAAATTCAGTGGAAGCAAAACCGCACCGGCCTCTAAAGCACCGTAATACGCCTCGAGGAGTCGATGGCAGTTGAGGCTGAGAAACGCGACCCGGTCGCCGGATTGTACTCCTGCTTCAAGTAGAACACCAGCCAGCCCGCGCGCCCGTTCGGCAAATTGCGCGTAAGTGAACCTCTGGTCTCCACAAACAACGGCGGTCTTGCCCGGGAACTGCTGCTCGGCATAACGCAGAAAGCGCACCGGAGTGAGAGGGATATTCATGACATCGCCGAGTGCTACCAGGCGGACTGGCCTCCATCCACCACCAAAACGTGGCCGGTGACGTAATCGGAGGCGTCGGAAGCGAGGAAGACAGCGGCTCCTTTCAGGTCATGTTCATTGCCAAAACGGTCGAGAGGAATCTGGGAGAGGAAAAGTTCACGGTTGTGCTCCAGCACCCGGCTCGACATGTGCGTGGGAAACCAGCCGGGAGCAATCGCATTCACCTGGATGTTGTGCGTTGCCCATTTGCAGGCGAGGTCTTTGGTGAAGCTGATGACGCCGCCCTTGCTGGCATGATACCCAATGGCTGGGAGTGCGGGTGGAGCACCACCCAATCCAGCCACTGAGGCAATATTGATGATCTTTCCGCGACCTTGCTTGATCATGACCTTACCCACGGCTTGTGCGCATAGAAACGTCCCGGTAAGGTTAGTCTCGATTACTTTATTCCAATCTTCGAGGCGCATTTCTTCCACGGGGGCGCCCCAGGAAATCCCCGCATTATTCACCAGAACATCGATCTGTCCGAATTGTGAAAAGGCAGCATCGACCACTGCCTGTATGTCGGCCGGATTCTTGACGTCACAGCCGAGCGCCAGGGTTCGTACTCCCAGTTGCTGAAATTCTTCCGCAGCTTGCTGACAACGCTCCTGCTTACGGGCACAAAGCACCAGGTTAGCTCCCATTTCCGCTAGCCCCTCCGCGATCTGACGTCCGAGCCCGATGGAGCCCCCAGTGACAATTGCGACGCGGCCAGAGAGATTGAAAAGATCCTTCACGTTCCTGGACGTGTTTTGCGTCGTATCTGCGACCCCCTTCAACATGAAGCTTTCTCCTCCTCGCCGAAGTTCTGAGACGAAGAATCGCCGAGAGGTTGTCCCTCTGCGCGCTCTCGATCCTTACCGGCCGTCGTCGCTGCGCTCTGAGCCGCCATAAAATCCAAAATCGCGCGATGGGCAGCTTCTGGCTGATCAGTCAGGAAGAGATGGCTGGCACGCGGAATCATGACCAGTTTCGCACCCGGGATTCGCTCGGCAATCAGATTGGCGTTTCCCGGCGGCACCAGTCGATCGGACTCGCCGTGGATCACCATCGTCGGAGCAACGATTTGGGCAAGGCGGCTATAGGCCTCCCAGGCGAGGATTCCCTGCAACTGCGCTGCGTATCCTTCTGGGCTCGGAAACCATGGCCTGCGAATTGCCAGGTCTTCCTCAATCCATTCACGCGGAGTCGACTGATCGTAGATAAACGGCACAGCGGCTTCGGCAGCTTCCTCAGAGCTCATTTTGTCGCGCCTCATCAGCAACCGGGTAGCTTCCGCATCGGCTCGCACCGCGGTGGGCCCGCCCGCTGCAGTGCAGCCGAGAATCAGTGACAAGACTCGCTGCGGGTATTGCAATGCAAACTCTTGCGCGATCATTCCGCCCATCGAAACGCCGAACACATGCGCGCTTTCGATGCCGGCGGCATCCAGCACCGCCGCCGCATCAGATGCCATCAGCCGGATCGAATAGGGGCCCGGAGGCGTATCGCTTCGTCCGGCGCCGCGGTTGTCCAAGGCAATCGTGCGATAGCGTGCTGCCAATGCGGGACGGGTGCGGTGCCACATTGCCGATGGATACCCCAGTCCCATGATGAACAAAATGGGCTCATCTTGGCCTCGTTCATCCCAATAAATCCTGGCTGCCTGATTCTCGACGAACGCCATTCAGTCCTCCCCTCAGAACGAGAAGCGCACGCCGAGTTGGATCTGGCGTTTGGGCAATGCGGACGTGAAAGCCAGCGGCGTGCTGGGCGTAGCCGTCCCGCCGCCCGCAAGGGCGGTGCCCGGACGAATCCCCTTCACGTTGAAGGTCGTGAACCCGGGAATAACACCGAAAACAGGGCCAACCTCATTGTTTACGCTGGCAAAATTTGTCCGGTTTGCGAGATTAAATCCTTCGGCGGTAAGCTGCAGACTCGCCTTCTCGCCTAGCTTATGCCGCCAACTCAAACGCATGTCGAAGTCGACGTAGCTGGGACCGAGACCCGTGTCGCGCGGGGCTCCGATGGGACGTTCATTGGTGGTGTGATTGTCGCCGTTCACCTCTCCTCCCGCCAGCAGATTGAAAGGATGTCCGCTGTGGTACGAGAAAATTGGAGCTAGCTCAAAACCCGAAAGGACACTTTGTTTCCAGGGGCTGTCGAGCACTCCCGCGATCACAACTTTGTGCCGCTCATCAAACTCGGAAAGACTACGATCTAGATTGAGGTTGGTCGGATCCTGTGGACCATAGTCCGTGTTGTAATCTGTGGATGTGTCGAGCCCTTTACTGAACGTGTAGTTCCCAAAGACCGAGAAGTGATCGCTGAAGCGTTTCGTGACTTCCAGGATGCCGCCCCAGTAGATCGCATACGACTCGGAGCTGTATTGGTTGTTCTGCACAATCAGGGGATTCACGAAGCATTGGGCGGTGTCGCAGGGCAGGCCCTCAACTCCACCCAGCGGGTCGGCTCCAGCCGCCGTAGTATTCCAGTTGCGATACGAAACCTTCTCACCGTTGGCCAGGGTTACCGTGCTGAGCGGTGCCGGCAACAGATTGGTATCGATTGCGATCGGGAGGTGCTGGGTGTGCGAATAGATAGCGCTGAGAGAAATTGACAGCCCTGGTGCGAGCTCACGTTCAATTGCGAAGGATGCCTGCTGCGCGATGGGTGGGCGATAACCCGGCTGGTTCACGAAGAGTACCTGCAACGGAGAAAGGGGTCCGCTATTGGTAACGTCGATGCCAACTGGCTGGGTACCCGGAAACGGGCCAGCCATGGCAGCCGGGGTGATGCAGGCGTTGTTGCCCGCAGCAGGAGTTGTGCAGCCAATCGCGTTGCCCGGCGCCCCATTGGCAAACAGTGTCTGGAAAATAGTTGCCGCCCCTGCTATGCCCAAGGGCGGAACCCCACCGATCGGATCGGCATAAATGGAAATCTCTCGGTTGCAAGGGCTGCCGCCACTACCGGGGATTATCGCTACTCCGAACTGGGAGACTCCACAGATCCCGGAGACGTTTGCGGCCTGATTCCCCGCGACACTGTTCCCGACCGCAGAATTATTGGCATTCCGCACCCCCAGGCTGTAATCGACGTCGGGAATCTGGACGTCCACAGGTCCGTAAAAGATTCCGTATCCACCCCGAACCACTGTCTTGTGATTCTTGGAGGGGTCCCACGCGAAGGAAACCCTGGGGCCAAAATCTTTCTTATACGTGGTCAATGGGGCGAATTGCGTGTCGAGGTCGTAGCGCAGTCCGTAGTTCAGGGTCAAGCTTGGCGTTACTTTCCAGGAGTCCTGCGCGTAAAACGTTGTCAGCGGTCGAGTGTAATACGGGTACGTTGGAACTCCGAAACCCTGCTGGTAAACCTGGGGCAGCCCCAACGTTGCCGATTGAAGCGGGTTGATGGTGGTGGTGGCAAGCTGTGGACTTACCAGAAATCCGGGCAGCGACCCGAACACAAAACGACCGGGGAAGAAGGTGTGCGACTCCGTGTGATTGCCGCGGAGCAACTCGTAAGCGCCGAACTTTAGAGTGTGATTGCCATGGATCGTGGTGAGATTGTCGGCGAATTCGTAACGCCGCAATATTGTAAGGTTGGGCAGAAAAATGTTCGATCCAATATTGTTGATAAAACTGGGAATCTGCAGCCCCACCTGTGCCGGCACGTTGGGGAACACATTGAAGTGGTAGTAGTCCCATTGCGCCCGTGCCTCATTCTGCGTCTTCGGACTGATCTGGCGGTACCAGGTAGCTTGCAAATTATGGTCGTAGGTGTGGATCGAACTTCCCGCCGAAAAAGCGGTCAGGGAATTTACGTCCGGCGACTCCTCCAAATCGTGCCCATACCTGTAGGTCAGAGAAAGCTCGTTGTTCACATTAAAGTGATGATCCAGGCGGCCCGACGCTTGGTATTCGCGGGTGTTGAAAGGAAACAGACCACCCTCAGTTTCAAACTGATTTAGCAGGAAGCCATTCAGCGCGGCCTGGGTGGGCGACACGAATGGGTTCGGACCGGGATTCGGGTTCAGGGTCAGAATGCTCTGGAGAGCAAAAGCGCAAATAGCCGGCGGCAGGGTTACGCCCGTGAAGCAAGTCACGCCCGGTACCGATGAGGTCGCCAGCCCGGCAATAATGGCATTCTGGGCGGCCGTCGGACGAAAAATATTGGTATTCGTCAGCAGAGGAACCGCGTTCTGCGCATTCTGCCGCAAGCCTTCGAAAGCCACAAACAGAAATGTCTTATCTTTCTTAATCGGGAAACTCAGCGTCCCACCGAACTGCTGACGACTCAAAGTATCCTTAACCGGAGAACCCAGAGAGTCAGGATTGGCCGGATTGAAGGTCTGGCCGGCATGCAATGCCTGGCTAAACGAAAACGGATTTTGCGCATCCATCGCATCGTTGCGGAAAAAACCATAGAGGCTGCCATGCGCATTGTTGGTGCCCGACTTGGTTACAATATTGATCGAAGCACCTGTGGCTGACCCCAAGTCACCGGGCGCGAGCAACGTGAACGTGAGGTAATCGCGCCGGTCAATGGGGAGGTCCGTGATGTACTGTTGTGTGATTCTGTCCGCTTGGCTCCCGCGTTCAGTCTCCACCACGGGTGGCTGGTCCGTGACCTCGACAACCGTCGCGACTTGCGACGGCTTCAGCTGGAAATCGGAGATGACCGTCTGCCCGACGGCGACAGTGACGCCTCTACGAATCTCCGTCGCAAAACTCGGCAGCTCCGCACTGACGTCGTAAGTTGCCGGCGACAGCCCGGCTGCTCGGAACTGACCTGTGCTATTTGTCACTGCCGTGCGCTTCAGGCCGGTCTGTGTATCGACCACATCGACAGTTGCCTTCGGCAAAACCGCACCGGAAGCATCCGTTACAGTTCCAGTGATCTCTCCCGACGTGCCGACGCCCTGCGCATGAGCCATAAAGGTTGCGAGCAGGAAGCACACAACACCGCATGCCAGTGACTTCATAGGATTCTCCTTTCTGGATACGTAGGACATCGCCGAAGTAATTCCGAGTAAGCCCATCTGCCAGTCAGTTCCTCGCGCACTCTTGGTGCCCTTACGATCTCGGATCGCCGCTGAATGCTCGAGAGGCCTATGTCTCTTGCGGCAAGGAGGCATTGGAAAAGCCAACGAACTCCGGGCCCCCAAGATTGTGAGAGTGAGTATCACATAATAGTTACTAACGTCAAGACGGAAAGTCAGACGGAAAGTCAGCAATGGGAAGCACTTGGGCAACGCGGGATCGGGCGGCACGGCTGGCTCGCCCGCAGGGAGTCTGCATAGGCCCCCTCGTCGAGCTGGCGCACTCAGGTGGGAGCGAGAACAAGGCGGCCGGAAACCTGCCCACGGCGGAGTTGATTCAATGCCTCGTTCGCATCGGCAAGGGGGCGAGCTGCTACCTGGCAACGCACTTTGCCGGCGGCAGCCATTACCAGAACCTCCCGCAAATCCTGTCGGGTTCCGACGGTGGAAGCTTGGATACGGACTTCTCCCGCGGCCATCAAGATCGGGGGAAAGCATATCGGATCAGCCGGCAGGCCCACAACCAGGAGAGTACCCGTGGGCCGCAGACCAAAGAACGCCGTGTCGTAGGATGCTCGCGCTGCCGATGTCACCAGCGCCACGTGAACTCCGCCTCTATCGCGCAGTTCCTTGATCACATTGGTTGTAGCAGCATTGAGTGTTGCAGGAGCACCCAACGATCTGGCAAGTGCCAGCTTTTCTTCGGAGATATCGATCGCCGCGACCTCCACCCCCAGCGCTTGCCCGAACTGCACACCCAGGTGTCCCAGGCCGCCAATACCAAAGACCGCGAGACGCTGCCCGGGCAAAATGTTGGCGCGTTTGAGTGCCCGGTAGACGGTAACGCCTGCACAGAAAAAGGGAGCAGCTTGGATTGAAGAAAGACTGTCCGGGATCGTGAGTACGTGGCTTGCCGGCGCCTTCACGAATTCGGCATAGCCGCCATCGACGGTGACACCAGTGATCTTTTGCCGCCGGCAGAGGTTTTCATTTCCTTCGCGGCAGAACTCGCACTCGCCGCAGGTCCAGTGAATCCAAGGTACTCCGACCCGATCGCCGCTTTGCAGATCCTGTACCGCCGCGCCTTTTTCGACCACGACCCCGGCGATCTCGTGGCCGGGGATCAATGGTGTTTTAACGATTTTCGCGAACTGCGCCCAGTCTCCATCGGCGACGTGCACATCGGAATGGCAGACACCGCAGGCTTCTACGCGTATCAGCACTTCGTCAGTTCCCGGCTGAGGTTGGCCGACCTCTTCCACCGCGAGCGGCTTTTTGAATTCGCGCAGGACGACAGCCTTCATGCGTTTCGCCTCACGTTTCCGAGGAAGGGGTGCGGTATCTGAAATCGTCAGGGCTGGACGCCGCGCAAGAAAAACTCCACGGCACTGTCAACGCGTTCCCCCAGCTTGTGGGGTCCAGTGAGATCCACCGCCCATTGCCGAATCACGGTCTGATAGAGTCCCTCCATGAATTCGGAGAGATGAAGGACTGGGAAGACGCGAGTGATCTCACCGCGTCGCTGGCCCTGGGCGAGAATCTCCCGCAGTAAGCCGATCGCGACCCCCTCGGGCCCGCGCATCTCCGGAGAACGCACGGGATCCATCGCGCCCGACAGGACCACCGCCTCCCAGAGTCGACGGTCGGCTTCCACCTCGCGCGCCAAGGCGCGATATAAGCGGCGCAAACGCGCTGCCGTGTCAGCTTCGCTGGAAAGTTCCGACTTGAGATGTTCGACGATGCACGCGAAGCCGCGCTTGCCGACGTCTCGCAGAACCGCATCTTTGCTGGGAAAATACCGGAAGAAGGTTGGCTGGCTGATCTCGAGAATCTGGACAATATCGTCAATGCGGGTGTTCTCGTAGCCATGTTTGCGGAACAATCTAACAGCGGTCTCGATAATCTGCTGGCGCA
>WNGP01005923.1_pt1 | contig 10184 bp, 5 predicted proteins | sample 5407671 | NCBI WGS metagenome assembly WNGP01 (sample SAMN13153381, study PRJNA577476) | soil metagenome | isolation source: 40 cm soil or saprolite under Garry oak tree replicate 2 | place: USA:California | collected 2016-06-15
TGCGCTCGACCCTCGGCCAGACGCTGGCCGAGCGCTTCCGGATCGCGGGTCTGGAGCTGCTGTCCTGCGACGTGGGCAGCGTGCGCATCCGCTCTTCGCTCGTGCCCGAGGGGGAGCCGCAGCGCCGTGCCACGGGCACGAGGGTGCTGTTGATCGGTCTGGACGGGGCCGACTGGAACATCATCGACCCCCTGGTGGAGGCCGGACGGCTGCCCAACCTCGCGCGCCTGGCGCGAGAAGGCGTCCGGGGCCGCCTCCACAGCATCACGCCGATGCTTTCGCCCGTCATCTGGACCAGCATCGCCACCGGCGTGCAGCCGTCCCGCCATGGGATCATCGACTTTCTCGCCACCACCGGGCGCGACGGAGAGCGGGTGCCGGTCACCTCGACCCTGAGGAAGACCAAGGCGATCTGGAACATGCTCAGCGAAAACGGACTGAGCGTGGGGGTGGCCGGGTGGTGGGCCAGCTTCCCGGCGGAGAAGGTCAACGGATTCATCGTGTCGGACCGCGTGGCCTACCAGCTCTTCGGCGCCAGCGTGGCGCATGATCAGGCGCGCGAAGGGAAGGTGTATCCCCCCGATCTGGGCGATCTGGTGGCCTCGCTCATCGTCGCGCCGGAAACCATCGGAGCGGCCGAAGTGGCGCGCTACGTCCGCCTCCCGGAGGACCCCGCATCGCTGCCTCCCGAGCAGAACAAGCTGATCGACGATCTCAAGACCCTGCTCGCCGCGGGCGACACGTACACCACCATCAGCCTGGCTCTCCGCGAGCGCTACCACCCCGATTTCCAGGCGGTCTATCTGGAAGGCACCGATACGGTCGCCCACCTGTTCATGCGGTACGCGCCGCCGCTTCTGCCCGGGGTCGACCGGGAGGACCAGCAGCGCTTCGGCCGGGCCGTGGACGAGTATTACCGTCACGCGGACGAGCTCGTGGGCAGGCTGGTGGAGGCGGCGGGGCCGGACACGGCGGTGATCGTCTGCTCCGACCACGGCTTCCGCACCGGTGACAACCGCCCTCTCACCGATTCGCGCATCGGTTTCGGTCAGGCGGCCGACTGGCACCGCAAGTACGGCATCGTCATCCTCGGCGGCCCGCCGTTCCGCAGGCACCATGACTTGCAGGAGGCCTCGGTCCTGGACATCACCCCGACTCTCCTGGCGCTTCTCGGGCTGCCGGTGGCGGAGGACATGGACGGAAGGCCGATCCTGGACGCCTTCGACCGGGCCTTCCTGCAGGCGCATCCGATTCGCTACGTGCCCTCCTACGAGATCGGCACCACGGCCTCGAACAGCCCTCCCGGCACGCCGGCACCAGGGGCGCCCGCCCCCGGGGCACAGGGGACGACCTCGCCTCTCGATCCGCAGGGCGACCAGGAGCTGAAGCAGAAGCTCGAGTCGCTCGGCTACCTGAGGCAGGACACGGCCAATTCCCACAACAACCGCGGCATGATCCTGCTCAATCAGGGAAACTACGACGACGCGATCGCCGAGTTCGAGCAGGCGATCCACGCCTCCGAGGACCTCGGCATTGCCCGCATCAACATCGCGCGGGCCCTGTTCAAGAAGAAGGATTACCAGGCCGCGACGAAGGTCCTCGACGAGTACTCCGCCCGCCAGCCACGATCCAAGGACGCCGAGAACCTCCTGGGCAACATGGCCATGGAACAGAAGCAGTACGCGGACGCGGAGAAGCATTTCCGGAAGGCGCTCGAGTACGAATCAAACTTCACCGACGCGCGCAACAGCCTGGGGATCCTCTACGACCGGCTCGGACGCCGCGAGGAGGCTCTCGCGGAATACCTCAAGGTCGTGGCCATCGATCCGGAATACGCCGAGGCGCACAACAACATCGGTCTGATCTACAAGGAGCGGGGGAAGATCCAGGAAGCGATGGCCTCCTTCCGCAAGGCGATCGAGGCCGACCCGGAGTTCACGGGCGCTTACAGCAACCTGGCGCTGGTGCTGGAGCAGAGAGGGGAGCTGAAGGAGGCGGCGGAGCAGCTCCGCAGTGCCCTGCAGCGCGACCCTCGGAACGCCGCGGTGCGGACCAACTATGGCGGTCTCCTCTACACTCTGGGACGCTTCGAACAGGCACGCGCCGAACTGGAGAAGGCGGTCGCCACCGACCCCCTCGATGCGTCGGCGGAGAACAACCTCGGCGCCGTCTACGGCAGGCTCGGGAGGATCGAGGATGAGTTGGCCGCCTACCGGAAGGCGGTGGCCCTCGACTCCGGGTACGTCGACGCGCACCACAACCTCGGGCTCGCGCTCCTGAAACGCGGGAAGGTGGAGGAGGGGGAGTCGGAGCTGCGCAAGGCCTTGAGCATCGACCGGGCCTACGCGCCCGCCTATCTCAACCTGGCACGGTCGCTCATCGGCAGAGGGAAGCACCAGGAGGCCGCCGAGATCCTGTCCGCGGGATCACGCGCGGCGCCGGGCGACGCCGAGATCCAGGCTCTGCTGGGCGAGGCCTTCCTCCGACTCGGCCAGAAGGACAAGGCGATCGACGCCTTCGAGCGATCTCTACGACTGAACCCCGATCAGGCCGCCCTGCGCCAGCGCCTGAAGACGCTCGGCGACATCCGGCCCGAACGCGGAAGCCCGCAGGGCGGGAAGCACGGAGAGCGGCGTTGAACCGGGTCCCGGAGCCAGGGCGGCTGACGCGACGGGCGCTGGTATGCCTGGCGGCCCTGCTGCTGGGGCTCCGGGGCGCTCGGGCCCAGCCGGGACCCGAGCCGGAGAAGCTCAACCTTTTCCAGATGATTGCCCGATCGGAGCTGGTGGCCCTCGTCCGGGTCCGCAGCGGCAGTCTCAAGTACGCCATCGTCGAAGTGCAGGAAGCTCTGAAGGGAACGGCCGCACTGCCGACCCTGCGAATCGCCTTCCGAGATTTCAATTTCACGCGACGTGCAGGCGAGGACCTGATCATTTTCCCCGACGGTCAGCAGGAGATCCTGTTCCTGGTGCCTTACGGGAGGCAGGTCCGGCGCAAGAAGGCCCGGCTGAAGAACCGGGATCTGTTCACTCTGTTCCACGGCCGCGAAGGCCGGATCACGCTCCCCGCCGAGGGACCGGAAACCATTCTCGGGGCGATCCGCCGCCTGGCGGAGGTTTGCGGGCGCGATCCGGCAAGCCAGATCGACGCCCTGAAGAGTTTCCTCGAGGGCGACAATCCGTTCCTGACCGAGTCCTCGCTCCAGGAGATCGAACGGCTGCGCGCCGGCGATCCGGCGAGCTTTCCCCGGCTCCTGCTCTTGCTGAACTCGCGTTCGATGACCCTGCGCACCGGCTCGCTGCGAGTGCTCGGGCAGGTCTTCTCGACCGGGAGGCTCGCGGACGAGGCCCTCGATGGTGCGCGCGCCGCGCTCGCCGCCGTTCTCGAGAGGGCGCGGAACGATCCGGATGAGTCGGTGCGGGTGCAGGCCGTCGCCGCCGTCGCGGCCTGGCCGAACCGCGCGGAAGTGGAGCAGGAACTGAAGGCGATCGCGGGGACCGACTCGGCGCAGGCGGTGCGTTACGAAGCGGAGAGGGCGCTGTTCGAGCGCCGGTGACCCGATGCTCAGGTGTTCGTCTTCAACAGCAGGTAGACCCCTGCTGCCGCGAACAGGACATTGGGAGCCCAGGCCGCCAGAAACGGGGGCATCAGGCCGATCCCCCCGAGGGCGTTCGTGGTGGAAAACACCACGAGAAACACGGCGACGAAGAAGACAGCGACTCCGATGCCGTACAGAGAGCCGCGTTTTCCCATGCGGAAGCAGAACGGTATACCCAGGATGACCATGGTCAGGGCCACGAGGGGGAGCGAGGTCTTGTCATACAGATCGACCGTCAACTCCTGGACGTCGTAACCCCGCCGTCTCAGATCGGTGACGAATTTCTTGAGCTCGGCAAAATTCATCTGGGTGGGGGACTTCCACTCCTTGATGAAATAGCCGGGACCTTCGGGAAAGTCAAAGGTCTTTTCGGCGAACGTCTCGAACGATTCCTGCCCTCCGCGGAAGTCCCGCGTCCACCCGTCCTTCAGCACCCAGTGGCCCTGGGCGAACGATGCACTCCGTGCATAGATGCGCTGCTGGATGTCAAAGGTGGACTGGTCCAGCTGATAGGCGGAGAAACCCTGGAACTCTCCGCTGCCCGGCGCCGACAGGACAGGAACCGGAGACGGGATGTAGGTCCGGAAGTTGTACAGCCGCCCCCCCTCACCGAACACCCAGCGCCGCTCGTCGGCGTTGTAGCTCCGGGGGCTCCTTCCCCGGATCACATCCTTGATCTGAGCAGCGCGCTGGTTGGAGTGGGGCTCCAGGTAGTCCTGGTTGACGTAGGCGATGGCGCAGATCGCCACGGTGACGATCAGGACCGGCGCCACGATGCGATAGATGCTCGTACCGCTCGCCTTGAGGGCGGTGACCTCATTGAACCGCGACATGATTCCGACGGCCAGGAAGGTCGCCACCAGGCAGGACATCGGCAGGATCTGCGAGACGATCCAGGGGGAGCGGTACTTCAGATACGAGAGTATCAGGGAGAAAGGAAGATTGTGCTCCACGAGATCGTCGAGAAGATTGACGAGCTCGTACACTGCGAACAGGGTGAAAAAGGTGGCGGCGCATCCGGCCAGAACGGTCCCGAAGCGCCCGAGGATGTACCGGTCGAGCGTGGTCCGGAATATCAGGAAGAGCGCCAGCAAAATCAGGCCCACGAGCAGAAAAGGCACCGGAAGCGACGGGTTGTTCGAGACCAGCAGCAAGCCGATGGTCAGCGCTCCCAGTCCGCCCCAGAGCAGAAGACGCAGGCGGCGAGGGAGCCACCGCGCCGGCTCTTCCTCGACGACATCGTCCGGTTCGAGGCTGTCGGGGGGGTCGCCCGGAACCACGGCGCGAAGGGAGCGTCTCTTCGTCGGGTCCAGTCCTTGCGGCCGGGCAACCGATCGGCGGGCCAGCGGTCCAGGGTCGTCCGCCGGGGCGGCCGGACGTGCCGACTGGGCACCCGCTCCTGAAGCATGGACCTCCCATTCTCTTTCCTTCCTCCTGCGCAGGGCCGCGAGGGTGCGCTGCAACCGGGCCGGGACGAGGACGGCGAGCTGCAGCCCCTCGGATCGTTCGCGAAGCAGGAAAAGGGCGATGCCCAGGCTTCCCAGGAGGGCATTGCCTATCCAGAGTCCGACGTAGGGGGAGAGCTTGCCCTGAGTGACGAAGTTCTGGCCGGTGATGAAGAGGATCCAATAGATGATGGAGATGCCGATGCTCAGCGTGAACCCCGACGCCCTGCCGCCCCGACGATTCATGATGCCCAGAGGGACCCCGAGGATGGCGAACACCAGGCACGCCACGGGCAGGGCAAACCGCTCGTGCATGATTGCCAGGATGTTGCCAATCATCCTGGCGCGGGTCTCGGCATGCTCGATCGTTCCCGCGTGCGCGATCGAGAGTGCCAGGTCGGACAGGCTCTGTTCGTGATAGTTCCTGGGTGCCGGCCGGTTCAGCAGACTGCTGCGGAGCCTGAACGACTCGTCCGGCTCCTTGACGATCATCTGCTTTTCAAAGCTGCTGACCTGGTAGCTGTCGGCGTCCGTGGGCGTGGTGCTGTGAGTGACCCCGCTTTCAAGATAGAACCGGGCAATACCCGTCTGCTTGTCGTAGTCAATCTGGGATCGTCTGGCGACGGTCACCAGCTCCTTGCCGCCCTCCTCGCTCTGATAGAGGAAGACCTTCTCGAGAAAATCGCCTCCCTCATGGACCTCATCAGCGTACAGAAGCATGCCGGGGATGTCCTCAAAGAAGACCCGGGGCTTGATCTCCCTGCGCATGTCCGTGGAATACATGAGCCTGGCAAAAACCTGCCGGCGTTTGTAATTCGCTCCGGGCTCAATGCCCAGGATCAAGAAGCTTGAGATGAGCCAACCCGCCACGCCGACAGAGAGCACGGGATAGAGGATCTTCCAGTAGCTGACGCCACTGGCCCGCAGGGCGATCACTTCACTATCGGTCGAAAGACGCCCGATTCCGACGAGCACCCCCAGCAAGATCGCCATCGGGATGGTCATCTCCAGCACCCGCGGCAGATAAAAGAAGAGGATCGTGAGGACGGTACGGAGCGACAGGTCCTTCTTGATGGCCAGCTCAGCGAGCTCGAAGACCGCGTTCATCAAGAAGACGAGAACGTAGACACACAGCCCGAGAAAAGTGGGCGAGATGGCTTCCTGGAAGACATAACGCCAGATGGTGTCGATCTTCAAGGCGCGCATGTGCGCTGCGATGTTATGGCGGCGCGCCGGGTCCGTCAACCGTTGGTTCAGTCGGCTCTGGTGTAACGTCCGATAAGATATCTTATGTCAACCACCATGACGGATCGGCTTGAGTCAATGTGGCCATCAGTGGCGCATCCTCGACGCACGCTGTGGAGATTTTGCCTGTCTGGTTTCGTAGGCGCAGACAATGTCGGCGCGCCGACATTGGAGTGATCAGGAGTTGCGGAGGCTTTCGATCAGATCCCGAAGAGTCGATATGATCTCATCCTTTGAAACCTCGGATCTCTTGAACTTGAGATTCAGGATGAACTTGCTGTCCGGAGGTCGGAAGTGAAAGACAAAACCCCTCGGTCTCCCCGGGCCCTTCTTTTCATCCTTGAGCTTGCGCACGTCGTCTCTCGTCAACCCAGCGAGCTTAATTTCCTCGATCATCTTCAGCATCGCCTCATGGTTTGGCTGCCGGGCGATCTGAAGAAGGATCGAGCGGGCGAGAATACCCGCTTGTCGACATCTCTCTCGAAGCGCAGAAGGGATGTGATTCAGTGTAAGGGTCTCCGTAATCGAGCTTCGAGACTTTCCAAGTTTCTTGGCGACGTCCTCGTGTGTATACAGGAACTTCTCACAAAGCTTGAGGAGACCGTCCGCCTCCTCGAATGGACTCAAATCACGACGTTGCAGATTTTCTATCAGGCTGATTTCCAGCACTCCCCTGTCATCGACGTCGATCTCGACACATGGGATCTGCGACAGTCCTGCCTCCATCGACGCCCTGTACCGTCGCTCGCCGGCAATGATCTGGAATTTCTCGCCCGTTGGACGGACCAATACCGGCTCCAGCACCCCCTTCTCCTTGATGGAGGAAACGAGGTCCGCCATATCTCCGAACGATCGACGAGGCTGATCGGGGTTGGGGACCAGGAGGTCCACCGGGATCATCCGCCCGACGCCGGCTCCAGGCGCCGAGGTCAGGTTATCGACGAAGTGAAAGTCATGCCGCATTCTTCGCTGGGCGGGCAGGCCACGTTGTTTAGACACGTCCGATGACCTCTTCTGAGAGCTTGTAGTATTCAAGAGCCCCTGTGGAGTTCGGCGCGAAGCTGAAAATCGACTCCTTGTATGCCGGACTCTCTTCGAGGCGGATGCTCCGGGATATGATCGTCCTGAAGACCTTCGTCCCGAAGACCTCTTTGATATGGTTGCGGATGTCGCGCCCGAGGACCGTTCTCTTGTCATGAATGGTAATCACGACCCCCAGGAATTCCAGATTTGGGTTGGGTCGAGCCTTAATCTTCTCGACCGTTTCCAGCAAATCGTCCGTCCCCTCCAGCGCAAAATAAGATGACTGGATGGGGACGAGCAGATGTGTGGCGGCGACGAGGGCATTGACCGTCAGGAGTCCGAGCGTCGGAGGCGTGTCCATGATGATGTATTGGTAATCCCGCGACAGCGGCTTGAGACGGTCTTTGAGCCTGAAGTGGCTATCGATGTCTCCGAGGAGCTTGCTCTCAAATTTTGCCAGGCTGATACGGGCCGGAATGAGATCGAGCATCTTGATGTTCGTCTTGTGGACGGCGTCCTTCAGAGTGCGGTTGTCTTCCACGAGGGTCTCGTACACGGAGAGACTGAGCTGCTCGGGGTCGAGGTAGGAGAGGGTGGCGTTCCCCTGCGGATCGAGGTCGACGAGGAGAGTCGAAAACCCCTTCTGCGCCAGGGCGGCCGCAAGATTGATCGCCGTCGTCGTCTTGCCGACCCCGCCCTTTTGATTCGCAATTGCAAGGATCACGTCCCGGTGTTCTCCGTTCGGTCGTAAGAGATCCCGAGGAATCGACGCCCCGGCATGTGAAGCGTCCGGGAGAGACCCAGAGATGACGCTTTATACTGGAGCGGTGTTTGGAGTGTCAAGAGATGCCTTGTACTTGTAAGTTATTGAAAGTACAAGATTTATTGAAATTTATTGAATTGACAGCGAACCGATGCCCGCCCTACATCTCGTACTTCCCCAGTTCGTCGGGGTCGAGGTTCTCGAGCCACTTGCGGATCCGCTCGGATTCCCCCGCGTCCTTCGTCAGGTCGGTATTCTTGGCCTTCTCGATCACGTCGCTCTTGACGAAAATGGGTGAGCCGGTACGGAGCGCCAGGGCGATCGCGTCGCTCGGGCGGGAATCGATCGAAACGACCTTGCCATCGTGATTGAGGAAGATGAGAGCGTAGAATGTATTGTCCTTGAGATCCGTGATCACGACCTTCTCGACGGTCGCGTGCATGTTGATCAGCATGCTCTTCAGGAGATCGTGGGTCATCGGGCGCGGTGTGACGATCTTCTCGATCTGAAGAGCGATGGCGTTGGCCTCGAAGATGCCGACCCAGATTGGCAGGACGGCGGAGCTGCCGGGATCCCGCAGGATGATGATCGGCATGTTCGTGATCGGATCGATCATCAGGCCCTTGATCTTCATTTCGAGTTCCATCGTGCCCACTCTCTCCCCCCTTCGGGGTTTATAACCCCGTCACCGCGGCAAGTCAAGCAGCGCCCCGGAGCACGGGCAGTTCGCCGATCAGCGAGTGCGCGTTGGCGCGGATGATCCTCACGTCGACGAAGTCGCCCCGTCGGGACGGACCGGAAAAGTGAACGATCCGGTTGCAGCGCGTCCTTCCTTTGATGAGGCCGTTGTCGAGGCGGCCCTGGCCGTCGACGAGCACCTCGAAAGATCTCCCCAGCAGGGCTTCGTTGCGCCGCCTCTGGATGGTCTCCTGGACGGCCAGCAGCTCCTGCAGGCGCTCCTGCCGCACCTCCTCCCCGGGCGAATCGTCGAGAAACGTCGCCACCGTGCCGGGCCGGCGGGAGTAGGCGAACGCGTAAACCTGATCGTACTCCACCTCGAGCAGGAGCGAGAGGGTCGCCTGGAAATCGTCGCCACTCTCGCCGGGGAAGCCGACGATGAGGTCTGTGCTGAACGTGATTCCCGGGACCGTCTTTCTCAGGGACTCGATCCGGGAGACATAGCGGGACCGGGTATAGCCGCGGTTCATCGCCTTCAGCACCCGGTCGGACCCCGACTGCGCCGGCAGGTGCAGGTGATTGCAGACGGTCGGAACGTCGCGCATTGCGTCCATGATCCTCTGTTTGAGATGACCGGGGTGCGAGGTCGTGAAGCGCAGGCGGCGGACCCCGGGCACACGGTCGGCCATGTGCAGGAGCGAGGCCAGATCGTGCTCGCCGTAGCGGTAGGCGTTCACGTTCTGTCCCAGCAACTCGATTTCACAGTGGCCCCTGGCCGGTAGATCCCCGACTTCCGCCAGGATCGCCTCTGGAGGCCGGCAGACTTCCCTGCCACGCGTGAAGGGGACGATGCAGTAGGTGCAGGACTTGTTGCATCCCTCCATGACCGTGACATAGGCTCTCGGGCCCTCGGCGCGCGCAATGGTGTCGGTCGGGAACACGATCGGATCGTCGTCGCGCGCCAGACCGATCGACCGTCCTTCGTGGCGCGCCTCCTCGATGAGCGCACCGAGTCGGGCCAGATTGCGCGGCCCCATCACCAGGTCGACATAGGGCGCGCGGCGGAAGATCGATTCCCCCGCCTGCTGGGCGACGCAACCCACCACTCCGATGATCAGATCGGGACGCACGCCCTTCAGGCGACGCAGCTCGCCCAGCCGCCCGAAGACCTTGCTCTCCGCCTTGTCCCGGACGCTGCAGGTGTTGAGAAGGATCAGGTCGGCTTCGCGCTCGTCCCGCGTCGCCTCGTACCCCAGACCGCCGAGGATGCCGGCCATCTTCTCGGAGTCGTGCTGGTTCATCTGGCATCCCCAGGTCTCGATGAGATAGCGCCTCATGCCGCTCTCCCCCGTCGTCGCCCCGCTCCCGACGCGGGTCCGCGCCGGCGACGGCGCGTCGCGCCCCGGCCCGCCGGCGGCCGAAGGCCCCCGCC
>WNGP01019366.1_pt1 | contig 10184 bp, 10 predicted proteins | sample 5407671 | NCBI WGS metagenome assembly WNGP01 (sample SAMN13153381, study PRJNA577476) | soil metagenome | isolation source: 40 cm soil or saprolite under Garry oak tree replicate 2 | place: USA:California | collected 2016-06-15
AGCCCCACATGCGCTTGCGCCATTTCTGCTCCCCGCACTACCAGGACAGCGCGCTTCACCCATTCATTATCCAGCTCGAACGCGCTGCCGAATTTACCCGCGACGACACGGTCGAAGCCAAGCTTGGCAAACTCCGGACGCTGCTCGTGCCGGGCACGCGGGATGACGATTTCGCGCTGCTGAGCGAGCTGTTGTCTCTGCCGAGTTCTGCTGCCGGCCTCAATCTTAGCCCGCAGCGCAAACGAGAGAAGCTGTTCGACGCCTTTCTCAGCCAGCTCGAAGCCGAGTCTCGGCAGCGGCCTGTATTGATGGTGTTGGAGGATGCCCACTGGATCGATCCAACCTCGCGCGAGCTGCTTGACCTGACGGTCGATCGCGTGCGGCGACTGCCGGTGCTGCTGGCGATCACCTTTCGTCCGGAATTTCAGCCACCCTGGGCGGGTCGCTCCCACGTCACCAGCTTGGCGCTCAACCGGCTCGGCGAGCGCGATGGCGCGGTGCTGGCCCAAGAGCTGGCCAGCAATACCCTTAGCGCCGAGGTCGCTAAGGAGATCGCCGAGCACACCGACGGGATACCGCTGTTCGTCGAGGAGCTGACTAAGGCGGTACTGGAAAGCGCCGTGCACCGGGACCCGGTTGGCAAAGTGACGGCGTCGACCTTGCCTGCCGAGCTGGCGGTCCCGGCGACGTTGCAGGCGTCGTTGATGGCTCGGTTGGATCGACTCGGGCCGGCGCCCAAGGCGGTTGCCCAAATCGGGGCAGTGCTCGGCCGCGAGTTTGCCTATGAGCTGATCGAGCCGGTGGCTCAGCGTGATGCAAGCGAGCTACAAGCCGCGTTGGTCCAGCTCAGCGATGCCGGATTGCTGTTTTGCCGCGGCGCCCCTCCGCATTCCTCCTATCTCTTCAAGCACGCGCTCGTGCAGGACGCCGCCTATGGCATGCTGCTACGTGGAAGACGGCAGGAGCTGCACGCTCGAGTCGCGGCGGTGCTGGAGCAGGATTTTGCCGATCTCGTCGAGCGCCAGCCCGAACTCTTGGCACATCATCTGACCGGCGCCGGCGACACCGAACGTGCCGTCGATCAATGGCTGAAGGCCGGCCGACATGCCGCAACGCGATTGGCCCATCTCGAAGCAGTCGGTCATTTTGAGCGCGGTCTCGCGACAGTCGAAGCACTGTCCGAAGGGCCGGCTCGGGACGGAAAGGAGATCGAGCTGCAATTGGCCCGCGGCCTGTCGCTGTTCACCGCCCACGGGTTCATGGCACCCGAGGCGTCCAAAGCCTATGCGCGCGCGCGAGAACTGGCCGAGCAGCGAGGCGATTCGCACCAGCTGTTCATGGCGGTTTTCGGTCTTTGGCAATCGGCAAATGGTGGCGGCAGAATCCTTGACTGCCGCAAATTGTCGAACCGCCTCCAGCAACTAGCCGCGGACGACGAGGACGACGAATTGCTTCTGCAAGCGCACCACAGCGCCTGGGCGACCTATTTGTACTCCGGGGAGCCGGCGGCCGCGCGCGCGCATTCTGATGCGGGGCGTCGGATTTATGACCCCGAGCGGCACCGCCTCCATCGCGACCTCTATGGCGGCCACGATCCAGGATCGTGTGCTCGCCACGCAGGTGCGCTGGTCTATTGGATGCTGGGGTATCCAGAGAAGGGCTTGGCGCTCGGCCGTGATGCATTGGCATTGGCCGAGCGTATCGCTCACTCGTTCAGTTTTGTACAAGCCTTGCAGTTCAACTCGATGCTTCACCTCGATCGCGGCGAGCCGGAATTGGCGCTGCAACGGCTCGAGTCGGCCGAGGCGCTCGCCGCCGAGCAACGACTTGGCTTTACGCTGGAACCGCGGCTCCTGCGGGGCGCCGCCCTGATCTCGCTAGGAGCGTCCCCAGAAGCGGTCGTTTGTTTGCGCGAGGGACTTACCGGGCAGGCAGGCTCGACGCGATTGCGCTGCTACGGATTGGCGAGATTGGCCGATGCGCTGATACAGCAGGGCGAGTATGACGCAGCTCTTGCAGCGGCCAGAGACGGGCTGAGCACCAAAGAGGAGACAGGCCACCGGCAGTGGGAGGCGGAACTTTATCGTCTCGAAGGCGTCGCACTGTGCAGTCTCAACAGGCTTGAGGAGGGCCAAAACGCGCTGGAGGCGGCAATACACATCGCGCGCAGGCAACAGGCCAAGGCGTACGAGCTGCGCGCAGCGACGAGTCTCGCACGATTATGGGGCGAACAGGGGCGGCGAAGCGAAGCGCGCGAACTGCTCGCGCCCGTCTACGGCTGGTTCACCGAGGGATTCGACACGGCCGATCTGAAGAAGGGGAAGGAACTACTCGACGAGCTGACGTGAGTCTCCGGTACCGCCTGAGCCGGTCCATGTCCGGTTTGGAGCAGCGTACCCAGCGTCGAGCAGCGTCGCGGCTCTCCGCAACCTGAAGACCGCTAGGGCGTTGGAGCTCACGATCCCGCCGTCGATTCTGTTGCGCGCCGACGAGGTGATCGAGGGAGGCGACAGCCGCGATGTCGGCTTGGGGTCAGAGTCGGTCCTTCTTCGATATCTGCTCAAATGTCCGCCTTGGCATTCCGACCGGACCTTAGCGCGTCGCCTCAGAAGGTCTCGAAAGTGCCAAACGCGGAAGTGGCCATGTCAGCCGAGCAGTGTCACCTTGCCAATGGCCAAATCGTAGTAGGCGGCGACCACCTTTATTTTGTCGTTCCCCACCAAGGCACCGATAACCGGCGAGGCGTTCCGCAGGAGATCCGCCTGGATCTGGGCGTTGGCCTTGATGGTCGCACTCAGGTCCGGCCCGGCCCGCTCGATCGCAGGTCGCAGCGGCGCGTAGAGGGCGCTGATCTGACCGGGAACGGGCTTGCCGTCGATGCCGGCCTTAACCGCGCCGCAACCGTCATGACCAAGCACCATAATGACCGGCACGCTGAGCACCGCGGCACCGTATTCGAGGCTAGCGATCACCTCGGAAGTGCAGATGTTGCCGGCGATCCGATTGACAAAGATGTGGCCGATGCTCTGGTCGAAAACGAGTTCGACCGGCACGCGGGAGTCGGCGCAGGACAGCACGGCGGCGAATGGCTCCTGCTTGGCCACAGTCTTCTGTTTCAGGATGACCAGATCCTCGTCGAAAGAGGTGAGGCCTCCACTTACGAAGCGGGCGTTGCCGTCCATCAGTTGCGCTAGCGCCGCATCAGGCGACAGGGCGGTTTGCGCGGTGGCCGAACGAGCGCCCAGCAGCGCGAGCATTCCCCCCGCTGCCGCGGCGAGCATCTGCCGGCGTGATAACGACACCGCGCACCGGCCACAGCCGCAGGTGCTTAGGCCGGCTTCGGGTTCATGGCCGAATGACATGAGGTCATCGTCTCCCTAAGAGAGCGTTTTTTGCCGAAAATGGTGGGCGAATCATGGCACCTGAAACGTGCGCGCGCTAGGGGCGTCTTACGCGTGGTGGGGACCGGCTTGGGTCAGGGTTGGCAATTACTGATTATCGCCCTTTTGCCGAGCCTTGATCTCGTTGAATTCGGACAGCGCTCGTTCAAATTTGCCATTGAAGAGCCACATCGCATCAAGAATTTCGCGGAAGGTCGCAGATGTTTTTGCTCTGTCAGCTTGCCCAAAGGTGAAGATGCTATTGTTGCGCAAATATCCCAGTATCGTCGCATCAGAAATTTAGTACTCGGTCAAGTTGCCTGATTTGAGAGCGGACTTGGTCGGACTGGGAATGATTTGGATGAGCTCAAACAGCTTCATCTGATCAATCGGATTTGGCAATACTTTCACGATCGCCAGTATTTGCGAGAAAAGGTCTGCATGTGTGCTCATGAGTCCGTCTCTCACGGCGGTCCAGTGATTAAATCGATGATCTAAATTGCCGACCCGCGCCTCTTCTTTGTCGTCGCGAGCGCTCAGTGCAGGATCAAAGGCTGTAATCGACTGTCTAATCGCTGCCCATTTCCTTTGGCCATTTTGATCTTCAGACACACCCGTTTGCAAACTTCCCTTGTACCTATTCGAGCGCGCATTCCCTATGTTTTGATTACCGTTTGTCTCGGCGAAGAAAAGCCCCAAGCTGATACGACCTGCCACTTCGGCATTTGCCGCATCGAGGCCCTTAGCTCGTCCAATATCGGTTCCCAGGTCGACAACGTCTTTAACTGGAGTATCTGAGTTTTGCGCATTGACGGGTGGCGCCTCCATGATGTTGAAGAGATTGGTGTAATCATCAAGAAGCGGCTCATTGTGGGCATCGAAGTACGCTGGAGGAATTCCAAATTTATTGGGTCTTCCGATTTTGGACGGAAACGCGTCGGTAAAATCTTTATACGCGCTTATCATTTTGTTGCGAGCAAGATAGAGTGCTTGCCCCGGCAAGTTCGGCAGCTGTTGATTCGAATTGATCTGCACCCACCGCTGGTGCAAGATCGACTTGAAGTCGCTTACCGCCTTATTGTACGTGCTGAGCGCATCCGACTGTGATTCCGTGAGCGTGGCCGGCTGACTCTGTGCGGGGGAAATGAAGCTCATATTGCCGATGTTGGCCGGGACGAGCGACGTGACCGTACTGGTGATCGTATCTGTGGCGGTGGAACCCGGCAGCGTGAAGAAGAGCCCGAAAACAAGAGCTGCCGCACGCGTGGTTGCAAGCGCTCCGTAGATCACCGCGTTAACGATGCGCGCTACGACACCGACGCCCGTGGCAGCAATCGAGGGCAACGAGATGCACCGGGCGTTCTCGCCGAGCTGAGGCGAGGACGCGGCGGCGTAACTTGCTATTCCTATGACGCCGGGTCTCACCTCACGGTCCCGTCAGCCGTTCGGCGAAGAGGACCATGGTCTTGCGATACAGCTCGGCTCGGCTCGGTTCCACTCGCGCATGACCTCGAAATTCGTCGTGCCTTCACCGAATTGGCCCACACATCCTTGCGTTCAGCAGCCGTACATCGCCCCCAGCCACCGCTGGCCAGAAGATATACTTAACTTTGCCTTGGCGAAGAATAGCGCCCGTAATGTCGCATTTGGGGTCAAACCCGGTCCTTGCGGTGTTTCCGCTCCACGTCCGCCTAGGCGCCGCAAGCAGAATTCCAAGGGGCACAGCATGATGTCGTAGTAGTACCAATTCCAGAACTTGGTTTTCAGGAGGATCGACCCTGCCTTACAACGCGCAACGGACGAGGGGAGCTTCCATATTAGTCGAACTGAGCGTGATTTGATTGTCTCCAATGATCTTCACGGTGAACTGCGCATCTGAAACCATCACCCCGGTCGAGCACGCCGCGATCACATGGACATTGACGCCGTCATCCTTCATCGATTTGATATTGCATTTCTGAAATGCGCCGGTTGCTCGGTTTCCTTCGACAATCAACCCTTTTACAAACACCTTGCTGCAGACCGACGCGTCGCTCGCCCAGGCGCCGTTGAGATCGGCGGCTTGGATCGAAGGAGAAAAAGACACAGTGCCGAGAAGCACTAGGAGCCCCAGCACCAAGTAGTTCCAAGGCCACATTGGAATTCTCCCGGCAATCGAACAATTTAGTAAGCGACGCATCTACCTGGCACCATTTTGCTGGAGGCTCATGCGGAGCTTCATTGGTGAGCATGCCAATTGCGTCCGATTGCATCATTCACACCGACGGACGGGGGCATCTTAACACAAAATGATGATGTCTCGTAACTGCTAAAATTACAGGCGCCTTGGCTGGAGGCTTGGCCCGACGGTCGATCGGGAGGCTGGACGATACATGTTGGGCGGGCGAGGTCTGCTTAGCCAAAATGGGTCTCGAAGATCTGCAATGGGTCAAACCCGGTCCTTCGGGTGCTTCCGCTACACGTCCGCTTAGGGGCCGCAAGCAGAATTCGGAGCGGCGCAGTGCGAAGTCGCACTCCATTTTCGGACTTCGCGAGCGGCATCACGCGGATGGAACGACCTTGGCCTCGAAGCGTTCCGCGGCGCCCGGGCGCGCCCTTCCGGCCGTTTGCCGGGCAGTGGGGCAGTCGGTGCTTGCCTAAGCCACAGCGGATCTATGTCGTCGATTCACGTTCGCAATTAGCTGATAACCGGCCGCCAAGCCAAGCCATTTCCTCTCCATTCGGAGATGGAATTCTCGATCCTCCGGGGACTTTACGGCAGCAGCCTGTTCGGCGTTTTTAACCGCCTTAATCAAGCACTTCTCGGCGTCCGGGTCTTCCGACCACCGATCCGGATTGACCGACGTGGCATCCCGCTTGGTCCACGAATGGCGTTTGCCACACAGCGGACATTTCACAGGCGGTTGGATGTCTGAGAGAAGCTGGAAAGAGTCCGAATCTGTTTCGACGCCAGTTGCAATGAATTGCCCCGTCGCGGGGCACTCGATCAGCACCCACGGCACACTCCCACGTACGCCACGCCCATTGCGCGGCAAGGAACCCGAGTTGGTTCCGATCAAGGACTGAGTGGGAAATCGGCCCGGTCGCTTTGCGATGGCGGCTCGATCGACCAAATGATGCGCCTCTGCGGCGAAAGAGTCGAGGCAGAAGCCGAGATTGTCGGACGCTTTCTACCTCATGATACCGCATGAGCTGTGACCGGCATCACAGGTTAGATACCTGGCGTTGTAGCTTTCCCGTCAGGCGGGCCCGAAATCTCCGGAGCACAATGTGCGGAACGTATTGGTACTGCGAGTTGAACGGGCCTTTAAGCACAGCCGAGCACTTCTGGCTCAGCACCAACGTCTGACCACCCGTTCGAAGGCTCAACTGAGACTCGCCAGAGATGTTTTCGCCCAGATCGAGGCTTGGAATTGCAGATCACGACAGCCTCGTGTGAATGCAGTTTGGAAAGCCATCGAGATATCGGGAAAACACGGCACATTGAAAGAACGAATGGCAATCCTCATGCTGGCGGATGCCTTCTTAGCCGCTACTTACACATTGACCGGTGGTCGGCCGCTGCGAAAAACGCGGAGGTCCGGGCATCTTGGCCCCACCTTCCGTCGGTCAGGCCCCGGGTTGAAGGAACCACCGAGGAACCACCGTGAGGGAAATCCCGGGAATGACGAAACATACCTGTCTCGTGGGGATCAAGAAAAATCATGCATTTAGGAATAACCGGGAACGACTGGCAGCTCTGAGGAATGCGAAGAAGAACTGAGACTGTGGATCAGGAGGTCGGTGGTTCGAATCCACCCAGCTGTACCAATAAAATCAAAATGTTAGCAGCTGGACGAGGGACCCATGTTTCCCCAATTGGCCGATCGGGAATCGCATGGATCGGTTCGACCTGAGTGGGCGAGTCTGCGATCGTCGATCGAACTCGCTTTCAAGGCGACATGAGCAACCTGGCGGTACCGGGAGGCGCGGCGTTTGCTGCGGCTCCCGTACCTCACGCGTCGGATCAGGGGTGCGGCTGCGGATCCACTCCGCCAGGCACGTCGTCGGCGCCGTTCTTGGCGAACGCCGACTGGACGGTGATCTTGCCGGAAGTGAGATCGATGCCCCCGGGGCCGCCACGAAGGCGAACGAGCAGATGCCGAACAGCGCGGCAATGAGGATCTTGGACATTCGAGTATTCCTGTTACTCGCATTTGGCGGCTCGAGGGGTCGCTGGTCAGCAGCCGCCCGCCGCTGAGACCCCTGCAGCAAGCGGCATGCCAACGATCGTGGACGGCCTCTACCGCCAAAAACCCCCGTGTTGCCGGCGTTTCCAAACTGAGAAAGATTTCCCGGGTGGGCCATATCCCCCGAGGTCGGGCTGAAGACCCACCACAGGGGTGCCGAGACGATTTTTGTCGGCGGCGTTGCAGGCGAAAGGGAAGCACCAGACGATCGTTGCGTGCTGCCGATCAACCAGAGCGGCCATCGGCCGTCGATCATCAGGCGCCGAACCAGTCGATCGATTCTCCATGCGGGCCGGTCCAGGCAACGGGACTGCCGTTGACAGCCAGGAGAAACAGGCCGCGCCGCGACGCGGGTGGCGCAGCTTTTGCCAAATCAGGGAAAACGCCCGGAACTTCGTTGCTAATCCAGACTGCTCTTGATCGCCGCATTGCCTTTGCGAACTGTTCGCGGTGAGCCTTCGACGCCACATAGACCAGCACGGCCGTGTGAAAGACGACAAGCGTTGCGCACTCTGGCGCTTCAGTCATCAGAGCGGCCGGATCGGTGAGGAGGTTCCTTTCACGATCCTCGGCGGCTCGGCTCGCGCGACTGCGAGGGCGGCGCGAAGCCGCTCTACTCGCTTTTCTTGTCCAGGCCACACCAGCGTCTCCAACCATGCCGTCTGCGCTATTGCGTTCACATCGATCGGGTTCAAGTCGATCCCAGCGCGCCATGCGATTGTCGGCAAAGCGTGCGGAATTGGCACCGCCCCACCGGCACGACATTCAAACACCGGCGGCGAATAGGTCTGCTTCGTCGCAGGCTCGAGCCTGGCCGTGCCGTAGTCGTAGCCGTAACGATCCGGCAAAAGGCACAACCCTGCAGATGCGCCGACTTCCAACAGGGCCAACGGCTGAGGCAGTCGAGCCAATAGCGGCAGCATGACCGCGCACCTTGCCGGCTCGTTGGTCTGGGTCGTGCGAGACAGCATCAATTTACGGATGGGCTGATGCTTTCGACGAACGATGTCGACAAGCTGGCGTCCGCTACTGGGCACGCCAAATAGGTGGCGGACGGCAGCGAGAAAGAGATTGGGCTGGCGCCGTTCTGCGGGCAGGGTCGCGAGAAATTCCAGCACATCGATGGAGCCAGCAACTGCTTGGGCAAGCCTTTCGTAAATTTCTGACGAGCCCCTTGCCTCGTCCGCCGCAAATCTTGCGTAGCGGTCGGCAATCTGTTTCAGCTCGCGGGTCTCGTTCGGCATTGCGGCCCAGTGGCGCAGCCCGTTTACGATTCGAATACTTGCCCTCAAGCAAGTGGCAAGTCTAATCGGCTGGTGGAGGATCGCCCGACCGAGCCGACGTGATCATCAGCCATCGGCACCGCGCCGCGTCGTCCGTAAGAAACGACCGATTACACTTCGCCGATTCGCTCGACGTGCTGAACCAGGTCCTGCGCGAACTGCGAAAGGGAATCGTCGCGGGCTCCCATCACCAGAATCCGGTCGCCGCGGCGGGCCAATTGCACCAGCTTTTCGCCGCAGGCGCTGCGATCCGGAAGCGCGAAGGCATTGCGGCCGCGGCGCACGATCTCGGCCACGATCTCGCCGCTGCCGACGGAGCGGTCGACCGTCCCGCCGAAATACACGGGCTCGGGCATCAGCAGCACGTCCTCGCTCCGAAGTCCGCACGCGAAGCACTCCACCAGGTTGTCCCTCATCAGGCGAAGCGGTCCGTAGCCGTGCGGCTGGAACATCAGCAGCAGGCGGCCGGGAAACGCGTGCATGGTTTCGAGGGTGGCGGAGATCTTGTCGGGATTATGGGCGAAGTCGTCGATCACCGTAATCTCGTTGGCGGCGCCGACGACCTCCAATCGCCGGCGGATACCGCTGAACTCTTCCAGGTGCTTCGCCGAATCTGCGAGACCGACGCCGCATGCGATCGTCGCGCTGAGTGCCGCGAGCGCGTTGGCCATATTGTGCAGCCCCGGGACGTTTAGCGTCACGGCGACGACCTCGCCGTGGGCACGCGCCTTTACCGGAAACGCAATTCCGCCGGGCGAGCAGACCGGTGGACCCGCGAGCAGGTCGGCTCTTGTGTCGCTCACGCTCCAAGTCACCGTCCGCCCCGGCCTCTGGTCGGTCATGAGCGCCGCGGTCTCCGCGTTGTCGAGGTTGAGCACCACCGTCTGCCCCTTGCTCGCGAAGCCGCGGAACAGGCTGCGCAGCTCGTCGAGCGGCTTGTGGTCGAGGGAGATGTTGTTCAGGACCGCGATGCGGGGCGTAAACAGCGCGATCGAGCCGTCGCTCTCGTCGACTTCGCAAACGAATTCCTCCCCCTCGCCGATCCTGACGCCGGCGAACGCGGAGCCGACGGAGAGGAAGTTCTTCATCTCCGCGCCATTCATGATCGTCGGGTTCCTTCCGGCGCGGTACAGAATCCAGCCGATCATGCCGGTGGTGGTGGACTTGCCGCTGGTCCCGGCAACGCCGATGCCGCACCCGGACGCGTTGAACAGCTCGGCAAGAAGTCGGGCGCGGGTCGTCACCGCGGCACCGATACGGCGCGCGGCCTCAACGTCGGGGACGGTGTCCTA
>WNGP01016526.1_pt1 | contig 10182 bp, 6 predicted proteins | sample 5407671 | NCBI WGS metagenome assembly WNGP01 (sample SAMN13153381, study PRJNA577476) | soil metagenome | isolation source: 40 cm soil or saprolite under Garry oak tree replicate 2 | place: USA:California | collected 2016-06-15
GGGTCCAATCCTCAGCAACTCACAACTATGAACGCTCCGGATACCGCACGCCCAACTGGTCTCCTGATGGAAAGCAGATCGCTTTCGACTCACGTCTTGAAGGGCACTCCGACATCTTTGTCATTAACGCCGAGGGTGGCTCACCACACCGTCTCACGACCGATCCCTTTGATAACGAACTGCCTACCTGGTCGAGAGATGGTGATTGGATCTACTTCACCTCAGAGCAGGCTGGACGTCCTCAAATCTGGAAAGTCCCGGCTGAAGGAGGCGCCGCTGTTCGGCTAACGAAGAGCGGTGGATGGGGTGGATTTGAGGGGCCGGATGGCAAATCTGTTTACTATTATCGCGATCACGCAATCTGGAAGAGCGCTTTGAACGGCGAGGGCGAAGCCCGCGTTACCGACAACCCTGAAGAGCAAGACTTTCGCCTGAGGAGTAATGCGATTTGGCTTCTCGATAGCTCCACCAGCCCGGCTAAATTCGAGGTTTTCGATTTATCCACGCACAAGCAGACTCGCCTCGGCGTGGTGGACACCGGCCCTCCCGCCAATGGCCCGACCGGCTTTGATGTTTCTCCCGATGGTCGCACGGTTATCTACACCCGTCCCTTGCAGATGAAGACGGGAATTTCTTGCTCCAGGGCATACGGATTGTCCGCCGATCTGCCCACAGATTCGACGTGCTCCCAGAGTCGTTCTAGAACTTCTCGCTCGTCATCCAGGACGATCATGCAGTTTCCGGAGTAGCCTTGCGGTCCCCAGAGGTAGTAGGTCTGATGGCCGCTGAGCGGGTGAGGGAGACCGTAGCGAGGACCGAAGAAGTCGATGGCGCCGGCCTGTCCATAGTCCTGAGCGAAGATGCCGCAATCGTGGCGCTCGTCTGCGGGGATGCGATCCCAGGCTTGAGCGGTTTCGGCGACGATCTCCTGCCAGCCGAATTGGTCAGAGTACCACTGCGGCAGAGTTGCGCGGGCGTGGCTGTGCTCCATGACCGGGAGCTTGAAGGGAAGATATTTCATGTATGCAATGAAGCCGTCCGGCGAAAGAACCGGGATCACGACAGGCATGAGATGAGCGCCACCGACGAGCAGGATGATGATCATCGCGGGCTTCAGCCAAGTGCGCCGTGGCTGCTCAACAGCAGACTCGATCACGACTGCCCCCGCGGCCAGCAGCATGGGGTAAATCGGGGCGAGGTAGTAATTCTTGCCGTGGAGCGCGAACAACACTGCATAACAAACCAGATAGCTCCAGCCGAGAAAGCGGTAAGGCTTGAGTCGCGATGAGAAAAACAATGCCAGCAGGCCGGAGATCCAGATGGGCGCGGTGAACGGATGAACCAGCAGAATCTGCTGAAACAAGTATTGAAATGGTCCCAGCACTACATTGCGGCCTTCGGCTTTGATGTTGCGCATTAATTCGAGGAAGGGCCAATGGTAGTGAATGTTCCAGAGAAGGTTGGGCAGAAACACGAGGAAGGCGGCCAGACCTCCGAGCCAGATCCATTTATTACCGAAGACGCGACGCTGTTCGGTCAGCAGCAATCCGACGACGATTCCGAAGCCGAACAGGGCGATGGAATACTTTTCTTCCATGCCCAAACCGGCGACCACGCCGAACCAGACCCAGTAGCGGGGATCGTTGCGTTTGATGGCGAGAATCGCGAAGTAAGCGCAACCCATCCACAGGTTGGGTTCGAGGCAGTTCGTGCCCAGCAGGCTGCCGTTCGAGAGGTATTGTGGTGCGACCAGTATCGTGACTCCGCTGAGAAGCAGAGCGAAGCACCGGCCGCTGAGTTCGCGGGCGATCACGGCAGTTTGTATCACCAGTACTGAGGAGGCGAAGGCGGGAAGGAAGCGAATGCTGCGGAGGGAATCTCCGAGCAGCATTCGACTGATTCTGGCGAGGAGGGGAATGAGCGGAGGCTGATCGACGTATCCCCATGAGAGGTGGTTGGCGCACGCGAGGTAGTCGAACTCGTCGCGGAAGTATCCATAGCGGTCGTTGAAGTAGATGTGGAAGAGCAGCTTGGCGAGAGCGATGGCGATAACGATCAACATGCCTTTGACTAGGAAAGACGCAGGGGGGCGAGTTGGGGTCGAAAGCGCAGGCGCGATAGTGGCCATAAAGGAGTAAAGAATAGCCGAAGTGAGGAAAAGCTGTGTCATGGGAATCACCAGGAGAAGATGGAGAGGGAGGGTTTCCGAGAGCGACTCAAAAAAGTGGCCCTTTATCGCAGGAAAAGAACTGCCCTCTGACTTGGGGCTCGGAGTTGTTTTCGTCGTGCGTGGCTGCGGTTGCGGGCGCAAAACGATGCCGACACGAAGGTAACGAGCCTAGTTGATTACCTGTTTTTTGCGCCGATAGGCTTGTGATAAGGTTTGTCTTACCGCATAGTCACTGAGGTTTAGCAGGGTTTTCGGCGAAAGTGTCTTCGTCAAATCGCAAATCCGGAATCCACGTTGCGTGGAAAACGGTCACATACCGGAGCGTAGCGCTTCTGGTTATGGCGGGCGTACTGGTGTTTCTGGGCGCCGTGCGATTAGCCTTTCCGCAATTCACTGCAAGCGCTATTCAGGCTGCCGACGGTGTCGCGGGCCGCGTTTTGGAGCGGGTGGCGGGTATGGCTCCGCAGGTTGGGACGGGGACCTCCACTGCGCAACAGGCTCACTTTACTGCATTGGATGGGACCGTGCGCGTGAAGAAGACTACCGGGAACAGTTGGGTGAACGCCGACTACAACGTTCCCTTGGAAAAAGGCGATGTGGTTCAGACCGGTTCGGAAGGCATGGCCAAGGTTGTGTTCAACGACGGCACCAGCTATACGGTGAGGCAGGATTCACTGATCGTGATCCAAGAGAACTCAGCCAACGACCAGCAGCAGACCAATATCGCGGTTGCAGTGAGTACGGGAACCGTGGATCTTTCGACCGCAACGTTCGTTCAAGGTTCGAAGTCGCAGGTGATAGTGGCCGGGGCCACGGCCTCGCTGGCGCCAGAGTCGGCTGCGCAGGTGCACAATGATCCCAAAGGCGATCAGCACGAAATCCTGCTGAAAAAAGGAACTGGCGAAGTCACCCGAAATGGGGAAACCGTCCGCCTGGCAGACTGGGAGAAAGTAACCTTCCAAGCCCAGGAAGTACACATGGCGAAGGCGAAGGAAATCGGGCCGCCTACACCTATTTCTCCAGCCAACATGATGCCTATTTTCGTTTCTGGAGAAGGCACAAAAGACGTGGAGTTCTCCTGGACGCCAATGGCTAACGCTGCTGGCTACCGCCTGCGCATTTCCAGAAATCCATACTTTTCCTCTACGCTGGTTGACAAAAGAGTTAATACTGCAGACGTAACCGTAACCAGTTTGGGAGAAGGGGCTTATTACTGGATGGTGCAGTCCTACGATGCAGGGGCCAAGGAGTCGGTGGAGAGCGAAAAGAACCGATTCACCATCATTCCCAAGGGAAAACAGACGGTGGCCATTGATCTGGAGTTGGACCCGTTTGTTCAGCATGGACATGTGATTGAAGTGACAGGTAAGACCCAGAATGGAGCGCGGGTGATGGTCAATGGCCGGGAAGTGCCAATGATTGGGCCGGATGGCACGTTCCATTTTTTTACGCCCCCGCTGCCAACCGGCGAAAGCGTGATCACGGTTACGGCGCAGACAGCACAGGGCGGGGTGAACACCCAGCAGAAGAAGATCATCATTCAGTAGCGGTAGGCTGACCGTAGCGGTAGGCTGAGGGGTGGGAGGAACCGGTTCGGGATTTAGCCCGAAACCGGGCGGACAAGAACTTTCGGTTAGTACGGAGTTGTGCGGTATCTCATAAGATTGAAGGATAGCCCGCATCCCGTGGCACAGGAAATAAACCGGGGTTTGCCCCGGTAGCACGGCGGTCGCAGGAAAAATCGGGAAAGAGTTTCTTCATGTCAACCAACGGCTTCCATTCCGGCTCAACGCGCTCGCACAATCTCAGGTCGCTGTTCAGTATCTTCTCCAGCGATCTAGCCATCGATTTAGGCACAGCCAACACCCTGGTTTACGCGCGCGGCAAGGGCATTGTGGTGAACGAGCCCTCTATTGTCGCGATCAACAAGAACACCGGCGAAGTGGAGGCCGTAGGCAAAGAGGCCAAGGAGATGCTGGGCCGCACACCGGGCAACATTGTCGCCATAAAGCCCATGAAAGATGGCGTCATCGCCGATTTTAAAGTCACTGAGAAGATGTTGAATTACTTCATTCAGAAGGCGCACAACCGCAAGATGCTGGTGCATCCCCGCATCGTAATTGGCGTGCCTTCGGAAATCACACAGGTGGAAAAACGCGCCGTCATGGATTCGGCGTACCGCGCCAAGGCTAGCGAGGTGCATCTGGTGGAGCAGGCCATGGTCGCGGCGATCGGAGCGGGCCTTCCGATTACCGAACCCAGCGGAAACATGGTGGTCGACATCGGCGGCGGGACCACGGATATTGCAGTCATTTCCCTGAGCGGCATCGTTTATTCGCGTTCCGTGCGTATGGCCGGCAACCAGATGGACGAAGCCATCATGAATTACCTGAAACGGAAATATAACCTGCTGATCGGTGAGCGTACGGCCGAGCAGATCAAGATGGAAATCGGATCGGCGCACCAGCTGGATAAGCCGATGACCATGGAGATCAAGGGCCGCAATCTGATTGAGGGTGTGCCGAAGACGATCACCGTTGATGATGGCGAAATTCGCGAGGCCCTCAGTGAGTGCGTTTCCACCATCATGAATGCCATTCGCGTTGCGCTGGAGCGCACGCCTCCTGAGCTCTCGGCCGACATCAGCGACCGTGGCATCGTGCTGACCGGCGGAGGAGCGCTGATTAAGAATCTCGACAAGCGGATCCGTGAGGAGACCGGATTGCCGGTCTCTATCGCCGACGATCCGCTGTGCAGCGTGGTGCTGGGCACCGGGAAGATGCTCAGCGATTTCAAGCTGCTGAGAAAAATTTCGATCGAATAACAGTGGTTTAGTGGCTAGTGGCCGGTGGCGAGTCGAAACGGAAGAGAGCTTTCCCTTCGGTTCCGACAGACCATTGCCAACTGGCCGCTGATCACTGACCACTGATGTTATGGAAACCGTCCTCGGCCGTTACCGCAACCTGATCATTCTGGTGGGCGTGTTGTTTTTGCAGGTGCTTGGGCTAGCAGTGCAGGTCAAGCGCACCAGCGATGCTGAATCGACGCGGCTGATTCGTGTGTGGGCCGTGGGCACAATTACTCCGCTGGAACGTGGCCTGATATGGGGCCAGACCTATAGCGGCAATCTCTGGCATAACTATTTTTATCTGCGCGGGGTACGGGCGGAGAACCGTCAGCTTAAAGAACAAATCGACCAACTGCGCCTCGAACAAGTAAGGCTCAACCAGGATGCGGAACAGGCGCATCGTTTGCAGGCGCTGCTTTCCTTCAAGGAACGGTACATCTCCAAGACCGTGGCGGCACAAGTCATTGGCTCGAGCGGCAGCGATCAATCCCGTTCCGTTTACATCGATAAGGGAATCAGCGACGGTATCGAGCAAGATATGGCGGTCCTTACCGCGGACGGGGTGGTCGGTAAAGTGCTGACCGTGTTTCCTTCCACTTCATTGGTGTTGCTGATTAACGATCAGAGTAGTGGGGTGGGGGCCATTCTGGAAAAGTCTCGCCTGCAAGGAGTGCTGCGAGGGACCCCGAACGGCGAAGTAATGCTCGAGCGAGTAATGAGCGACGAGCAGGTGGCGCCGGGCGAGACCTTACTAACGAGCGGCGGAGACCAGATTTTTCCCAAAGGCTTGCCCCTGGGCCGGGTGGCGAAAGTTGCGGGCACCGATTCCGGCTTGTTTCTCAACGTCAAGGTGAAGCCGGCAGCAAATTTGGGACGATTGGAGGAGGTTTTGGTCGTCCTCGCGAAGCAAGAGCACCAGGCGACAGCAGAAGGCACCGGCAGGGTACGGACGGTCGATATCATGGCCCAACGTTTGCCGTCAGTGCCCAATAAGCCAGCGGTGAGCGCCGGCGGCGCAGGCATCGGTGTTCCTGGGACTGCCGCAAATGACGGAGCGGCCAAAACACCCACTGTGAAGCCACAGTCCCAAACTGGCGTGAAGCCGCAGACGTCGGCGCCATCAGTTAGGCCGAAGCCAGTGGAAAGCGATACCACGAAACCGCAGGGATCGATCTCGATGACCGGTGTTGCGAACAAGGCAGCAACGAACCCCGCATCCGGGGTAACGCCTGCGGCTCCGCCAAAGACTGTGACCGCGCCCGGCAAGCCGGCAATCTCTCGACCGAAAACTGTAACCCCCGCAACTGGCACGCCCGCAAGCGAAAAGTTTACCGGTTTAGCGTGCCGGTGACGGTCGGCGTGCCATTGCTGGCGCTTTTTCTGCAAGCTTTCGTGCCTCTGAGGTTTCCCTTTTTTTCCATCTTCGATCTGCCGCTGCTGGTGACGATTTTCTTTGCCATGGCGCGACGCAATCCCGTTTCTGGCCTTCTGACTGGCGCCCTCATTGGGTTGATCCAGGACGCACTTACTCACCGCGCGATAGGTCTTTATGGCATTGCCAAGACTGTAGTTGGATTTGGGGCTTCGTCAATGGGGGCGAAGCTGGATGCAGAAAACGCCGGCGCACGTTTCTTGCTTACGCTGGGATTTTACCTGTTGCATTCCGCAGTGTATTTCACGGTGGCGCGCGGAATGGTGAGCTTGACGCTGGATTGGAGCTGGAGCCGCGGGGTGCTGGCAGGACTGGCGAATGCGGCGGTCGGTGTGGCGCTGTATTTCGTGCTGGACCGGTTCAAGCAGAGAACGTAGAGGCAGGCTTCAAGCTTAAGGCTTGGCCAGCAAAAAGGTCCGCACTCAGTGTGAGTTGAGATCTAGCGCACCGTGACCTTGGTTACCCGAATCGCTGACCTGGTGTCGCATGTGCCGGAATACAATGGGATAACTACCCGAAAGGATGAGCCAAGGTGGGGTCCACGACAATTATCTGTATACGTGACCGGGCCTCTGAAGCCCGACGCCTGAAGCCCGACGCCTGATGTTTGGCCGCGACGAAAAAGTATCGGCGCTCCGCCTGACGGCGGCGCAGTACATCATCCTCGGCATCTTCCTGGTGCTAGCGTATGGACTGTGGCGGCTGCAGGTGATGCAGAGCGAGTATTATTCACTGGCAGCGGAAAAGAACCGCATTCGTAACGTCCCCATTCTCGCCCCGCGCGGGAAGATCGTGGACCGCGAAGGCCGCGTTATCGTCGACAACTACCCTTCGTTCTCGGCGCTATTGTTGCGCGACTCGTCGCGTGACCTTAACGCCGACGCTGATCTGATTGGGGCCGGTTTGCACATGGACCCGAAAGAGGTGCGCGAGCGTTTGCGTCACTTCTCCGCCCTGCCGCAATACCAGCCAATCTTTCTGAAAGATGACATCACGCCCGACGAGCTGTCCTTCATCGAGGCCCACCGCAACGAATTGCCGGAGTTGGACACGATCGTGGCGCATCGCCGGCTGTATCCGCGCAACGGGTTCATGGCGCATTTGATCGGGTACGTGGGCGACGTTACCGAAGACATGCTCAACCATCCCCAGTTCGAGCTGTACAACCCCGGTGACGTCGTAGGTATTTCCGGTGCCGAGCGGCAATACAACAACATGCTGATGGGCCAGAACGGATCGCGGCGCGCCTTGGTGAACAGCCACGGGCGTGAAGTGGGTCAGCTGGATACAAAGGATGCAGTGGCCGGCAAGCAGCTAAAGCTGACCGTGGACATTGATTTGCAGATTGCAGCGGAACAGGCGCTCGAAGGCAAGAACGGCGCCATCGTGGCGATGGATCCGCGGACCGGTGAAATCCTCGCTATGGCAAGCCGGCCCACCTTCGATCCAAATGATTTTGCGGTTCGGGTATCCCGCGATGAGTGGAACAAGCTGGTGAACGATCCTGATAAACCGCTTCTGAACAAGGCAATCCAGGCGCAGCTCGCGCCCGGTTCGACATTCAAGATCATCATGTCGGTGGCGGGCTGGCAGGAAGGAATTGCGCAGGCTCTGCATGTGAACTGCACGGGTGGCGGCGAGTTTTATGGCCGCCGATTCGGCTGCTGGGTGAAAAGCGGCCACGGCCCAGTGGATCTGCCCAAAGCGATCTATCAGTCGTGCGACGTCTTTTTTTACACGTTGGCGGAAAAGCTTGGCATCGACCGCATCGCAAGATACGCAACCGCTCTGGGACTGGGGCAGAAAACTGGTATCGATCTGCCGAATGAAGTGAGCGGTGTCATGCCTTCGGAAGAATGGAAGATCCGCAACTTCAAGCAGAAGTGGTTTGCCGGGGAAACGATTTCCGTCGGCATCGGCCAGGGTGCCGTCGCGATCACGCCAGTGCAGCTCATGCGTGCTATCGCCGCAATCTCCATGGGTGGTCGAATGGTTGTGCCGCACGTCGTAGACCCTACAGGACTTCCGCAGGGATATGTTGAGGTCAATCACTACACGGATGTGAAGAACGTTCCCATTGCCGCGGACGGGTGGAACCTCATCACCGACGCTATGGGACGCGTGGTACTACCGGAGGGCACAGCCCCATCGGCGCACATCCCCGGAATTGATATAGCCGGCAAGACTGGGTCGGCGCAGGTGGTCTCCCTTGCCACAAGGGCGAAGCATGCTCACGACGAGACTCTCAACCAGAATGGATGGTTCGTGGGATTCACCCCGAGGCGTAATCCGGACATCATTGTGGTCGTGCTGTTCGAAGGGGGCGAGCACGGGAGGTTGGCGGCGCGCCTGGCGACGCAGGTCATCAAGGCCTACGTGGACAAGCAGCGCCGCACGCCAACGAAGATGGTGGAGAAGCCAAAGGCTGGAGGCAAAGTAGAAATCGGAGGAGTGTGGACCGCACCTGACACTGACGGAGACAGGGAAGTCCTGGATGGTGGGCGGTTCCTCGTGTCCCTGCCGAGGAAGCCACTGCCGATTGCGACCGTGGCTCCGGGGCTGCATTGAAGCCTGTGTTTCCGGAGTTTAAGACACGAAAGGCAGTCTGGACGAGAACTCCTTTACAGGCTATGTGATAGTGCTCGCGGGCAAGGGTCCTTCGCGTTGCTCAGGATGACAGAATTGAGAACCGGGAATTAAGAACTAATAACGGATGGCACGCTACGTTTCATTTCGCGATTTTGACTGGCTGCTGCTGGGCTTCGTGCTCATCATCTGCGGCTTGGGCGTCATGGAGATTCAGAGCGCGACCGTACATACGAAGTTTGCCGGCTCCCACATCAAGCAAATCTACTGGGTGTTGGGAGGCGTGGGCGCGATGTTTTTGGTTAGTCTGGTGAATTATCAGGCGCTGTTGGACAGGATCCACTGGTTCTATATCGCTGGCGTCGCCTCCCTGATGGCGGTCATAATTTTCGGCCAGAAATATCTCGGGGCGCGGCGCTGGATCAAGATGCCCGGTGGTAACCACTTCCAACCTTCGGAATGGGTGAAACTCATTCTCATTTTGGCTGTGGCCAAATATTTTGCCGACCTGCAGCAGCGGGAGCTTTCCTGGCCCGATTTCCTGAAGGCGGGGGCCATCGTCGGATTGCCCATGTTGCTGGTTCTGGCTCAGCCCGACCTGGGCACGGCCCTCACCTATTTGCCCATCGCCATCATGGGCGTATTTTTGGGAGGCCTGCAGCTTCGGCAGGCGCTTGCCGTGGGTTTGCTTGCGGCAGTCGCGGTCGGGGCAGTTTTCTTTACCCCGCGGGTTCACGTGCTGAAGACCTACCAGAAACAACGGCTAACCAGTTTCCTGGAGCCTGACGCCGATCCCCAGGGGTCGGGGTACCAGGTTACGCAATCCCTAATTGCGGTGGGTTCGGGAGGCCTGTGGGGCGGTAAAGGCTCGCAAACCCACGGGGCTTTCCTACCCGTGCCCCAGACCGACTTCATTTTCGCGGCCTTTGCCGAAGAGCACGGATTCGTAGGAGCTCTGGGCGTTCTGCTGTTATACTTCATAGTGCTAATGCGTTTGACCCAGAACGCGCAAACGGCGCCCGACCGCGCTGGCACTTTCGTGGTGATGGGTGTGGTGGCTGTGCTTAGCTTCCATATCCTGGTCAACGTCGGCATGGTGGTTGGTTTTATGCCAGTCACCGGAATACCTTTGCCGCTAATGAGTTA
>WNGP01012455.1_pt2 | contig 10181 bp, 8 predicted proteins | sample 5407671 | NCBI WGS metagenome assembly WNGP01 (sample SAMN13153381, study PRJNA577476) | soil metagenome | isolation source: 40 cm soil or saprolite under Garry oak tree replicate 2 | place: USA:California | collected 2016-06-15
CTGGGGCAGAAGATCGTGACCATGACGTGGATCGGCGACGGGGGCAGCTCGACCGGCGTCTTCCACGAGGGCCTGAATTTCGCCGCCGTGCAGAAGGCGCCGTTCGTGCTGATCCTCGAGAACAACCAGTGGGCCTATTCGACTCCCGTGCTCCGCCAGGCGCCTATCGAGAACCTGGCCGATCGCGCCAAAGCTTATGGCATCGATAGCTATGTGGTGGACGGCAACGACGTCGTCGCCGTTTATGCGACCGCAAAAGAAGCGGTGGAGCGCGCGCGCGCCGGGAAAGGACCCATCCTCATCGAGGCGAAAACCATGCGCATGCTCGGCCACGCGCAGCATGATCCGGCCGAATATGTGCCCAAAGAGATGCGCGCGTTCTGGGAGTCGCGCGACCCCATAACGCTCCACGAAAAGCTTCTGTTCAGCGAAAAGCTCCTCGACGCTAAGGGCAAGCAGGAAATAGAAGGCAAGATCGAAGCATTGCTTGAAAAAGACCGCGAGTTTGCGGAGAGCTCACCCCTGCCGCCGCAGGAACTTGCCGCCGAGGGCGTCTATTGCGAGGGCTGCCACAAGATCGAGCCGAAGTGGGAGAGACCGATTGCGGAAGTGATGCCGCCCAAGACGAGCACGAAGCCGGCTTGGCCCGCCACCGGCTACACCACTGGACACGGCGCGGCAAGAGTGGCCGCGCAATTCATCCCGGCGGGCGCGGATGCCAGCGGGAACGGCGCAGGCCCGCTTGTCCGGGCCACGTCGAAGGGCGCGGCTCTCTCCCGCGGCAAAAAGAAGCCAATCAAACCGGCTGCAAGCCGCAGGCCGGGGAGATAGCCGTGGCTCCGGTTACTTTTCTCGAGGCCATTCGCCAAGCCATCTTCGAAGAGATGGAGCGCGACCCGGCGGTCGTGCTGCTCGGTGAGGACGTGAACGTCTATGGCGGCGCGTTCAAGGTGACCGAGGGCCTGCTCGAGCGCTTCGGCTGGGAGCGCGTCATCGATACGCCGATCAGCGAAAGCGCCATCGTCGGCGCCGCCTGCGGGATGAGTTATCTCGGCCTGCGGCCCATCGCCGAAATGCAATTCATCGATTTCATTGTCTGCGCCTTCAACCAGATCACGAATTTCGTGGCCAAGGGGCATTATCTGTGGGGCGCGCCGGCGCCGATGGTCATTCGCGGGCCGTCCGGCGGCGGAGTTCACGGCGGACCGTTCCATTCCGCCAATCCGGAAATGTACTTCGTGCACACGCCCGGTCTGAAGGTGGTCTATCCCTCGACGCCCTACGACGCGAAAGGCTTGCTCAAGGCCGCTGTCCGCGACAACAACCCGGTGCTCTTTTTCGAGCACAAATTTCTCTACCGGCGCATCAAAGAAGAAATTCCCGCGGGCGATTACACCGTGCCGCTCGGCAAAGCCGTCGTCCGCCGCGAGGGCGGCGACCTGACGATTCTTTCCTATGCCGCGATGATGTACACATCGCTTGAGGCCGCCGAAGCCCTGGCGAAAGAAGGCGTCAAGGCCGAGGTCATCGATCTGCGCACGCTGCTGCCGCTCGACGAGGAGACGATTCTGCAGTCGGTGAAGAAGACGAACAAATGTTTGGTCGTCCACGAAGACACGAAGACTGGCGGCATCGCCGGCGAAATCGCGGCAGTTCTCTGCGAGAAAGCCTTCGGCGATCTGGACGGGCCGGTGCTGCGCGTGACCGCGCTCGATACGCCGGTGCCGTATGCGCCGCCGCTCGAGGAATATTTTCTGCCCAACGCGCAGAAGGTTTTTAACGCCGCGAAGGAGCTCGCGCGGTATTAGGGTTTGTGGCGGCCGGCCCTGGCCGGCGTCTTGAACGCTTTCAAAGTTTTGATAGGAGAAAGAAAATGTCTGTCGACATTGTGATGCCCCAGATGGGGGAAAGCATTTTCGAAGGCACGATCACCAAGTGGTTCAAGAAGCCCGGCGACAAGGTCGAACGCGACGAGCCGCTCTTCGAAATCTCGACCGACAAGGTGGACGCGGAAATCCCATCGCCCGTCGCCGGCGTCCTCAAGGAGATCAAGTGCAAGGAAGGCGAAACGGTGCCGATTCAGACCGTCGTTGCCGTGATTGACGCCGCGGGCGCGCCGGCTTCGGCCGCGGCTCCTGCTTCGGCTGCCGCCGCGCCCAAGCCCACTCCTGCTCCCGCTGTGGCCGCGCCGAGGCCGGCGCCGATTCCCATGCCCGCGCCGGCAGCGCCCCGGGCCGCTCCGGTGGCCGCCACAGGTCCCGCACCCATGCGCGAGGGCGAGCGCATTCATAGCTCGCCGCTCGTCCGCCGCCTCGCCAAGGAGCACGGCATCGATCTATCGGGCGTGCCGGGATCGGGCGCAGGCGGCCGCATCAGCAAAAAAGACATTCTCGCCGTGATCGAGGGCGGCTCTTCCGCAAGCGCCGCTGCTTCGCCATCCTCCGCCGCCTCAACGATGCCACCGCCTCCGCCCGCCCCGGGAGTTCCCGGCGGGCAAGCGCGCGTCGCGTTCGAGACGGCGGTGCCGCGCGAGAAGATCTACTTCGGCCACTACGAAGTGCAGCCCCTGTCGGTCATGCGCCAGCGCATCGCCGAGCACATGATCGCCTCGAAGCGCGTCTCGCCGCACGTTTATTCCGTGGACGAAGTGGACATGAGCAACGTGGCCGCCCTGCGCGCCAAGTCCAAGGATGAATTCGAAAAACGCTACGACACGAAGCTCACCTTCATGCCGTTCTTTGTGAAGGCCGCGGTCGCCGGGCTGCGCGCCTTTCCCACGATGAACGCCTCGCTCGATGGCACGAACGTCGTCATCCACAAGGAAATCAATATCGGCATCGCCGTGGCTCTCGATTGGGGACTGATCGTGCCGGTGATCAAAAACGCCGACGAGAAAAACCTTCTCGGCGTCCAGCGCACGCTCAACGACCTCGCCGAGCGCGCCCGCGCAAAAAGGCTGAAGCCCGAGGAAGTGCAGGAAGGGACCTTTTCCATTACGAACCCGGGCGTCTTCGGCGGGCTCTTCGGGCTGCCGGTGATCAGCCAGCCGAACGTCGGCATCCTCGGACTCGGCGCGATCGAAAAGCGCCCCGTGGTGGTGGACGACGCCATCGCCATTCGCTCCATGTGCTATGTGACGCTCAGCTACGACCACCGCGTCGTGGACGGCGCCATCGCCCACCAGTTCCTCCATAAAGTGAAGGAAACGCTCGAAAACTGGAGCGAGCCCGTCGTGTAAGGACAAAGTGACTGAGGATTCGCGGTGAGTGGGATTTGCGACGAGCGACTGGCGCGAACTGCAGGTTGCCGCTCACTGAATCGTGGGCTTCAACTTCGCCACCCAGACGGCGAAGCCTTCCTGTGGTATGGTTTCGATTCCCGCGTCGCGCAGCGTCTCACGCACGAAGCGGTGCCGTTCGTTCTCCGCCGCCAGCGCCGTGTCCGTCACTGCGGTGAACTCACTCGCCGAAATCTTGCCGCGCACGCGCTCCGCCGTGTATGCCAGGAGCTTCGCATCGCCGGGGGCGCGCGTCACCGAAAGCGCCTGCACAAACCCGCGCGCGCCGTTCCGGCGGTAGCCGTAGTCGAGCTTCATGGGGTCGCCGGGAAACGTAAACTCGTCCACGCGGATCCTATTTGTAATCCGCTCCCAAAGCCGCGCCTGCCGCCAGACCTGGTTGCAGTAACCGCGAATCGCTCCCCGGCTTCCCGCCCGCTCGGCGGCAATCCCGCGCGCCGCCGGCGGAGCCACATGATCGGCATAGAGCCGTTCGAGCTCCGCGTCCAGATCGCCGGCCAGCACGCCTTTTTGCGGCGCGAGCTGCAGCGCGTTCGAAAGGGTTTCATCCCACTTCGCCAGGAGCCCGCGCCAGCCGCCGTTCTTGGCCGCGTCGAACTGTTTTTCGATGTCGTCGCGCAGGGCGCGCAGCAACGCCTCATCGGCTGCCGGATGCAACCGGCGCACGCGCGCGAATTCCCCTGCCTCTTCGATCAGCCGCAGCCGGCGCTCTCCCGTTTCCGGGTCGAAGACCAGCACGCCGATGTTCACCCACTCGTCGCGGACAAGGTTCGGCGTATAGCGCAGGATGCGATAGGCGCACGCGCGCGCATCGGGGGCCTGCTCCACCGCTTCTTGCGAAATCACTTCCGGCATGGTTCACGTCCAGTTGGGAAAGGGATTCCGGTAGGATTTTTTCGCGTCGAGCAAGAGATCCGGAACGCGGTCCCGCCGCCGCTCGAGCAGCTCGAGCAGGCGGTACAGCGCGTCGTGATCGTCTTCATACCACTCCGGCGGAATTTCGCTGCTCACCTCGTCCAGCATGCGCTCGCCAATGCGCTTTTCCATGCGCTCGAGCCATGGCGCGAACGACTCCATTCCCGTGACTCCCAGATAGACGCGGTTGCGCGCGTAGAGCCCGCGCAGCGGCGCGTCCGGGAAATTCCATTCTCCCGCGTTGAAGCAGAACCCCTGGTCGATCATTACCGTGCGGTACGCGGCCCGCGGCGTCTCGCGGAAGAAAAGCGCCTGTCTCCCGTTTGTGTTGCAAGTCCACTTGTCGAATACCAGCATCCCGGCGAAGTCGTGCATGTTCTCCACCTGGAGCAACAGTTCATCCGGCAGAAAATCGTGCAGCGTCAGGCGCCGCGGATCCCCCGGATAGCGTGACCCGAAGTGCAGCCCAGCCGCGCAAGGGATCCGCGCGCGGCCCAACTCGATGGCTAGGTCCGGCGTCAGGCGGATCAATTCCTCGCCCACTTCGACCACCGCCACCGGCACTGTCGGGAGCCCCAGCCGCGCCGCCAGCTTCGTACCCAGCATTTCGTTGACCAGCACGCGACGGTGCTGCGGGTTGTTCTGGAACTTGACGACGTAGTAGTGCCCGTCCGAGCAGCGCATCAGGTGAGCTTGGGCGCCGCCGCGCATCCGCCGGATCTCTTCGAGGGCCTGCAACATGCGAGCGTTATGCTAGCGAGAGGCACTCCCAGCGGCAAGTGCCTGCCTCGGATGATGCGGTCTCTTCCCCTTTTGGGAGCCGTGGGCACCGACTTGAAACCCCGGCCTCTCGACTCCGAGTTCCGCTCTGAAAACACAACGGGCCCGGATTGAATCCGGGCCCGCCACCAGCGGTCAAACTGTCTAACGCTTCTTGCGCCTCTTCGCCGTTTTCTTCCGCCTTTTGGCTGCCTTCTTCTTCGGCTTCTTCTTCGGCTTCGCCCTGGCCTTCTTTTTGGGCCGCGCTTTTTTTGCCGCTTTCCGGGCGGGCTTCTTCGGCGCCGGCCTGGCTGCCGGGGCGGGCGCCGGCGCCTCTTCCGTCACGAGGATCTCTTCTTCCTCGGACTCCATCACCTCTTCGGCTTCGTGGCCTACTTCCTCTTCCTCTTCGAGGCGCGAGAGATCATTGTCGTCTTCAAAGGCGTCCTTTTGAAATTCCATTCCATCCTCCAGCGGGAATCCTCACCGACTCATCGGGCGGGACGCCGGGCCAGTCGAACATCGCGAGCGGACGACATCCCCGTCGGCTTTGCTATCGCAGTCTCCCCCATTTTGTCAAGCATTCCAGCAAGCGCGCGCGATTGCAAGGTGTTGGGCGCATGCGCTTGTTCCGGCCGCCAGCCACGGGGGTGTCTCTACCATGTTGAAAAGAACAGTTTTAATGAGGATCAGGGCTGCTCGCGCTCTTTTGAGCCTGAGCACTCGCCGCCGTTTTCGGCCGCCCTTTAGACGAACCCCCGGACCTTTTCCGCGCCGGGCGCAATTCCGCCCCACCGCCCGGCGTATAAATCCGCAGCACCATCCCGCGGTAGACATGGTTCGAGCGCAGCCCGTTCCACCTGCGCAAGTCTTCCGCTTCCACGCTGAAGCGGTCCGCGATCGCGAGCAGCGTATCACCCCTGCGCACCCGGTACCGCACCAACCGGCTCTTCAGTTCCGCCGGCGGCGCGGCCGGAATGATCAGCTTCTCACCCGGCTCGAGCGGGTCCTTGCGGTCGAGCTTGTTCACTTCCGCGATGGCCGCCATCGTCACGCGATAGCGTTTGGCAATCGACGCGAGCGTGTCTCCCGCCTCGACGCGATGCCTCCGCCAGCTCACCCACTTTTCTTGCGGAATATCCGCCAGCCCGGCCGTCAATTTCTCCGCCGTTCCCGGGGGCAGCCGCAGCTCGAAGTTTGGAACGTTCGGAGTGACCATACGCAGCAGCGCCGGGTTGAGCTGGCGCAGCGTGTCCAGATCGGTGTCGATCGTGTCCGTCACCAGCCGCAAGTCGATCGGCTTGCCCGGTTTCCACGCTTCGTAGGGCAGAGGCTGGTCGGGCTCCACTTGAATCCCGTAGTGCGCGGCGTCCTTCGCGATCAGCGTCAGCGCCAGAATAATCGGGACGTAGTTCCGCGTCTCGCGCGGCAGCACGTTTCGCTTATGGAGTTCCCAGAAATCCGCATAGCCCGTGCGCTCGATCCCTTTTTGCACGTTTCCCGGACCGCAGTCGTACGCGGCCATCGCCAGATACCAGTCGCCGAACTGACCGTAGAGGTCGCGCAGGTGCCGCGCCGCGGCGCGCGTGGATTTTTCGGGGTCCTGCCGCTCGTCAATCCACCAGGTATGCTGCAGGCCGTATTGATTCGCGCGCCAGGCCATGAATTGCCAGAGTCCCCGCGCGCCTTTGCGCGAAAGCGCCTGCGGTTGGAACGCGCTTTCCGCCTGCGCCATATACATCAGGTCTTGCGGCATGCCCTCTTCCCGGAGGACGCGCGAAATCGTCTCTTTGTAGCGCCCCGAGCGCCGTAGGCCCGTTTCGACGATGTCCCGTCCCCGCGGCGTCTGGGAAAAATTCAGGAAGGACAAAACCGTGTCCGCGGGTCGACCGGAAAAGTCATCTCCGCCACTTCTTCGATCGGCGCGGGCACGGCTGGCACTTCGTTGAAACCCTCGCCCGCGCGGAAAGCCTGGAGCTCATAGCCGTAGGTCGTATCCACGATCTTTTCGAAGAGCGCCTCGAGCTTCGGATCCGCGCTGAGGTCGTAGCCGCTCTCGAGCAGCGCATCCACGGCCGCGTCAAAATCACGCCGCGCCGCCTCCAGATGCCCCGCCTTGTAGTTCTGTTCGCCGGCCGCGAATTTTGCTTCCACTCTCGCGATCAGCAGCTCTTTCCCGCCGCGCGCCTGCGGCGCGAGCGCCAGCAATCGCTGTGCGCCGGGGTTTCTGAGGGGCAGCTTCGGCAGCGGGGGAAGTTTTGGCGCGGGCTGGCCTGACCCGGGTCGAGAGACTTGTGGCTTCGGCGTCGGGGCCGTCGCCGCAGATGCCGTCAGCGGCGGCGCGTTCGCGGGAACCTTTGCCTGGGCGGGCCGCTTCGCCGCGTCCTCGCAACCACACAGCCCTAGCGCCAAAACTCCGGCGCTGACCGCCAGACATAGTTTGCCGCCGCACCCGTGAGGCATTCGGCTCATCCGTCTATGTTAAGAACCCGCCGCGACGCGGTCAACGCTTTCCCGCCGCGCCTTCCTTCTCGGAGTCAATACGCGCAGGCCGTATCGCCTTCGCGAGTCGTCAGGCACACGTCACGGACCAAGTGCCTTCCACCCGGAAGCCGCCTTCATTCGCTGGATGCGTCCAGCCGCCGTATGCCCCGCGGCGACGTAGCGCAGGCTGTTTGCGCGGACTGATCGATAAGAATAGAAAAGGCCTCGGCGGTGCGCGCCGAGGCCTGAACGCTGCGCTGACTGGCTGTCGTTACGGCTCTCTCGCTCACCAACTGAGCACGATGTAGCCTCCTTGACCGGGTGACCCGTTAACATTACCCACCGCTCCGCCGTCGCCACCAGCCCCGAACTGCCCGTTGGCTTGGACGGGAAAGCTGGCTAAAACGTAGCCCATCCCTCCTGGGCCGGGGAAGTTTTGGTTCGTTGAGCCCGCGCCGCCTGGGGCTCCCGGATGGTTAATCATCGGGTTGGGCGTGTTGGGGTCCACTGCTCCGCCTAAGCCGCCCGTAGGGAGCGGGCCGCAGGGTGTGAATGGACCGCCAGATCCGCCGTGGGCAACGGCGAGCGGGCTGCCACTCGCGTCGAGGACTTGGGTGTCGCCGCCATTGCCACCGGGGGAGGCCAACGAGGCTGAGCCAGGTGCACCTCCGAGGTCCACTGTGACAGTCAATGCCTGGCCTCCCGTCACTTCTAGAATCGTACTGCTATAAGCGCCGCTGCCACCACCCGCCCCGCTATGGCACGGCATTGCCATGCCGCCGCCGCCACCTCCTGCGCCGTACAGTTCAACGCTCAAACGGGTGATTCCGGGAGGAACAGTGAATGTTCCACTGTCGCGGAACTCCCGCCTGCCCGTTAGCCCGCCTGCGGGTCCACTTGGTCCCGTCGGTCCAGTTGGTCCTGCGGGCCCCGCAGATCCCGCGAGCCCGTCAACTCCTTGCGGCCCCGTAGGCCCGGCAGGTCCCGTCAACCCTTGAGGTCCGGCTGGCCCGGTTGCTCCAGCAGGCCCTGCCGGTCCGGTTGGCCCAGCATCACCTGCCGGTCCTTGAGGTCCCATTGCTCCTGCAGGCCCCATCGCTCCCTGGAGGCCTTGTGGGCCGATTGGTCCTGTAGCCCCTTGAGGCCCAACTGGTCCCGGTGGGCCTTGTAGCCCGGCGGTCGGGCAAGGCAGCAAAGTCACGCTCAGGAAATTGGTGCCCTGTATGACCTCCATGGTGTGTGTGGCCGGTGTCCAACCCGACGAAGCTGGGTCCTGGCAAGAAGCTGGTCCCAGGGAAACCGTGATCGTGTGCGTGCCAACCGGCTCGCTGACAGTCATCGGTGTGACTTTGCCCGTGTCCACGCTATCCACGAACACATTCGCGCCCGACGGGAACGAAGTCACCTTCAACGCGCCGTTATCCGCGCGCAGATTTGGCGGAAGGCCTAGAAGACCCAGCGCCATTGCCACAGTTGTTGTGATCAAGAACTTTCTTATCCCACGCATTTTATCTCCTCCTAAAGCGGAGGCGGGGAGTCTCCGATTGTTCAAGGATTATTTGAGACCGCCGGTGTAAATTTCCGACGGCCACTCCGGGAGAAGTCGCGGGGAAGGAATCTAACCATCTCCTGAAGCGGAAAACGAGACCGAGCCGAGTCGCGGGTAAATTGGTGGTGCGAAGCAAACGTGCCCGCGACGCCGAAATACGCTTCACGCGGCCAAATAGACTTCAGCACTCAGGTTGAGATCTGTCGCCCTTACTACAGACCATACTCGTCGCGGCATGCATGCGCAAGGAGCCGTGCGGCCTCGTGACTCCAAACAGTAACTATTGCTGAAACTGTTCATTTCGGGCGGTTTAACGGAGCCGATATCCGCGCCAACTCTGAGACCGGTGCGCCAGCGGCTGGAATAGCTGCTTCAACACGCTGGCGGCCTCCGGACTTTTGGGCGTATCTTAGGCGTTTACTCATCAGGGCCGGGAAAGCGGCTTGAGGGGTGTGCTTCCGTGATTGGCGAATTGCTCGGCCATTACCGCGTCGTCTCCAAGGTAGGAGAGGGCGGGATGGGTGTGGTTTATCGCGCCCGGGACGAAGTCCTGCACCGCGACGTGGCTATCAAAGTATTGGCCCCCAGTGCCGTCGCCGACAAGTCCGCAAGAGATTTCCTGCTCCACGAAGCCCGCGCCTCTTCTGCGCTCAGCCATCCGAACATTTGTACCATCCACGAAGTCGGCGAAGTCCAAGGCGAGCTATACATCGTGATGGAATTAATCGAAGGCAAGCCGCTCAGCGCGCTTATCGGCGGCGGTTTGTCCGTCGAGTCCGTCCTGCGTTACGCCGTGCAGATCGCCGGTGCGCTCGCCCATTCCCACGGTCGAAGCATCGTTCACCGCGACCTGAAAAGCTCCAACGTCGTGGTCACACCGGAGGGGCTCGTCAAAGTGCTCGATTTCGGCTTGGCGAGGCGTTTGCAAAAAGAGGTGTTTGACGAGGCAACGCAAACGATCGGCCCGCTCGAGGGCATCAGCGGATTGACGGGCACGCTGCCCTACATGCCGCCCGAAGTCTTGCGCGGCCAGGAGGCGGACGCTCGGGGCGACATTTGGGGGCTCGGAGTCGTGCTGTACGAAGCCGCTTCAGGCAAGTTGCCCTTTCGAGGACGCACCACGTTCGAGGTCAGTTCGGCGATTCTGCACGAGCTGCCGCCACCGCTCCCGTCGTG
>WNGP01006129.1_pt1 | contig 10178 bp, 12 predicted proteins | sample 5407671 | NCBI WGS metagenome assembly WNGP01 (sample SAMN13153381, study PRJNA577476) | soil metagenome | isolation source: 40 cm soil or saprolite under Garry oak tree replicate 2 | place: USA:California | collected 2016-06-15
CTGGTTTTGCTGAGAAGTCATCGCTGTTCAGGTCTCTAGCCAGTTCGCTGACTCTAGCTGGCTCCGAGACGAAAGGTCTAGCTCGGAACTTGAGCGCTTCGATGAGTTTTGCCTCAACCTTTGTTGAGCATACTTCACTGTTCAGGTCCGTATCTTCTTCTCTGACTCTAGCTGGTTCTGGGACCAAGGGGCTTACCAAGGTCTTGAACGGTTCCATGGGTTCAGCTTCAATTCTCGTGGATCATACTTCACTCTTCAGATCCCTAACCGGTTCCTTGACACTAGTCAGCTCTGAGACAAAGGGTCTTGCCAAGACTTTGAGTGCATCAATCGCCTCAATGTCAACCTTCACAGAGCACGCCTCATTGTTCCGATCCTTTTCCGGTTCGTTGACTGTTTCGAGCTTGGGAATTGCTACTTCCCAGATCAAGGGTCTCGTCAAGTCTCTGATCGGTTCAATTGGTGAATCCTCGAGTATTGCAGAACATAATTCGCTGTTCCGGTTGCTGACCGGTGCGCTTGGCTCAACTTCGGGTCTTGTGGAGCATGTCTCCTTGTTTAGGTTTCTGACTGGCTCTATTGGTTCGGTCTCAGGTTTCGTTGAACGGACCTCACTCTTCAGAGCTTTCAGTGGCTCGCTAGGTTCAGCTTCAAGTTTCTCAGAGCACATATCTCTCTTTAGGTCGCTGAGTGGTTCGTTGACTGCAACCTCAAGTTTCGCGGAACGTACTTCCTTGTTCAGGTCCATTTCGGGCTCGTTAGGTATTTCGAGTTCTGTTCTGAAAGCTCGTGCTGTGACGCTTAGCGACTCATTTGGCTCGGCTTCGAGCCTCGCTGAGCATCTATCTCTGTTCAGGTCTCCGATCAGTACACTTGGCTCGGCTTCCAGTTTCGTTGAGCACACTTCGCTTTTCAGATCCCTGAGTGCTTCGCTTGCTTCTGCCTCGAGTTTTGTCGAGCATCTGTCGGCGGTCAGGTCGCTGATCGGCTCTCTGGGTTCAGCCTCGACTCCAACCGAGAGGGATTCATTCTTCAGGTCTCTAACTAGTACGCTTGCTTCCGCTTCAGGTCTGGCCGAGAAGTCAGCCTTCTTCAGATCCTTCTCGGGCTCGATAGCCTTAGCATCGAGCCTCGCTGAGAAATCAGCCTTTGCAAGATCTCTCTCAGGATCGATAGGTCTCGCGAGTTCTGAGACCAAGGGCCTCGTCAAGGCCTTGAGTGCTGCCTTAGGTCCCGCTTCGAACATTGCTGAGAAATCAGGGTACTTCAGGTCCCTAACTGACTCTATGAGCCTTGGAGCCTCTCTACTCAGGGGCCGTGCCGTAAACCTGGGCAGTTCGATCGGGTCTGCCTCAATCTTTACTGAGCATACTTCGCTGTTCAGGTCGTTTTCTGATTCGTTAGGCCTTGCTTCCTCGTTCTTCCGAGGCCGCACCCTGACCTTGACTGCAACAGTAGGGTCAGCCTCGAGTCAGGTGGAGCATACATCACTATTCAGAACATTTTCGGATTCCCTGAGTTTTGTTTCTTCATTCTTCAGAGGTCGCACTCTCAACTTGGGAGGATCAATGGGATCATCCTCAAGCCTTACCGAGAAGACGTCACTCTTCAGGTCCTTTGCTGGTGCCTTGGGGTCAGCCTCCAACTTTGTAGAACATGTTTCGCTCTTCAGATCGCTCTCTAGTTCGTTCGCCTCAGCCTCGAGCGTTGTTGAGCACACCTCGCTCTTCAGATCACTGACTGGTTCGTTCTTCTCGACTCCGGGCCTTGCCGAGAAGAGTTCATTTTTCAGGTCGCTGATCGGCGCGCTTGCTCCGGCTTCAAGCTTCGTCGATCACACTGGCTTCTCCAGATTGATGAGCGCGTCGTTTGCTTCGGCTTCAAGCATTGCGGAAAAATCGTCCTACGTCAGATCGCTTAGTGGTTCTCTGACCGTAGCCAGTTCGGAGATCAAGGGTCTGGCGAGAACTCTGACCGGCTCGATAGGTTCATCGTCAGGTTTTGCCGAGCACACTTCATTGTTCAGGTCTCTGAGCAGTTCGATTGGTCTCGCTAGTTCTTTCTCTAGAGGTCGCAGCGTAATCCTCACAGCGACCCTGGGATCGGTTTCAAGTTTCACAGAACATATCTCGGTGTTCCGATCCCCATCTGATTCGCTCGGTTTCATAGCCTCCTTCTTTAGAGGCCGCACCGTCAACCTAAGCGCCTCAGTAGGCTCAGCCTCAAGCTTTGGAGAACACACATCGATTTTCAGATCCTTCTCAGATTCACTAGGTTTCACAGCCTCTTCATTCAGAGGTCGAAGCCTGACGCTGAGCGCGTCCATAAGTTCGGGTTCGAGTCTTGCAGAACACACATCCCTGTTCAGGTCTTTGACTAGTGCGCTAGGCCTTGCAGGTTCTCAAACCAAGGGTCTTGCGAGAGGGTTGGTCGCCTCACTAGGTGAAACGTCCACTCTCTTGGAGCATACTTCTCTCTTCAGGTCGTTGACCGGTTCAATTGGAGATGTGACATCTCAGTCGGAAGGCCGTGCCGTAATCTTAACCGCCACGATAGGCTCAGCTACGACCTTCTTTGAACATACTTCACTCTTCAGGTCCTTGTCCAATTCTCTGGGTCTTGCGGCATCCTTCTTTAGGGGCCGCACCGTCAACTTGAGCACTTCGATTGGTTCTGCTTCGGGTATCACAGAGCGGACCTCATTCTTCAGGTCTCTCTCAGGGTCCCTGGCGCTAACCGGTTCGCAGGCAAAGGGTCTCGCGAGGGCCTTAAGCGCCTCGCTAGGTTCAGCATCGGGCTTCCTGGAGCATATCTCGCTTTTCAGGTCTCTCGCAGATTCACTTGGTCTTTCAAGCTCTCAGCAAAGGGGTCGAAGCATAACGCTGAGTGCTTCATTGGGAATGGCCTCGAGTTTCGCTGAAAAGTCATCTCTCTTCAGGTCCTTCAGCAACTCAATTGGTGTCGCTATTTCTCAGAGCAAGGGTTTCACCGAGCCCCTCACCGCCTCGCTGGGTGGCGCTTCCATATTTTCTGAGCACACTTCGTTGTTCAGATCATTGTCTGACTCGATCGGTCTAACCGCTTCCTACTTCAGAGGTCGCGCCATTTACCTTGGCGCTTCAATAGGTTCAGCATCGAGCTTCTTCGAACAAGTGTCACTCGTGAGATCTCTCTCCGGGTCGTTATCTTCGGGTTCGAATGGTGGAGAGAGTTCTTCGTTCTTCAGATCTCTGAGTGGTTCATGGAGTATGAAAGCAGTTTATGCGCGGGGAGCAAAGTTTGTGCCTGTGTCCTTGGGGACAAACTTTGGCAGTGGAGAAGTTCTAATGGGCCGCTTTGGTTGTTTCAATTGCAGCAGTAATACAGGGGACTTCGCCTTCCTGGTGATCGCTCTCGGTGTCGCAGTTTTCGGTGTTTACGCTGCTAAACAACGACGGCAATCGAGTAGGCCGGAAGATCATCAAGATGATGAGCAAGTAATAGTGGATGAGAAAGGATGGGAAACGAAATCTTTTGACAGCAAGGAACCGTCGACGAAGGCTTCCGGGGACGATGAAGGCTGGGAAACCAAGCCTGAAGGCTAGGAACGAAATCTCCAGCTCACTGTATGGGCCTCGAAGTCAAGGATCTTCGTAGCTATTATAAACACCTGAATTACTGAATGTCTCCTTCCATGGACAAGATGGAGAAGACTACGGAAAAGAAGAAAGGATTCGTAAGAGAATTCACTGACTTCCTCCAGACTTTTGGTGTCATTGGTCTCGCAATTGGTTTCGTAATAGGCGTCGCCTCGTCCGCCGTCGTGAACTCTCTTGTCAAGGATCTGATCAATCCGATAGTAGGGCTTGTCTTGCCTACGGGAAACCTGGCGTCGCTAAACGCGACTGTTACATCTCCGGTTTCGGGGAAACCGTCAGTATTCCTTTATGGAGACTTCATTTCACAGGTTATCTACTTCATTATTATTGCTCTGGTAGTTTTCGTCATGTACAAGCAGCTAAAGCGTATGGGTCTCGCCAAACTCTAGCCAGCGAAACTTTCCCGAACACATCATCGCGGAGGATAGTAGAACTGTATTCCTGCGAGAACGTACTGCACAGCAATAGCTGCGATAAAAAGAGACATTATTCTCGCTATGACTGCAGCCCCCGTCCTACCTAGCAGCCGATAGATTCTATCGGTTTGTCTTAGAACGACCCAGCTCACAAACATGACGATTAGGATAGCACTTAGGGCAACCAAAATTCCAGAAGATTGAATCGATATCAGGGTCAACGTTATCGCCCCGGGACCAACGAGTAGCGGGAATGCTATTGGGAAAACGGCTGTCTCCTCCGCGGAGACAAGGGTTAGCTTGTCCATGCGTTCACCGCGGAAAATAATCTCAATCGACAACAAGAGCAGAACCAGTCCTCCTGCGATCTGGAAGCTCTCTAGCGATATTCCGAATAGTAGCAAGACTTCTTGACCGATCAGGGCGAAAGCAGCTAAGAGTATGGCCCCGACAACCGCGGCGGTTCTGAAAACCTTCCGCTTCTCATCAAGGCTCATCGATTTGGTCAGGCCTGCAAAAATGGGAACAGGACCCAGTGGGTCCACTATTACAAACAGGGCAACAGTTGCTTTCAGTAGGTCAAGAAGAAACGTGTCTATCGAGGCCATTCTACCATCCTTTTCCTCGCTGGTTTAGGAGCTTTTTGTGGTGGGCCGGGAGGGATTTGAACCCACGACCTTCGCCGTGTGAGGGCGACGTCCGTTCTGCGCAATCATCTTGCTTACCAGGCTGGACTACCGGCCCAACGAGTGGGGCGTAGGAAGGCGACTATATTTCATCTTTCGAAACGGAAAATTCTGCGGTTGTTTCTAGCGGAGAAGCCTAACATTCGTTCCTTGGGGATTCTCTTCGATAAGTCGAAACAAGGGGATGCACCTTCCACCAGCCTTCTCAATCTTCACAAGAGCTCTCGGGGAAAACTTGAACGCAGCAATTGTCAGCTTCTCTTTGGGGATTCCTGACCCGAGAACCTTTCCAGGTACTACGATTACGTCTCCTGCTTTGGCTAGTCTCGATACTTGTCCTAGGTTGAGGACGATTCTGGTTCTTCGTGATTTGCCCAAGAAACTTGCGACTGTTAGCCAGAGGGGAGCTTGGTGTTGCCTGCCAGCGCGTTTGAGATAACTTATGGTATTGAGCATTTCAGGGTTTGTAGGTCGGTGGTCTCGCAATGAAGGGTCCTCTTGGCAGGGAAGCGTCTCATCCTGAACCGGTATCAATAAAGCCTTTGGAGATCAGACATCGTTCAGAAGCTTCGCTCGCTAATCATAGGCTAGGCTATCGTTTGTATCTTCAGAATATCGGTCTTACCGGAGGGGCCTTTGGGATCTCCAGCGATTATGACGATTCTGTCGCCCTTCTTGGCGAGTCTCAATCCTACGACTGATTTCTCGGCTTCGCGGAAAACCTCTTCGCTCGTGTTCGGTTCGTGTGTAAGGAGGGTTTGGACTCTCCAGGAGAGCAGGAGTTGTCGCTGGACTTCTGGATGAGACGTGAGAGCGACGATAGGGAGGGGAGGGCGGTACTTGGAGACGAGACGTGCAGTCCGCCCGGAACGAGATGGAGCGACTATCGCTGAGGCGGAAACGTGTAGGGCTGTTTCACAAGCCGCCAGTGCTAACGCGTCGGCTTGGCTGTGTTCATACCAGCCCTGTCGTTGAGCCGATATCTCCCTAGGAAGAAACTGCTCTGTCTCCTCTGCAACCCTCTCTAGGATTCGCACAGCCTCAACCGGATACTTGCCGATCGCTGTCTCCTCGGACAGCATTACTGCGTCTGTGCCATCGATGATAGCGTTCGCAACATCTGTCACTTCAGCTCTGGTTGGTGTTGGAGAGGAGACCATGGACTCCAGCATCTGGGTCGCCGTTATCACAGGTTTTCCGAGTCTATTGCTTTCGCGAATGATTTTCTTCTGTATTATCGGGACAAGTTCGAGTTTGAGTTCTACTCCGAGGTCGCCTCGCGCAACCATAACGCCGTCTGCTTCTTGGATGATTTCCTCGAGGTTGTCGACTGCTTCTCGCTTCTCTATCTTCGCAACAACAAATATCTCGTGGCCGTTGGCCTCGGCAACCTTTCTCGCCGCCTTTATGTCGTCGACTTTCTGGACAAAAGATACCGCGATTATGTCGACCTTGTTCTCGACTCCGAACTTGATGTGTTCCTTGTCCTCACTTGTTATGGCTGGGACCCGGATTCTAAGCCTTGGGAGATTGACTCCCTTTCCCGAGGTCAGATCGCCGCCGTTGATTACGCGTCCTTCGACCTCATCTCTCCTGGTTTGTAGGACTTCGATCCTGATGGTCCCATCAGCGAGGAATATCGTGTCGCCTTTCTTGACTGCCTTGGGGAGGTCCGGATATGCGATTGGTATCTTGGATTTGGCGTTGGTTGGCTTGGTTGTCAGGCTGATCTTGTCGAGCCTTTGAAGGTGAAGAGGTTCGCTTGCGAGTTTGCCTACGCGCAGCTTTGGTCCAGGCAGGTCTTGGAGAATGGCTACGGGGCGGTGGAGCCTTTCGCTGACCTGTCGAATCGTTCTGATGGTGCGAACGTGTTGATCATCGGTTCCATGTGAGAAGTTGATTCGTGCAACATCCATTCCCGACTGGATCAGTTTGGTCAACATTCTGGAAGAGTCTGTCGCAGGCCCGATCGTGCAGACGATCTTGGTAGCTATGTTGCTCGCTCTAGTTGTCAAGGTGCTCGCGACCCGTTGCTAGTCCGATCCCATTATTCATAACACATTCCTTGGGGGCTAGGGTCGTCTTCTTCAAGTCTCCCACGCCTCCTAGTTCGCTGGAGTCAAGAAAGGGGGGATCGAGGTGTCTCTGAAACCGATACCCTTGGCTGCCGGAGAATCCGAGGAAAAAATCGTTACGTTTTCGGGAGGTAGCAGCGTCTTCCTGAGGATTGCTTATTGGGCCGCGACCAGAACTTCGACTGGTTCGGGCTCTTCTGTGATGGCTCGTGTTGGTCTAGCGAAGGTGTAGACTAAGGCGCAGCCTTTTTCGTCTATTCGGAGCTCGACAGCACCTGTCGGCGCGCCCATTATGTCTAGAAGTTCTGCGACGTCTTTGGGAACGCGGAGGTATGCTGATTGTTTGATGACTAACGGTTTCACGCTCTGGGTCAAGTTACATTTCCAAACAAGTAATGGTCGCGGGGTCGAGATTGGCGTTCCGGAACCATACATCTGTTGCAAGCAGTATCTTGGGATTGAAGGGTGTGCGTGTTCGTGTCTGCCTCGGCAGCGTTTTAGAGTAATTGTGGTTGGGCTTCCGATCCGTTGCCCCCCGAGCATGATTTCTAGATCTGAAACTCGCCCATTATCAGCCCTGATCTCGAATCTGAAGCATCACGAGATTTTCCTTCGAAAATCGTTCGGGAATCGCGGGATAAAGCAAACAAACGCTATTTCATTCAAGCCCAGATCGTGCTTTGATCAGCTGGACTCGCCCAGAATTTGTGCCAGACAGGAAATCTTCCAGGAAAAAAGGGGGGTATGTTTCAACGGTTTTGCGCAGCATGAGCGGTCAGCGCGGAAAATCCGAAGGGAAGAAAACTGGACCATTTGTCCACCGTGACCTTGATTCCGTCAGAAGTCATAGAACCCCAGCCGCTTTTCGCGCCCATCAGGAAGGAATCATTCACTACTCGTTTGATGCAACTGGAAGCTACTGTTACCCCTCTAGCCTAGTAACGTGTAGCTTTTGTTGAGTGATATGCTCTCGTCGCTTTGCTCGAACTGATTCCGAGAATATGCTTGCTGGACAGGTGACTGGACTTAGCGAAGATACTTGCGGTTCAATCTTTCAAAGGTGGAACTGGGAAAAGCACCGTCAGCGCCAATCTCGCGGTCACGCTCGCACGATTGGGCAAGAGAGTTGCTGTGATTGACCTGGACCTTGAAGGGCCAGGATTGCACGTGATTTTCGGAATATCTGATGGAGAGATCCGGGCGACAATAAACGATGTTCTGCAGAGTTCCATCCCTATCAACGATGCTGTCCTCGATCTCACCCCTCGACTGGGCATAGAATCTGGCTGTCTTCTCTTCTGTCCAGCTGGCCACAGGCTCGAAGAGATTCTCAAAATGGTTGACACTGGCTTCAACCTCAGTCGCTTCAAAGCCGTTCTCAATACTCTAGCTACTGAATACCAGCTTGACTATCTTCTAATCGACAGTCACCCTGGAATTGAAAAGGACACAATCGTATCGATGGCGGTCTGCGACGTGGTCGTCCTCTTGTCCAGGGTCGATCACCAGGACATGTTCGGTAGCGGCGTCATGAACGAAGTCGCGAGCCAGCTGAGGAAACCCGTGGTTCTGATACTCAACATGATACCGAGCAGCGTAGGAGACAAGGAGTCCAAGAAGATAGGAGAGAAAATAGGAGGCCTCTTCAACCTCCAAGTCCTGACAGCCCTCCCGTTCAACTCTGATGTCTTTGAAAATCTCAGCAGAGGAGTATTCGTTCTAGAGCACCAGAAAGATCCGCTCACCAAGAGATTCACAGAGCTTGCCGAGAACATGATAGGCGTTATCGACCGAGCCTTGGAGAGTGGAGAAGACTACGGCCACGGATCGACTCCTCAGCCTGTCAGCTAGATCCGTTTAGCGGCCACCGAATCATTCCATCGTTATCGCGGAATTCTAGTCGCTTTCCAGTTAGGAAGATGTTTGCCGATCACAGAGCCAAATTGAATTAGTAGAGTCTCAACAGGTTTCCGGATTCTTTACAAACGTTGTTGCAACTTCACTGAACCGAGCAAAAATTCAAACGAGCCAAGTAGATCCGTGTCAACTTTCCAAATCTTCTATAACCCCCCACAGTTCCCGTAACCCGGCCTCACCTTGAGCTACCAGATGGCAGACGAGTACTTCCAGCGGATACACCAGATAATGTCGCTACTAGACGATGAGAATGTGGAAATCATTGGCGCGATGAAGAAGTTCGGACCTCGAAACCTCCAGTCCATCGCCCGAAAATCCGGCGTTCCATACCCAACCGTCTATACGCGCGTCAACAAGCTCGGAACCCAGGGATTGCTCGACACCTGGACCTATCCCAACCTTGCCAAGATCGGATTAGCCCGGTCAATGGTTCTACTAACCCCGACGCCGGGTCGAGAGGTCATAGCCAGCGAGGCCTTGAAGATCCCTGGCTACTGGCTCTGGATCGCAAGATGCACAGGCGAATGCAACGGATACTACTCCCAGCACGCTGTCCCGGTCGAAAACAGACAGGACTTTGTCCAGTATCTGGATCAGATCGTATCATCTGGTCTTGCGGCTAGCTACAGGATCTTCTGGCTCGGTGATTACCACTCTCACATTCCTAACTTCGAATATTACGATTTCAAGAAGAGAGCCTGGAGATTCGACTGGCCAGCATGGCTCAGCTTGTTTACGAAAGGCAAGGCGCAGAATGTCCCGGAGGAGAAGGAGTCATCGAAAGACGACTTTGACAAGAACGACCTATTGATTCTCAAGGAGCTGATGAAGGATGCTCGAAAGAAGCTTTCCGAACTCTCGCAGATGATCGGAATGACCCTTCCGGCAGCCAAGTACAGGTTTGATAACCTCGCCCGGCGAGGATTCCTACAAGACTATGTAATCCAAGTCCTGCCTTACCCTCCAGAGATATCGGACCTCTATGAGGTTCGACTAGACTTCGGCGAACACAAGTCTATGCTGGCGAAGGAGAACGTGTTCAAACGTTTGCCGTTTGTCTTGAACTACTCGCGAATCAAAGGGACCAACTCGACGACGGTCAGAGTCTACCTCCCTAGAACGGAGGTCAACAATCTCTTGACGCTGTTATCAGCACTCGTCAGGGGAGGAGCGATAGACCGGTTCTCTTACATGCTGCTGGATCCTATGACGATCCAATCTCAGACTTTCCATTACAAGGCCTTCGAGGACAAGTCGGGATGGCGCTATGACAACCATGAGTACCTTAGCGCTCTCCGCAAGCTTGCATCGTCTCTCGACAAGGCGGAAACCCCTCCTGTAACCTTCCAACCTTCGAAGGGCCTTAATGTTACGATGATGTAGCAGCATTTTCTTGTCAGAAACCATCTGGTCTTGGGACCTGTTCGGCTTTGGAATCGAGCTATT
>WNGP01017279.1_pt1 | contig 10178 bp, 8 predicted proteins | sample 5407671 | NCBI WGS metagenome assembly WNGP01 (sample SAMN13153381, study PRJNA577476) | soil metagenome | isolation source: 40 cm soil or saprolite under Garry oak tree replicate 2 | place: USA:California | collected 2016-06-15
GAGAACAGGTAGCAGCCGATCGGCTTCTCCGGCTCGCGCAGTCCCGCCCGCGCCAGCTTGATCGAGGCCGAAAGCGCATCGATCGCCTTGTCCTGGCCGTACACGACGCGCTTGAGCGTCCCCTCGAGATGCTGCAGCACCTCGGCGTCGTCCTTGGACACGGTCTTGGGCGGGATTCTCGCCATCGTCGCGATGGTGGTCTCGATCTCCTTGATGCCGATCGTCTTCTTGCGCCGGCTCTCCGGCAACAGCATCTGCGCGGCGCCGGATTCGTCGATCACGTCGATGGCCTTGTCCGGCAGCTTGCGATCGTGGATGTAGCGGGCGCTGAGCTCGACCGCGGCCTTGATCGCCTCGCCGGTGTAGCGCAGCTTGTGATAATCTTCGAAATAGGGTTTCAGCCCCTTGAGGATCTCGATCGCGTCCGGGACCGTCGGCTCGTTGATGTCGATCTTCTGGAATCTGCGCACCAGCGCGCGGTCCTTTTCGAAATACTGCCGATATTCCTTGTAGGTCGTCGACCCGATGCAGCGCACGGTTCCGGCCGCGAGCGCCGGCTTCAACAGGTTGGAGGCGTCCATCGCCCCGCCCGAGGTCGCTCCCGCCCCGATTACGGTATGGATCTCGTCGATGAACATGATGGCGTCGGGATAGGCCTCGAGTTCCTTGATGACTTGCTTGAGGCGTTCCTCGAAATCGCCGCGGTAGCGCGTGCCGGCGAGCAGCGTCCCCATGTCCAGCGCGAACACGGTGGCGTTCTTGAGCACGTCGGGAACTTCACCGTTGACGATGCGGCGGGCGAGGCCCTCGGCGATGGCGGTCTTGCCCACGCCCGCCTCGCCGACGAACAGCGGGTTGTTCTTCTGGCGCCGGCACAGCACCTGGATGGTGCGGCTGATCTCGGCCTCGCGCCCGATCAGCGGATCGATGCGGCCGTCGCGGGCCTTCTTGTTGAGGTTGACGCAGTACGCCTCCAGGGCATCGCCTTTCTTCTTGTTGTCCTCGCCCGGCTTGGTGTCGGTGTCCTCCTCGACCCCGCGAACCGGTCGCGATTCCGAAAGGCCGGCGCGCTTGGCGATGCCGTGGCTGATGTAGTTCACGGCGTCGTAGCGGGTCATGTCCTGCTCTTGCAGGAAATACGCCGCGTGGCTTTCGCGCTCGGCGAAGATGGCGACGAGCACGTTGGCGCCGGTGACCTCCTCGCGGCCGGACGACTGCACGTGGATCACCGCGCGCTGGATGACGCGCTGGAACCCGGCGGTCGGCTTGGAATCGTCGGCACCGTCCGTCACCAGGCTTTCCAGCTCGGATTCGATGTACGCCACGAGATTGCGGCGAAGCTTGTCGAGGTCGACGTTGCAGGCCCGCATGACCGCGGCGGCGTCCTGATCGTCGATCAACGCCAGCAGCAGGTGCTCGAGCGTCGCGTATTCATGGTGCCTCTCATTGGCAAGCGCCAGCGCCCGGTGGAGCGATTGCTCGAGGCTGCGGGAAAAAGTGGGCATTATGGCCTCTTCATCTCTGCGACCGTCATTTCTTCTCCATCACGCATTGCAGCGGATGCTGGTGCTTGCGGGCGAAGTCCATGACCTGCGTCACCTTGGTCTCGGCGACCTCGTAAGTATACACGCCGCATTCGCCGATTCCGTGGTGGTGAACGTGAAGCATGATTCGTGTGGCCGAATCGCGGTCCTTGTTGAAGAAGCGTTGCAGCACGTCCACTACGAACTCCATCGGCGTGTAGTCGTCATTGAGCAAGAGCACTCGATACATGTTGGGCCGCTTGACCTGCGGCCTGGTCTTGGTGATGACCGCGCTTCCCGGCACGCCGGGCAAGCCCGTGTCGCCGCCGCGGCGCTTGCGATCATCGTCTCCCATCCGGGGCTGCAAGCGTGTCGCCCCAATTTCGTCTTGGTCCATGGCCGGGTCGGTCGACCGAGTCATCGTCGCGTGAGTTATCGACACCGAAGCGGAATGTCGACGGCCCAGGGAATCATGCCCCCGGGCGGCACGAAGCGAAATGCCGAAAGGAATAATAAGCATGGGCGGGGCACAGTTCCAGACTGGGCGGAACTCGATGTCGCCGATGTCCGCATTCGGCCGCAATTTCATCGTGGCTCGAAGCCTCCCAAGAAGGCGGCCGCGGTTTGCGCGGGCACCTTGCCAAGCATTTTACACTGAGATTTGGCGAATGCTGGACGCTGCGACCGAATCCCGCAAGATGCTTCGGCGGCTCACCTCGAGGCTTCACCTCGATCTCGAAGCCGGAAGCGGTAAACACGTCCGCCGCCGCGGCGGCGCGCAATCGTGCCGCCCACCGCCACGCAGCCGACACAGCGCGCTTCCCGTCGTCGCGGCTTATCGATGCGGGTGCCTCCAGGCGGCGATCCCGATTCTGCGATCCGCCGCTGCGATCCCCGGCTGCGCGGCCAGGGCCGCTCGGCTGACAGGACCAAGGCAGACCGATCGGGTCCCCGATCCGCGTGTGCGAGCACGGGCAGGCCGGGGTCGGACGGGCCCCGCGTGCCTCTTACCGCAGCGCAGAATAGCGGATGTCTTGTTTGCGCCGCAATGGTTCGGTCCTGTCCGGCCCGAAATCCTTAACGCTTTGGCAACCGGGCCGTCCTAGCGTCATCGATTGTCGCCTTCGGACCGGTCGCCGGGTCCCCAGGGCGGGAGGGGAGCGTCCGGCTTTCCGTTACGCCTGGACCAAGACGAACAGGGAACGTCGGGTGCGAGACGCCGAGCGCGCACCCCGCGTATCGAGGGACGGGGAAAGTTGATGCGCCGCCATCGTTCTCGAATTTTGCCCGCAATCCACCGCGCCCTTGTCGGCCTTGCCGCGGTCGCGATCCTGGCAGGCGGCGCAGGCGATCCCGCACAAGCGCGCTCCCGCCGCCATCATCACGCCGACCATGGTGGCAATGGCGGATACCAGCCGCCTTATGCAGCCATCGTGGTGGATGCCAATTCCGGCCGTGTCCTCCACGCCAGCAACCCCGACAGCCTGCGCCATCCGGCGTCGATCACCAAGATCATGACGCTCTATGTGCTGTTCGAACAGCTCGAGGCCGGCAAGCTCAAGCTCGATTCTCGATTGCCGGTGTCCGCTCACGCGGCGGCCCAGGAGCCCTCGAAGCTGGGATTGGAGCCGGGACAGACCATCGCGACGGAAGATGCCATCAAGGCGGTGGTGACGAAGTCCGCGAACGACATTGCCGTAGTGATCGCGGAAGCGGTTGCCGGCAGTGAGGAGGATTTCGCCAGACTGATGACCCGCAAGGCGCATGCGCTCGGCATGACCCGGACGGTCTACACCAATGCCTCCGGCCTGCCGGACGACGAGCAAGTCTCGACCGCACGCGACCAGGCGCTGCTCGGGCGCGCCGTTCAGGATCGGTTTCCCCGCTATTATCGCTATTTCGCCACGTCGAGCTTCCATTTTCACGGAATGGACATTCGCAACCACAACCATTTGCTCGGCCGCATCCAGGGCGTCGACGGCATCAAGACCGGATACACGAGAGCGTCCGGTTTCAATCTGGTCTCCTCGGTGCGCCGCGGCGGCCGTCACGTCGTCGCCGTCGTGTTCGGGGGCTCCTCCAGCGGCGCGCGCGACGCGCGCATGCGCGACTTGATCGAGCAGCATATCGCCGAGGCCTCGATCCAGCGCACCGTCCCGATGATCGCGGAGGCGATCGAGTCCGAGCCCGCGCGTGCGAACACGCGAGTTGCCGCCGCCGATCCCGCCGCTCGGATTACCTCCGGCGAGCCGGCGCCGAAAACGCGGGCCGACGCCGCCTCGACCGCGCCGAACGCGCCGCGGTCCGGATCGGCGGAGCCGATCCAGCCGATTCCGGTAAAGACCATCACGGTGCGGCCGCGCGTGATCCAGAGTTCCGCCCTCGGTTCGCTGGTCACGCCGGCGCCGCAGGCAAACATCGCGCCACCGCAATGGGCCGTAGCTCCTCCGGGCCCCGCGCCCGCTGCGGCACAACCTCCCGTACCCGCCGCAGCGGTGAGCACCGCGCCCGCGGCCATCGCGCGAGCCCCGGCCATGCCGGCGAGCGAGCCGGCGCCGCTGCCTCCGCCGCCCGGCGCGCGTCCCGGCATTCTCGGCACGCTACCGGTCCAGAGGGTTTCGGCAGAAAGCGAACCGGCTCCCGCAAGTGCGCCGGCGGCCCTCCCGGCGCCGGCCATCCAGCGAGCCGCAATGTCGCGCAGCGGGTGGATAATCCAACTCGGCGCCTTTGCCGACGAGGCGGAAGCCAAGCAGCGGCTGCGTTCCGCGCAGAGCATGGCGCATAGTCTGCTGGCGAGTGCGGACGGGTTCACCGAGCGGGTCGTGAAGGGCTCCAAGGAGCTGTATCGGGCGCGATTCGCCGGATTCGACAAAGAGAAGGCCGAAGCCGCCTGCCATTATTTCAAACGTAACGATATTGCATGTATGACACTGAGAAACTGAGCGCAGAAGAACCAAGGGAATGGCGTCCGGACGGGAACCGCTGAGTATTGTTGCGTCAGGAGTCCTCAGCGATGACGGCGAAGAAGAGTGTCTTTGGCCTCGTTGATACGGGCCGCGAGATACGTCGACCCCCCCTGGTCGGGATGCAATTTCTTCATCAGAGTTCGGTGCGCGCGCCCGATTTCCTCGGCGCCGCGCGGCTCTCCTCGTCGATTTCGGCGAGCAGCCCCAACAGCGTGGCAAGGTCGAGCGCGTCGAGACCGACGCCTTCGTGGCGGCCCGCGAGGATGCGCCCGCGCATCGCGCCGGTGTCGTGATCGAGTTCCATTTCCAGGAAAGCCGAGCGCACGCGGGAAACCTGTCCCGGGCTCTTGCGCGCGCGGCGGCCGAAGCCCATGCGGCCCGGCCACAGTCCCAGCAAAAAAAGTCCGGCAATCCCCAGCGGCAAAGCGATGCCGACGCGCCCCAGCGCCACGAAGATGACGGCGCCGGCAAGCGCGGCGGTGCCTGCCGAGGTTTTCAGCACGCGGGCTGCGACCCTGGGATCGGTTTTCGTGAAAGCGTTGAGCGCCCACAGCAACAAGACGAGAGCGGCAATGCCCAGAAGAACACTGGCCATGATTACTTGAGCTGCCCGAGAAGCTTGAGCGCCGCCGTTCCACGCCGCGTCGAGAGATCCGTCAGCGCCTTGATCCCGCCGGCCGCGTAGGCGGCGACGGCGCGCAGCAGTTCGGCAAGCTGGTGAGCGGCTCCGGCGTCGAACCGGCAATAGGCCCCGCGGGTAAGCCGTGCGATTTCCCGAAAGGCCTGCTCGGCGACGGGGTCGCCGCCCTCCTGGAACAGGAATACCGGAACGCCGCGAAGCCCGAGCTCGCCCGCGGCGGCGGCGAGCGTATCGAGCGCCTCCTCCATGGCATCCCCGATGAACACCAGCGCCTGCACCCTGGCTCTCTCGGTCTCGCGGCGCGCGTGCGCCAAGATCTTGCCGATCTGGGTGTGGCCCCCCCGGCAGTCGATCCGGCTCATCAGCTGAGCCAGGCGCTCGCCGTTCGAAACCCAGCCCGACGCCCGGCACTCACCGAATCCCCGGTAATAGACCAGCTGGACGTCAAGTCCCCCGACTGCCGCCGCCTCCCGGAACATCTCGGCTTGCAGCCGGCACGCGGTGTCCCACGTCGGCTGCCGGCTCATCGTTGCGTCCAAAGCGAAGATGAGACGCCCGCGGCGGCCGGCCTCCTTGGTCGGCCCCAGCGTGCGAGCGCGCTGCACGAAGGCCTCGATCTCGGCGCGGGATGCGCCTTGGACCGGATCGGTCCCGCCCCTTGCCGGTGCAGGAGGATCGCCGGATCGGTCTTTGGCCATCGATCGAAGCCCTATGTGTCGGGGCGGCAAAAGATTGTAACCGCAATTTAGGTGGCGTGCCCCCCGGCCCGGCACAATGGCCACGGACCGGACAGGGGGCTCGGCGGATCATGGCGGTGCCGCGCCAGGCAATGTCCGGCCCGCAGATCCGCCGGCGCGGCCTCAATCGGCCATGATGTCGTGGGTTTCGAGCGGCTTGTCGAGGGAGGCAAACCATTCCGCGCGTGCCGCGGCGCGCCGCCGCCCGCGCTCATCGAGAGGCAATTTGAGCGACTCGATCAAGGTTCTGACCTCCTGCCGGGCCGTCACATGGGACAAATTGGGGCGCACGCCCAGCGTTGCTTCGTCGAGGTTGTCGAGCGCGGTCAATCCGCGGGGGAAGAATTCCCGATAGACGACGCGTTCGCCAAAGCCTTCGGCAAGGCGGAAGCCGAGCCGCAGCCCCAGCTCGTTGAGGCTCTCCCCCACCAGCCGTTTGTTGCGCGACCCCAGGGTGGAAAGCCGGTTGCGGATGACCACCCAATCGGTCAGGCCGCCATCGACCAGTCGGCGTTGCCGGCGCGCCTCGCGCGCCATTTCCGCGTAATGGCCGATGCCCGTGATCGCGAAGGTGGCGGGATCGACAGAGCCCAGCACGTCGAAATCCAGAAAACTGTCGTTGAGCGGCGTCACCAGCGTGTCGGCCATCGAATGGGCGAGCCGCATCAGGTAGCTGTCGCTGGCCGGGGTGTCGATGACCACGAAATCGTGGCAATGCTCGACGGCGGTAATCGCTTCCGCAAAGCAGGCGAATTCCGCTGCCTCGTTTTGATCGACATTGGCGCCGGACGCCCGCACGATGTGGTGATGCGTCGGCAGCTCCAGCTCGATGCCGGCACGTTGCGCCCACGCGCGCCGGTTCTCGATGTAGTGCGTGAGGCTTTTTTGACGGCTGTCGAGGTCGATGCTGGCGACGCGCTGGCCGGCCTTCATCAGGGCGACCGTGACATGCATCGAGGTGGTCGATTTCCCCGAGCCTCCCTTCTCGTTCCCCAGCACGATCACGTGCCCGGAACGCGGCAATCCCACCGGCGCCTGCAGCAACATAACGCCACCCCTTACCCGGAATCATTTTCCGAATCGAACCGTGTCGGCGTCAAGCGAATGTACACGTTGCTCGATCTTTTCCGGTTAATTCCTGGGCCGGCCCCCGGCGCATCCTACGACGAGAACCGGGCGGGCGTGCAGGAATCGCAACGCCGCGGTGCCGCGCCGAGCGTCGGGGCCTTACCGGAATGCGCCGATCGGGTATTCTTCGACCTGTCGGCCGCCTGCCGGCGAGAGTTTCGAGCGCAGCCGCGCTACAGCAGGCCGAGGTCCCGGAGCTCGCGCCGCAAGCTCTCCGGCATCGCGGCGGCGCCGGGGGCCGCCCGGTCGAGGTCCTTGGGAGCGCTCCTGGGCTCCAGATAGCGCCAACCTTGAAACGCCCGGAACGGGCGCGGCTCGGTGAGCACCAGCTTCGGCTCGAGCACCAGCCGGCATCGGCCGATGCCGTCCCCGTCCCGGAACGGCCGCACGTCGCGGAGCCGCTGACGGCACAATATCTCGCCTCGGATCACCCAGTAGAGCGAGCCGCCGTCGATGAGTTCGTCAGCCCGCTTCGGCACCATGCGGGTGACATGCCAATGCTCGAGGGGCAGCCTGCGCCGCTTCTTCTCCTGCAACTTTTCGCGAATCCAGTCGCGGAGATCCCTGACGCTGTCGCAGCCGACGCAGAGCTTGATCAGATGCAAGGCCATGATCGTCGGGCGAGATCAAACCGGCTCGGGCTTCTTTGCCTCGATTGTCATCACTTTGGCGCCTTCGGCAACCTGGCCGCCTGGCGTTGCCGAGATCTCGCCGACGGTACCGTCGAACGGCGCAATCAACGCATGCTCCATCTTCATCGCCTCGATCACGGCAAGGCGCTGGCCCTTGCTTACCGATGCACCGGGTCGGACCAGGATGGCAAGCACCTTGCCGTGCATCGGCGCGGCGATGAGGCCGCCGGTATCGAGGTGGTCGACGTCGATCGCCTCGAAATCCTTGATTTGCACCAATGTCTGTCGGCCGTGGCGCAGGACGTAAACGGCATTCTCGGCCTCGAACGCAAGCGCGTCGGGAGCCGCGGCGATGCCATCGATCGAAACGGAAATGCCCTGCGGACCGTAGGACGCGCTGGCGGATGCCGGAGCGCCATTGATCGACACCGGGACCCAAACCGCGCGGGCGCCGCACAGCTGGAAACCGTCGAGCGAATTCCACGGCGAGGCGGCCTCTTCCGAGGCGGATCGAGCGCGTGCCGCGATCCGGTTGGCTTCCCGCGCAAGGAGCTCGGCCACGCCCTTCGCGGCCGCGGCTCGATCAGGCTCCTTCGGGACGGCGCCGAGCGCCGCCAGGTTGCGATCGATGAAGCCGGTATCGAATTGCGCCTTGCGGAAATCCTCGGCCCGGCACAGCGCCGCAAGGAAAGCGAGATTGGTGCGGGGTCCGGCAACGAGCGTGCGGTCGAGCGCCGAGGCCAGAGCTTCGAGCGCCTCCCGCCGGGTCGCCCCGTGGGCGATCACTTTCGCGATCAGCGGATCATAAAACGGCGTGACTTGCGTCCCCTGCTCGACCCCGGCGTCGACCCGAATGCCGTCGCGCGCCGGGAACTCCAAGGCAATGATCCTCCCCGTCGACGGCAGAAACCCCCGTTCCGGGTCCTCGGCGTAGACGCGGGCTTCGACGGCGTGGCCCGCCATGGCGACATCGAGCGAGGGTAGCTTCTCGCCCGCGGCGACCCGAAACTGCCATTCGACGAGATCGAGACCGGTGATGGCCTCGGTCACCGGATGCTCGACCTGGAGCCTGGTGTTCATCTCCATGAACCAGAATGCATCGCGCCGGAGGCCTCTCGAGCCGTCGGCGATGAACTCGACCGTACCGGCGCCGACATAACCGACGGCCTTGGCGGCTTCGACCGCCGCTTTTCCCATGGCGGCTCGGACCTCGGGGGTCATGCCGGGCGCGGGCGCCTCCTCGATCACCTTTTGATGCCGGCGCTGCAGCGAGCAATCGCGCTCGAACAGGTGCATGGCACTGCCGTGGCGATCGCCGAACACCTGGATCTCGACGTGCCGCGGCGAGGCTATGTACTTCTCGATCAGGACCTGGCCGTTGCCGAACGCCGACTGCGCCTCCCGGATTGCGGACTGCAGCGCGGCTTCGAATTCGGCGGGTTCCTCGACGCGCCGCATGCCCCTGCCGCCGCCGCCCGCCACCGCCTTGATCAGCACCGGATAGCCGACCTCCTCGGCCTTTTGGGCAAGGAATTTCGTCTCCTGGCGCTCGCCGTGATAGCCGGGCACGACCGGCACGCCGGCGTGTTCCATCAGCTTCTTGGCTTGGCCCTTGAGTCCCATGGCGCGGATCGCGCCCGGGGATGGACCGACGAAAACGATTCCGGCGGCAGCGCAGGCTTCGGCGAATTCGGCGTTCTCCGACAAGAAGCCGTACCCGGGATGAATGCATTGGGCGCCTGCGCGCCGGGCCAATTCGACCAGCTTGTCGATGGCTAGATAACTCTCGCGCGCGGGAGCCGGCCCGAGGCGGTACGCTTCATCGCAAAGCCGGGTGTGGAGCGCGCCGGCGTCCGCGTCGGAATAGACCGCGATCGAGCGCAGCCCGAGCTTCCTGGCGGTGCGCGCAATCCGACAAGCGATCTCGCCGCGGTTGGCGATGAGGACCGATGCGAACATTGGGTGTCGACTCACCCGGAAATTCGAGAAATCGCCGCCAAGAACGTCCGGCAGGTCATTGCGGGGGCGGCTCGGTCCCGGCGTTGGCCGCGGGCGGCGGACCGATCTGGATCGGCGGCGCCGCCGGTGCCGTCTGCGCGCGCGCGGCCGGGCGCGCCGGTGCAGGCGGCCGCTTTTGCGGGCCGGCCGCCGGAGCCGGCCCAGAGCCGGTCTGGCTTGGCGGCTGCGAGGGCTCGTCCGTCATGATGCTGACGGGCGGAATGGAGGCCGCCGAAGGAAAGTTGATCCCGTTCCCCACGCTTGGTGCGGGCGGGGGCGGGGCCGCCGCGACCGGAGCGGCGGGGGCCGCGGCGGATGCCGGTTGCGGCCATCCGGCGGAATTCCGCGCGACGAGATTCTCGAAGGTCCGCGCCTTGAGATTGGCGCTCACGCGATTCGCATCGGCGAACAGCGCCAATTTCTCGCATTTCGCCGCGCTACAGCCCTCCCCGGCCAGCACCTGGGCAACCAAGCCGAACCGGTCGATCTCGAGCCGGTGGCGCAGCGCGGCGAGTGCAGCGTCGTAGTAGACGTCCCATCCATTCGCCGCGGCG
>WNGP01005935.1_pt1 | contig 10177 bp, 10 predicted proteins | sample 5407671 | NCBI WGS metagenome assembly WNGP01 (sample SAMN13153381, study PRJNA577476) | soil metagenome | isolation source: 40 cm soil or saprolite under Garry oak tree replicate 2 | place: USA:California | collected 2016-06-15
TCTTGTCAGCACTGCTTGCCAGTATTTTTCTTCTTGATGCATTTTTGCTTTTACCTTTCTTTTCTCGCCACCTCTGTTTCTCTAACGATATGATAGGATATTAAGAGGATGAATGCTATCTGATTCTTGCGCTGAAACTCGTTTTCTCACATAACCACCACCACAAAGCCACATCAGACCAGCCTCTAGAGCCACGCCACCAGGACGTGTTTAACTCCAAAAAACCTTTTTCGCGCCCGTTTTTCTAAAGTTTCTTGGATTTGAACAGCAAGAATACTCCAAAAAACTTTAAACTTTTTTGGAGTACGTCACCTACTGTATATTGATGATGCTAAAATTCTATTTGTCCTTTTTGCCTTTTGAGCTTTTTCTCCTTCCTGACAAACGAAGATCTCCGATAGGAGAAAAGCTCTCGTGATCTTGTCTGGCATTGGTGCTGTTGAAGTCGCCCAGGTATGTATTCCCTGTTATCTGAATTCCACTATGCCCAAGCTCACGAGAAAGTTTGAATATCTCACCACCACGCATGAGATACCATTTGGCGAATGTATGACGGAGTGTGTGAGGGGACACCCGTACACCTGTAATACCGCTTTTACGTTCGACTCTATTAAAGAGCGCTTCGACCCCTGAAATCTTCAGGGCAGCGCCACGCTTTCCTATGAACACGTGATCTTCATCCGGATTTCTCGCACGACGGTACTTATGAATATACTTCCAGAGCAGCTTACTTACTTCTGGATGCAAGCCTATCTCACGTTCCTTGCGACCTTTACCCATGACCTTTATATGGCGGTCGTACACATCGGCCACGCACAGGTTACACAACTCTGAAACCCGCATCCCCGTATCTAGCAGGGTGAGCAGAAGCACATAGTCGCGAAATCCCTCGTTCGTGCCCGTATCACAAGTCGCCAGCATTTTCTCTATATGTTCAGCGGTAAACGCCATCGTCACGTGTTGGGGAACCTTTGGCTTTGACAGACGAGCAGCAGGGTCAGTCGTCAACAACTCCTCAACCACACACCAATGAAAAAACGCCTTCACGAAAATCACATAGTTACGGACAGTCGTGGGAGCGAGCTTCTCTTGCCGATAATGGTTAGGAAACCGCTTGTTACTCTCATCAGAATGAAACAAGAAGTGTAAGAATTGCCGCAAATGCACAATCCTTACCTCCTCCAAATCCGTTATCTTGCTATCTTCTGCCAACCTATGCACCAACAACCCAAGCACCCTACGATACAGGACGATTGTCCCATCAGACAACCTACGGTTTTCGCAATCAATCAGAAAGTGCTCAACCACATCGCTCAGTTTCATAGGCATACCTCACTTTCCACTAATGGCTTACCACTGGAAAAACGCTTTGATAGTCGCCACATAGACGCCAACTGTACTAGGTGCAAGCTTGCCTTGTTGCACCACGCGAGGAAACCGCTCGCTTGAGTCCGAGGTCAGCAACAAATGCAAAAATTGCCGGAGCAAAGCGAGCGTCACTGTTTCCAGATCACTCACTCCTAACGGCTCTAACCAACCAACCAGCAAGCCAAGCAAGCGTCGATAGTAGCCAAGCGTTCCCTCTGCATGCCCACGATTGCTACAGTCCATAAGGTATTGTTCCACCACATCAACTAGTTTCATTGAGCACCTCCTTACTAGCAACTCAGAGAATAACTATCAGGAATAGAGGGCAAACACAGCCATTTGTTCTTGCATATCGATTTTCGTTTTCCTATAATGTGAGCACTACGCAGGAGGTGAACAATATGGCAGATCAGCATCAACTCGATCTTCTCAAACAAGGAACTAATACATGGAATGCTTGGAGAAAGTCGCAACATGATATAACACCTGACCTCAGGGGAGCTATCCTCAGCGATGCCGCCCTCAGTGGTGCCAACCTCAGCAAAGCCATCCTCAGCGGTGCCATCCTCAGCGGTGCCATCCTCAACGGTGCCATCCTCAACAGAGCCAACCTCAACAGAGCCAACCTCAACAGAGCCAACCTCAACGAAGCTGACCTCAACGAAGCTGACCTCAGCGAAGCTGACCTCAGCGGCACCGACCTCAGCAGTGCCGACCTCAGCGATTCCGTCCTCATCGGAGCCGACCTCAGCGAAGCCAACCTCAGCGGTGCCATCCTCAGTCAAGCAAAAATAGGATGGACAATATTTGGTCATATCGATCTTCGTTCTACAAGGGGACTGGAAAAAGTGAGACATGAAGGACCTTCGTATATCAGCACCAGCACCCTCTCGTGGTCGGAAGGGGAAATTCCCGAAGCCTTTCTTCGTGGTACAGGACTCGATGACACCTTTATTACCTACGTTCACTCCTTGACAAACAGCCCCATCAAGTACTACACCTGCTTTATCAGCTATTCGAGCAAAGATGAACTGTTTGCACAACGGCTGCATAACGACTTGCAGCAACGAGGCGTACGCTGCTGGTTTGCTCCAGAAGACATGGATATTGGTGACAAAATCAAACACCGCATTGATGAGTCGATCAGGCTGTATGATAAGTTGCTGCTGATCCTGTCGGAGCACGCTATTGCAAGCAATTGGGTCGCCTATGAGGTCGAACGGGCACTGAACAAGGAACCAAAAGGCAAGCCCAACGTACTGTATCCCGTACGGGTGGATAAAGCCGTCTTGACCTGTAGGAAACAGTGGGCCAAGGATATCAAAGAAACCAGACACATTGGCAACTTCGAGGAATGGACAGATCCTCAAAAGTATCAAGACAATTTTCAACGCTTGTTGCATGCCCTCAATACTGAGAAGAAACAAAGAAAGAACTAACCATAGCATCGTACACCTCCTATCCACTCATGGCTTGCTTGCCATTGGCGAACCTCTACTACCTACGCCCCCTCTTTTCAGCAGTGAATGGAATATACACCTTGCTCCATCGATCAACGCGAGGATGCCCGACCTGGCGAGCCGCTGCATACGCCACCTTTTCAACCCTCTCGACTTCCATCAAGGACACCACCGCTGCATAGGCACCATTCGCCTGTATACTCCCAACATAGTCAGGGAACAGGGACAGTAAGGTACACCACAGTGCCACGTCGTAGGTCTGCATTGCCCGCTCACTCATCTCTTCACTCATCGGTCACACCCCCTTCTCGCCAATAGCTTGCTTGCCATTGACGACCTGTCATCACCTCTACGCCACTTCCGTGCCAAAGAACCAATCGCGCTCATAGGCCCGCTGCCGTTCAAAGCGGATGCGCTTCTGTACCACCTCTTTGGCGAACTTGCGGGCACGCTTGTCCAGGTACACTGGTATTCGTTCTCGCAACCACGCGATCATATAAAGTAAATCCGCTTCCTCACCCACCTCACCATCACGCCCGAGCCAGGCCGCCATACTCGACAGATACCCCCCAGTCGCCGCTACTGCACGTTCAAGATTGGCCTGGTACTTGCGCTTGCGGATGATGTTCGCTTTGTCTTCTGTCTGTTCTTCTTCCTCAGAGATCACCTCAAACGCCCGCTGCACCTCTGTCCAGACTGCATGTGTCACCCACCGTGAGCGGTTGCTATCGGCCCCAGGCACCACCAGGCGCAGCCAGCCATCCGGTAAACCATCTTCACCCCCACCGACATGACCTGCCGCATAGGCCCACATATGCGGAATGCGCTCCAGCAGCGAGAAGGCATCTTCTACCCCCTCGAACTGGCCTTCCACGCTCAGTTCATGCAGGACTTCCCGTTTGAAACGGAACTCCACCCGCCACACCACCGGTTGTTCTTCCATGTCCCATCCATTGGCTTGCCAGAGGTCATGAAACCACCATTTCTGGCTTTGTTGGCGGATTTCGCGCGTCTTATCGTAAATCACACAGGAGATCGGGCCACCCCGCGAGAAGAGGAACCCCGAGCGAGTCAGCCCATAGGAGAAGTCTTGAATGTCCAGATCGGTCACTTCATAGGTGCCACGCTTACGGGAGCGCGAGACGAAATCACGGCGTTGATCGATGGACTCCACATCCCATCCGGCAACATCGGCACACAGATGGACTTCGGAGACTTGCAGGTACACACAGTCCTGCAAGAAGTGATGCACCAGGAATTCTTCCACTCGGACAATGGCATCATCCACCCCGCGACACGACCACAAGAATTCTGACGAGAAGCGCACTTGTGCCACACAGTTCAAGCGGCCCATCGAGACCAGCAGGTTGAAGCTCTCGCAGCGCAGCAGCCAGCGCCATTGGCCCTTGCCAGCCCCGTTTGGGTACATGTGAAGGTTCACGCCCTCAAAGGTGAGCGGAACGGGTACAGGTTCTTCCGCGACAATGGCCGCTTGCTTCCAAGCATCAAGCTGTTCCTTGAGTTCATGCGGGATTTCCCGTTTACAGGGCTTGTGTTGCCCATCACGGAAGTACACGTTGAGCACGAGGGTATCCACCCCACGTCCCACAATCAGCGGTGAAGGTTTCGTATCCATAGGCGTCCTCGCTTTCTTCTCCAGGTAGTTGTAGGGGCGCGTGTTACTTGGTCCGCGCCCAAGCAGGACAGGTTGCCGTCGGCAAACGGCGGAGCGGGGAGCCCCGCCGCCGTCGCTCTCGCGTGCCGACGGCAACAGGGCTTGCACGACGCGCCGCGATGCAGGCCTCGCCATCAGTACATCTCTCCCGAAAGGATGCGATGCCAGAGCGTGCGGGTGTCCAGGTGATGGTAGAGCAGCAAGAAATCAAAGACGTTGCCGCCGAGCGCTCCGGTGTAGCAGTACCAGCAGGCAGAGCTAGCCGAGCGGGGCGCGTAGACGCGAAAGGAGGGGTGAGCGTCCCGCCCGTCATCGTGGTGCCAGCCGAAGGGGCAGCAGCCCATACCCCGCTCATCCAGCTGGACGTAGCCGCCGATCAGGGCGAACGGGTCTTGCATGGCACACCACTCATGAATGGTCATCGCGGGCGAGGAGGGAAGTGCGACACCTGGACGAGGATTGCTAACGATGTGTGTGTCGCCCCCGAGGTCGTGCAGTTGTGCGGGTGCGGCCTGTGGAGTGGGCGCAGCAGCCGCCAGGGCAGGGGCCGGCACCGCGACCCGTTCACTTACGGCAAGCCATTCGATCATTTCATTGATGGTCGGAGCCACTTCGACCAGCGAACCTACCATCCACTCCACGAACGGATAACGGCAGCCCGAGAGCAAGTGTATCCCGAGCGGCAGGCGGATGAGCGAGCCGTAGCCGTTGCCCTCGTCCTGCTTGGGGTAGAACTCGACACCAGCAGGGCAATACGGCAAGAGCCAGCTGCGCACCTGAGAAGCCAGCACAGGCACCGACAGCAAGACCCACAGGTGTCCGCCACGGCGCGAGCGTTCCAGATACGAGGGAACCCCATCGGAAGCCAGCCATCCTTGCACATCAAGTAACACGTCCAAACCATTCTGGCTGTCAGCATCGAAGACGGCGAAGCGGCACCGTCCCCGCTCATCAATCACATACGTCCCAAGCGACTCCACCCCATCCAGGTGATTGCGGAGAGCCGTTTTCGTCAAGGGGCGACCCACACGCAGGTAGCGACCACTCCCCTGCTGGACGGCGTAGTCATCCCGCCGACTCACAAACATCCGGCTATATTCGTTCAACAAGCTATCGGTTATCATAGGCCACCTCCTATCCCTTTGAGGTGTGAGCCATGACCAAAATCATCACTCACACCAACTATGCATCCAGGCACGACGCGCTAAACCCTGCCTTGAAACTCCTTGTAGGCTTCGATCTGTTCGATGTAATCGCGTGTACTATCATAGAGACCTTCACCAATCTCGTTGGCAATGGCCGCTTGAGGCAGAACGTAGCCATCCAGGCGAGGGGCAGACAGGGCCATTTCTTGCTTCATGGCTTGCCAGAGGTCGAGCAGGCGCGTGCGACAGCCCTGCATCCGTCCAGTAAACTCCTCACGCAGCTGGGTGTGCTCCTCTCGTACGAGGTCGATGTCATCGGCAAAGCGGCTGACAATCTGTTCACGCAGCCCCTCAAGACGCTCTTGCAGCTGCGCTTCCACCTCAGCCACCTGCGCATCAAGAGAGGCATCATAGTATTCCTCGATGTACTGACTCAGCACACTCGTCAGTTCGCCAGGGTAGAGCGCTTCCAGTGCGTCAAGTTCAACAGCCCCTTCGCCATGACGCGACTCGAAGCCGAGCCTTCGCCGTTCGGTCTCCTTAATGGGCGTGCGAGGCAGGCAGTAGTATTGCACCTGGTCGAGGGTGAGCACCACCGGAAACACGCGTACATCCAGTTCCAGCCCCGAGCGCCGGATAAAGTATTCCAGCTTGCGCGAGACGGCCACCGGCATGGATTGACCAGCAGGGTCGAAGTCAGAGACGTAGAAGATGCGGGCAGGTTTGTTGACCTCGCGCAAGCGATCAGCCAGAGCCAGCGTGGCGGTAATGGAGAGTTCCCCCGAGCCGGTTTGTAAGTTGGCCCCGTAGCGCTGACACAAGGGGAGAAGCAGTAGGGTAGGGGGCCAGCGAGGTAACGTCTATCGCTTTTGACCTGCTTGATACATTCAAGTGGTATCATCGGCTTGTTCCTTTTCTGACCTCCCCCCTCCGAACCGTGCGTGCAGCTTTCACTGCACACGGCTCTCTAGTATCGTCGTCTCCCTTTGCATCAGGAGCATGTGTTGTGATGCTTCCTTTTGCAATGCTTCGACTTCCTCAAGCTTGATAGGTTCCCGTCGCATTGGGCGTCCAAATTGAACGTCTTGATGGCAGGTTTGGCAGAGAGCCATTGTCTTGCGTTTGAGGGCTATCATCCTCTTGACCCAGGGCGGCTTTTCCCTCCCTGGATATTCATGCAAGTGTTTCATTGCTCGGACGTGGTGCATCTCGATGTTTACCGTTGAACCACACCATTCACAGTATCCAGCCAGGAGTCGTCGTTCGAGTTCTGAATATGGCGCCTGCCATTTTGTTGGCTTGTCCTGTAGGGTTGCCCGTATGTCCCATGTGAGCGGTATACCTCCCCAGGTGGCTATGAGTGGTTTCTTCTCTTTTCGTGGAACAATGACTTGAAATACTTGGTATTTCTTGCCATTCTTCACGATTTCGGCCTTGTACTTCTTCACTATCGCATTCACTGACATGTTGTGTTTGTGTGCCAGTGTTTTCAACAGCGAGACTTGCATGACGTACTTCACTTGATTGAGCGTACTCATGTTACAGGCGAGTTGGTAATAGTTGGCAAATCCCCGATATTCGAGCTGATATGCCATGATGATGTCATAGTCACTTTGCATGGTCAGTTCGGTTCGGTGTTTTGCTTTTCCCTTCCCCTCATAGGCTTTCCCTTTTGCCTCTATGACGTCTCTTGGAACTTTGAGTCCTATTCTTCCATTGATGTTTCTGCGGTTTCCGCGTTCTAAACGGTTCCGCATAGCATCTTGCTGGAGGGTCACAATCTGGTAGCTGAGAAATCGTGCCGCTTCGCTTCGTGCGTGTGTGATAAGCGTCTTTTCCTCAGAGAGTTCGAGCTTGAGTTCATCTTGCAAGAATGCCCTGAGTTGTTGCTTGATTTCTTTGGCTTCCGATTGCGGGCCGATAAATCCTAACAAGAAGTCATCGGCGTATCTGACGTATTTGAGGCGGCGATAGTTGGGGTCAAGGGTATTCATTGAAGGCATTGTCTGAGCTTGGTTTCTCAGTTCTTTTGCCTCTTTGGATTTCCCTTGGTGTTGCAAACGATATGCCCTATTCATGAGTTGTTTATACTCTTGATTGGTTTTGCGTTTGGTGCCTTTGGTATACTGTGGGATGAGTGTCATTTCTACAAATTGGTCTAACTTGTCCATCAGGATGTTGGCGAGTATCGGGCTCACAATGCCGCCTTGTGGGGTGCCACTGTACGTTTCATGGTAACTCCAATCTTCCATGTATCCTGCTTCGAGGAGTTCTTTGATGAGATTGATAAACCGTTCATCATGGAAGTGTTTCCTCAATTCCTCAAGGAGCAGTTCATGACTGAGGTGATCAAAACATTTCGAGATGTCTGCCTCGATGAACCAAGTGGTTCCCCCCCATTCATAGTAGATTTCTCTGAGAGCGGTATGACAGCCACGTTCAGGACGAAATCCATGGGAGTGGTCTGAGAACTTTGGTTCGTAATACGCTTCGAGAATGAGGCGTAGGACTTCCTGTACCAATTTGTCTGACCAGACGGGTATCCCCAGTGGACGGTTTTTTCCGTTTTTCTTGGGGATGTGGGTCCGTCGTGCTGGTAACCATTGATAGCGTTCATAGCGGATGGCCTCTATGATGCGATTAATCTTGTCCAGTGACATGCCATCAGGCGTTTCTTCCGTAACTCCGTGTGTCATGGCACCTTTGTTGCGGTAGATTTTGCCGTAGGCTTTCAGGTACAGGTCTTTGTTAAACAAGAGTCTGTAGACGCGCTCGACAGGCAAGCCTTTCTTGCCGCGCTCTTGGATGAGTGCTAAGATAGTATCAGCTTTACGCATCACACGCACCTCTCTATCTTGTTCCTCTACGATACCTACCCTGCTAGCCACTATCACCTGGCTAGCTCTCGTTATCTTTCGATAACTGCCCCTTCGTTTGTATCTTGCGATACTCCCTACTATGGGGGTTCCGTCGCCATGAGACTCGCGTCTGGTAGGCGATCCCGCATTTCCACACAGAAGACGTTCAGTACGTTTAGGTGCCCTGTTCGTTTCCTTACCCCGTTCATTGACGGATAGTCACTGTAGAGAGCTTTTCATCAACATGACGTGAGTTGATGTTTACAGTGTCATCGCCTCAGGTATGCTGCGATGGGCCCCATGTTTGGCCCTTGGAAACTGGGGTTCAACCAATTCAGGCTTCACCATGCGTACAGGACTTGCGGTGCATCACATTACATACCTTCATGTTTAACCGCTTTACTGACATGCTACTTTCCCCTTTGGGTTTTCCCTCGAGGTAGGTCAGTTGTCCTAAGAGGTAGGTTTGCCCTCAGCCTCCTGCTCCTATGGAGCTATCCTCTGTGTGCCGAAGCGGCGCACCATCATTCATGGTTGATTTCTCACACCACACCTCCAGATGGTAGCGTTGCTCGCCGGTAAAGCCGCCTGTTCCATATTCGGGCACCTCGGGAAAGTCGGGCAGGTCAAGCGAGGATTGCCACAGATTGCCATACACCCGAATGTGGGGGGAAGAAGCGGAAGCAGCAGAAAAGATCACGGGGTCATCATTGCGCCGATCACTGAAAGCGGCAGGGTTGACCAGTTGCAGGTAGCGAGCCGCCTTAGAAGCCATGTTGAGCATATCCCAACACTCGGATGTGTTCTCATACGGCTTGCTGTTCGGCATCAGAACGGGGGTCCGCTGGCTAACGATCTGGTAATGGACACGACGGATATGCACCTTGTCCCGATAGCCGAACTGCTGCCAGAGTTGGGCGAACCACTCGGCAACCGCCCAATCCGTGGGCGTGCCCGTATAGAAGGGGTCATTTTGCGGAGCCAGCGGGATGAGGTCTGTCACTTTACAGCCCATCTCTTTGGCCAGTTGTTTGATCATTTCATAATTCATACGCAGCCTCCTCGATCACGAGAAAAGGGCAAGGAGAACGCTCATTGTTCCCTTGCCCATGCACCCTACTCAACCAGAATAGGAACTGGACTATTCTGAGCGGCATCATTGCCTGATGATTTGTGAAAAGGGAACCTCCACCCAGAGGAGGCGGGAGCCTGAGCCGCATTGCCATTCATGCCTGGCTTTGGTTGCGCCTGGGGCTGAGGGAGTGTTCGGTTGGGCACCGCAGCCGGACGAGGAGCGACCACCGGAGCAGCAAGAGGACGATAGCCACCAGCAGCCGGACGCAGGGAACTGTACTTGGCTTTCTCCAAGTCCATATCGACGACCGCCAGGACGAAGGTCACCACCGGCACAATCGAATAGGCGATGTAGAGCAGCACCAGCAGAATACCATGAAGTTCGCCCTGGACGTGGGCTAACCACATCACTTTGGGCACCGAGCTCACCGCTTGCGCGAAGTTACACACGATCTCCACAAATTCAAACAGGGCGCTAATGGCGATGTAGACCCGAATGCGCTCTTTGTGCATCATGCGGTACACCAGCCCACGCGAGACAAAGTAGCCCAGCAGGCCAAAACCGCCAGCGATGACATACGGCACATACGTTTGAAT
>WNGP01007709.1_pt1 | contig 10175 bp, 10 predicted proteins | sample 5407671 | NCBI WGS metagenome assembly WNGP01 (sample SAMN13153381, study PRJNA577476) | soil metagenome | isolation source: 40 cm soil or saprolite under Garry oak tree replicate 2 | place: USA:California | collected 2016-06-15
TTCAGCCATGCGTGATTCCGCGCATGGCCTTTTTGTTGTCAGACAGAATTAACAAAATGAACAAAATGACTTCAGAAAAAGTCAACGGGGCAGATTCTGTCGATTCTGTTCATTCTGTCGAGAAGTCCTTGCCGAATTCGCGCAGGATTTACGTCGCCGGAAAACTGCATCCCGAAGTTCGCGTGCCGTTCCGCGAAATCTCACTCGCGCCGACGAAGTCAATAAATGGCGACATCGAGGTGAATGAGCCTGTGCGTGTTTACGACACGAGCGGCCTCTGGGGTGATCCCGATTTCCACGGCGACGTCACGCAAGGCCTGTCACCCTTACGCGCGAAATGGATACGCGACCGCGGCGATGTGGAGGAAATCGACGGGCGAAAGGTTCAGCCGATTGATGATGGCTGGCTTTCGGAAAAACACGCCGCTAGTCGAAACGGCGAGGGTTCAGGATTCAGGTTTCAGGGTTCAGAAAAGCGCAAACCGTTGCGTGCATCCGCGGGCCATCCCGTGACGCAACTCTGGTACGCGCGACAAGGTATCATCACGCCCGAGATGGAATTCATCGCCATTCGCGAGAACCTCGGACGCGAAGCGCTTAAATTCGAAATTCGAAATTCGAAATTCGAGATTGCTCGCAATGATCTTGCCCACGAACACGGTGGCGAAAATTTTGGAGCCAATATCCCGGATCAAATAACATCGGAGTTCGTGGGGGCTGAGGTCGCCCGTGGCCGCGCCATCATCCCGGCCAACATTAATCATCCGGAAAGCGAGCCGATGATCATTGGCCGCAATTTCCTCGTAAAAATCAACGCCAACATTGGCAACAGCGCCGTCGCTTCGTCGATTGAAGAAGAAGTCGAGAAAATGCGTTGGGCGACGAAATGGGGCGCCGACACGGTGATGGATCTTTCCACCGGCAAAAACATTCATGCGACGCGGGAATGGATCATTCGCAACTCGCCAGTGCCCATCGGTACGGTGCCGATTTATCAGGCGCTCGAAAAAGTCGGCGGCCGCGCCGAAGAACTGACCTGGGAAATTTATCGTGACACGTTAATCGAACAAGCTGAGCAAGGTGTGGATTATTTTACGGTCCATGCGGGGGTGCTTCTGCGCTACATTCCGCTCACTGCGAACCGCGCCACCGGCATCGTCTCGCGCGGCGGCTCGATCATGGCCAAGTGGTGTCTCGCGCATCATCAGGAAAGTTTTCTCTACACGCATTGGGGCGAGATCTGCGAAATCATGGCCGCATACGACGTCAGCTTTTCCATCGGCGACGGTTTGCGGCCCGGCTCCATCGCCGACGCAAATGACGAGGCGCAGTTCGCCGAACTTTACACGCAAGGCGAGCTGACCCAGCGCGCGTGGGCGCAGCACGTGCAAGTGATGAACGAAGGCCCGGGTCACATCCCCATGCACCTGATCAAGGAGAACATGGAGAAACAACTCGAGTGGTGCGACGAAGCGCCGTTCTACACGCTCGGACCGCTCACCACCGACATCGCGCCCGGCTACGATCACATCACCAGCGCGATTGGCGCGGCGATGATTGGCTGGTACGGCACGGCCATGCTTTGCTACGTCACGCCGAAAGAGCATCTCGGCCTGCCTAACAAGAAAGACGTGAAAGATGGTGTCATCGCCTACAAAATCGCCGCCCACGCCGCTGATTTAGCGAAGGGCCATCCCGGCGCCCAATACCGCGACAACGCCATCAGCAAAGCGCGGTTCGAATTTCGCTGGGAAGATCAATTCAATCTCTCGCTCGATCCTGAGACCGCCCGCGAGTTTCATGATGAAACCCTTCCAATGGAAGGCGCCAAAACCGCGCACTTCTGCTCCATGTGCGGTCCTCACTTTTGTTCCATGCGAATTACCGAAGATGTTCGCCGCTACGCTAAGGAACAACAGTTGTCTGACGACGACGCACTAAAAGCCGGCATGGAACAAAAAGCTCGCGAGTTTAAAGAAGCAGGCGCCGAGATTTATTCGAAGGCATAAGGCTCCGCATTTTCATGTCACGCAGAAGCCTTGGCGAAGGCGGGTGCAGCATGAAGATAACGAGAGACAATACACCGACCAAGTGAGGGGAGAGAAAACGATGACTAACCATAAGACCGGAACACGTGAAGAGTGGCTTGCGGCCCGGCTGGAGCTGCTCAAGGCTGAGAAGGAACTGACGCGGCGCAGCGATGAGCTGGCGCGGCGGCGGCAGGAGTTGCCCTGGGTTCGAATCGACAAGGACTACCGCTTCGAGACCGACGAAGGAAAAGCGTCCCTCGCTGATCTCTTCCGAGAACGCTCGCAGCTCCTCGTTTACCACTTCATGTTCGGGCCCGACTACAAAGCGGGGTGTCCGTCTTGCTCGGCGATTGCGGACGGGTTCAACGGCATCGCCGTTCATCTGGCCAACCATGACGTGATGCTCTGGGCGGTCTCGCGGGCGCCGCTCGCGAAGTTGCAGGCCTACAAACGGCGAATGGGCTGGACCTTTCCATGGGCGTCGTCGTCCGACGGCGATTTCAACTCTGATTTCAGCGCCTCGTTCACGGAGGAGGAACAGCGCAAGGGAATCGAATACAACTACGAGCGTGAGGAGCCTGTCGCCCCGATACCTTCGCGCTCGACGTCGGACGGAGCCAGTAAGTTCGCCGCCATGTGCGGAACCGATGTGAACACCTACATACGCGAGCGACCAGGCATGAGCGCGTTCGCGCTCGAGGACGGCGTCGTCTATCACACCTATTCCACCTATGCGCGCGGAGTGGACGGCCTCTGGGGCATGTACCAATGGCTCGACCGCGCGCCCAAGGGGCGTAACGAGACCGGCATCTGGTGGCGCCGCCACGATGAGTACGACCGCGAGTCCCAACACAAAGCCGCGTCAAAAGACTGCTGCGCTTGAACGCCCGGCAGATATGTAGCCGCCAATTAGCCCGGCCTGAGCAAAGTCGAATGGGCTCTGTCGAGGCGTAAGCCGATTTAGCCGCGCGTATTCGTTGAGAGGCGTCTCGCCGAAACGAACTTCCGATTAGATGCTTGCTGTAAATGCAGTCCGACGTGTCATTGCTCTATGAAGCTAATTTCCGTGAACGTGGGATCGCCGCGAGAGATCACGGTTGGTGGCAAAACCGTGCGGACGTCGATTTGGAAGTACCCGGTTCAAGGTCGCATCCATGTTTCGACGCTGAACCTGGATGGTGATCAACAATCCGATCTTTCCGTGCACGGAGGAGTCGATAAAGCCGTCTACCTTTACCCAAGCGAACATTATTCCTATTGGCGGACTCAGCTTCCTGATATCGACCTGCTGTGGGGAGCGTTCGGCGAAAACTTCACCAGTGAAGGTATTCTGGAGGATCAGATAAAAATCGGCGACCGCATTCGGGTTGGTTCAGCCGAGTTTATGGTGACGCAGCCGCGGATGCCGTGCTTCAAGCTTGGGATTCGATTTAATCGCAGGGACATGGTGAAACGTTTTCTTGCGAGCAAACGCAGCGGTTTTTACCTCGCAGTGATTCGCGAAGGAGAAGTAGAGAATGGCGACGCGATTGAATTCATCGAGAAACAGGAAACCGGGGTCACGATCGCAGACATTGTGAACCTCTACTCGATCGATTCGCAGAACCAGGAGCTGCTTCGTCGCGCCACTGAGGTACCCGCATTACCACAAAGCTGGAAAGACTATTTTCGAAAACGCCTTTGGGATGCCGATGCTTGATTGAGGTGGCGACACCAGTCGACTTTGACGCCCATGTCCAGTTTGATGACTCTTCCACTGCTGTGGTGGATTCATCAGAAGGGATATTTACGCCATTGCACCGATTCTCTGGAACGGTAACAGATAAGGCTGCAATTACGGGGATTGCGAAAATGCAGGTGAAAGAAGACTGGTCCGATGTCGACGATATTACTTTCCTTCAGCTAAACGAGAAAGAGATTGCGATCGAGGAAATTCCGCCGCGGGAAGTGATCGACTAACAAACAGCGCATTGATGCTAGGGCCTGGCCAGGTCGTAGGTGCTAAACTTCGGAAATGAAAGCGCCGGAAATCGGTTGCGCCAGCCAAGCTGAACAAGAGCTCGAACAAGCCGTCCAGCGTATCCTCAAGTCTGATAGTCGGCGAAAGCTGATTGTCGCCGGCCCCGGAACGGGAAAAACGACCCTCTTTAAGAAGCTTCTTGAGTCCGGTCCCGGTGATCGAAAGAGCCGCGTGGTGTTGACCTTCATTACGAACCTGAGGGATGAGCTTGAAAAGGCCCTTAGTGATCTCTGTCAGGTCTCGACACTTCACGGCTACTGCCAGTCTCTTTTGCGAAGCGTTCCGAACATTCGCGGGGGTCTGACAAAAAACTTTGTTTGTCAGCCAGAGATGGCGTCGCTCATTAAGGATGACTGGACTTACTTGCGAAACGAACCCGCGCCACAATTTGTAAGCTTAATGCGCAATCTCGTTGGCGAAGAGGAACTGCGCTTTTATTTCGAGCGTGCCAATTACTATGACGCGGTCGATTTCGATGACAGTATCTATCGCACAGGCGCTGAACTGAAAAAACACGCCGAAAGCATTCCGGAATACGACTCGGTTCTAATTGACGAATATCAGGACTTCAACCGCATGGAGGCTGATATTATCGAGACGCTCGCAACCCATAGCCCAATTGTCATTGCGGGAGATGACGATCAAGCCCTGTACAGTCAGCTGCGCGGCGCCAGCTGGGAGCACATTCGATCACTCTACAAGGCTCCTGAATACGAAGTCTTCGAATTGCCGTTCTGCATGCGCTGCCCTGAAGTGATTGTCGGCGCGGTAAACGATGTGATTTCCGAAGCGAGAAACATTCACCGACTCGGTGGGAGAATCGAGAAACCGTATAAACACTGTGAACCGGTTAAGGGAAAAGACAGCAAACTCTATCCGAAAATCTGGCTGGTTGAAACGACTGTTCAGCGGAAGAACGCCAACTATTTCGGTCGGTTCATCAATGAGGTCATTGAAAAGATCCCGCAGCCAGAAATTGAAGAGGCGAATAAAAAAGGCGAGCCGGTAGTGCTGATAATCGGCAGTCGCCAGTATCTTCGGCAAGTCGAAGACTATCTTGCGGAAGCCGGCCGCGCTATTGAATCACGAGAGGATTATTCAAGCGCCCTCAGTGCTGAACGCGCCTTTGAACTCTTGAAGAAAAATCCGGATTCGAATCTTGGCTGGCGCATCATCTTAGAAATAAGAAAGAGAGGATTGGCTGTTTCGTGCGTAAGGGAAGCGGGAAACAAGACACATCTCCACCAATTAATAACGGAGGACTTCAAGAAAAGCATTCTTGAGGAGGTGGAAAAGTTCGTGCCTCCGGCTGATCGCGATAGCGTCGAAACAGAGGACAAACAATCGGAGGGACTGACGATCAAACTGACTTCATTTGAAGGAGCAAAAGGTCTCTCCGCACAACATGTTTTTCTGGTCGGACTTCAAGCGGGCGATTTCCCACGAGACGAGAAAAACATACAAGATTTGGAGATCTGTAAGTTTCTTGTCGGACTTACACGAACGAAAAAACGCTGCGCGATAATGTACACGAAACGCTTCGGCAGCGATTGGAAGAAGCCATCTGTTTTTCTCGGCTGGATTAGTGGGGAAGCGCTATGAGCGGGTGTCGATAGATGCGAGGTCCTGGGGTGGCGAATCTTAATATCAAGAAGTTTAGGCCTCAGGATACTACATTCAATGAAACCCAGTACGCTGGTTTTCCTAGTAGGCGTATGCCTGACCGACCCACGCACAAGACCCGTGCAAAGGCAACAAGAGTCGCGAGTTGATCGTTGAGGGTTGAAGGTTGATCCGCCTTCGCCGACGCTACGGCGTGCCAATGGAGTTGGGGAAAGCCGAGTGGTTTGGAAGGAGAGATAAATGTCCGCCATCTTCGATCGGGTCCTTACAGTAAATCTTATCGCGAACACGGCGATTTTTTATGTCGCGGCGCGGCTATATTTGCTGCCTTTGGTTCCGCGTGTTCGACCGCAACAAATTCTTGTTCCCATCCTCCTTTTGCATTCAATGCGACATCTGGGACTGATGTTTCTCACTCGCGGCGCCACTTTTCCGGGAATGTCGCCGCAGTTTGCGTATCCGGCCGCATTTGGCGATCTGGTAACGGCGATACTTGCGTTCGCAGCAATTCCATTCGTATTGCGCAGCTCTGGTTTGGCCAAGCCGGCGGTATGGGTTTTCAACATTTTTGGAACCCTGGACCTGCTCGCAGCGATCACGTCTGCCACGATTTACAATGCACCGGTGACAATGGGACCGGCCTATTGGATTCCGGCTTTTTGGGTTCCACTATTATTGGTTACGCATTATGTGACTTTTGTTCTGCTTGGTCGCCGTTGTCAGCGTTGAATCGCTGCAACTGCAGCCAAGTAAGAAGGCAAAATTAAGATTTAAGAAGTTCTAATCGGATTAGGATTGAACAGAAGGAAACAAAGAAAACCAAGGTAGGCTCAGACTTCGCTCACTTCGTTGTCTTCTGTTAAAGCCTTTTTGAATCCTGTCTAAGAATTTTCACGACTTTTTCGATCGTGTTCCAATTTAAAGAAAGTGGCGAGTTACGAGTGAGGCGTGACCAGTGACAATGTGATTTGAGCGAGCAGATTGAAGAATGTTCGTAGGGCACTACGGCGTCGCGTTCGCGGTCAAAACGGAACGAAACAAAATCCCGCTCTGGGTTTTGTTTGTGGCCGTGCAGTTGCTGGATTTTTTGTGGGCGCCATTTGTTCTGCTTGGGATCGAGAAAGTGCGTTTCGTTCCCGGAATCACTGCGACTAATGCGCTCGATCTTTATTACATGCCTTACACGCACAGCCTCCTCGGCGCGCTTTTCTGGTCGGCGGTAGCGTTTGCAATCTACAAAATCGGCTGGCGCAACATTGCCTCGAACAGCGCGGCGTTGCTCGTGGGATTCGCCGTTTTTTCGCATTGGCTTCTCGATCTGATTGTTCATCGTCCTGATCTCGCCATCTATGACGACACGTTGAAAGTCGGCTTCGGTCTTTGGAATCATAGAGGTATCGAATTTGTATCGGAGATCGGAATTCTTCTTTTCGGCATGGTCGTTTATTTGAAACGCAACGGCGCGATCGCGCGGAAAATCGGCATCATCATTTTCGTTGCGGTGCTGGTCTTGATTCAAACAAGCAACACCTTTGTGCGCCGGCCGCCCTCTTCCGATCGCGCCTTCGCGATCACGGCGCTCATCTTCTATACGGTTTTCGCCGGCGTTGCGTTTCTTCTCGAGAAGCGACGCGCAATTGAGAGTTGAGGGCGAACCCGAAACAACGACGTTCAGAAGATGGAGATAAAAAGATCTGGTTCGCAAAGTTCCACCAAGGGATCCGCCGATTGGTTTACTGGCGCAGTTCGCATTGACCCGCTATTCGAGGCGCCGGAACCGGCACGTGTTCGGGGCGCAAGCGTCACATTCGAGCCGGGTGCCCGCACCGCCTGGCATACACATCCACTCGGTCAGACGTTGATCGTCACGTCTGGCCTTGGGTGGGCTCAGCGTTGCGGCGGCCCAATCGAGGAAATCCGGCCAGGCGATGTGGTCTGGTTTGCGCCGGATGAAAAGCATTGGCACGGCGCTACGCCGACCACTGCAATGACGCACATCGCTATTCAAGAGGCGCTGAACGGGAAGGTCGTTGATTGGATGGAACACGTGAGCGACGAACAGTATCAGCGCTGATCGCGCGGTGATCAGTGATCAGTGACCAGTGATCAGACTCACAACGGTTCTGTGCCTATGGGAATCTGATCTGCGGACGCGGCTGACACAGCCGCCACTACAGCTGAGCCTACTCTCCGATTATCTTCACCAGCACTCGTTTTCGCCGGCGCCCGTCGAATTCGCCGTAGAAAATTTGTTCCCACGGCCCGAAATCCAGTTTTCCTTTGGTGATCGCGACGACGACTTCGCGGCCCATGATCTGACGTTTGAGGTGGGCGTCAGCGTTGTCTTCGCCGGTCCGATTATGTCGATAGGCATTGGTCGGCGCATGCGGTGCCAGTTTCTCCAGCCACAGTTCGTAATCGTGATGAAGGCCCGGTTCGTCGTCGTTGATGAATACCGAGGCGGTGATGTGCATGGCGTTGACCAAACAAAGACCCTCAGTCACGCCGCTTCGCTGAATCAGTTCCTCAATCTTCGGCGTGATGTTGATGAATCCGCGTCGATTCGGTATTTCGAACCAAAGATGTTCCGTGAGAGATTTCATTCCGAGATGTTGATAGTTGATTGTCGGTGATCAACAAGGCCTCGCGGAGGACAGGCGTTAAAAAAAGGCATCCAGAAAAATCCCGCGAGTTCACGGAGAAGGGCAGTGAGCTTGCGCGAAGGCGTGATTTTTCAGGTGTTTTTGCCCGCGACATAAGCGTTGGGAATTTCTTTTAAAAAATCACTTGACAATTTCGCGCCGGTAGTGCATATACACACCATGCCCAAAAAACTTGATCTGTCGGCGGCGGAAAATTGCGTGTGCTTCAACTTGCGTTGGGTGACACGGGCAGTGACGCAGTTTTATGACGCGGAAATGCGGCGGCATGGAGTTCGCCCCACGCAGGAGTCGATTTTGGCGTCATTGAAAACGAAGGACAGTTGGACGATGGCGGAATTGAGTGATTGGCTTGGAATGGAGCGAACGACACTCGTGCGAAATCTCCGGCCATTGCAGCGAGATGGTTTGGTGCGGGTCGGCGGCGGCGGGCGTGGCCGGCTTGTCGAATTGGCAATTACGGCCAAAGGCCGAAAACAGATTGAGAAAGTCGCGCCGGCTTGGAAGTCCGCTCAACGCGCCGCGGTTAAAACTCTCGGTGAAAAGCGTTGGTCCGCCATCCTTTCCGATCTCGAAACTGCCTGAATATGCCTGAAACAACAAACCAAGAAATGAGCGGCGAGATGTGCATATACACACGTCATTATCAAACAAACCAACGCAAACCACCTTTTCAGATAAAACCGCATTGGTCACCGGCGCTCCCTCCTTGGAGAGGAATGAAATGAAGACGCCAAACAAATCGTGTGTTCTCATCACGGGCGCATCGAGTGGCTTCGGCGAGGAGTTCGCCCGCCAGTATGCCGAGCAAGGTCATTCGCTGGTCTTGGTGGCGCGCCGTTTGGACCGGCTTGAGCGACTCGCCGAGGCGCTACGCCAGCAATTCCGCGTTGATGTCGTCGTGGAGCGAGTTGACCTATCAGATGTTGCGGCAGTCAGCCAACTACATCAGCGGCTCCGCGAGCGGAACATTGCGATCGACATCCTGATCAACAACGCCGGCCACGGACTGCAAGGTCCGTTCCTGGGAGCCCAGTTGGACGCGGCGCTGGCAATGGTGCAGTTGGATGTCGCGAGCCTAACCGCAGTCACTCACGTCTTTGCGCAAGACATGCGGACACGAGGACGCGGGAAAATTCTGCTGGTCGCCAGCCTGTTGGCCTACCAAGGCGTGCAGAACTTCGCCGTCTATTCAGCCGCCAAAGCTTACGTATTGCGGTTGGGTGAAGCCCTCCATCGCGAACTCAAGCGCGATGGCATCACAGTCACGGCGCTTTGCCCAGGCATGTCGGACACCGGATTCGCCACCGCTGCACAACAAAAGATTACGCCCGCGTTGAAGCTGTTGATGATGAAGCCGGCGCCCGTGGTGCGCGCCGGAATCCGTGCACTCGATGCCGGGCGCATGAGTGTTGTGCCGGGTTTGGCCAATAAGGCCATGGTGATGTTTACCTGGGCAACGCCACGCTGGTTGCACCAGGCCATTTTCTCTCGTGCCATGAATTCATAAACCGAAAGGACTTACCATGAACACAGCGTTCAAGAAGCATCCACTTTTCAAAGCGCGTCAGCAATGGCCGACGCCACAGAAAGCATCCAAATCTCCAGACGCACTGTCGTTAGGCCAATCATGTGTTGAAGCCAGCAGGGATGAAGTCAGTTGTGGCAAAATAGTTCGTCGGTCGTTGATGGCCATTGGTCTGCTTGCGGGATGGCTGACGGTGGTCTTGATGGCGGGCGGGTGTTCCAAGCAGGCCGTGAAAGATCCGCGCCTGCAGTCTCCGAGGGTGGAGGTTTTCAAGGCGAAAGCGGCTGGCTCGAATGGCAGAACCTTCACCGGGA
>WNGP01005940.1_pt1 | contig 10174 bp, 8 predicted proteins | sample 5407671 | NCBI WGS metagenome assembly WNGP01 (sample SAMN13153381, study PRJNA577476) | soil metagenome | isolation source: 40 cm soil or saprolite under Garry oak tree replicate 2 | place: USA:California | collected 2016-06-15
TCAAGACCCGCTCCGCGCAGCGCACCCTGCCTGAGCCGGTCGTGTCAGATCGTGTGATTCTGCGTGTGGCGCACGAGTTGCTCGCAAGCTTGCGCAACGCGCGGCGGGTGCCGGCGCGGCTCGTCGGCGTGCGGCTGTCAGGCCTCGCGAAGGCCCCCGTGACCGATCAGCTGGTTATCCTTTCTGAGGAGACCGAACGCGACCGCGGCTTGGCACGTGCCATCGATCGCGTGCGCGGCAAGTTCGGCGCAAAGAGCATTCTGCCAGGCGGGATCGTCGAGGAAAAATGAACGGCCGATTGCTCACACTTGTTACGCTGAGCGTCCTCCCGGGGCTCGGCGCGGCGCAGGCCATCGCGCAGGATTCCGTGGTCTACGAGCTCGCGCCGTCGAGTCGCTTCGTGGTGCGTACCGCGAAAGCCGGTTTGTTCGGATTCGCGGGTCACGAGCATCTCATACAGGCCAGGCAGTTTTCGGGCCGCATCGTGTACTATCCGCACCAACCGCAAGCGTCCCACCTGGCGGTCTCCATCGCGGCGGTAGGCCTCGAGGTGCTGACGCCGCCCGATACCGCAGAAATTCGTAAAGTGACGGCGGCGATGCGCGCTGATGTGCTCGACGCGTCGCAGTACCCGGAGATCACGCTCACGTCGCAAGCCGTCGAACTGGCCGGAGACACGCTCCGCATTCAAGCGGCGCTCACCATGAAAGGCCAAACGCGCACCGTGCCACTGACGGTACGCGTTCGGATCGAGCCGGATACGCTGCGCGCGACCACCACATTCGCGGTGCGGCAATCGGACTACGGCATCCGTCCCTACCGCGGCGGACCGGGTGGCACCGTGCGCGTCGCGGATGCCGTCACGTTCGACATCGACGCCGTCGCCCTGCGGCGCCGCTAACTTCAATTCGAGCCGGCGGCCCTCGCCGTCGCGGGCGCGGGATTCGTGATGAAGCGCGCCACATTCCGCTTCAGCTCCGCGAGCGCCGGTTCGTACAAATACATCATGTGCCCGGCGTCGTAGTACTTGAGCGAGATGTTATCGCGCAAATCGGGCGACAGCCCCTCGAGATGGTTGACGGTGTACTCCGTCGCGAAGAAGGGCGTCGCGAGATCGTAGTAGCCGTTCTCGACCTCGATCCGCAGGTGCGGGTTCGTCACAAGCGCCTGCGTCAAGTCAGAGCCGACATACGTCGTCGCGGCCCAGCCACGCTGGCCGTCACGCGCCCAGTTCCACTGCCCCTGGTTGCCGCCTCCCATCAGGTAGCGGTCCTGGGTGTCGAACTTCAGTTCGCCGCGGAGGTACGCGTTGGCGGCCGCTGTGAATGCGCCCGTTACGGCATTCGACTGCGGATCGCCCGGCGCGTTCTCGGTCAAGAGATCGGGCAGCGGGCCCGAGAAGCGTGAATCGAGCCGCCCCGTCACGAGCCCGCGGCTGCGCTGCAACTCGGCCATGAATTGCCGCAGGTTCACGCGCAGGTTGGCTCGCATGACATAGTCCTCGGAGAGCCCGGTGTACGCCGCGACCTGCTTGGCCACGGCGGCCTTGCGGTCCGCCGGCAGCGTCGCGCCAGCGGCGAGCGCGGTGGCGTAGTCGCCCATCGCGTAGCGGCGGACTTCAGTCAAGAACGCGCTCATGTTGGCGGGCACCGGAATCACCTTGTGATAGGCCGCGGTCGCAGCATAGCTCGGCAGGTAGAGCTCGTACGACAGATCGTGCCCGGGCGAGAACAGCAGCGTTTCGAAATCCAGTACCGACGAGATCAGCACGATGCCGTTCAGCGATATCCCGTCGCGCTCCAGCCGGCTGCCGAGGACCGCCGAGCGGGTCGTCCCGTAGCTTTCGCCGATCAAGTACTTGGGCGAGGCCCAGCGGCCGGTGCGGCTGACGTACTGCGAGATGAACTGCGCGAGCGCTTTGGCATCCTCGTCCACGCCCCAGAAATCCTTGCCCGTGCCTTTGCCGACGGGCTTGGAGAATCCTGTGCCGATGGGATCGATGAACACCATGTCGGTGACATCGATCAGGCTGCTCTGATTGTCCACCACTTGGTACGGGGGCGGCGGCGTGGGCCCAGCGTCGGTCGTCACGATGCGACGCGGACCGAACGCGCCCATGTGGAGCCACGCCGAGGCGGAGCCGGGCCCGCCATTATAGATGAAGGCGAGGGGGCGCTGGCTCGGGTCCCCCGCGCCGGTGCGCGTGTAGGCCGTGTAGTAGAGCGACCCGATCGCCTCGTCCTTGTCGTTCTTCAGCAGCAGCGTCGCCGCTGTCGCGCGATAGGGCACGAGCTGACTGCCGATGCGAATGGTGTGATCGGTGACCGACGACGCTTCCTTCGGGATCGGTGCAGCCGCGGCTTTGGCCGCCGTGTCACGCTCCGACGCCGCTGGCGCGGTGTTCTGTGCCGTGAGCGGAACGGCAAGCACGCACGCCGTCAAAATAATTGTGCCGACTCTCATGATGCCTCTCCCCCATTGTGCCGTCAGTGACTGATCGCGAAGAAATACGCCCCGATCACGGGACCTCGCACGGGCCGCTGGCCCGGCTGCGGCGGCGGCGTGCCGGCAGGTGGCGGACCGTATTCGGGCTGGAACAGATATGCGATGTGCTTCTGCGCATCCACCGAAATGGTCTTGGCGCCGCGCATCGTCGGCACGGTCGCGACCACCGTGTACTTGTCAGGCGAATCCTGGCGCACCACGGTGACGTTGCTGTCCCGTCCCGCCGGGATGTAGATCAGCTTCTGCGCGGGATCCCACCCCAGCGCGTCCACGCCGTCACCATTGGTGATCGTGGCGGCGACCTTGCCGGTTTTCGCATCGAGTACCACCGACGTCTTGCCGCACCCGGCGAAGATCCGGTCCGTGGCGCGATCGTAGGCGATGCCGGTCGGGCCTTCGCAGGGCGCCAGCGGCCACGATGCGATCGCCGTCATCGTCTTCTCGTCGATCACCTGGATGGTGCTCTTGCCTTCGTTGTTGACGAAAATCTTTCCCTTGCCGTCGCTCGCCGCGCCTTCGGGCGAGTCATCCTCGAGCTGCACGGTGCCGACGAGATCCCCGCTCTTGGGATCGATGGCGACGACGGTGCCGGCCGGACGGCTGTGATTCGTAAGAATGATGCGGTCGGAGAAGTCGTCATACATGATGCCGTCGAGCCCGCCGGTAGGAACCTTGATCTTCTTGACCACCGCGATGCTCGTGAGATCGAACATCGTAACAGTCGAATCGCCGCCGTTGGTGATGAATCCGTGTCCCGATTTGGGCGCCAGCGCGATGCCGTGCGTCCGCGGCGTGTCGGGAATGTCGCCGATCACTTTGCCGGTGTTGCCGTCGATCACCATCACGTGCGTGCTCCGCGATACGAACACGCGTCCCGTGCCGGGCTCGGCGGTCAGGTAATCGGTGCCACCGTCGCCGCCGATACTGTACTTCGCAACCTTGAACGTTTGCGCTGAGCTTACGCGCGGGATCGCGAGCCCGACCGTGACGAGCAATGCAAGAGCCTGGATTGCCGGTTTGTTCATAGGGTCCTCTGGTGTTTTGTCGGAGGGTACATGCCACCTAATTCTACGCGCATTTGCGACCCCGCGTTCGTTTCACCGTGGCCAGGTCTGTAAGGCGGCTGTAAGGTGCGGTCGGGTACAATTGCTCTCACCTATCCACCAGGATCACCTCATGCGATTCGGGAAATGGATCGTCCCCTTCCTCATTCTGCTGTGTGCCATCGCCTCACACGCATCCGCACAAGAGCGACGCCTAAAACGCGCCGACCTGCCACCCGCAGTGCAGAAGGCCGCCGACCAGGAGAGCCAGGGGGCAACGGTTCGCGGCTACTCCAGCGAGAAAAACGGTGATCAGCTGGAGTATGAGGTGGCGATGAGACGGCACGGGCACAACCGCGACGTCACGATCGGCGGTGACGGCACCGTACTGGAAATCGAGGAAGAGGTCGCACTCGACTCGCTCCCTGCCGCGGTGCGTACAGGCCTGGTGCAGCTGGCCGGGTCAGGCAAGATCACCAAGGTCGAGTCGCTGACCAAGCACGGCGCGCTGGTGGCGTACGAGGCGCAAGTCCGCACCGGCGCCAAGCGATCCGAGATCCAGGTCGGCCCTGACGGCAAGCCGCTCGCTCATCCGGAGTAATGCGGCGCTTCGGGCTCCATCTTACGATCGGATTCCTGATCAGTGCCCTGGGGCTGTGGATCTTTCTCGGAGTGACGGAAGACGTCCTTCACCACGATCCGCTGACGCAGTTCGACATGACACTAGTCGACTGGTTCCAGGCGCATCACGGACCTGTCGCCGACCAGGTATTCCGCGCGATCAGCGCGCTCGGGTCGCCGCTGGTCTTGATCACGGTGGCACTCGGCGTGGCGGTCTTTTTCCTAGTCTCGAAGCAAAGTCTCCTGCTCGAAGGCTGGTTGCTCGCACTTGTCGGCGGGGCGTTGCTCAATAACGTCCTCAAGCGCGCGATTCATCGACCCCGGCCGTATGCCGCGAGCGCGAGTCTCTCTGGCAGCTGGAGCTTCCCAAGCGGCCACGCCATGGTGTCGCTGATTGGGTATGGGATGCTGGCGTACTTCCTGTTCATTCTCGGGCCACGCAGCCCGCGCGTGCGCCTCGCGATCGTTGCCTGCACCACGCTGCTGGTCCTCGCGATCGGATTGAGCCGTCTGTACCTCGGCGCGCACTACTTCAGCGACGTGGTGGGCGGCTACGCCGCCGGCATGCTCTGGCTGTCCGCGTGCATCTCAGGGCTCGAGGTCACCCGCCGGAGCCGGCTACCGGAATCTCCAGGTGATGCCGGGGCGTAGCAGCAACCGCGCCGTTTCAGTCTCCAGGGTCTGCGACGCGCCAATCCGCGGTGCCCAGACGACCAGGGACAGCAGGAGCAGGGCTCGTTTCATCTTTTTCTCCTTTGGATCTGCATCCAGCGAGCCATAACGCGGTTCACTTGCGCGCGTGCCCGCGCGTAGGCAGCGACCTGCGCTGCCGTCGGGGTCACGTCGGCATCCTGCATCGCCATCGCCGCGGCGAGCGCCGCGTTGCTCGCACTCTCCAGCGTCGGCGGGGGCGTGGGCGCTCCCGGACGAGCCGGTCCCCGCGGACGGGGCGGTGCCGCTGCCGGAGCAAGCGACTCTACCTGCACCCGCAACGTCCCTGAAAGGGAGTCGACCAGCGCCCGCGCATCGCGATACGCGACGCGCGTCCGAGCGGCCGCGTCATACATCTCTCGGGTCAGCCCCGCGAGCTGCTGGAGTCCCGCGGCGGGCGTCTTGACGCGCGGATCGATTCGCAGCGTGAGCGGCTGGCTGTACGTCTTCCCGTTCACCGTGAGCCGCACGGTGTATCGGCCGGCCGGCGCCCACGGCGCGGTCGGCGTGTGCTCGCTGCGCCGCGGCACCGCGCCGGTCGCTTCGACCTCGCCCGTACGCGGGTTGTCACCGATCGGCTGATAGCGCATGTCCCAGGTGAAGCGATGCAGTCCCGCCCGAGTCAACAGCCGTTCCTGTGGCGCCGGCCAATAGAGTGGCAGCCCGCAATCAGAGGCGGACGGATTCTTCTGGCACAGCCGATTGTAGGCGACGGGATCGACGCCCGGATCGGGATCGATGACTGGATCATTGCTCGAGTACGAGCGAATCACGCGCCCGGACGGCTCGACGATTTCCAGCCGGACCGGCCCTGAAGCGTCCGCCGCGAGCGCGTAGTCGATGATTGCCCCGGCGGGCGGATTCTCGGCGGCCGGCAGCTCCGGCGGCCAAGGCGTCGGCTCGTTGGTGCCGAAGCGGACCCGGACGGCGGTGTTCGGCTTCACGAGATAGGTCTCGGCACTCCGAGATCTCGCTAGCTGCCGAATCGGGCTCAGGTCATCGAGAATCCAGAACCCACGCCCGTGGGTCCCTGCAATCAGGTCGGCGCACAAGCAGGTGCTGTCGTCCTTCACCTGAATATCGCGCACCGAGATCGCGGGCATGTTCAGCCGCAGCGACTGCCAGTTCGCCCCATCGTCGAACGAGACCCAAACCTGTGCGTCGGTCGCGGCATACAGAAGCCCGCGCACGCGCGGATCTTCGCGAATCGAGTTGGCGACCGCGTTCGGCGCGATGCCGGTGTTGATCTCCGTCCACGTGCGGCCGCCGTCGTGCGTGCGCCAGAAATGCGGATGCATGTCGTCGATGCGCAGTGTGTTCGCGGCGGCATAGGCGGTCAGCGTATCGAAATGGCCCGCCTCGATGTTGAAGATCCGGGTCCACGGCTGAATCGCGGCCGGGGTCACGTTCGTCCACGTCGTCCCGCCATTCAGCGTCACCTGGATGTTGCCGTCGTCGGTACCCGCCCACAGGACTGCGCTGCTGCGCGGCGACGGTGACAACGCGGTGATCGTGCCGCGGGGGGTCGGCGTCACGCCGCGCGCGTAGCGGCCGGCGCTGGCGGGAATCGCCCAGGTCTGCCGTGCGAGGTCGGGACTGATCCGCGTCCAGGTGTGCGCATGATCGATCGACTTCCACACGACGTTGGACGTGTAGTAGAGCACGCTCGGGTTCACCGGCGACCAGAGGAGCGGCATCGTGCGCACATTGCGGCCGAAGCTGTCGCCGCGCTGGACGACGTCGGGGCCCACCGGCGTCGTCTGACCGGTGCGTCGATCGTAGCGCGACACGTTGGTACGCGCGCTGCCGAACACGACATCGGGATCGCGTGGATCGGGCGCGGCGATGCCGTACTCCTGAATGTTGGCCGGATGCCAGTCGTGGAACGTGATCTCGCCGTCGTCGGAGCGGCTCGCGACGCACAGAGAGCCCGAGTCCTGCTGTCCGCTGCAGACGCGATAGGGGAATGCATTGTCGGCCGTCACGTGGTAGACGGCCGCAGTGGGCTGCGTGTACCAGTTGCTCCACGATTCGCCGCGATTCGACGAGATCACCGCGCCCTGATCGGAGACCGCGAGGATCAGGTTGGGATCGTCGGGGTGGATCCAGATGCGCTGGTAGTCGTCACCGCCGGGGGATCCTCGTACTGCCGACCAGCTGGTGCCACCGTCCTCCGTGCGCCACATGACGATCGAGGCGCTGTAGATCACGTTCTCGTTTTTGGGATCGACGACGATGGGCGGGAGATCGCCGCCGCCGATGCGACCAAGCGGGCGGGCATCGGCCGTCGCGGCGGTCGTGTCGCCGAGCGCCGCGGACGAACCGGGGATCCGTGTGCGCAGGGTCCAGTGCGCACCGCCGTCGCTCGACTTGTAGAAGCCCACCGGTCCCGATCCGCCGGCGGGATTCACGGATGCCACCATTGCGTAGATCACCTGCGAGTTGCTCGGCGCGATCGCGATGTTGGCCTCGAGCACGGACGGCAGGCCGCCCGTGAGCTGCGTCCAGGTCGTGCCGCCGTCGAGGGACTTGTAGATCCCACCGGCACCAGGCCACGTCGAGTCGGGGCCGAACCCGGCGTACTCGTAAAATGTCGACTGCTGTTGCCACAGCGCGGCGTACACCGTGTTCGCATTGCTCGGATCGATCCGCACTTCATTCGCGCTCGTGTACTCGTCCTTGTACAGCACCTTGGCGAACGTGCGCCCACCGTCGGTCGAGCGGTACACCCCGCGCTCGGCGTTAGGCCCATACGGGTGGCCGAGTGCCGCGACGAACAGCCGATCGGAATTGGCCGGATCGACGTCGACGTACGCGATCATCTGCGTCTCGTCGAGACCCAAATGCGTCCAGGTGCGGCCGGTGTCGTTGGACCGGTACACGCCGTTCCCCGTCGCGAGGTCGGGACGGATGATGCCCGCGCCGCTCCCGACGTAGATGACGTTGGGCGCCGAGGGCGCGACGGCGATCGCGCCGATCGAGCCGGTCGCTTGCTGATCGAAGAGCGGTTCCCAGTTGTTGCCGTAGTCGCTCGATCGCCAGACGCCGCCGTTATCGAAGCCGATGTAGAAGACCGTGGGACGCCCCGGCGTCGCGGCGAGCGCGCGGGCGCGACCGGCGCGGAACGGGCCGATCGTGCGCCAGCGGACGGCGGTGCCGAGGTCGGGGGTTTGGGAAGGCGCGCGCGCGGGGAGCAGCGCGAGAACGCTGAGGACGACGATTGAAGTTCGCATGCGCGGATTATGCAGCGTCCGCGCGCGACGTGCTACTTCGGCCGCGCTACTCGCTGAGACGTTTCGGCGCGCCCGAGTTCGGTACCGATTTCGACTGCGGGGGCGGAGGCGGCTCTTCAATCGCGTTGCCGGCATCCTGCAACCCGCGCTTGAACGCCTGAATGCCCTTGCCGATCGACGCCCCGATTTCCGGGATGCGCTTGGTGCCGAACATCAACGTGACGACGGCCACCAAAATCAGTATGTGCCAAATGCTGAGGTCTGCTAACACCTGTACTCCGAAGACGATGAGTGTCTTCAGAATATAGCAGCCTCCGCGAGACGTCGTTGCGCCACCGTCGCATTTGGCAACCGTTCGATCCGCACGGTCGGGCGCTCGAATCCTGCCACCACCACGGTCGCGACGAACGGTCCAGAAGCGCGCGCCACCTCGACGCGGACCGTATCGCCGAACCGAACGGCCTGGAGTTTGGCGCGTAGCTCGGGCCAGGTCTTCACAGGCACGCCATTGATGCCGACCAGCCGGTCGCGGCTGTGCAGTCCAGCCTTCCCCCAGATGCTGGCAGGGTTGTTGATGACCAGCCCCACGCTGCTGTCGCGCTCGAACCCCCACATGCGGAGATCGCGCTCGCGCTCGCCGTTGTACATCGCGGGGCCCCAGCTGACCTGCGTCTTGAGTCCTGCAAGAGCCAGGTAGCGATCGAAGTCGATCGCACTCGCGCCGCGGACGTAGGCGTCGAAGAACGGCGTCACGTCACAGCCGCACACCGATTCGACGGCCTGCGCGATCGTGCGACCATCGATGCGAGAGGAAGCGGGTTCAGCCCGGGACGGCGGGCGCGGCACGCTCCCCACGTGGCTGAACAGCACGCGCATGACGTCGTCCATCGAGCGCTGGCCGTGCGTGACATCGCGGATCATCAGGTCGAGCATGGTCCCGATCAACTCGCCCTGGAGGTGTGTGCTCGCGCTGTAATCGCCCAACTCGCCGGGATCGACGTTGTAGGCGACCCGACTGATCGACTCCGCGGAGAAACGGCCGTAGGCGGGGTTGGCGAGATAGGAGCCGATCAAGCGCTCCAGGTGCGTCGTTCGCGTCGAGTCGCGCACGGGGATCCCCGCACGCCGCTGGAGCAAGTCGGCGTAGAACATCGTCAGCCCTTCACTGAACCAGAGGCTCGCAACCGGTGGCTGCGTGCGGTAATCGATCTCGCGGTACTCGATTGGCTTGATCGCCAGGAGGTTCCAGGTATGAAAGAACTCGTGCGCCGTTTCGGGGACCAGCGCGTTGGGATCGCGCGCCAAGTCCCCGCTGCTCGCGCCGAGTGTGACGGAGTTGCGATGCTCGAGGCCGCCGCCGTAGGCGCCATCTTCGAACATGAACGTGTACTCGCGATACGGCGCGCGGCCGAACAGCGCGAATGACTGGTGCACGACTCGCTGAATCCCTGCGACGAGCGCGACGGTATCGAACGGCGTGGCGTTCGGCAGCGGCCAGTAGACGACGCGGTGCGGCACGCCCCCTTCGACAAAGCGCCATTGGCGTAGGCGGCCGACAAGAATGGGCGAGTCGATAAGAGATGCAGCGTCGACAGCAGCGTAACCCCAGATCCGCGGATTCGCGCGCTGCAACCGCCCCTGGTCAGTGGCTCTGAAAGCATCTCGTAAACCCGTCGCGACGTCCCAGCTCCTTGGAAGCTCGAGGATCAGCGCAACCGGCATCTGCTCCCCGCCGAGCAGATACATAAAGGCGTGCGGTCCACCGATCAGTCCACCGGTGGGCGTGAGGTAGGGCCGCCACGAAGCCCGCAGCCCCGGCTCAGGCGGAGGCAGCGCAACTCGATAGCGTACGGTCACCCAGCCCTCAGGCGCGGAGAACTGCCACACCGCGCTATCAAGTCGGGTGACGGTGCCACTCGGCTCCACCGCGACATTGCGCACGTAGCGCCAGTAGCGGTCGTCGTACTCGGGATGCGCGGCCATGGCGAGCCGGAACGTCCCGGTCTTGTTCTGGAACCGCATCTCGATCGTCCAACCGGACAGATCGGTGCTGTCGACGCG
>WNGP01005947.1_pt1 | contig 10171 bp, 9 predicted proteins | sample 5407671 | NCBI WGS metagenome assembly WNGP01 (sample SAMN13153381, study PRJNA577476) | soil metagenome | isolation source: 40 cm soil or saprolite under Garry oak tree replicate 2 | place: USA:California | collected 2016-06-15
GTGGTGCTCGTCCTGCTCGCCATGCTCGTGCACACCCTGGTGACGAACCCGCGGTTCGAGTGGAACGTCGTCTGGAGCTACTTCCTGTCCGGCCGGGTGCTCGACGGCCTGGCGATCACGATCCTGCTCACCGTGGTCTTCCCGTCCTGGCTGACCGCCAGCGCCAACGACCTGATCACGCCGCTGACCGCGGCCATACTCGGGCTCGGGCTGAACGAGGGCGCCTACATGGCCGAGATCGTCCGGGCCGGCATCCTGTCCGTCGAGCACGGCCAGGGCGAGGCCGCCCAGGCGCTGGGCATGACCCGCGGCCTGACGTTGCGGCGAATCGTCCTGCCGCAGGCGATGCGCGTGATCATCCCGCCGACCGGCAACGAGACCATCTCGATGCTCAAGACCTCCTCGCTGGCGAGCGTGATCACGGTCACCGAACTGTTGTACGCCGTCCAGCTCATCTACTCGGTGAACTTCAAGACGATCCCGCTGCTGATCGTGGCCGGCATCTGGTACCTCATCGTCACCTCGGTGCTCACGGTCGGCCAGTTCTACGTCGAGCGGTACTACGCCCGCGGCTCCGCCCGGGAACTGCCGCTGACGCCCTGGCAGCGCGTCCGGCGTTATCTGACGACGTTCCACGCACCGCCGCCGGCCCCGGCCCTGCCGACGCCGACTTCGGAGGGACGGTGAACGTCCCGGCCCCGCCGCGGGTGCCGGGCGCGGGCGAGCCCGGCGCCGACCCACCCATGGTGCTCGCCGAGGGTCTGCACAAGCGCTTTGGCCGGCTCGAAGTGCTGCGCGGCATCGACTTCCAGGTGGCCCGCCAGGAGGTGGTCTGCATTATCGGGCCGTCGGGCTCGGGGAAGTCGACCCTGCTGCGCTGCGTCAACCACCTGGAGAAGATCAACGCCGGGCGGCTGTGGGTGGACGGCGAACTGGTCGGATACCGGCAGCGCGGCGACCGGCTCTACGAGCTGCGCGAACGCGAGATATGCGCGAAACGGGCGGAGATCGGCATGGTCTTCCAGCAGTTCAACCTGTTCCCCCACATGACCGTGCTGGAGAACGTGATCGAGGCGCCGATCCGGGTCAAGGGCATGCCCAGGGCCGAGGCGATCGACAACGCCGAGCGACTGCTGGACCGCGCGGGGATACGGGAGAAGGCGGCCGCCTACCCCAAGCAGCTTTCCGGCGGGCAGCAGCAGCGGGTCGCGATCGCCCGGGCGCTCGCCATGCAGCCGAAGCTGATGCTCTTCGACGAGCCGACCAGCGCGCTCGACCCTGAGCTGGTCGGCGACGTGCTCGCCGTCATGCGCGACCTGGCCACCAGCGGCATGACGATGATCGTGGTGACGCACGAGATGGGGTTCGCCCGCGAGGTGGGCGACACGCTGATCTTCATGGACAACGGGCTGGTGGTCGAGTCCGGCCCGCCGCGGGAGGTCCTGGCCAGCCCCGTGCACGAGCGGACCAAGGCGTTCCTGGCCAAGGTGCTCTGAGCGGCGCTCGTTCCTCGCGTCAAATCCACCGCGATCATGAAGAGCCCGCGCGAGTCGTCGGCGGGAGCCAGACCCGCGGTGCGGTAGGCTTGCGGATGCACGGCACGTAATGAGGCGCCGCCATCAGGGCGCGCCGGTCGTACGTCGCTCGGTGAGCGAACTGGTTTCCACGGATGTGGCGGCCCTAGACAATGCGGCCACCCGATTCCGAAAGACGGTTCTTTGTCAGTCCTGCCCATCGAACATGCCAATCTCCCTATCGAGCACTCCGAAGCTGCCAGGACCGGGCGCCGGGCCAGGCGCGCGTCGCCGGTCGTGGCGCCGCTCCCGGTCGGCTTCGCGTCCCTGGGTGTTCCCGCACCGCTGGTCGCTGTGCTCGCCGACGCGGGAATCACCGCTACCTTCCCGATCCAGGCGGCCACCTTGCCCGACGCGCTGGCCGGCCGTGACGTACTCGGTCGCGGCCGGACCGGCTCCGGCAAGACGATCGCGTTCTGCATCCCGCTGGTCACGGCCCTGGCCGGGGGGCACACCATGGCGTGCCGGCCGCGTGGCCTGGTGCTGGTGCCCACCCGCGAGCTGGCCAGCCAGGTCCAGGCCGTTCTCGCGCCGTTGGCCCGGGCCATGGGACTGTCCGTGGTCACGATCTTCGGCGGAACCCCGCAGAGCCGGCAGGTCGCTGCCTTGCGGGCCCGCGCCGACATCGTCGTCGCCTGCCCCGGACGGCTGGCCGATCTCATCGAGCAGGGTCACTGCCACCTCGGCGACGTGGAGATCAGCGTCGTCGACGAGGCGGACCACATGGCTGACCTCGGATTCCTGCCGGTGGTGAGCCGGCTGCTGAAGTCCACTCCGCCGGACGGCCAGCGGATGCTCTTCTCGGCGACCCTGGACAAGGACGTCGATGTCCTGGTGCGGCGCTTCCTGAGCCAGCCGGCGCGGCATGCCGTCGACTCTGCCGCCGCCCCGCCAACCACCATCGTGCACCACGTGTTCTCGGTCACGCCCGCCGACCGGGTCGGCGTCGTGGCTGCCCTGGCCGGCGGCCGGAACCGGTCGTTGATCTTCACCAGGACCAAGCGGTCCGCGCACCGGCTCGCCCACCAGCTAACCGCCGCGTCCATCCCCGCGGCCGAGTTGCACGGCGACCTCGCGCAAGGCGCCCGCGAGCGGAATCTCGCGGCGTTCGCCTCCGGTGAGGTACGGGTGATGGTCGCGACCGACATCGCGGCCCGTGGCATCCACGTCGATGGCATTGACCTGGTCATCCACGCCGACCCGCCCGCCGAGCACAAGGCCTACGTGCACCGCTCGGGCCGGACGGCGCGGGCCGGAGCCGCTGGCGTGGTGATCACCTTGCAGACACCGGCACAAGCGAACGACGTGCGCGCGCTCTTGCGAAAGGCGAACGTCGTCCCGCTGGCGGCCAAGGTCCGCCCCGACTCGGAGCTGCTGCGCTCGATCGCGGGCGAACCTGCCGAGCCGATCAGGCCCGCGGCGCGGCCCGCCGCGCGGCATGCGCCGAAGGCCGCCTCCCGGGCCACCGGTTCGGGCGCGGTCGCCCTATCGACCCGCTACCGAGGCCGAGGCCGGCGATGAACACGGACCACGGCCCGGAATCACTGCTGTCAGCGGCCAAGATGGGCGCATACTGGTCATGATGAGTCGTTACCGCGCCGCACCCAGGCGCCACCTGCCAACCAGTCCGTTCGCCGTGCCCGATCCCGAGCCGCCCGCCGAACACTACTCGATCGATGACAAGGTCACTCACGACAAGTACGGTCTCGGCACGGTCACCGGAGTCGAGGAGGGCATCGCCCTGCTCATCGACTTCGGTTCACACGTGCAGCGGATCACGACGCCGTCCTCCAAGCTGACCAAGCTCTGACGCCGCCGGCGGCGTGCTGTCCGTAAGCTCGGGATGTGACCGGCACCGGGAAGCCGACGGCCCGGATGTTCGTGCTGACGATGCCGGGGCTGGCCCTGCTGGCCGCGCGGGAACTAGCCGCGGCCGGCGGCGTCTCGGTGCGCGACAGTGGCTCGGACGGGCGCTCGGACGTGCTCCTGATCGATGCCGACCGGGCCGGCCGCGGCGGGCTGCGCGGGCTGCGGCTGGCCGAGGACGTGTTCGCCGAGGTGGGCCGGACGATCCGGGCGGACGGCGACACGGCTCGGTCGGTCGCCGGGCGGATCTGGCGGCCCGAGCGCAGCGCGAGGGCGCTGTCGATGTGGGCCGAGCACCGTGGCCCGTTGCGAGCCGCGATGAGCTTCCGTGTCGTCGCTCGGGTGCTGACCGAGACCTCCTTTCTCCGCACCGACCTGCGGCGCGAGCTGACCCGGGTGGTCGCCCGCGATCGGCCCAGGTGGCGGCCCGCTGACCCGGCGGACCTGGAGGTCTGGGTCGCGGAGTACGCGCCGGGCCGGTTCGTGTGCGGGCTGCGCCTGTCCGACGAGCGGATGCGCCAGCATGGTGGCCGGCCGCAGGAGCGCCGGGGCGCGCTGCGGCCGACGGTCGCGGCCGCGGCGGTGTGCCTGGCCGGGCCGCCGGCCGGGCTGCTGGTCGACCCGTGCTGCGGCGCCGGCACGGTTCTGGCCGAGGCCGTGGCCGCGGGCTGGCGGGCGCGGGGCCTGGACATCGACCCAGCCGCCGTCGCGACCGCCCGGGCCAACGTGCCCGCTGCGGTCGTCGGCGCCGGCGACGTCCGCGCCATGGGCCTGGCCGACGCCGCCGCGGCCGCGTGCGTGTCGAACCTGCCGTTCGGCTGGCAGTTCGACGTGCCGGGTGACAGGCGGGAGTGGCTGCGGGAGGCGTTGCGGGACATGGCCAGGGTCACCCGCCCGGGCGGGCGCGTGGTGCTGCTCGTTCCCGAGATCCCCGTCGCGGTCGTGCCCGCCGGGCTGCGTCAGACCGAACGCGTCAGGCTCAGGCTGCTGGGCCGGGCAACAAGCCTGTGGGCCTACGACCGTCGCTAAACGTGGTCTGGCCCCGGCCCGCCGCGGCGGGCCGGGGCCGCCCGGGCGGTGATCGCGAAGGATTTTCCTCGCCGGCGCGGGATAATCCTTCGCGATCTTCAGGCCGGCTTCGTCGGCAGCAATCGGGACCTCAGCCGAGGCGCCCGGCACGCCAGCGGAGCCTGCCTCATCGCCCGCTGGCGAGTACCGACGGTGGCTATGCGGCCGCCCAACCGATGGATCCGGGGATTCATCCGGTTCTGCCGCGCCCCGGAGCGGGCTGACCGGACCGCCGCAGCGGTGCCTGCTGCCTGACGATCTCCCTGGCCGGCGCCCGCATGGTGACCTCCAGCCCGGAATTCCCAGCGCACGGGCGGGCTAAGGGCACTAGGCCATGGATGTCACCACGTATTGCATACTTTCAACGGGCCGCATATGGGGTCAAGGAGATACCGGCGGCTCGCGGCGGAGCGGCTCCTTCCGGCGCAGAGGTCGCCCCAACCCGCGCGACGTCCGATGCGACTGGAGAAACCGTGCGCGTCCTGCTGACCAACGACGACGGAGTCGACGCCGAGGGCATGCTCGCCGTCCGCGCCGCGCTCGCCGCGTTCTGCGAGAGCGTCATCACCGTCGCCCCCGAGGCAGACTGCAGCGGGTTCGCGCGCAAGTGCACGTTCTCCCGGCCCGTCGGCGTGACCCGCGTCGCGGGCGGCCAGCACCCGATCTACCGATGTGACGGCACACCGACCGACTGCGTGCGGGCGGGGCTGCTTGGCGGCCTGGCCGCGGGGGCCGACCTGGTGGTCAGCGGCATCAACCACGGCGCCAACCTGGCCGACGACATCACCTACTCCGGCACGGTCGGGGCGGGCCTGGAGGCCGCTATCCTCGGGACGCCGGCGATCTGCCTGTCGCAGCAGACGCCGACCGGGACGTTCTCGGTCAACTACCACGAGGATCTGGACAGCGCCGGCCTGGCCTATGACTTCGGCTTCGCCGCCGCGCACGGCGCCAGCCTGGCGCGGTCCGTGATCGGTGCCCACCCGGCCGAGCCGGTGGTGCTCAGCGTCAACTACCCGGCCGACCGCGCCGCCGACACGAGCGTGCTGACCAGGGCCGGGCGGCGCGACTACCCGCGGGCGGCCGTGCCCGAGTGGGCCGCCGACGGCGACGTGCAGCGGCTGTACCTGTTCGGGGAGCCGGACGAGGTCATCCCGGAGTCCGACGCGTCCCTCGGCACCGACATCGGCGCGCTGCGGGCCGGCCACGTCTCGGTGACCCCGCTGTCGTTCGCCGTCGAGCTCAGCGACCTGTCCGCCGGCTTCCAGTCCTTCCTCGGCCGTCTGACCGAGACCTTCCCGCTCGCCAACGCCGTGAGCCGTGAGGGGCACGCCGCAGCCGCAGCCGGTGCCGACCAATGATCAAGATCATTGGCTGAGGTCGGCCAGGACCGCGGCGATGCGCTCGACCATCTCGGTGAGCACGGGTTGCGGCGTGGCGAAGTTGAGCCGGAACGATCCGTCCCCGCCCTGGCCGAACTCGGGTCCGTCCACGACGGTGACCTGCGCGCGGTCGGTGATCAGCGCGCCGGGGGACTCGGCCAGGCCCATGGCGGAGCAGTCGAGCCAGGCCAGGTAGGTGCCCTCGGGCGGGCGGTAGCGCACCCGCGGAAGCTGGCGGGAGATCAGGTCGGCGAGAAGCTGACGGCTGTCGTCGAGGTAGCCGAGGACGTCGTCCAGCCATGGCTCGCCGTGCCGGAACGCCGCGATGTTGGCGACAACGCCGGGATTGCTCGCGCCGCGCGTGGCGAATAGCCCCAGCTTGTCCCAGCGCTGCCGGTCGGGCTCGCTGGTGAGGATCACCTCGGCGCACTTGAGGCCGGGCAGGTTCCACGCCTTCGACGCCGACGTCGCGGTCATCGTGTGCGACGCGGCGGCGTCCGAGGTCGATGCGTACGGAATGTGCCGCACCCCGGGATAGACGAGCGGAGAGTGGACCTCGTCGGCGAACACCCGGCCACCGTGCCGGTCGACGACGTCGGTGAGCTGCTTCATCTCGTCCGCGCTGAAGACCCGGCCGAGCGGGTTGTAGGGGCTGCAGAAGATCAGCAGATGCCCTCCGGCGCGGAACGCCGCGTCGATCGCGTCCAGGTCCAGGGTGAAGAACCCTTCGTCGTCGCACATCGGCACACTGATGATCTCGCGGCCAAGGAAGCCGGGGACGAGGAGAAACGGCATGTAGGCGGGCGTCGGCAGGATGACGGGCGAGCCCGGGGGGGAGAAGTGGGTGATCGCGATCTCCAGCGCCTTGATCACGTCGGGGACCGGATGGATGAGCGCCGGGTCGACATCCCACCCGAAGCGGCGCTGCTCGAACTCCGCGCAGGCCGCGGCCAGGTCATCGGCCATATGCGGCGGCAGGTAGCCGAAGGCAGCCTCGGCGGACAGCCCGGCGAGCGCCTCGATGATCGGCGGCGCGGCGCCGAAGTCCATCTCCGCCACCGCGGCGCCGAACCCGCCCGGACCCGGCGCTGTCCATTTGGCGCTGCGGCCGGCCCGGAGCATCGCCGCGGTCGTGTTGTCGATCGCATGTCTGAGGCTTCCCGGCACACCGATATCCTGCACCAGATGTGTCTCGGCCGGTAAATGGCGCGGCTCCCGGAGCCTCCCGGAGTCTTTTGCTCAGGCCCGCCGAGGCGAGGTGGGTGGCATGTCAGAGGTGCTCGGCGCGCCGCGAGTCATGACCGGCGACGAGACAGTGCTCGATGGCGCGGTGGTGGTCGGCGATACCACCGTGGAGTGGGCCGGTCCCGCCGGGGCGTTGCCGGCCGAGTATGCCGGGCTGCCGCGGACCGACTACCCGGGCTCGACGGTCATGCCGGGGCTGATCGACTGCCACGTTCATCTCGGGCTCGACGGCGGACGCAACCCAGCCGCCCGGATGCGCGGCGAAACCGACCAGCAACAGCTCGTCCTGATGTTGCGTAGCGCCAGGGAACTGCTCGGCGTGGGCGTGACCACGGCTCGCGACCTGGGCGGGCGGGCTTACCTGGCCGTGGTCGTGCGGGACGCGATCACGGCCGGCCTGGCCCGCGGCCCGCGGCTGGTCGTCGCGGGCAGCCCGATCACGGTGACGGGCGGCCACTGCTGGTTCATGGGCGGCGAAGCCGACAGCGAGGACGACCTGCGCCGGATGGTCCGCACCCATCACAAGCACGGCGCCGACCTGATCAAGGTCATGGCGACCGGCGGATTCATGACGGCAGGCTCGGCGCCCTGGTACGCGCAGTTCACCAGCGACCAGCTCGCGATGGTCGTCGAGGAGGCCAGGCGGGTCGACAAGCCGGTCGCCGCGCACGCCCACGGCATCGAGGGCATCGCCCGCGCGGTCGACGCCGGAGTCACCACGATCGAGCACTGCTCGTTCGTCACCGAGACCAACGAGCGGCTGTTCAGCGAGGACCTTGCGGTCAGGATCGCCGAGCAGGGCATCTACGTCTGCCCGACCGTCAACGTAAATGCGCCGTACGTGGCCAAGCTGACCGGCATCGTGGTCGGCCGGCACCTGCCGACGATGAGCGGGCTGGGCGTGCGGCTCGTCGCCGGCACCGACGCCGGCATCGACAACACCCCGCACCACCAGTACGCGGGTGGGCTGGAGCACCTGGTGACGCTGGGCTTCCGGCCCGAGGAGGCGCTCGCGATGGCCACCACGCGAGCCGCTGCGGCGCTCGGCCTCGACGCGGTCACCGGCCGGCTCGCGGCCGGCTATGACGCGGACATCATTGTCGTGGACGGCGACCCGCGCGCCGACATCTCGGCGCTCGGCAGGCTCCGCCGCGTCGTCGCCCGCGGTCGCGACTACGTGCCCGACAGCGGCCGGTTCGACGTGAGCGCGCCCGGCAGCCCGTTCGCCGCGCCGGGCCACGATGTGGACCTCAGGCTGCTCACCGCGGCGAGAATGCGACGCAAGGCGTAACCGGACTCCGCGACGTCGCCCAGCCGGATGCTGACCGCCCGCGCTGGCGGAATGCCACGCCGTGCCTAGCGCGGGCGGCACCCGCCGTAGATCACGTACTCGAGGCGCTTCCAGTACACGTCGATGCCGTCGAACCCGGCCGACCGCAGATACTCCAGTTGCCGGTCGAGCGGGATCATGTGCCGGACGTGGTTCTCGTACCTGGCCCGCTCCTGCGGCGTGGGATGAAGCCGCTTGCGCGCCGCCTCGGGATTGCCGAGGTCGGCGACCCGCTCCCAGGCGGCCGCGACGACGGGATCGGTCGCGCGCACGGGATCGTAGTTCAGGTACCAGCCGCCGGGAACGAGGCGGGTGAGGATCTCGGCGAACAGGTCCCGCTTGCGGTCGTCGGGCAGGTGGTGGACGAACAGCGAGGTCACGACCGCGTCGACGGCCTCGGGGATCGCCGGCGGCCAGTCGCCGGTCGACAGGTCGAACGTGACGTAGCGGAAGCGGCCCTCGTACGGCTGCATCTCACGCTCGCCCGCGCCCACCATCTCGGCGGAGAAGTCGGCCAGTATCGCGGTGCTGCGCGGGTGCCGGTGAAGGACCGCGCGCGACGAGTTGCCGGTGCCCGCCCCGAGGTCAAGGAAGGTGAAGGCCTGCCGATCGCCGAAGGGGAGAAGGTCGGCCATGAACCGCCACTGCGCCGCGTGGTTGCGCTCGCGCGCGGCTGCCTCCGCGGCCCAGGCCGCGGCGATCTCGTCGGACTGCCAGATGGCCGCGTTCGTGTCGCCCGGCTGGTTCATGCGCAGCAGACTACCGAGCAGCGGACTACCGAGCAGCGGACCCCTGATGGCCGAGGAGGTCGTGAGCATGGGCACGGTGATCGCAAAGCCCGCGATGTCGCTGGACGGCTTCATCGCCCTGACCCTGCTGTCAGAGCCACATATGCTCGTGCGTTGTGCCTTTGCCGATGAGCCGAGGCGGGTCGTCGTCATGGACTATCGGCCGGGCTGGCCGGAGGAGTTCGAGCGGCTCGCCGCGACGCTTCGCGCCCTGCTCGGCCGGGTCGCGGCAGGAATCGATCATGTCGGCTCGACTCCGTGCCTGGCCTGGCTGCCAAGGACTGTATCGACGTCCAGGTCAGGGTGGTCTCGGTGGATGTGGCGGCCATTGTTCCCGAGTTGGAGTCAGACGGCTTCCCGTGCCGCCCCGAGCCGTGGAACCGGTCCGAGACCTCTGGCGGTGTCGTGTGCCGCAAGCTCGCGTTCGCGCCCGCGGCCGGGTCTCGCGCGTGCAACGTTCATGTGCGCGAAGACGGCGCCGGCCACCGAGATCCTGATCGGGGCCGCCGAGCGACGGGGCGGCGAGCTGCGGCCGGTCCGCGCCGAGCGCGCGCTGAGCCGGCCGTCGGCGCGAGCAGCAAGTCTGTCGGCGGGCATCGGTAGGCTCCGGGCATGGACTTCCAGCAGGTCGTCCGGCGGCGGCACATGGTGCGCCGGTTCACCGGCGATCCGGTTGCTACGGGGAGCCTTGACCGGATCTTGCGCAACGCCGCCCGGGGGCCGTCCGCCGGGTTCTGCCAGGGCCAGGCATTCCTGGTACTCACCGCCGGCGACCTGCCCAGGTTCTGGGCCGTCGCCGGCGCGGCGACCTACCGGTCCGTGCGGACCGCGCCGCTGGTCATCGTGCCGATGTCGGTCAAGCGGAGATACATGGACCAGTACGCGAGCCAGGACCCGGCCTGGGCAGACGAGAGCCGC
>WNGP01006612.1_pt1 | contig 10171 bp, 9 predicted proteins | sample 5407671 | NCBI WGS metagenome assembly WNGP01 (sample SAMN13153381, study PRJNA577476) | soil metagenome | isolation source: 40 cm soil or saprolite under Garry oak tree replicate 2 | place: USA:California | collected 2016-06-15
CTTTTACCGTTAGCTTGGCACCGGGAACTTACACATACTTCTGCACCATTCACCCATTCAGCATGTTCGGAAGCTTCGTGGTCGTTTCCAACACCGTTGGAGGTACTACTCTTCCAGTGGACAAACTCGGTTTGCTCGCCCCCTACATTGGAATAGCTGGAATCATGGGCCTCATCGGTGCAATGCTACTCTACTTTAAGCGGAGCGCTCGCAAGACCAAATTGAGATTAGAAAATCCTTCGGACTAGTGGCGGGCTAGCGGTAATGATATGAGTCAGGAGAGTGGTACACGCCCTTCGACGTCTAAGGATCCATCCGAGTTTGACGTTCTACTTACAAGGCTAGCCCTATCCTCGAATTCCGTTTCAGCGCATGTCTGGACATCACCTGTTGCAAGGCGAGATCTAAGGTTTCGTCGAAGAGATTCTAGGAAGAGATACAGGAAATTTTTCCAGCTTCTGATACCTGTAGCGATCTCGACGATTCTTGTAATGGGTGGCTTCATATGGTTGACTGGCGACAATTCGTGGTCTTCTCCTCACTATACGGCACAATCCAAGGCTGTCCTGGTGGATGAACTGTCAGGTACGGTGCCCAATCCCTCCTTCATCCGGGACGTAGAAGGAACGCTGGGCAACGCGGGCTACAAGGTAGACTATTACGGTCCTTCCGATGTGACCGTCGGGCTTTTTCAGAGCCTTCCTCTAGGAGGGTATCGCCTTGTTATCATAAGGGCGCATAGCGGCGAGAGCGCGATATACACTTCCGAATCGTACAGCAAGACCAAGTATGTCTACGAGCAGCTTACTGATCAGATCGTTCCCGTAAACCTTGACGGGAGTGAATACTTTGCTATTACGGAGAAATTCGTCACAGAGAGTCTCCGCACCGACTTCAACGCCACACTCGTAATCACCATGGGATGCAGCGGACTCGCTGGAACAGTCATGGCGCAGGCATTTCTAGAACGGGGGGCTAAAGCATATGCTGGATGGGACCGGGCAGTGTCTCCACGCCAGACGGACGAGTCGATCTCTTACTTGGTAGAATTGATCGCGCAGGGAAATACTGTCAGAGAGGCTATCGATCTCACGACCGACCATTTCGCGGGGAATCCGGATTTCCAGAGCCAACTCGGATACTATGATCTATCGATGCTTCCCAGGCACCAGGCAGGTCTTTCACTCGAAGGACTGGCTGGACTCGCATCCATTGTCGTGGTCATGTGCGCCGGGCCTGTCGCCGTGATTCTCATCCCAAAGCTCCTCGGAAGGCGATAGCACGGACTGGTGGCCGTAACATTAAGCATTGTTGATGACACGTCCGAGAATGGCAAGGTATCTCCTGACCTACCAACAGGAATCCGAGGCTATCGGGGAGCGCCGGAAGATTCCGAAAATTCTATATTACCTAGCTCAAGAGGACGAACTGGATAAAGATGTTCAGAACGCCTATTCTCGCTTCGACGCTACTAATGCTTGCTTTCCTGGCCCCGGCTCACGCTACCTCCCAGACCATCACCTTCTCCAAGACAGTCTCGTTTGACGGGATCACAGCCTCCGTTTCAGGCACACTCACCGTCGACACAACTGCAAAGACTTTGACCGGATCGATAACAATAGATGTTGTCAACTCCACCAGTGGACAGAGCCTATTCTTCATGACCATTCCCATCAGCGTAAGCTTCTCCAGCAGCAACTCGGCCAACATAGTCCTAGGATTCCTGACGCTCGCGACGAGCTGTAATGTCAACACGACAACAAGCACGACCAACTGCATCCTCACGAAGAACCCCGATTTGAACCATGACGGCAGAGTTGACATTGGCGACGTTTCGGCGCTAGGGGCAGCATACGGGTCGTCAGCTGGCTCTACAAGCTACAACCCCACCGCGGACTTGAACGGTGATAGCAGAATCGACATCGTAGACGCCTCGATCATGGGCGCGGATTGGCAAGCACCAGTCCTCTTCTAAAGCGTCCTCAACCTCCCTTTTTTTGTCAAGCCGACTTGACAATCGGACGTTGCGCTAGGAGCTCAGAACAAGATATGATTCCGCGGCGCTTCTACATTATTCTCAGAGGTACAAGTGGCAGGCTGCGAAGTGATCTTTTTCCACCTCGACCAGAGGAGGCTCCTCCTTTGTACACCTCTCGTGTGCATAAGGGCACCGCGTATGGAACCTGCATCCGGGCGGCGGGTAGACGGGGCTCGGAATCTCTCCGCTAATAACGTCTGTCCGCCTGTACTTTGGATCAGGTACTGGAACAGCCGCGATTAGCGCCTGCGTGTATGGGTGGAGGGGAGAGTCGATGATCGTGTCAGACTTTGCCATCTCCATGATCTTACCCAGATACATGACCGCGACCCGATCGCAGACGTGTTTGGCGAGAGCCAGGTCATGGGTGATGTAGATTACTGATGCACCTTTTTTTTGGACGAGATCGATCATCAGGTTGAGAATCTCGGCTCTTATCGAGACGTCGAGCATTGAGACAGGCTCGTCCGCTACAACAAACTTTGGGTTCACGATGAAAGCTCGAGCAAAAGCTACTCGTTGCCGTTGACCACCGCTGAGCTCATGAGGAAAACGGTGCAAGAACTCCTCGGGGGGAACAAGCTCCACCTCAGTCAGGATCGCCTTCACACGCGCCTCCACCTCCTCCTCGTTTCTCGCCATCTTCTGAACCCTGATGGGCTCAGCAATAATCTCCTTTATCGACATTCTGGGATCTAGCGATTCGAATGGATCCTGGAATATGATCTGCATCTCTCGACGAAGCGATTTCAGCTCTTTCTCAGAGAGGTTAGCGATATCCTTACCTTCGAAGTTGATGGTTCCCTCTGTAGGATTGACGAGCCTCACCAGGAGACGACCTGTCGTGGTCTTCCCGCTGCCACTTTCACCAGCCAGGCCAAGTATCTCGCCCTTCTTTATGGTAAAACCGATTCCATCGACCGCCTTGACTGTGACCTCTTCCTTGGACAGAAGGGTCTCGAAGAATCCCTTTTTCAGGGGAAAATGCTTCTTCAGATTCTTCGCTTCAACCACGTACTCTCCGCTCATCTGTGGATCACTTTGAATCGTAGAGGTGGCACGCGGCCCAGTGGTCGCCTTTTCCAACTTTCTCTAGCGGTGGATCAATCTGTTTACAGACATCCATAACGTAGGGACATCTCGGGTTGAACCTGCAAGCTGGGGGAGGATGGAGAAGATCAGGCGGGATTCCCGGAATCGATGTGAGCCGAACCCTCGCACCCTTTATGCTCGGAAACGCCTTGATTAATCCCTGGGTGTACGGATGGAGCGGTTCGGAGAAGATTGCCTCCGCATCGCCATACTCGACTATTCGTCCAGCATACATGATGGCCACTTTTTCACATGTCTCCGCGATGATAGAGAGGTCGTGGCTGATCATGATCATTGAAAGCCCCAGCCTATCTTTGAGCTCCCGCATCAACTTCAACGTCTGGGCTTGCACCACGACATCTAGCGCCGTTCCCGGCTCGTCAGCGACTAGGAGTTTAGGGTTAGCCGCGAGGGCCATTGCTATCAGGGCCCTCTGACGCATTCCTCCGCTGAATTCATGTGGATAATTGTCAACACGGCTGGGCTCCACCCCGACTATTTCCAGGAGATGCCTTGCCCGATCAAGCGCCTCACTCTTGCTGATATTGGACTCGTGGGTCTGGATTGCCTCTACTATCTGCTCGCCCACCTTGTAGACCGGGTTCATAGCGTTCATCGCGCCTTGAAATACAATGGCGATGCCTTTCCAGCGGAACTTTCTCATCTCCGCATCAGAGAGGGGGACAAGGTCTACTCCGTCAAAGAGAATCTTGCCCTTCCTGATCCTACCACCCTGCGGGAGAATCTTCAGGAGGGAGAGAGCGACGGTGGTTTTCCCGCAGCCAGACTCTCCTGCAAGCCCGAGCGCCTTCCCTTCGTCAACCTGGAAGCTAACGTCCTCGGCCGCCTTGACCCAGCCTCTAAGCGTTGAATAGTGGGTCGTGAGATGTTGAACGTCCAAGACTGGTGACATAGAGATTGTGTTGCCCGCAGTTTATTCTGAAACGGCTGTTTATGGGAGGCTCAATTAAGCTTTGGGAATCCGATCCTTCTTAACTTATCCTCGGCCTAGCTCAGAGCGATAATCCGGCCGTGTCTATCCGTTTGTATATTGAATGTCTCGCACAACCTCTAGCGTAGGGACTAGGGCGTCAAGGAACGTGAACAGGTGTATTTCCACATTGTAGTCGGACACGACGCTTGTACCATACTTGCCGAGGAAATTGGCCAGGAGACTGGACTGGTTGCCCGCTAGTGGAAGGACGGCTTGAAGGCGGAGGCTTGTCCCAGGTCCCAGCGGGGCAATGGTTGAATTGGAACCGAGCAGCGCGAAATTCTGGAATAGAGTTGCGGAATCATTGGCCGTCGTGCTGAAGTAGAGGTGGACGACAAGATACTCTAGTCGGAGACCGGAGTAGCTTGTAGGGTTAGTGACCCTTAGCTGCACCAAGACCTGGGTAGGGATATTCTGTGAGTCTCTGAAGATCTGCTGGCCCTCAGCCTGAACAGCTAGCTTGTCTAGGGCCGGGTAGAACTGGACATAGTTGAGCGTAATGGCACCGAAGTAGACTAGAGAAGCAATGGCTATGGCTATGTAAATAAGCGTAAAGACCCTTGATTTCAAGGCACCCCACCGGGCTGAAGGAGGAACCTGGCTGCTGTTAAAAATTCGCTGGAAACGGATCGCGATCGTTTTCCATGTCGTCCTCGTTGCGACAGCATGGGCAGTGATGACTACCACGATCATTCTCGGTTTCGTCTTTCAAGGGTTTCTCGTCCCCGGAATTGTCACGCAGTATCGGCCGCCTGGAAACTATGCGCTACTTAGTTATCTGCTCGTGACGCTGGTAGCGGTAGCTTCGGGCATGGTGCTGAGGGACATGTCCGCGACCGTAACAGCATTCATTGCATCGCTAGGCATAACGTTCACACTGGAATACTCCATCCTTGCGCTTCCCTCAACACTCGGACAGGTAGATCCAGGACTGCTCTTCCAGACGGGGCTGGCCCCGCTTCCTGACACGGCGATAACCATCGTATTCTACAGCCTCTTTCCTGGGCCGATCATTCTAGGATTCATCGGTTCTCTATTAGGCGCGGCTCTCGGTGAGAGCCTTCTGGACTAGCGTCTCTTCCTCAGCTTCGGGTTGAATATTTCATCTAATCCCTGGCCAATGAGAATGAATGAGAGCGAGACTATGGCTATGGCCAGGCCCGGTGGGAGTATGACCCACCAGAACCTCGTAGCGTTGGTCAACTCGGCAGTGTGAAGAATCTGCCCCCAAGAGATTACGTTTGGATCCCCCAGGCCCAAGAAGGAGAGCGCTGCTTCTGATAGTATCGCCGCCGGGACTGTTAAGGCTAGGTTGACATAGGTTAGGGAGACGATGTTTGGGAATATATGCTTGCTCAGTATATGGCCTGTTCCGGAGCCAGCAGCCTTCGCGGCCTCAATGAACGGCCGTTCCTTCAGGCTCAGAACCTGGGAACGGATAACCCTAGCAAATCCCATCCAGCCTAGAAAGCCAATAACAAGGATGAGGTTGTTGAGGCTCTGCCCTAGCACGGCGATGAGAACTATCAGCAGCGGAAGGGTTGGGATTACTAGCATCATGTCGGTGAACCGCATCAGCACTTCATCCACGTAGCCCGTCTTGTATCCTGCGACGAGCCCGATAAAGAGACCGAGACCTATTCCTATGAAAGCGGAGATCAGCCCCACGTAAAGCGAGATTCTTGCTCCCCAGAGGTCTTGGATGTAAAGATCATTCCCGTAGGCGTCAGTGCCGAATATGCCGAAGGACGAGCCGTAGAGCGTCAATCCGAGATTGGTAACATCAAGGCTGCTCGGCCCGTTGAAGATAGCCTGGAAGCCGTAGTGGTAGTCTCCCTGATTGGGAAAGACAACCTCAGCGATTGAAAGGCTAGTCTGATTGATGGTTACACCCATCGTCGCAGCCAAGCTGGCCGATCCCTGAGTGCTGAGAGAGTCCACGTTGTACTGCGGAGATAGCCAACTGCTGCTGTCGCTTATTGGCCCAGTGCTGGTAAGATTAGTACTCCATAGGGTGTAGCTCCTTGTTCCGCCGCCGGCTATGAGCCGGTCGATGAAGAATCGGACCGAGATAGGATTTGAGGAAGAGACTCCCTGAGCATGGACTCTAAAGGATGCCGGTAGATCCTTGAACTGAAGCGGCGGACCAGCGTAGGGATAGTGGAAAGTCTTGTACACGGTTAGCGTAACAGGAGACGAAGAGGCAGATGTGACCCGGAGGCTGCCATGCCCAAGGCCGCTGGTCTCAGCCGCGTAGGCGAGAGAGACGTAAGGAAGCTGCGCTGGATCCGAGACTGAAGTGGACCATTCCTGCACAGAGGCTGGGGTGGAGAAGATCGGATCGTTGACTACGACAAGGTTCCTGCTGAGATAGTAACCATCAGGAAAATATGATACCCATTCAGGCTCCGCGAACTGGCCTCCAGCGGTGACGCTCTGAGGGTTTACGGGAAACGCCGCTGTCGAGACCAGGGCCACAATTACAGAGATTATGAGGACTATCAGGCCAAGTGCGGACAAGCGGTTCTTTAGTAGAACCCGGAAGAAGCTGGAGAGACGCCTGATATTGAAACCAAGCCTACCCTCTTCGGCCTTCTGCACTCAGCGGCACCTCTTACTCGTACTTTATTCTGGGATCAATCATGCCATAGATCAGGTCAGAGACAAGGTTTGCAGCGATTACGCTCAGAGCTAAGATGTAGAACATTGCCTGCATGACCGGATAGTCCTTGTAGCCTATAGCATTGAAGAGCCACCTGCCCAGCCCGTCCCAGTTGAATACTGTCTCAGTGATGATGGCCCCGGATAGTACGGAGCCGAACGCGAGGGCTGAGGCCGTAACGATGGGGAGCGAGGCGTTCTTGAACGCGTGATGGAAGAGAACAGTGCGCTCCTTCAGACCCTTTGCCCTTGCAGTAACGACATAGTCGTCGCCGAGAGTCTCAAGCATGGTGGCTCGAGTGAGGAGCAGAAAGCCCCCGTAGGAGAATAGAGTAAGTGTCAGCATCGGGAGGAAGAGGTACTGCAGTCTCACGAGAAGCTGAACGGGCAGGGAGGGGAGATATGACGCTTGAGCCCAAGTGTTAGGAATGACTCCGCCGGAAGGGAACCATCCGAGGCCTAACGAAAAGATCAGGATGAAGGATATTCCGATCCAGAAGGTCGGAAGCGAGAATGTGCTCAGAGAAGCAGAAGTCCAGAAGTTGTCTAGTGCTCCGCCTCTCTTCCAGGCGGCTACGATGCCTAGAAATATTCCGATCACGATCGAGAGAACTGTGGACGAGCCTAGGAGAATCAGAGTATTCTCCAGCCTCCCTGACTGGATAATATCTTGAATGACCGGATGACTGGTCTGGAATGATGTGCCGAAGTTGAAAGTGAGCATGTCCCAGAAGTAGGTTGCGAACCGGTTTAGAGGAGGCTGATCGAGACCATACTGCGAGATGTATTTCTGGTAGACCTGCTCGTTTGTCACTCCTCCGCCGGCGCTTGCCTTACCTATCAGCGATGAAATGCTGCCCTGCACTCCAGGCATTAACTGGAATATGATCCAGTTTAGAACGATTACGAAGAGGACCAGAACCACGGTATAAGCTAACCTCCGAGCGATGTAGGCTCTTAGGGTCATCTAGACACCGGTAGTATTCAGGAATCGCATAGGTGTAGTTATTAGTCTTGCCCTCCCGCAACTAACCGTTAGCTATCGTTCGCATGATCACATTGAAGCTCCCGGTTCATTCCGGGTGGAATAAGTACACTGGCGCGCCGCCGACGAACAACTGGAGGGAGTTTAGAGTCTCGCCTGTGACTAGACGAAAAAAGAGAAGGGAGTTGAGATGAGAGGTCTGGTCTATGGTACGGCTGAGCCGCTATAGGTTATTCCGCCTTCGTACGTAGTCTGAGGCACTGCTTGTGCCCCGGCGAAGGTGGTGTAGACAATGGGTGCGTTCCATGAGACTTGCCAGAGGGCTCCGAGCTCGCTGACTTCTGCGATGCTCATCTGAGCCTCATTGTTTCCACCGTTTGCAGTGTTAGTCAAGCTCCCAGCGTTGCAGCTTCCAGCTGCGGCCACACAAGTGATAGTGCTGGCTGGACTGACCCAGTGAGCACAGCCTGGATTGGTGGATATTGGCTTGTTCCAGCAACCACCAGCATTACTGACATCGACAATGTTGAATGTTCCCTGTCCTAGCCTGTCCGCCCACTGGAAGACTTTGTAGAATCGAGAGCCGTGGAAGTAGCTGTGAGTAGAGTCGTAGCCTGGGAAGCCGAATCCGAACCGTTGCAGAATGATTGTTCCACCCGCATCAACAGCCTGGGTTCCTGCACCGCCTGAAGCGGTCCGGGTGCATCCACCTCCCACCTGAGCGGTGGTGAGATCTACACACGCGAACGGACCAGTACCGATGAAGAGATGGTTGGTTATTGGGTCAGCGGTGGCCTGCGTTGCGCTTACAGCGCACGGACCAGTAGTAGGCAGCGGACCCGTCGGTGTTCCAGGACATGGAACGGTCGGGTTGTCAGCCCAGATGTGCTGTGGAAGTATGGGTACTCCGCCAACGTTGAAGATGGCGAATGGGCTCTTGGAGCTCAAATGTACGAAGACGCTCTGGGTGCCCGGGCTTGGACCTGCAACGTAAGTGACGTCAACAATTCCCGCGACCGAGGACGATATTGGTCCAGGGACTTCCTTGAAGGCCAGCATGGAGAACTTGACGTCGGAGCCTGTTAGGGCTACGCCGTCATGGAAGTGCACGCTGGGTCGCAGGTTGAAGATGATGCATCTAACCGTAGTGGCTACCGAAGCGCATTGGGGACTGGCAGTAGCGTCTACTGTCGTGAAGCTGCTGGCTAGCCATGAGAAGGGACTGGTGGCGTTGTATGGAGCAGTGGCAATTAGGCTGTCGTAGATGTTAGACCACGTGTAGAACTCCCACTGCGTTGTTGCCAAGAAGATGTTCAGGTTCACAGTTCCCTGCTTGAAGCCCCACCTTAGGGTTCCGAGCACTGCTGGGCTTGGACTCCACCCGTTGAGGGTGCTGAAGAACTGGGACGGACCCAGTCCGCTAGCGTCATTGATGCCTGTGAAGCTCTTTGCGTAGGGAACCTCGATGGCGTTGCTCCAGATAGAGACTGTGCCAACGGTCTGACCGAATATTTGCATTGCCAACTGCGCACTGGCGATGGCGCCGGATGTTGTATCGTTGAACTCTAGCATGTTGGTTGCATGGTCATAGTCAGCACGGCAGTAGTAGGTGTAGTCCTGTCCGAAGGAGGCTCGCTTGCCGCCGCACGCGGTCGAGGCGAAGGCACTGTTGTACAGTGCGTAGAGCTGGTCAAACTGGGGGGTTAGACCCCAGCCTGCGGTGTAGAGATGCCATCCTAATTGGACTGAAGATGTGGAGAATACCGCTGGGACAGCTTGAGCAATGTTACCCTGGAAGGCGTTTACTTGCGTGCAGCTCGTTGTACCGGCACCGTTGAAGAGCTCGCACATACGAGCTGCTATCGCGGTACCGAGCTTCTCTGATGAAGAAGGTGACAACACCTGCGGACAGAGCTGCAGATTGGTGACCGGAAACGCTGCAGTCAGCAGCATTCACACCGTTTGCAAGTCCCGCGGCGACAACGTGCTGTGCAGCATCGCAAAAGTCAGGGTTAGCAGCAGACGCTGTGACTATGCCGAAAGAGTCCACTGCGTCGGCAGCATAGTGGAACGCACTGATGCATCCCGTTGGGAAGAGAGTGTCCCATGCGCATGGACCTGTTAGACTATAGCTCCCAGACACACCATTTGTAGTGTAGCTGACAGAGTAGGCACTCGTACAGCCCGTTGAAGGCGAGTTAGAGTCGCATGGCAAGCCTGGATGAAGGACACCTTGGCCTGGGGGAAGCGGGCTATCCATCGGATTACCCAATCCGCCGAGGACAGAGCTGATGAAAGCGTTCTTGTCGATCAGGTGAGATATGGCCTGTCTGAACTCGATCCCTGCAGCGCTGTTACCATGGTTATCCGCGATACCATAGAATGTGTTGGCATGATTGAA
>WNGP01010947.1_pt1 | contig 10170 bp, 9 predicted proteins | sample 5407671 | NCBI WGS metagenome assembly WNGP01 (sample SAMN13153381, study PRJNA577476) | soil metagenome | isolation source: 40 cm soil or saprolite under Garry oak tree replicate 2 | place: USA:California | collected 2016-06-15
CGCCAGTTTGTACGCGGCGGTGAAGGTGCGCCGTTTCGGCTGGGACGACCGCGGGCCGTCCGCCCGGGCCGCCCGGCGCCCGGCCGGGGTGTCCTGCATGTCTGAGCTAGTCATGGTCACTGTCTGCTGATCCCGTCTATCCCTCAAGTTCCACCAGTAACTGTTGCCCCTGGTGTCTCACCTGATCCTGACACAGAGGGCCTGCACAGCAGAATGCGAGAAGGTCGTGGCCCGCTATGCGGACGATCCCGACATGATGCTGACGAGCCACGAGCGGGAGGCGATCAGGGTGGTGCGGGCGATACTCACCGGGGTCGCGGATGCGGATAAGGAACGCGATGCCCGCTGAAGCTCGGCACACCGCGAGCGTATTCCGGACGATCGTCACGCGCCTTCGTGAACGGCGGCCATGAGCAGGCCGCGCGGCAGCAAAGGACCGGGGACCGGAAGCCGCGCGGATACAGGCGGCTCTGGACATGCACGAGCTCGGTGTCCGGCTGTACCGGCAGCGAATGCACCGTGAGCATCCGCATACTCACCGGAATGAGATCGACGGCATGGTGAGGGCATGGCCGGCCGAGCCCCCGCGCAGCGGGCAGCTGCGCCTGCCCTCCAGGGAACGGGACCATGGCGTCCGCTGAGTCGGCACTCCGCAGTTCAGTCGCCGACCTGAACGCGGTGAAGGCACGGTGGGCGCTCGTCGGCGGCCTGGCCGTCTCCGCCCGCACTGTCCCCCGGTTCACCAAAGACCTCGACTTCGCCATCGCCGTAGCTAAGCGAAACGCTTATAGTTCGCGTCACAACCTGCGAGGTCGATCGCGCATCCAGGCTCGTGGATTACCCGGCAGCACAACGTCTGCTTGGTGCGCCTTATTTCGTATCGCGTTGACACTTACTTAGTGTAATACGAATAATGTTTCGCAAGCCAGGCACTCGCCTCACGAGTCTCCTGTTACCTCGCCAACTACCTCGGTGAGGGCCCAGCACAGATAGCACCAGTCCGCCGGGGACATACCCAGCAGGGACAGCTGCACGTAGAGCAGGTTGAGGACGAGCCGGTAAGAGAGGAACGACGTCGACGGCTGATCGGGTGAGCGCGTGGTGCCAGGCGGGGCTGCGTCGGGCACGTCACTGATCTTGTACAGCGTCCGCGCTGTGAGCGAGCCGCTCAATACCGCCCCGTCGAACATGCCCATACAGTACAGGGCCGTGCGTCGCCAGGATGCCGAGCTCCGGGTCTGCTTGCTCGTCAGCATCCGCGCGGTAAGCGCGCGCAACGCCGGCCGGTCGCCCGCTAGCCTGCGCTCGAACTCGGGCTGCGGCGCGCGGGACGTTCCTGACCAGTCGAGAATTGTCTGCACGCCAGCGTGATAGGAGGACGTGCCGTGCGGGAACCGCACGGGATGGGCGTCGGACGCTGCGAGCATGATCTCCGCCACCATCTCCACCGGCATCGCGTCGCCGAGTGAATCGGAGTCGGCCGCCTCGACCGTCTCCGCCAGCGAATCGACCATTGTGGTCAGCGCGCGTTCCCGCAGGGTTTGTGCTGAGCCGGGCCATGGCCGCAGGTCATCGTGGCCGACCCATTCGAACGTCCCGTGCGGTTGGGGCGGCAGCGTGATCTGTTCCGCCGGCTGACGCAATCGCGCCAGTAGGTGCGCCCAGGGGACCGCCCGGTCATCACCCGAGTACGCGATGATTTCGAGGTGATTGCCGTGCCGCCACCCTCTGCGGACGTTGACGACAGCCATCCGCTCGGTCCGCCGCAGGTACCTGATGGCCGGTATTACCTCCGTCGCCAGCCAGGACACCTGCAGCGGACTCCGCAAATACCAGCGGAACCCCACCGGCTCGGGTCGCATGCCGCACAGCGTCCGTCGTGCCACTCAAGCAGCGCTTGACAGATGGTTGCGAAGTGGTTAGGCCTGAGCTTTCGCGGCCTCCGTCGCCATCAGCCGATGGCTACCCGGCCCGTCCCGGATGAGACCAGGTTCGCCGCGGCGAACCCCGGTCTCTGCGACCGAACTGGTTTACTTGGCGGTACCACCGAGCTGGCCGAACACGGCCGCCAGCTGATGGCTGGCGCCGCGGCCCTCCAGCTCGATCTGGTGGCCGCCCTGCATTATGACGGTGAGTTTTTGCCAGCTCCGGCCCGGGATAGCCTCGATCGCGGTGATCCGCTGCAGCGGCACGTGGCCGAGGTAGTCGTGGACCTGGTTAAGCATCGGATCCGCGCTCCAGACGTGCAGGGCATCGGCCGAGAGCCCGAGCACCACCGCGGCGTCGAGCGGCACGTCGGTCTCCTCGGTGATCTTGCTGGCTGCGGCCCGAGCCGCGGGACGGGCGATGAAATAGTTACCCAGCGGGGTCAGCATCCTGGTGAAACTCACCGCGGTGGTGACCCGCGCGAAGGTGGCGGCCAGCAGGTCCAGCCCGCCTTCCTGGCCGGTTAGCCCGGTAACGAGATCCTCGTCCCTGAGATGCATGGAACCTCCTGCTCCGCGCTGACCTGTGACCAGCGACTCGGGTTGTGACCTGAATCCGGAGGAAGATTACCGGAAAATGCCTGACTCCGATTCACCCTATTGGCCCGACCACGTTAGTACACGGCCGTTCACGTCCGCGGAAGTGGTGTATGGGATAACTGAGACCAGCGCTCACGCAGTACCGCTAGGATCATTGACCTGTCTCGATATCGCCTGTCGGCCTCTGTCTCCTCATCGTTTGGCCGTGTATTTGCAGTGAGGAGTCTCCGGCCACGCCAGATGTGGGAGGGTTGTGCGGTCCCGCATCAGCGAGCCGGTACCCGTACGGCGGGCGGCCGCCCAGGTACCGGCCCTGCTCGCGGTCTGGGTGGCCATCGCGGTGCGGACCCGGATCCTGGTCCGGGTGATCTCCCGCTTGGAGGCCAGGCCCATCTCCGGCATCCACAGCGCGACCCGTAATGCTCGAACAGCGGCGCCATCGACGCGTGCGGGTGGCGGCCGTAGAACGCCCGCTCGTACTCCCCGATCACGATCGCGTCCCCACCCACGGTCCGAATCCGCCATAGCGGCTACCAGCGCCGCGGCCTGCGGGCGCCGCGCCCACGCCAGCGGCCGGCTCTCCCCCGTATCGAAGAACACCGCCACGATCCGCCCGTGCCCGGCGGTCAGGGCCGTGGCCTGGGCCAGTTGCCGCGCTGTCGAGGTCACCGGATCCTGTCATAGCTGGCCCGTCGGATGGCGTGCTTTGGCGCACATTCAGTAATTCGTGAAGGCGAGGCGGAGGGGGACCGGCGGGTTGCTGCGAGATCGTGACCAGACGAGGGGAACCCTTCCGGAGGGTGCGGCCGTCGAAGCGGCATGACACGACACCTTGGCTGCAAGGACGTCGCTATCGTGACGGGCTGCCTGCTGGTGATATCCGGCTGCACGGGCGGCGCGGTGCGGTCGGCTGCGCATCAGGACGTTGCCGTGCGGTCCGGTCCAGTGCGGCTGACGTCATTTCATGGCTGCGGCGAGGAGCTCGCCGCCCTGCGCAAGGCGGCCGAAGCCAGCGTCGGCCCTTACGGCCTTCCGGGTCTGGCCTCGCCGGTGAACGGCACTGTGTACCCGGCAGCGGCCGCCGGGGCAGCATCGGCCGCGGCCGGGGCGGGCGCTGCCGCGGCCGCACCGGCCGCGGTACCGGCGTATTCCGGTACGAACGACTATGTGGCTGGGGTGGACGAGCCGGACCTGGTCAAGACCGATGGCCGCCGGATCGTCACCGTCGCCAACGGTGTTCTGGAGGTCATCGACGCGGCCTCGCGGACGGTGACCGGTCGCCTGGACCTCACCGCCCCGGGCGAGGACATGGCTTATCAGCCGGCGAACCTGCTGCTGAGCGGCGACCACGCCCTGGTGCTCACCAGCGCAGGGCCGGTGGCTGAGGGTGCCGCCGGGTCCGGTGATTCCGCGCAGCCCGTCTACGGCTCGCGGCTGCTCCTGGTGGATCTGGCCGGACCTCCTTCGGTGATGTCGTCCTACACCATCGAGGGCAGCCTCATCGACGCGCGGCAGATCGGACCGGCCGTCCGGGTCGTGATCAGCTCACAGCCGCGCCTGAACTTCCCCGCGCAGCCCGAGAGCACATCTAACGCGCAGCGGGTCGCGGCCAACCAGGCCGTCGTCAGCCGCGCGGGCCTGGACGCCTGGCTGCCTCAGTATGAGGAGACATCCGGCGGCGCAACCAGCACAGGACACATCGCATGCTCTGCCGTCAGCCGTCCCGCGACCTACTCCGGAGCGAACCTGCTCACGGTGCTGACGTTCGACCTCACCTCCGACGCGCTCGGCTCCGGCGACGGCGTCAGCATCGTCGCCGACGGTAATACCGTCTACGGCACGGACACCAGCCTCTACGTGGCCGGCGACGAACGGTGGCTGGCCGAGGCGGCGACGGCGGACGCGGGCCCCGGCATGCCCGCCGGAGGTGCCGCCAGCACGCCCGGTCGCGCCGCCGGGCAGCAGACCGATATCTACCGGTTCGACATCACCAGCCCCGGACCGCCGAGGTTCGCCGGCGGCGGCAGCGTGCCGGGATACCTGATCGACCAGTACGCGCTGTCGGAGTGGCAGGGCTACCTGCGGATCGCGACCACGACCGGCACCTCGTGGGCGCTCGCCGACGGACCGCCGGCGGACGCGCAGGCCAGCTCCTCCGCCGTGTACGTGATGTCGACCCGGGGCCCGGTCATGCGGCTGGCCGGTCACGTCGCCGGGCTCGGGCTCACCGAGCGGATCTACTCCGTCCGCTTCATGGGTCCCGTCGGCTACGTGGTCACCTTCCGGCAGACCGACCCCCTCTACACCGTGGACCTGAGTGACCCGGCGCGGCCGCGCGTCCGCGGTTCGGTCGCCCTGACCGGCTATTCGGCGTACCTGCACCCGGCGTCTGGCACGCGGCTGATCGGGATTGGCCGTCAGGCGGACGCGATGGGGCATGTCGGCGGTACGCAAGTCTCGCTGTTCGACGTCTCCGATCTGGCCGCGCCGACGCGCCTGGCCACGTTCGCGCTGGCCGGAGCCATATCGAGGGCCGAGTTCGATCCGCATGCCTTCCTCTACTGGCCCGGCTCGCACCTGATGGTCGTCCCGCTCCAGGTGACAGGCCCGGTCGCGGGAGCGCCCGTGACCCCGGGCGTGGCCGCACAGTCCCCCGACGGCCCGCAGCCGGGCGCGCTGGTGCTGCGAATCGACGACTCGGGCATCACCGAGACCGGATTCATCACGCAGCCGGACACCACCAACACGACTCGGTACCCAGGATTCTCGCTGATCGAGCGTTCCCTGGTCATCGGCCAGACTCTGTGGACCATATCGACAGCCGGCGCGATAGCAAGCGACCTGACCACCCTCCGGCAACAGGGCTGGGTTCCCTTCGACGGTCCCGCCAGTACCGCCACCCACTGACCAAGAACCCGAGGCGAGCGGGCGGCATGGTCGCCGGGCCGCCGGGGATATCGTGCTGGTGTGACCTGGTCTACGAATGCGACCTGTGGATCCCGGGCCATTACGACCGGGCGGCCTGGCGCCGGTACAAGGAGGCCGCGCGGGGAGAGCGGGGCAGGAGCGGGACCGACCACGTTGAGGCGACGATCCGGGACCTGATGAGCGCAACGCGCACTGCCCGGAACCGGGAGCTGTGACTGGCGTGCCTGACGGCATCGACCCCTGCACCCCGGGTCTGGGCAGGCGGCGACAGGACATGCGGTAAGCGGATCGCGGGCTGCTTCATTCGCATCCCAGGGGGAAGCCGGCCGCCGGGCTAGCCGGGATCGCGGTGCGGGCACGGCGTGGCGATGATCATGAGGCCGCCAGACTTCGTGACCATCACCGGGAGCCGTGCCTGCCATGTCATCCGTGCCTACCGTGCTGTCCTGTGGCCAGCTTGCCCTGCTCAGCCGCCGTGGCCCGGCCGTTACTGCCGCCGCCAGGCTGGCCCGCCATCGCCCAGGCGGCGGCCGGCGGCACATTCCCCGCCTGGAATGCCCGCGGACATCGGCTGCGCCAACCCGCGACACCGAACTCCCAGGTATGTGCGTCACCGGACGCCCAGCCGACTGACCGCGAGCCGCGCCAGAACGAGCCATATCGGCGGCAGTGTACGCGAGGCCGATTACGCGGCATGGTGTGAAGCGGCCCGTCTTCGGGGCATCTGCTGGCCATGCGGGGCCCGTCGTACCGGGGTCCGCCGTGCCAGCCAGGGCCGAGGTGACCGGTGAGCCGCTGGTCTGGGCGGCGAGCACCAGGCCGGCGCCACCGCGCTGCCGCGGCTTTCTCCTCGGGCAGGTGCGGATCTGCTGCCGCTGGCCTTCGGCGGGCACGACCAGTGCCGGGCGGGCAGGCCGGGGACCGGGCGGCACTGATCGTGCCGAGGCTGGCCGTGCGGGCGGTGTCCGTCACGGCGACCGCGCCTCGGCTCGCACCCGCTCCGAGGCGCGGTTCCCTGAAGCCGGACCCCGGCTAACTCACGCAGCTGCTCCAGGCGCGCCGCGGCCCGCGGGGGCGGGATCACCAGCGCCCATGCCACTCTCCACCTTCGTGACCTTCAGGTTCTTGTCGAACTTGACGGTGACCAGAGAGCCGTCGGCCTTCTTCATGTGCACCTCGTACACGCCGTCACCGGCGTCGGTCTCGATCCGGTAGACGGTGGCACCAGGAACCGCCTTGAGCGCCGCTGCGCGCAGCGTCGCGGCCGTGGCGCCCGGCACGCTCTTTTCGTCGGGCCGGACCGGCTGGGCCCCGCCGGGTCCCGGCGTCCTCGCTTCGCCTGCTGAGGACGACACAGTGCTGGCCGCCGCCGTGGAAGCGTTACCCGAGGCGGATGCACTCAGCGCGCTAGCGAGGACGCCGCCGCTGATTGCGCCCGCAGCCAGCAGGCCCGCGGCACCTGCCCACCGCTTGTTGCGCCTGCCAGTGTTCACCGAGTCATACATGGCGTGATCTCCTTCGTGCCGTGGCCGCCAGCTGAGGCGACCGTGGCACCAACGTGCCCGCCCAACCTGTCCGCATCTTCCAGCCGGGCTATGACCTGCCTATGACCACTGGCCATGAGCGCGCTCGATCACCCTGCCAGCCGACCGCCGGCAGCCGGGCCTCGTCAATGCGACAGCATCACCGGCACCGCGCACCCGGTGCCGGCCACGGGAGGTACGACCTCGGCGTTCTGCCCAGCGCCGACCCTGCCGACTATGCGTCGGCCGCCGATGGTGAGATCGCCGTGGCCGGACCCCGCAGAACGGCCGCTTCTGGCGCCGCGTCCCGGGCATACCTGTCTTGGTCCACGTAACGTCGGCCGCTGCGGGGACCCGGGGCGAGCAGGTCTTGACGGTGATCTTGGCTGGGTCCGAGGCTGTAGCTGCCGCGAGGACTATCCAGGGCCCGGGCTGGGGTGCCTGCCCGGTGGTGCCTGTGGCCGCGCGGTGCAGGGTACCGGGAGGTTAAGGAGCTGCATGGAGCGGCAGGTGTGGCTGGCTGAACGCCGGGCGGCGCTTGTCGCCGCCTACGACGCCGAGGCGGCTACCTATGGTGATGAGGAATATCCCTGGGACATGCAGCGGGAATGGGTGGCCCGGGTGCTGCGCCTAATCCCGCCCGGCGGGACGGTGCTGGATGCGGCGTGCGGGACGGGCAAGTACTTTGCGATGCTGGCTGCGGCCGGTCATCGGGTCGCGGGCGCTGACCAGTCGGCGGGCATGCTGGCCCGGGCCCGGGCGCGGGGCATCGCATTCTCCCTCGAGCACACGTCGCTGCAGGACCTGTCGTATTCCGGCCAGTTCGACGCGGTCCTGGCCATCGACGCGATGGAGCACATCCCGCCCGAGGACTGGCCAGGCGTGCTGGCCAATTTGCACCGGGCTGTCCGGCCGGGTGGCCTGTTGTACCTGACGGTCGGGGAACTGGAGCAGCACCATGTCGAGCGGGCCTTCGAGAGCCTTTCCGCACGCGGGCTGCCCGCGGTGCGGGGGGAGCTTGCCGAGGGGGACTCGGCCGGTTACCACTACTACCCGGGTCTTGACCAGGCAGCGGACTGGTTCGGGCAGCAGGGCTGGCGATCCTCGACGAGGGCTTCCGGCGGGAAAACGGGTGGGGCTATCGCCACTTCCTGCTGCGCACCAGCCCGGCTTCGCCAGCGTCATGACACGGTCCGGTACTGCAGCCTGCGCCGATTGCCGCGTCGGCGATCAGCAAGTCGACCACACCGTCTTCCGCTTACTCCTGCCTTCGCCCGCCGGCCGACAGCAGCCGCACCAGCATAACGACCGGTTCGGCGCCGAAAGGGCCTGGGCTGCTCGGACCAAGTGTCGCACCGTCTACCAGAAGTCTCAATTCGGCGGATATTTTGCGGCGGCGGCTTCTGGCTGCCGGTTGGGTCAGCGGTATCAGGAATCCAGACGGTGCCGAGCACCAGCGCTATGAGCGCGATGCTGCCGAAGAGCTGGAACGCGAACAGTGGTGACATCGGCGACCAGACGCCTCCAGGTGTGACGCAGACTTTCCGTGCTTAATGTGGCATAACCAGTCGGCCGTCCGCAATAGGTGCTGTAGTTACCGCAGGTAACCGGGAGGTCCGATGGAAGATCGGATCCGGTCTCGTATCAGGGTGCTCCGCTGGGCGTGCCGGTGCCGGCCAAGGGCGATGAGCAATTCGTCATTCTTGAGCACGTGCTCCAGGTAAACCACCAAAACGTTGTTCGCAACGCGCCCTCCTGCTGTTTTGTGCATTCGATAGCCGTTGCACAAAGCGAGGGTCTGCTTCAGGAACCAGACACAGGCCGCTGGATGCTCGCCAGGACAGCATCGGCGGCCGCGCCACCGGGAAAGCGCGCCTCAACCCGCTGGCGGACCAGCCTCCGCAAGGCCGGGCCGCTTCCGGAGCGGGCGGAGTCAGGCCAGGGTGGCCCAGAACTCGCGCAGGACGGCCGCCGCCCGGGCAGGGTCCTGGAGCATCCACCAGTGGCCGGACCCGTCGAGGGTGACCGTCTTGGCGCCGGCCCGCGCGGCGGCCTTGGTCGCCGAGGCCGCGCTCAGGAAGGGATCCTCGCTTGGGATGATCACCAATCCGGGGGCTGGGATGGCCGCGAAATCCGGGCCCCACTGCTTTCCGACGTCCACGGCCGAACGGTAGAGGTCCAGGATGCAATCAGCCATGGTGCGGTTGATGTGCGATGCCAGGTCCAGGGCCGGCTCCCCGGGCACCCCGAACATCTGGAAGACACCGGCCCGCTCCTCGGCCGATGCCGCCAGCTGCTGGTCCCAGAAGTCTTCCCCCGCCTGTGGTGTCTGCCAGATCTTGGCGAAGTCGTGCCACTCGAACTCGACGTCGCCGATGCCGGCGGCGTCGGTGACCCAGGATCGGACCAGCTCGGGCCGGGTCGAGACCACCCGGACTACGAACCCGCCGCCCCAATCGTGACCGACGAGATCGACCGGGTCACCCAGGCGCTCGAGCTGTGCCGCGAGCCAGCCGGCGTACTCCTCCATCGTCGCTCCGAAACCGGCCGGGCGGGCGCTGTCGAACCCGGGGAGCGACAGTGCCACGGTGTCGGGGCGGTCGAGCGCAGCCAGCAGGCCGTGCCAGACGGCGGGGGTCTCGGGCACTCCGTGGACGAAGACGGCGGTCATGGCTCCCATATTGTCACGGCGGAGGAGTTGTCTCACGAGGCAGTTGAACGTCTCACCAGCCGCGTTTCGTCGTCGACGCGGATCACCGTGTCGGGTGAGGATGAATGACGGCCCGAGCCCGCCACGACCGCGGCGGCCGCCGGATTGACCTGGACGCTGATGCCTGGGGCATAGGTGCATCGATCCCGGCTGTTCAGCTCTTGGCCTCCGCACGGCCCAGCAGCCCGCGCCCGGCCTCATCCGGGATGCCCGGGCAGGTGCGGACAACCGGGGAACCGGCCCCAGCCAGTCTCCCTTCGCGGCGGGCAAGGTGCACCAAGCGCGGCACCTCCGCGTCGCCGACGTCGTACGACGGCCCGCATCGGGAGCGAACGGCCACGACCCCAGGGATCCGGCAAAGTCGTTCATGCGGTCTGGAGCAGCTTTAGCGTCCGCTGCGGGTCGCGGGCGTGGTGGCGGTTGGCAGCGGCGATGTTGATATGGCCGTCGAGGCGCAGCAGGCTGATGGCCAGGCTGCGCAGTG
>WNGP01005950.1_pt1 | contig 10169 bp, 10 predicted proteins | sample 5407671 | NCBI WGS metagenome assembly WNGP01 (sample SAMN13153381, study PRJNA577476) | soil metagenome | isolation source: 40 cm soil or saprolite under Garry oak tree replicate 2 | place: USA:California | collected 2016-06-15
CGGATCATGGTCAGCCCTAGAGATCATAGCTGGTGGAGTTGGTGGCTCTTGCCAGAGTACATCTGCTTTAGCGGCGAACCACAATTCGTGTACGACGAAGCCAAGAAGGTATGGGACTACATCATCGCGAACTTTTCAACGGACTGCCTTGCTAAAAGGCAGTTCGATTTGGCGTAACGACGATGATTGGTGATCAAAGGTTGCAAGGGTATTTAAGATCTCTGCCCATCCACGAGGCAGCCGCTTGGAAGCAAAGGCTGGAACATCACCGGACAGACTGCGGGTGCCGAGTTGGTGCGATGGTGATGCTAGCTGGCACCGCAACCTGGATCGTTTATTCGGCCTTGGCGGGGCTCTCCTGGCAGCGCACGACAGTTAGCGGGCTTATTGTGTTGTCAGTCAGCGGTCTGATTGGCAAGCTGATGGGACTTATCCTGGCACGAATGCGCGTCCATTTCATGGTCCGCAGCCTTCGTCGCCGGGCATGCGGGGGTAGCGCGGTGTAAGTGGCAGTGGCCCAGGGTTGATCAGTCGATGAGGACGTGAGCCGACAAAAACTTTACGGGGAAGTCGTTGTAGTGTCAGATATAGGGTTTTGTTGATAAACGTACCGCTGCTCTCCCGGAAATAATTTCTTTCTCTTTTTACTTCTACTCGACACGTCAAAGTACGCTTTTTGGTGAGGGTGGTGCTTATCGTAGGGCCAGAACGTGAAGACCTCGGTCGATTTGGCACGAATGGTGTAACTACCTGTCCTGTGAAAAACGTACAATTCTGAGCTGAATTGATTGCGCTGGCTCCACCTGGGCACACGATCCGAACAAGAAAAAGCGGTGGCTGACGAACCGCTCGGCAAAGCCGTCCGCGACCAGCCCGATCCCCGATGCCCGCCAGATAATCCTGGCTTTGACGTACGGTCTTCCCGTGCCGGCTGCCTCGCGGCATGGCTTCTCGCGGACCCATTGTTGACGCGTCAGCTGCAGCCCAGGGAAAGCTCGCGCAGACGGGATCGAAGCGGCCCGGCAAGGTGGTGTGTCGCACCCCGCCGGGCCTGACCCGTGCCAAAGACCACGGCACAGGCTGACTGCAAGCGCTATGGCGATATCAGGCGAAACGGGGCGAGCGACGCTCGGCCGCGGTTGTAATGCCCATTACGGCCTTGGGCGCAGCGCCACCATGCCGTTGTACCGAGACTGCGGTTTCAGTTAGGCCTTAGCGGGCCGCCCGCCCCGTCCCTTGCGATTCCAGGAATTGCATGAACTGTGCGAACAGCACCTCCCGCTCACGGGTCGACAGCGTCTTGCGACCGGACGACGCAGTGTAGTTTTCAAGGAACTGCTCGAACGCCGATCGCAAGTCGGCGGCAGATTGGCCGGCCGGATTGCCTTGATTTCGCGACATAGCCACGGTTCGATGTGCCGCGAGCCAGTCGGCTGCGGGCTTGAAGCGGGTCCAGCCGGGGATGTCAGCCGAAAGATTGACTTCCTTCCACTTGGGATGCCGCGCGCTGCTGTGGAACTGATCGATTTTTCCGAAGAACTCCTGGACGAATTTGCCCAGCCGCTTATAGCGCACGGACTCCTCCGGCCACGCGTACGCGACGAGCAACGCCCTGTTCGCAACAGTCGGAACAGACGTCCCTTCGGCAATCAGATTCGGATAATGTTCGTGGGTAATTTCCGCAGGCAAGTAATCGGAGAAAATCGAGTGCAGATCGTGAGCGGGCAAGCTGTCCCGGTCGAGCGCCAAAAAATGAGCCCCATCCTCTTTTTTTATCTTGGCCAAAGCCGCCTGTGGAGCGCCCGAGAGGACGATCATTGCGGCAATTTCACCGTCCTTCAGTTTCTTGACCGCCTCGTCGTTATCGTAGTTCACGCGCTGCACATCAATTCCCAACGCATTGAAGATAGTATCGGCAGTGACTTCCGTCTGACTATCCTTCAGATTGAAGCTGACCTTTTTGCCGCGCAAGTCGTCGTAGGTCCTGATCTCGTTCCTTGCGAGAACGTGAAATTCCGAGTTGTAGAGCTTGGTGATGTACTGAATGCGCTGCTCCAGGTTGGCATAGAGATGGGGATCTCGCTTCTTGAGGAGCCTGAGGTTGTCCTCATCGGCAACGCCCATGTCGATACCCTTCATGAATAGCACGTCGTTCACGTTTTGAAGGCCACCGACGCCCAGGACCGGGAGGACACGCAAACCGTCCGGCCGCAGATCATTCACGACATTTCGCATATCTTCGGCAAACCGAGCGCACGTGCAGGAAAGTCCCGATGTGACAATGGTCACCGCAATATCATTTGTCTGGCGCTTCTTTTCTTCGTAGCCGACCGAGGCTTTCTGCGCTCGAGCTTGCGCAATCTGAAAGGGCATGACCAGCAGGGATGAAAACAACAGCACGATGGCACTTCTGGCGACTGAGCTGGAGATCTTCATGACATCTACCTCTTGATTCCGAGTGGATGGGACCGACCGAACGATCGGATTCTCGAACCTGATCTGTTTCGCCGGCATGGGGCGAGCGGCCGATGCAGCGATATTCACTCTCTCCTGCTCGCCAGCATCTCCAGTCGTCGCGGCGCATCCGCCGATCCGAATTGCCTGGCTTTCTCATACCAGCTTCGCGCCATCGCGATATTCGGAGCGAAGCCGTGAACGGGGAGCTTCTCGAGCACCATCGGATCGTAGGTTCCGGCAAGCGCCAGCGCCCCACGCGCATCTCCGGCCTCGGCCGCGCGCTGCAGCACCAGCCGGGCCGCAGCGAGATCGCCGCTGGCGATCAATTCATCTCCACGCTTCAGCAGCGCGGCGATCTCATCGGGATCGAGTTGGTGGATCGCAAACTCTTTCGGCTTGTCCTGCGCGATCGCCGGAGCTGCCCACTCGAAGCGCAGCGACCTGCGATCGGTAGGGGTGTCGTCGGCAAGCCGCAATTCGATCGCGAGGTCCATGGCGCCGACGAAGTCCCGCGGCGGCTGGATCGTGGCATCGTCGAGATCTGCGGTCGACACCCGCCAGCTATTGTCGCCTGCCGGGTGGCCCGCCGACAACGTTGCGCCGTTCGTCAGGCCACCGATGAGCAACAGCGCGCCCTCGCGCGGACCGCGAACCGACACGCCGAGCGGAAACGCCTCGCCGGTACGGCGCGGGGCTGCCTGACCGGCAACCAGCTTGGGAGCCGGCCGGCTCGGACGCTCCGCACTCGCCGACGTTTGTCCCACGAAGCGCGGCAGAAACGAGTTCGGGTCGTCGCCGATCTTGGCGACCCCGCTCGTCCACGGCTTCCCTACGATAACCAATGCAGCCACGGCCGCGACTGCGATCGCCAGCGCCAGACTGCCCAGCAGTCTGGCAAGCGAGCGAGATTCCGCGTCGGGCGCCTGAACCAACGTCGGCTCGAGCGAGCGGGGCAAGCGGAAGCGTTCGATGACCACACCCCCGTCCGGACCTGTAGCCGGAGCGCCGGATGGGGAAACCGGTTTGTCCTCGAACTTCTCGAAACCCGTTGCAGCCGTCTTCCGTTTCGCCGCATAGGCGTCACGGACCCATTTTGGTGCGTAAGGCGATGGCTCGTCAGGATTAACCGCTCGATCCAACGGACTCGTCATGGATCGCCTCCCGATTGTTCGACCTGGATCACCGCGTCAAATTGCCTAGCTCCTGGTTTAGCGGGGGCAGGAAGCCCCTTGCGCCATCGCGTCGCAAACCCTCGCCGCGGCGCCGCGCGCGGACACACCGACCGCCGGCGTGCCGCTTCCCGCTGCGCCGTCGCGATGGCGAGGTCCCTACAGATTTTGCTTGGGTCTTTTTGCCGCGAAGGAAGTCTGATCGGTGTTGCCGAGCCCCGCGCAGAGCCTCTCTTGGGGACCGCGCGTCTCTCAGCCGTCGATCGGGTGGGACCCCAGCAAGGTATCGACATGCCTCCCCTGAACGCACCGGCTGTTCACACGAACACAGACAGCTACCGGCTCACTTGAATCTCGTCCTGGTTGGACCGGGTTCAGCGTTTTTTGCAAGCGAGCCGATTATCACTTTCAATATGACTTCAGTAAGGCCAGCGCCATCGGTCCAGCATCACGGGGCAATTACTTGTCGGGTCACGAGATTTTTGCGCAAGCTCCCGAGCTTCGAAAATTTGTCACGACATTTAGACACATTTGCCGCATACCGTGGCACGCTAGACACATTTGCTACATACCGAGGTCATGATTAGGATGAGATCTTGCCATTCGCATCATGCCGATTCCCGCCGATCCTGATGGGAGGACACGATGATAACACGACGCCGCCTGCTCGAAGCGGCAGGCACGAGCGCAGCACTCGCCGGCACTGGCTTGCTATTGCCGCGAGTGGTCTGCTCCCAAGCTCAGGCTGCTCTGAAGCTTTCGCCGCTGCTGTCCGAAGGCACGCAGGCCGAAGCGGTTCTTGACGCGTTGCGCGACAAGCAGCCGCTCATCAAGCTGAGCTACCGGCCTCCGAACTACGAGACTCCGATCGAGCATTTCCAGACGGCGATCACGCCGAATGACGTTTTCTTCGTGCGTTATCATTTGCCGGACATTCCCGAAATCGATGCCAGAACCTGGAAGCTTGCCGTCGGCGGCGAGGGGGCGAACAACCGAGCCGAGCTCACGCTCGACGATCTGAGGAACATGCCGGCCTTCGAAGTGACCGCGGTCAACCAGTGCTCGGGCAATCGGCGTGGTCTGTTCCAGCCGCACGTGGCGGGTGTCGAGTGGGGCTACGGGGCGATGGGCTGTGCACGCTGGAGGGGCGCGCGCCTCAAGGACGTGCTCGACAGGGTGGGCCTCAAAAAGGAGGCGATCGAGATCGTCATGGACGGAGCGGACGGGCCCATCGTCGAAAAAACACCTGACTTCATCAAGAGCCTCCCGATATGGAAGGCCGTCGACGAGACGACGCTGGTCGCGTACGAGATGAATGGGGCGCCGCTGCCGCACTGGAATGGCTTCCCGGCGCGGATCGTCGTTCCGGGTTGGACCGGGACCTACTGGATCAAGCACGTAACCTCGATCATGGCCACGACCCGGCCGTTCGAGGGCTTCTGGATGAAATCCGCCTATCGCATCCCGGTCGGGAAGTTTCCGGTCGTGGCGCGGTTCATCTCCCAGGAGACCCCGGCGAACACACCCATCACCGAGATGGTGGTGAATTCGCTGATCACTAGCCCCTCGGATGGAACTTCGGTGAAGGTGCGTTCCCCGGTCACGGTTTCCGGCATTGCCTGGGATGGTGGCTACGGCATCCGATCCGTCGAGGTGTCAGTCGACGGAGGAAAGTCCTGGACCGACGCGGCGCTCGGGGAGGATCTCGGCAAATATGCCTTCCGCCCCTGGAGCTACCGGTTCTCGCTCAAGAAACGCGGCAAGCGCGTGGTGATGGCGCGTGCGACCAACAGAATCGGCCAGACGCAAACCACGGAGTTGATCCTCAATCCGGCGGGCTATCATCACAACGTCGTTCAATCCGTGACCTTGGTTGCAGTGTGAGGACCCCGATGCGCGCGATGTTTGTTGTTGCTGCAGCGATGCTCCTGCTTGCCGTCCCGGCTGTCGCGGACGAGAACCGGTTCGGCTCAAGCAGGCGCCGGGCCTGGAAAAGGTCGAAGCCAATTGCGCTGCTTGTCACAGCCTGGACTACGTCACGATGAATTCGCCATTCCTCAGTTCGGCGCAATGGGACGCCGAAGTCACCAAGATGATCAATGCCATGGGCGCTCCGATCGACGCGACCGATGCCAAGATCATCGCCGACTACCTGAAAAAGAATTACGGCGACTGAGCCGGTTGTTCGCAGGCCGACAACAATACGGGATCGAGTCCTGTCGCCGTCACGTTGGTACCGTCATTTAAGCTATGAAAAGGGCAGCGGCGCACAGGTCCGCTGCCCTGCGTCGGCGAGCGAGGCGCTCGGCCTCGCTTCACATTCGCGCGCTGAAATGGCTGTTGTGCACGTCGAACGTCGTCACGCGCGGTTGCGGCAGTCCGCCGGCCGCCTGGAACGCCGGCTTCAGGCGCGTGTCCATGAAGGTGTCGAACTCCTGCTTTGAGTTCCAGACGTCCACGACGCAGAAGCCCTCGTTCGTCACGCCCGCCACGTGGCTGACGATGCCCTTCGGCCAGCTCGTCTTGCCGTTTTTGAGCCCGAGCTCCTTCATCACGCCTTCGTACTTCTTCTCGTCGATACCGGGAAACTGCAGGATCAAGCACACCGACATGACATCACCCTTTGTTCGTGTTGTTGTTTCGTGGGCATTCGTTGCCCCGCCGCCGATCGGCGGCACCCCGCCGATCGGGCCGGAACCATATCGAGCGCTTAGGCGACACTATGGCGCCGATGCGTCATCGGAGTGTCACGTGCAGTTCGGCGCACGGCGCGCATGGAAGCATTTGCGCTTTCCTTGGCTCAACGAACACGCGCGGCAAGCTAGCGTCTGGCCCGCCCGCGCACGCATTGATCGACCTGCGGCGAGCGCAGCGCGCGCATCTCGTAGAGCGCGGCGAGGCGCAGCAGCACCGGGCGGGGGCGGAGGGCGCTGCGGCGGATCGGATTGGGCAGGATCGCGGCGAGCAGCGCGGCCTGGTGCAGCGACAGCTCGCGCGCCGGACGCCCGAACGCGCGGCGTGCGCCGGCTTCCGCGCCGAACTCGCCGTTCGGCCCCCATTCCGCGATGTTGAGATAGATCTCGAGCGTGCGGCGCTTGCCGAGCACGAAATCGAGCCAGTACGCGAGCGGCACTTCGAGCGCCTTGCGCACATAGCTGCGCCCCGGCCACAGGAACAGGTTCTTGGCGACCTGCTGGGGAATGCCCGAGGCGCCGCGGACCTCGCCATCCTCGGCATCCTCGATCGCCGCCTGCACGCCTTGCCAATCGACGCCGGCATGCTGGCAGAAGCGGGCGTCCTCGGCGATCAGCACCGCGAGCGGCAGCGCAGGCGAGATATTCTCGATTTCCGTCCAGATCCGCTCGACCCGCTCGCCGCGCGCCCACCGCCACAGCATCGGCGCCGACACCGGATTGACGAACGAATAGAGCAGCGTGAGCCCATAGGGCAGCAGCAGCAGGCAGGCGAGGACGATCGCCAGCACTCGCAGCAGCGTTGTGGCGGAGTTGCGCGGCATACCGGGAATCAGAGCTCAGAGGTCAGTGATCAGGTCGACCGAGGCAGAGTACAAGGGCTCGCGGTCGGAACTGAGGATTGAGAGCCCTTGAGCCTGACCGCCGACCTCTGATCCTGGTAGGATCGCCCCCATGGTATCCATGCCGGAACGCCGCCCGTGGCGCCGCGTCCTTGTCCTGGTCGCGCGGGGCCATCCTCGCTCGCTGCTGTCGATCGCGATCGGGCTCATCGTGATGGCGGCGCTTCCGGGCGCATGGCGGATCGCGACGCGGCTGCTCATCGGCTGGGACGTGGGCATCGGGCTCTACCTGCTGGCCGCCTACGAGCTGATCTGGCGCTCCGACGTCACCCGAATGCGCCGGCGCGCCGCGCTCTACGACGAAGGCGCGCTTACCATCCTGGTGCTCACGGTGGGCGCGGCGCTGGCGAGCCTCGGCGCGATCATCGCGGAACTCGGCGTATCCCATGGGGTTTCCGGCCGGCCGCCGGCCCAGCTTGCGCTCGCGGCCGCGACCATCGGGCTCTCCTGGGCGTTCATCCACACCATCTTCGCGCTGCATTATGCCCACGAGTTCTACGGCGACCGTCCCGGCGCGGCCTGCGGGCTCGCGTTTCCGGGCGGCGAGGAGCCGGACTATTGGGACTTCGTTTATTTCTCCCTCGTGGTCGGCATGACCTCGCAGGTCTCCGACGTGGCGGTGACGTCGAGGCGGATCCGCCGCACGGTGTCGGCGCACGGCACTGTGTCGTTCCTGTTCAACGTCGCGTTCCTGGCGCTCACGGTGAACATCGTGGCCAGCGCGATTTAACGCGTCACCGCGAGGTGGCCGCGCGTAGAGCGGCCCTCTCGAAGTCGGAAACATCCGACTTAGGGGCGGTGGTAGCGAGCCGCGGAGCGCCGGGCGATCGGATCGGAACCTGAGGCCCAGCTGCCCCCTCGCACGCTCCGCGCGCCGGGAAGGGGAGCCCGCGGCGTCCCCGCCATGCGCCGATGTGACCGCTTGCAAATTCCTTGTTGCAGTGCAACAAAACCGCGTCGGTCGCGTTGGGGCAACGTAGCATCCTCCGCCGCCGACCATCACGCGGCTTCTCGGCAAAAAGGTGCTCCATGGCCAAGGCAAAAGCTGCCGTCGTCACCGGCTCGACCTCCGGCATCGGGCTCGCGATTGCGCGGGCGCTCGCGCGTGGCGGCGCCAACGTGATGATCAACGGCTTCGGCGATGCCGGCGAGATCGAACAGACCCGGGCCGAGGTCGAGCGGCAATGCGGGGTGCGGGCGCTCTATTCGGCGGCCGACATGAGCAAGCCGGTCGAGATCGCCGAGATGATCCGCACAGCCGAGCAGGCGTTCGGCGGCGTCGATATTCTGGTCAACAACGCCGGGATTCAGCACGTTTCTCCGATCGAGGAGTTCCCGATCGAGAAGTGGGACCAGATCATCGCCATCAATCTGTCGTCGGCGTTCCACACCATCCGCGCCGCGGTGCCTGGCATGAAGGCGCGCAAATGGGGGCGGATCATCAATACCGCCTCGGCGCATTCGCTGGTCGCCTCGCCGTTCAAGTCCGCCTATGTGACGGCAAAGCACGGCCTTGCCGGCCTGACCAAGACCGTGGCGCTCGAAGTCGCCACCTTCGGGATCACGGTCAATTGCTTCAGCCCTGGCTACGTGTGGACGCCGCTGGTCGAGCGGCAGATCCCCGACACCATGAAGGCGCGCAACCTGACCAAGGAGCAGGTGATCAGCGACGTGCTGCTCGCCGCGCAGCCGACCAAGCAGTTCGTCACCGTCGACCAGGTCGCCGCACTCGTGGTGTTCCTGTGCTCGGATGCCGCCGCGCAAATCACCGGCGCCAATCTTTCGATCGACGGCGGCTGGACGGCTCAGTAGGCGGAAGCCGGAGTGCAGAGAGCGGATCGAACACAGCCGTGATCCCGTCGATCATCCGTCGCCTGTCCTCCATCGTCCGTCGTCCGCCGCGCAGCGACAAGAAGCGCATCAATCTGGCGCTCCAAGGCGGCGGAGCGCACGGCGCCTTCACCTGGGGCGTGCTCGACCATCTGCTCGAAGACGGGCGCTTCGTCATTTCGGGAATCTCGGGGACTTCGGCCGGCGCCATGAACGCCGTCATGCTCGCCGACGGGCTTGCCCGCGGCGGGCCGGAAGAGGCGCGCAAGCGATTGGCGGAATTCTGGCGCGCCGCCAGTCTTTCCGGCGATTTGCCCGGCGTGCAGCGCACCGTTATCGACCGGCTGTTTTCGTTCCTGCCTTACGAGACCTCGCCCGCGCAGCTGTGGTTCAACGCGCTCTCGCGGTTCCTCTCGCCGTACGACCTCAATCCGCTCAATATCAATCCGCTGAAGCAACTGATCGAGCGCTTCGTCGATTTCGACGCGATCCGCACCTGTCAGCGCCCAAAACTGTTCATCTCCGCGACCAACGTCCACACCGGCCACCTGCGGATGTTCCCGCCGGAGAAGATCAACGCCGACGTGGTGATGGCCTCGGCCTGCCTGCCGTTCCTGTTCCGCGCGGTCGAGCTCGACGGGGTGCCCTATTGGGACGGCGGCTACATGGGCAATCCAGCGATCTTTCCGCTGTTCGGCATCAAGGAAACCGAGGACGTACTGATCGTCCAGATCAATCCGATCGAGCGGCGGATGACGCCGACTTCGTCGCAGGAGATCATGAACCGGATCAACGAAATCACCTTCAACTCCTCGCTGATCGGCGAGCTGCGCGCGATCGAGTTCGTGTCCCGGCTGATCGATGAGGGTCGCCTGCCGCACGGCACCGGACCCGACGAGTACCGCCGCATCAAGCTGCATCGCATCTCGCTCGACGACGCGTTCCGCAAGCTCTCGGCCGACAGCAAACTGAACTCCGACTACGATTTCTTCGTGATGCTGCGCAACGGCGGCCGGCGCGCGGCGCGCAACTTCCTCGACGCGCATTTCGACGATATCGGGGTCAAGAGCACCGTCGACCTCTCCGCCGAGACCCGCGCGGAATGGGCGTGACGACGC
>WNGP01015462.1_pt1 | contig 10169 bp, 9 predicted proteins | sample 5407671 | NCBI WGS metagenome assembly WNGP01 (sample SAMN13153381, study PRJNA577476) | soil metagenome | isolation source: 40 cm soil or saprolite under Garry oak tree replicate 2 | place: USA:California | collected 2016-06-15
CACAATCTCTTGCTCGTGACTAATATCCAGGTTCGCCAACGGCTCGTCGAGCAAGAGCAGACGTGGGTTGGTCAGCAAGGCCTGAGCGATGAGCAGGCGCTGTTGCTCTCCCCCTGATAACTGGCCGATAGGAGCGTCCGCAAAGGCAGAGGCATCCACTTCCAGCAGGGCCTTGTCAATGATTGCATTGCGCTTGTGGCTGGGTAGGCCTGGCCCCCAGCGATTGCCATCCAGGCCAAAACCGACTACGTCGCGTGCTCGCAAAGCAAGGTCGACTTCGAGGTTGCGATGCTGTGGGGCGTAACCAATAGCATCGTTGCCTCGGCGTGGCGGCCTGCCCAGGACTCGCACTATGCCTGCTTGTGGTTTCAGCATACCGAGCAAAAGCTTGAGCAAGGTGCTTTTCCCTGCGCCATTGGGGCCGAGTACGGCAATGAACTCTCCCTCATTCACATTCAAGCTGACATCCTCTAATATCGTCCGTTTGCCAAATTGAATGCGGATATGCTCCAGGGTGATAACTGGCTGCTGTGTTACTTTCGCCACGCTGTTGCTCCTCAATCCTGTCGCTTAGTGTCCCGTTGCCGTCGCTAACGCCTGCTGCAAGGCATTCAATTGATCCATCATCCAGGTCTGGTAGGTTTTGCCTGCAGGCATGGTCTCCGAGACCGGCACAATCGGAATATTGAGATTCTTCGCCTGGTTCTGCAGATTCGTGGTTATCGGCGTCACAGTCTGCACATTGTAAATCAGAATCTTCACATCCTTTTTGGCGACCTGGTTATTCGTCTCTACCACGGTATTGGCAGGAGGATCATTGCCCTCGGCGATGGCCTTCTGAAACTCGAATGGTGTCAACACATCGAGACCTTCCGGGTTGGCCTGGTAAAGGTAGATCGTTTCCGTCAATGCAACCGGGGTACCCTTATACTTCGTGTTGATCTCCTGTATCTTCTGCTCTAAGAGTACCAAAGATTGCTTAAATGTTGCAAGGTTGTTGTCAAACGTAGATGCATGGGCGGCATCCAGCTTCTTCAAAGCAGCGGTGATAGCCTGTGCGATGGCTGGCATATTGTTTATACCGTACCAGATATGAGCATTATCTGGTAACTTGTGATCGGCGATATTCGCACCTACCAGCACTATCCTGCTGCTATTGGGGGAGGCCGATAGCAATTTGTCCATCCAGGTATCGTAGCCATCCCCATTCTCAATCACGAGTTGTGCCTTTGAGACTGCCAGGGCAGTAGGTACATTGGATGTATACTCGTGTGGGTCGATGTCAGGGTCGGACAAGATGCTGGTTACAGCAACACGATTGCCACCCAACTGCTTGACGATATCGCCGTAGAAGTTTTCTGCGGCCACAACATTAATGGCTGCAGAGGATGAAGACGTGCTGGATGGGGGCGTGGTGCCGCTGGTTGCGCCGCCACAGGCGCTCAGCAAAAATATGCTGATAATACAAAAGGTGAGCCAGAAAGAAGCCCTTCTTGGGATGGACATGTCTTTTCTCCTTAAAAGAAACACTTTAATGATACAATGTATCTTTATGGAGAATAGCACAGGTGAAAGGTTTCTGTCAATGATGTTTTGTTTTGGAGAAGATAATGAACCTGATAACGACAGTGTTATAATAACTCGGTTGACTGGATTGAGAGAGGGTACCATGACAGCCCTCTCCAGAGGGCATACTACTTGAGTTGACTAGGAGTCGAAAAGAAGATGACACGTCCTGATTTGAAACAGGTTGGTGGCTTGATGAGCCGGAACGAATGGCTGATCACCGGTGGGTCGGTGGCGTTGAGTGTCGTAGCCGGGCTGCTGACGGCTATCCATGCCAATGCGGTCCTCACCTTTGTCGTCTCGGGAGTCGCTCTCGCGCTGCTCGCGGCCCTGGTGGGCATGGGGACGGAACAAATCGGTTCACACCTGGGACCAGGAGCAACAGGGGTGTTACAGTCCTCGCTTGGCAACTTACCTGAACTCTTTGTCGGGTATTTCGCACTGCGTGAGGGGCTGATCACCGTGATCCAGGCGGCGCTGGTGGGCTCGATCCTGGGAAATAGCCTGCTGGTGCTGGGACTGGCCTTCTTCGTCGGGGGCTTGCGCCATGGCACGCAGCGCTTCGCTTCGGAGGTGCCGCGCATGATCGCCACGCTGGCGCTGCTGTCGGTGTCGGCGCTCATCTTGCCCACCCTGGTGTATTTCTTGCATACCCCGGCGTCCAAGCATGAGGATGCCTTTAGTATCGGCAGCGCGGTAATCCTGCTCATCGTCTATATTGCCAGTATTCCGGTCTCGTTGCAGGGCGGTCCAACAGCTCTTCCTGAAGAGCCGGAGGAACCGACAAGGCAGTGGCCTCTCTGGCTGGCGGTGGTGATCCTGGTGGTGGCTGGAGTGGGAGCGGCGTTCGTCTCGGATTGGTTTGTGGCTGCGCTGATCCCTGCAATAGATATTCTGCATCTTTCCCAGGCGTTTACTGGACTGGTGCTGGTGGCGCTGGCAGGCAACGCAGTGGAGCACGCTGTTGGAATCCAGCTGGCGGCGAAGAACAAAATGGATTATGCGATCAGTGTGATCCTCAATAGTTCGCTGCAAGTGGCGTTAGGCTTAATCCCGGTGCTGGTGCTGCTGAGTTTTTTTGTGGGACCGACGCACCTGACGCTGGTGTTGCCGCCTTTGCTGGTGGTGGCATTGGTGTTGACGGGGTTGTTGAGTACGGTGATTACCTATGATGGGGAGTCGACCTGGCTTGAGGGGGTTGCATTGATCGGCCTCTATGCCATTATCGCTGTTTCTTTCTGGTGGGGATAAGGTTTCCTTTGAGGTACAATAATAGTAAAAGGGAAGCTTATTCAATAGCTGTTGAGTGAAAGACAGAGCTGTGAGAGGATAGTGCTCACAGCTCTGTTATCTTTCTAATTCCCTGATGGGCTTGAAGACTGGAGAAGCTTGTCAAGTGTACGTTCTCTGATGCGGTAAGCTTGTCGTTTACAGTTGTCGTATCTACTCGCAGGCGCTTCGCCACCTCACTAACGGTATACAAGTTCTCCTCCGGTTGCAAGTCGATGGGAGTCTGCTCTTGTTGAACAGCTAAATCAGAGCGTTGTCGAGGCATTATGCCCTCCTTTACAGGTTCTTGAGTACATGACTATGTTATAAGTAGTAGACGCATCCACCACTAATAATCGGGTAGTCGGGTTTTATTTTACAGTATAGAACATAATGGTGAGATGCGCATCACTAAAAAGGGTGATTCTTGAGAACTTTTTTCGGGTGAGAAGTGTACCACTCGAAAGACCGAGATTTTATTGTGAGATAATCCAGATTCATTTTCCAGGTGTACTTAGGTCAATCAAGGTACAAGCTCACCTGCTTGCACTAATGAGAAAGGGGAACAATGCGTACATCCATATTGTTTGTATGTATGTAAGGCAATAGAGAGAAAAAAAACACATACCCATTCGTGAAATGTTGTAGCTGTTGTGACGTCTCTGATGTTGCGTAGCCCCCATTATTGTGTCATCATTATTCATTGTCGGATGCGCGGATTTCATTTGCGCACAAGACGTTTTTTACATGTAAGGATGTGATTTATGAACGATCTACGAAAGCAGCCCGAATCCTATTGGAAAGAGAAACTGACGCCGGAACAGTACAAGGTTTGCCGGCTCAAAGGGACGGAGCGGGCTTTTACCGGTGCACTGTACAATAATCATGAAAAGGGAATGTACATGTGTGTCGCCTGTGGGCAACCATTGTTTTCCTCGGACACGAAATTTGACTCGGGAACAGGATGGCCAAGCTTTGACGATCCAATTAACCGGGAGAATATTGAACTACACGAGGACAATTCGTTCTTTATGAAACGAACAGAAGTGGTCTGTAAGAATTGTGGGGCGCACCTTGGTCACCTCTTCAATGACGGTCCAAGAGAGACCACCGGCATGCGCTATTGTATCAATTCAGTTTCACTGCAGTTTCAGCCGCAGGATGACAACAAATAAGGAGTAGAGATGAGTTTGCAAAAGGCTACATTTGGAGCAGGATGTTTTTGGGGTGTAGAGGCTGAGTTTCGCCAGTTGCCAAAGGGCGTTGTCTCTACAGCTGTCGGCTACGAGGGCGGAACGATGAAGAATCCGACGTATCGCGATGTTTGCACCGACAGGACGGGGCACGCGGAGGTGGTGGAGGTGGAGTATGATCCAGAGAAGGTTTCGTATGAAGATTTGTTGCAACGCTCAACAGGCAAGGCCCAGATGTTGGAACGCAGTATCGATCGGTGATTTTCTACCATACGCCGGAGCAGCAGGTCGCGGCGCTGGCCTCCAAGGAGAAGTTGGAGAAGTCGGGGAGGTACAGGCGACCGGTTGTGACTGAAATTGTGCCCGCCACGTCATTTTATCGCGCGGAAGAGTATCACCAGCAGTACCTGGAGAAGCGCGGGCTTTCTAGCTGCAAATTTGCATAATGGATAAACAGCGGTAGCTATTCAGGGCTCCTCGTCACCAGCGACGAGGAGCCCTTTTCTTTGATGCGAGAGGCGTTGTTGCCCGCGGGCAACAACGCCTCTCGCATCAAAGTATTGCTCTTCAGCAAAACTCTTATAATTGGGACAGCAGATCATTCAGTCTGTTGACGAAATCCACCGGGTTATCTAGCTTCTCGCCCATACTGAGGACCGACTGATCGAAGAGAATGTAAGCCCAGTCGGTAATACGCTTCTCATCCTTCTCATCGCGTAGTTTGACGATAATTGGATGCTGCGGATTGACCTCAAGAATAGGCTTGTCACCAGGGATCGCTTGTCCAGCCGCTTGCAAGAGGCGCTTCAGGTTGGGGTCGATATCGTATTCACCGACGACGAGACAGGCTGGAGAGGTCGTGAGGCGCGATGAGGCGCGCACTTCTTTGACCTTCACGCCCAGCGCCTCCTTGAAACGTACGAGCAGGTCTTTTACTTCCCCTTCGGACTTCTGCTGCTCCTCTTTCTCCTGCTCATCTTCGAGTTTGGTCAGGTCTAGCGCTCCCCTCGATACTGACTGAAGCTTTTTGCCATTGAACTCGGGGAGCTCTGGCTCCAGTAGGAGATCGACCGGGTCGGAGAAGAAGAGCACCTCAATGCCCTTCTTTTTGAATATCTCCAGCAGAGGGCTGTCTTTAGCGGCGGTATAGCTATCGGCGGTGATATAGTAAATCTTGTCCTGGCCTTCTTTCATGCGAGCAGCGTAATCTTCGAGCGACACGTCCTGGGTCTCACTCGTGGAAGCGGTAGAGGCAAAACGCAGCAGCCTGGTAATGCTTTCGTGATTGGCATGATCTTCCAGCAGGCCCTCTTTGAGCGCGCGCCCGAACTCTTTCCAGAAGGTGGCATACTTTTCCTTGTTGTTGGCCGCCAGATCGGTGAGTAAGTTGAGCACTTTCTTGACCGCGTTGGAGCGAATAGTGTCGATGATTCTATTTTGTTGGAGTATCTCACGCGAGACATTCAAGGGCAGGTCATTGGAGTCGATCACGCCTCGCACGAAGCGCAGGTATCCCGGCATGAGCTTCTCGGCATCATCCATAATAAAGACCCGGCGGACGTACAGCTTGACACCGTGGTGACGTTCACGGTTCCACAGGTCAAAAGGAGCGTGAGCGGGAATGTAGAGCAGCAGGGTATACTCGTAATTACCCTCCATGCGGCTATGCACATAGGCCAGCGGGTCGTTAAAATCGTGCGCTATGTGTTTATAGAACTCGTTGTACTCCTCCTCGGTAATCTCGCTTTTTGGGCGCGTCCAGAGGGCGGAGGCGCGGTTGACTACTTCGTCTTCGTTCTCTTTGTCTTTAACCTCTGATTTCATTACGATGGGCAGCATGATATGGTCAGAGTACTTGCGAATGATGGCGCGCAAGCGGTTGCCATCGAGGAGATCGTCCTCACCTTCGCGCAAGTGTAGCACCACTTCCGTGCCCCTGGTAGGCTTTTCGACAGTTTCGAGCGTATACTCTCCCCGTCCATCTGACTCCCAGGTTACACCTTCCGCGGGACTGTAACCAGCGTGGCGCGTGGTCAAGGTTACCCTGTCGGCGACAACAAAGGACGAATAGAAGCCGACACCGAACTGGCCGATGAGGCTGGCGTCTTTTTGTTGATCTCCTGTGAGCGATTGAAAGAACTCGTGGGTGCCCGATTTAGCAATGGTGCCGATCTGCTCAATAACTTCGGGACGAGTCATGCCGATACCGTTGTCGGAGACGCTGATGGTACGTGCATCTTTATCGTAGGAGACCCGAATTTTGAAGTCGGTGTCGCCCTCATAGAGTGTGTCATCAGAAAGAGCAGCGAAACGCAATCTATCGATGGCATCCGAGGCATTTGAAATCAACTCGCGCAGAAATATTTCTTTGTTGCTATAGAGCGAGTGGATCATAATGTCGAGCAGTTGTTTGACCTCAGCCTGAAAGCCCAGTGTTTCTTTGTGGGTGTCTACAGTCATATATGAGTATTCCTCCTCTACATATAGAGACAGCTATAATACTTTTTAGCATTCCTGACGTTTACGGATTGCTGTGAGCTACACTTTATCAAAATATAACAGTTTTGACAACTGGCAAATATGCCTTGCATTTTTCACCTGTTTTGATAGCCTATAATATACACTATAGAAAACACTTCAAAGGAGAACACAAAGATGGTCAATCGTTCCCTGGCGCCTGCCCTGTTCGACGTGCAGGATGCCTTCAAGGGGCCGTATGCTCCTCGTATCCAGGCCTTTACGGAGGCGGGACAGCAGGCAGATTTGACAGCTGCGCAAAACGATGTTGAGAAAATTGCCCTGATACTCGTGGACTACCAGCATGATTTTGTCGATCCTACTGGTACACTTTATGTCCCTGGTTCACAGCAAGATGTCGCGCGTTTACTGACATGGTTCTACGCCAATGCTCACAAGATTAGCTCCATCTATGCCTCGCTGGATACCCATTTACCGTTTCAAATCTTTTATAGCTCGTGGTGGAAGAATCCGCAGACAGGAGAACATCCCCAGCCCTATACAACGGTCACAGTGGATGACGTGACGAACATGAAGTGGGTGCCAGTGTTTCAGCCGGACTGGTCCGTGAGCTATGTCCATCAACTGCAAGAAAAGGCGAAGAAAGATCTGATGATCTGGCCCTATCACACAATGGAGGGGGCGCTAGGTCATATGCTGGTAGCACCGATCAGCGAGGCGATTGCCTGGCATAGTGCCGCGAGAAATGCGCAGCCAACCTATGTTGTGAAAGGCCGCACGATTCGCACGGAGTACTATGGCATCTTTGGCGCGGAGATACCCGACCCTGAAGTTCCGGAAAGCAGCTTGAACGTCACTATGCTCGATGCGGTAATGAAGCACGACAGGGTATATATTGCCGGCGAGGCGAAGTCGCACTGCGTGCTGGAGACCGAGCGACAAGTGGTGGGACGTTTTGGCAATCAGCCCGAACTGCTGAAAAGGTTACATTTTCTCCGCGATTGTACCAGCTCTGTGCAGCATCCGACGATAGACTTTGACGCGCTGGCGAATGCTGAATTGGCCACGATGGAGCAGCAGGGAGTGCAGATGGTGCTGAGTTCGGAGCCCATTCCTTAGAACCGATTCCCGGATTGCACGAAGCAGCGCTACGCGGTTTTTCGCGAAGTGGGAGTGTTGAAAACGTTTCTAGGAAATGATAGCAAATGCTGCTAAACACATGCAAATAGAAGCTCTCAATTGGATATGTCAACGCCTGCGTAATTCGGGTCTTCCTGGTTTTTGGTGAAGGGACTGGATAAGATGGCTCCTCTCTGATCGAAGTGAGCGTGAGAAGAGGAAATCAGCCATGGAGTTCTCTCTCTTCAGAGACAGATTCACCAGCAACCAGGATGAGCCAATTAGACACTGGCGTTCCTCGATCTGAAATGAAGCCGCTACGCTAAGAAAATCGGGATCCGTTCCAGGACCGCACTTCGCTGGTTTCACGATGGAACCATCAAAGGCTACTAAACCCCATCGGGAACTAGCATTGGTGTCGAGGATGCGAGATCCGCGTTTACAGAATATTCAGGCCCTCAATGTCGGTTGGCTTGATGTCTTGTCCATAAGCACGAGAAAGCGCATCTGCAATAGCTTTTGCCGTCTCTGCTTTGATAGGCTGGCCGTTTTCCGCATTCGCCACTGCTGGACGCGAGATCCCTGCCTCGTGGGCAAGCCGATAAATGGACCATCCCAAGTTGATACGATAGTGACGTAACGTTGTCATAAATCACCTACAATCAACAGCCTACAACATGAATTACTGATTGCCTGGAACTCCCCGATTCTAGCAGCTAGAAATGTTGATGCTAGAATACCACAAATATTTAGTACTTGCAAATAGATTCAAGTGGTGATATATTTAGGGAAATGGGAGGAAGAGGCTCATGGTCAGAGGCGAGGAGAGCAAACAAGGTGAGTCATCATGAAGCTCGTTGAGCAGCACATCATTGCTAAGGGTGATCCAGGCTATGGGGCCATTGATGCCGCTGCTTTTGCTTCTAAAAACCTCTACAATCAGGCCACCTACCAGATTCGGCAAGCCTACATACATGAAGGCAAGTCTCTCCCTTACGCTGAGATCTTCCATCGTTTGAAGCATCTCGAATGTTATCAAGCTCTCCCCAGGAAGGTTTCCAACTCCATTTTGATCCAGATCGATAAAAATTGGAAAGCCTTTAGAGAGAGCCTCAAAGAGTGGGATGAGCACCCAGAGAAGTTCAAAGGAAAGCCGAAGATTCCTGGCTACAAGCATAAAGAGCATGGACGTTTCCTCTTGATCTATGATATTCAAGCCCTTGGCAAACGAGCCTACAACAAGACGGGGAGGATTGTGCCATCAGGGCTCCCAATTCAGATCAAGACAAAAGTGGCCTGGGATGCCATTGATCAAGTAAGAATAGTCCCTCGTCGAGATTTCTATGTGGTGGAAGTGGTCTATCAAAAAGGAGAGCACCAGGCAGCAGTGGACCCCAAGCTCGTCGCAGCCCTTGACCTTGGTGTGAATACGCTCGCCGCCATGACGTCAAACAAGCCTGGATTTGTTCCTCGTTTGATCAGTGGAAAACCGATCAAAAGCCGGAATCAGTATTACAATAAACAACGGGAACATCATCAGAAGAAACTCGCCAAGCAGCAGCGTTTTACCTCTCGCAAGCTTGATCAGATCACGACGAAGCGCCATCGCCGTATCCAACACTACTTACACACGGCAAGCCGTCGGATTATTGACCTGCTGGTGAAAGAGGGGATCGGAACGCTCTGTATCGGCAAAAACCCGCTGTGGAAACAAGAAGTCAAGATGGGGAAAAAGAACACCCAACAGTTTGTGCAAATCCCGCATGCACGCTTTATCGAGATGCTACGCTACAAGGGGGCGCTGGTCGGTATCCAGGTGATCACTCACGAAGAAAGCTACACCTCCAAAGCCAGTTTTCTCGATCTTGACCCCATTCCGACCTATGACGCATCACGGCAAGAACCACCCACTTTCAGTGGGAGGCGTTCTGGACGTTGGTATTATGCTAGCGGGAAACGGGTTCTGCACTCGGATGTGAACGGCAGTTACAACATCCTGAGAAAAGTAGCTCCGACAGCCTTTGGCCCAGGAGTAGAGGGCGCAGCAGTTCGTCCCAGGCGGCTTGCCGTCTAAAGTGAGAGTGATAGCGTATTTGCTATCATTTTCTGCTACTGTTATGGCAGAATCTGGATAATCGTATCTTGATGGCTGTACGCTAATACCTGGGCACAGCGCTGCTCTTTCTTTTAGTACTTGAGCACGATCGTTTCGCCTCCCTGCTCCGCGGAATGTTTCGCTGCCTCCATGACGGCAATGTTGCGCCTCGATTGGCCAGGCGGCACAGCTAGCGGTTCTCCGAAGTGGAGATGATTGGCGAGATTGCGATGGAAGGCATAGGAGGGCGCAGGTGGAAGCGTCAGGAGCTGCCTCTGTATAGCGCCGTCGGCATCGTAAGTGAAGACGTATAGTTCCGGAAGGGATTCAGCAGGGGCAAGCCGTTCTTCGATGAGATCGCCTGACCAGCGCCGTGTCTTTACCGTCTCGTGACGCCATTCGCCGACAATGGCTCCCTGCTCGCCTAAGATATACCATTTGGGTTTTAA
>WNGP01017242.1_pt1 | contig 10169 bp, 13 predicted proteins | sample 5407671 | NCBI WGS metagenome assembly WNGP01 (sample SAMN13153381, study PRJNA577476) | soil metagenome | isolation source: 40 cm soil or saprolite under Garry oak tree replicate 2 | place: USA:California | collected 2016-06-15
GTTCCTGCGCCCATCCGGATCAGTCTCGTGGTCTGGCTCATAGGCACAATATGCGCGCGATCTCGGGTGTCGGAGCATCCACCCCTATTCTCCTCTTTTTCCTTGGGGGTGGTGTAGCCCTACATGAGCGTCTCGTGGGAGAGAAAGAACCAACTCGTTCTCAACAAGGAGGGAGATATGACCAGTATCGCCGATGGTTCAGTGAATATCCAGACGACTTCGGAGTCCAACCTCGCAACGCCTTGCTGGTTTGGCGAGGCCGTGCTGCTAACTGCGCATCTTCGCAAGCACGGCGTCCTAAGCAAGATCAATGAGCAGGTACACTTTGCGCGGCGGCGCCTCGGACGCTATGAGGTGATTGATTTTCTCGCGGTCCTCTTCGGCTACGCCATCAGCGGGGAACGCACCCTGGAGGAGTCTTACGAGCGGCTCCAGCCCTTTGCTGTTCCCTTCATGGCCTTGTTTGAGCGTGATCGGTTGCCCTCCCGCTCGGCGCTTTCACGTTTTTTAGCAGCGCTGACTGAGACACCTGTGGAAACCCTGCGCACGCTCTTTCTCGATGATCTGGAGAGTCGCCCGCTCACCCACGACAAGCAAACGGGAAGCCTGGCGGATCGAGCAGGAAATGCCTGGGTAGTCTTTGATCTGGATGGCACGCGTGAGGCAGCTCGCCAACGCGCCTTGCCCCAGACCGAAGATCTGCCCCCAGCCTTTCGCCGGTTGGATGACGTGTGCGCTCCTGGCTACCGGGGCCGCAAGCGTGGGCAAGTGGTTCGGACGCGTACTGTCATCAGTCAGGCCCACAGCTGAAAGTCGGCTCGGCTCGTTTGGCAACCGAGGCAACGGTCGTTATCGAGAGGAACTGCGTCAGGGCCTCGCGGCCATTGGTCGCTACCTCACGGCGCATCAGCTCCCACAGACGCGCACGTTGCTCCGGCTCGACGGACAATATGGCACCGGGGCTGTTCTCTCCGACTTGTCCGGCTTCGCCTATGTGACCCGCGGCAAAGAGTACACGGTACTCGATCATCCGCTCGTCCAGGCGCGTTTGCACCTCCCCCCAGATCAGGTCCAGCAGCGTCCAGAAAGTCAGATGGTACGCAGCCTCTACGACTGCCCGGAGATACCGGTTGGGTCCGAGGGCGTGCGCTGCCGCGTGATTGTGGCAACGCATCCTGCGGGCAAAAAGAAGAGTCCCGTTGGGGTCACGCGTGCGGGCGTCGTGTACGAACTCTTCTTCACCAACCTGCCGCAGCAGACATTCACCGCCTCCGATGTCGTCGAGCTGTATCTGCATCGCGGCGCCTTTGAGCCCACGTTGGCAGATGAGGATAAAGAACAAGATCCAGATCGCTGGTGCTCTCACGCGGCCTGGGGGCAGGAGTGCTGGCAACTGGTGGCACAGTGGGTGTGGAATATCCGTCTGGAACTGGGACATCAGCTGCACCCTGACCCTGTGCGCACCACCGAGTTTGCTCCTGCCCTCCTGCCGCAGACCGAGCAAGCTCCTACACATCCAGCCGCAGCCGCGCCCGCATCGGGGTATGCTCCACCCGCCACGGCTACCTCCTGGAAAGTTGGCCGCTTCACTGGCTCAGACTTTCCTCTCCAACCTGACGGGACGCTTCGGTGCCCAGCAGGGCAGCCGCTTCACCTCCAGGAGCGACGTCGAGAGGCCAATGGCAGCCTGCGCGTGGTGTATGCGGCCAGCATTCGCAATTGCCGCCCCTGCCCTCTGCGCGAGCAGTGTCAATGGAATGGCAGCGAGACCTCGAAGCCGCGCCAGGTGAGTGTGCTTCTGCATCCCCTCAGCGTCGGAGGAGAGCCGCTCCTCTGGCGAGACTGGAGTCGCAGAGTTCATCGGCACGCGTATATGCAACTTCTGCGTCACCAACGGGTGGAGGTGCAACGGGAACCGGCCAGCATTCCTAATCGAGATGGCCCGCCTTTGCCTCTTTCCAGGGCATCACGGGCGCACTCTCGGCTCTCGTGGGAGACGCGGCTGGCTCGCAATGCTCGACTTCCAACGGCTGGCCGAGTGACCATTCGACTGTTCGGCGTCCCGGACGTTTTTGCCGCCTCGCTCAGCATGCCAACAGCTTGCATGTGAGCGTGAACCTCGCGCCACCAACCGTTCCCTCTCCTTGGCCAGGTATGCTTTTCCGTCCGGTTTACAAGAGATGCGAGCAAGCCAGAGGTCTTGCTTTCAATCGGAAAAGCGCTTAAGATACCTCTAAACACTTCCTTATCCTGTGAGAGGGAGAACTGCGTGATGGTGAGAATCAGAGAATATCAATCGGAGGATCAAGATCGCCTGGAAGCGTGCATTCTTGATCTCCAGAATTTTGAACGGACTCTTGAACCAGATCGGGTCGAAGGGGCACAGATGGTCGCGCGCAATCGAGAGGAACTGTTGGCCATCGTTCGCCAGAACCGAGGTCAAATCTTCGTGGCAGAGGTGAACGCGGAGGTGGTCGGTTTTGTCTGTGTTCGTTTAGAGCACGAAGAAGGCGAGTATCTCTCATCGCTTGTGGACTATGCCTACATCTCCGATCTCGTCGTTCTTCCTTCCCATCGAGGACAAGGATATGGGACAGCTCTGCTTCAGAAAGCTGAGGAATTTGCACGCCAAAGGGGAATGACGATGCTCAAAATCCAGGTACTCGTCAAAAATCAGCCGGCAACCTCTGTCTATCTGCATGCTGGTTTTCGTCCCTATGAGCTTGCTTTGCTCAAGTCGTTAGAGTAATCTCCCCTTTTTGCTCAGAATATGTCTCGCTCGATCAGGAGCTTGCTTCTCACCCGCCACTGGACATAGATCAGAATATCCTTCAACTCGTTGCGCAATCCGTGGGAAGTACAACTGCTGGCCAAATTGGGAGGCTGGGAGCCCCATAAAGATCGTCAACCAGGCAAAATCACCTTGCAACGTGGACTGAGTCGCTTGCTCGACATGCTGGTCACTCAGGCCGTGCTTTCCCAGTATAAGATCACCCATCATGAGCTCCCGCCACAGATTGCCGCGTTCCTTCACAATTGGGGGCCGCCTCACCAGTCATGAGTGGATTTCAGAGCAACTGAATGCTTCATGTTCCTCGAGACACAATTTCCTGATAGTGTTGTGAGAGACCTGTGAGACGGCAAACGTCTTTTGAGACACCTCCGTGAGAAAAATGTTGTATAGACCCAACAGGATGCATATGCATGATTGTATCGGGTAGCTTCTGGTGCAATATGCAGCAAAACAGCTGGTAGCAGATGGCTGTGTACTCTCTGTTCAAAACAATGAAGGAATCAGCAGCATCGAGGTATTTGCTGGGGCAGGAATTTGCTACACAACGGTAGCTATCCAGATAGGAGAGATCAAGATGTCTAATCGAACGATGTGGTTCTTCGTAGGCGGAGTCCTGGTAGGCGTCCTGGCGTTGGCCGGCATAGGCGGAGCAGTCGCCGCGATGAGTGGAGCCTTTGGAGCAAGAGGCACGGTGGAGTCAGTTTCGCAAGGAACGACGACCTTTGGTGTCACACACGTCTTCATTCAGCAGGAGGCGTACTCGCCCCCTCGCATCCAGGTGCTCCTCAGCACGACTGTGACCTGGACCAACAAGGACAAAGTCCCCCATAATGTGACCATCACCCCTGTAGTGGTCTCCGCTGCTGACACGTGGGAGAGTGGGCAGCTCTATCCTGGGCAGTCGTTCAGCTATACCTTCGCGTCACGGGGAACATTCAAGTACTACTGCCAAGATCATCCCGAGATGGTTGGGACGGTGACAGTGACGTAGCAGGAGGTTGGCCTGTAGAAATCATCCCTGTAGTTCATTCTGTACACAATTGATGAGAAGCTTGATAGCCTCACGCTATCAAGCTTCCCTTACAACCGAAGGTTGGCTCTCAGGCATGAGTAAAAACCTCCTCACTAGCAGGATAGCCTATACCCGCCAGTAGACCCCGCTCTCACGCTGCATCAACTTCTCACCGATCAGCTCGCGGCGTATCGAGGATGCATCTTCATGGTGACGCTGGATAATCTCGTTTACCTGTTTTTCCGAGTAGCGCACACCATTGTACTGGCTCCTTGGGATATCCGTTCTACTATCAGGCAAGAAATCGTTGAAGAGAAAGGTATCGCCATCTCTTCATTGGGGAGATGGCAAAGAAAACGAACGGATACAGCCATCTTCGACGCTCCATTTTCGAACGGATATCCCAAGCAGAATGCCTCTGCAAGGCAGGGAAGAGAATGAAAGTCTCAGGGAGCCATGTGACCAAATTGAAGAGCTTTCATGGACTTCCGAAGGAAGCGCTGATGCCGCCTCGGCAGCACCTATGGGGATGAAAATGAGCTAGAAGAGAGCAAGGGTGAGCGTTCTGAGGTCGAGCTACATGGTGCAAGCTGCCCGCGAAGGAAGCTGACCGGGGTGTGTCCAGGATCCATGAGTGTTGCCGCTTCGACAGAGGCGAGCACGAGTAAGAAACTTGTCGTTGATCCGCACCCAGCGCTCATTGACCTGTTTCACGAGAGCAAGAACATGATATCACAGCGGGCCAGTCTCCTGACGTTCTTCAGCTCTCTGGATGTTGTTTAAGATAGGAAGTGGAATGCCTCGGCTTTTCGACCCTTTGGCCCGTCTTCGGAGCATAGTCGGAGCCTGAAGAGACTGCGTTCGCTCGACTGCTTTTTCTAGTTTGTTGTAATCATCCTGGACAGCGCCCAACTCCTCATCGGTGAGATCGACGACTTCCATAAAACGCTTGACCGTGTTCCTCGACTCGATGAGAAACGCCTGATCCCTTGGCAGAAAAAATGGACATTTGATGCATGCCATCCGATGCAAACACTAGGCCCAATCAGGATTCCCACACAGACCATGCTCACCTAAGACATAATAGATGTTCACCTCGCCATTCGCATCAGCTTTGGTATCGACTAATGCTTCCACCAACCGGCTGGTGTGTTCTGCTTTCGAATAGGAAACGGCAAGTTTTGTTGGCTTGACCCTCACATACTGCTGTGTTGAAGCGGGATTGGTATGCCCCAGCCAGTGCATGAGTTCAAAGAGCGACAGTCCCTCAGGTGCGTTGTAGAGCAAGGTAGCGAGCGTCGCACGAGCGCGATGGCTGGTAATTGCTCCCCGCTCATCGGCTCGCGGAATCCCAGCTACCTTGCATAACGTGGGGATAAGGCTGGTGTTGAGATAGCTCAAGCTAATGCTGTGGCCACGATGGGAAAAAAGGTAGTTGACCTTTGCTCCCGTCTTTCGACCCGTGCGGGGAAGCTGGCTGGGCGCACGAACTTGTTCCCATTCTTTAATGCGTTGGCCAACAACAGGATTCACTGGTTTTTGAAAGGTGGTCGTGGTCTTGTTGTTCGGCACCGTGAGAAAACAGACGGCTTCCCGCGGAAGGACTTCCCCCGTTTCTGCGACCCTCACGTCTTCGCGTTGCCAGCGTACACATCCTACCTGCAAACGAACAATCTCATCTGCTCTCAGTCCTGAGTAGACCCAGACCACTGCCACTGCACGAACGAGTTCAAGCGGATATTGGATGACCCCCTTTGACCCACGTGGGAGGTCCTCTTGCGTCAAATTGAGGGCAGCATGCACCAGCTTGGCCCAGCGATACGGGTCGAGATCGCGAGGATTGGGCCCAATTTGCTTCTTGATTGTGTTGGGGGTGCGGAAAGCGCGCAAGGGATCGAAGCGTTGCGGCACGTTGTGGGGATCATCCTGAATCTCACGAAAGAAGGTCCGCATGGCGACCAGCTGCCTTTCTTTGGCATTGGCAGAGAGAGGAAGGCCAATTTTCTCTCCCATGCGACTGCAGTAAGCAGCGGTACAAAAGTCTCCCGCATTCAGGTGAATCACGACAGCCACATATTCAGCCGCCAGCGAACTCGTCCATTGCCGTGGACTCGTCACCTCGGGATGGAACTCAGCCAGCCAGCGACCTGTCCGAAGGAGGACATGCAAGTATTGTCTCTTGACCCCAGAGGTCAGGTCTGAGAAACGATGCCACTGGAGACACCAGTCTACCCATTCAGGTGCGATCCCGCTGGTATCGGTGTGTTCAGGAAGAACTCTGAGGGTGTCAGAGAAAGGCGGTAAGGCTTGTTCAATGATCCTCCAGTGAGCTAATACCTTTGAAAGGCGCTCAAGCGTGCCTCTCTGGTAGGGCTTCATACGCTGGCGAAGGCAGATCAGTCGAGCGTCAGTGATCTGTTCGAGCGCTTGATGTCGATTGACTAACATGATCTCAGCAATGGTTGTGGCTAAGCATCATTGTTTCGACGCGTCCTCATAGCCATATCCCCATCCACTTAGCACCTGGAGAACGCGCTCTACGTTGCTGTGGACTGACTGCTTCCCAAAGACACGGCTAGCGAGCGCGAGCGGCGAGATATCTCCAAGAAGAGGTAAGAAGAAGTCCGTGGGAGGACCAAGCACATAGGCAATGACCAGGAGGTGGAAACGAACACGCCGGTAGGTCTGAGGGGAATAGCTGTAACGAAAGCGAGCAAAGGCGGTGGTGAGAAGCGCGGTCCACACGTCCTCAGACCAGCTCCAGTAGGAGGTAGCATGAGTATCCATTTCCTGAAGGATCGTTTGTATGGGAGCTGAGCAATACTTCTGGGAAGCTCCCAAGCAAGCCAGAATATCTTTGCACGGCTGGAGAAGACGGGCCAGGGCATTGTTCAATTGCTGCGGCAACCTGGTCTCGTTGTCTCCGGTACAAAGGACCATGGCTTGTGTCAGTGCTTCTCGTTCCTGGCGATTGAGGTCAGGCCGGCGATCGTACCGCCTGCTGTTCAGAAGCGCAGACTGATGATCGTCCATCAGCATAGCTGGGAGGCTTTTTGGAGTCATGAGTTCGCCTCCTCTCTCAACCGTTCCAGGCGCTTGTCCAGATCTTGCAGGCAGATTCGCACCCGCTCGGCGGTTTCTTGTCCGCTTAGCCTGAGATAGAGTTTCGTCGTTTCTAAGCTGCGATGGCCTGCATACTGAGCAATAGCATGTAGCTCCATCCCTGAGCGGGCTAAATCTGTGAGGCGAAGATGACGAAAAGTATGAGTCGTCAATCGATGATGGACGTTCGCCTGTTGAGCAATGCGTTCAACGATTTTGTCCCAGGTATCCGCAGTCACCCCTTGCGCAAAGTTCCGATCCGACTGGGAGCGAAAAAGTGGTCCGCCGGAGATATCGGCCTCAGCTCGTTCTTCCAGATACTCCCGCAAGAGAGCACGGGCGACGTCACCGTACATCACCACCCGTCCACGCCCATTCTTGGTCACCTCTGATCGGATGGTGACCTGCTGGTGAGGGAACGAGAGGTCGCGTACTTGGAGAGCCACCAATTCGCTCCTGCGTAAAGCTCCATCGTAGGCGAAAAGAAACATGAGTCGATTGCGGAGAGGCTCCCGTCGTGTCGCATCGAGGACCGCTTCCCACTCGTCGTCTCCCGGCAGCCAGGGAAGCCGTTCATAGTGGCGCAGGATACCTCGTTCTCGCCGCCCGGCAAACGCGCGACCGGGAGTAAATTTCCCCTTCCCTACCGGGTTGCGTTGATCGAGGCGAATCCGTTCATCAATGAGAGAGTCGTACAGGAGTCTGACCACGGTAAGGCGCTGCTGCATTGTGCTGTTTGCAAGGCCCACCCCAGAATGGAGATACCGGATCTTGTCTCCTTTGGGGTTGGCCTGGTGCGTCATATCATCAATGTAAGCGACAATATCTGCTTTCGTTGCCTCGATGAAAGGGCGCGTGGTTCGCTGGCAGAAAGCTAAGTAGTCATTAGCTCCACGACCATAGGCATGAATGGTGCTCTGAGCAAGGCCAAGCAACATTTGCGTCTCTAGCCAGGTGCGCGCATGTGGATTCTCTGCAACGTATGGGTAGAACTCCCAGCGAATGGTATCCATGAGTATACACCTCCTTTTTCCTTCCTATTTCTCAATGAGGGAGATGTATTCGGAATAACATACAAGACGGTGGTGGTGTGTGTGCTGGTGACACAGAGCGACGGCACGGTCCAGAAGCAGATTCGCACGTTTGCGACGATGACCGCAGATCTGCTGGCGCTGGATGAGTGGTTACGCGGACAGCAAGTGGAACAGATCGCGATGGAATCAACGGGGGTGTACTGGCATCCGATCTGGAACCTTCTGGAAGAGGGAAGGCAGATTCTCTTGGCCAACCCGCAGCACCTCAAAGCAGTGCCCGGCCGGAAAACGGACGTGAAGGACGCCGAATGGCTGGCCGACCTGCATCGACACGGCCTGCTCAAAGCGAGCTTCATCCCACCCAAGCCGGTGCGTGTGTTGCGCGAACTGACCCGCTATCGCAAGACCTTGGTGCAAGAGCGAGCCCAGGAGGTGAATCGCCTCCAGAAGGTGTTGGAGGGCGCCAACATCAAGCTGGCAGCCGTCGCGACCGATGTGCTGGGCAAGAGTGGTCGTCAGATGATCGAAGCCCTGGTCGGTGGCGCCCAAGATGCCCAGGCGCTGGCGGAACTGGCGCGGGGACGGCTGCGGGCCAAGTTGCCCGACTTGCGTCTGGCGCTGGAGGGACGCGTGCAGCCCCATCACCGCTTTCTGCTGGAGCGTATCCTGGCGCACATTGACTTTCTCGAGCAGTCCATCGCCCAAGTCCAACAGGAGATTGAGCAGCACTTGGCCCCTTTTGAAGAAGCAGTCAGGCTGGCGCAGAGTGTGCCGGGCATTCAAGCTACCGCCGCCGCCGCCATCGTGGCCGAGATCGGCACGGACATGAGTCGCTTCCCCTCCGACAAGCACTTAGCCTCCTGGGCGGGAGTCAGTCCAGGCAACAAGCAGAGTGGCGGTAAGCGCCTGAGCGGGGCGACGACGTCGGGCAACCCCTATCTGCGCGCCATCCTGGGAGAGGTGGCCTGGACGATTGCGCACACATCGGACAATTATCTCTCCGCCTTCTATCACCGTATCGCCCGCCGTCGCGGCAAGCAGAAAGCCATCATGGCCCTGGCCCATAAAGTGCTGATCATTCTCTACCATGTCCTGCGTGACAAGAAACCCTACACCGACCTTGGGGCTGATTACTTTGACAAGCTGGATAGCAGGCGCATCGAGCGCCACCATGTCCGTCGCTTGGAGCAGCTGGGCTCCACCGTCGCGCTCACTCCCAAAGAGGCGGCTTAACGCATGGCTAGAGAGGGGTTTGGGGGATTTTCATAAGAAGTAGCCAGCACAGGGTCTGTGTGGCCAATGAGGGCTGCGAGGCGTTCGGCATCACGAGCGGGCCGGATGGCAACCTGTGGTTCACCGAGGAGCTTGCGGGCGAGATTGGGCGGATCACTCCGAGCTAGTGCGTGAGGGCAAGCTGCAGAAGCGGAGCGCAGGGTAGGGCAGACATCCCGTGCTGGCCTTGCGCTCCTGCCCAGGCCGGGCGGCTGGCTGGAAGTCGCTCCTTGCGAGGCTTTCCTGGCTGTACTGGCTACTTCGATCATCCGTTCTCAACTCAGCCAATCTTTACCTCCCTCTGTTCCAACTGGAAATCGGGAGCAAATGGAAGGCCAGTTGGATGTGTCGGCCTCTCGCTGGTGTGTCTTCAGATGGAAGCGAGAGGCTCTGAGTCATCGCCCACCTCTGGGATTCATCGCTCTCACAAGCTTTTCCCGCTTGAAATGATCTCATCATATACAGGCACCCGTTCTCTCAAGCTGAGTCGCTCCCACAAACGCTTTCCAGATGACCTCCACTGGACACTTCCCATTTCTCACTGGTCGAACGTATGATGCTGCGTTATCGAGCATCAGGAACCCCTGCGCGGTCCTGTCACCGGTCCCCGGATCTCGGTGAGCGCATAGCCCCGCCGATGGAGGGCTGCAAGCAACTGTTCCACATGCTCACGGTTACGGGTCTCCAGCGTGAGGGTCACTTCCACCTGCTGCACGGGCAGCGCTTGCATCGCCCACGAATTGCGCAACGAGGTTGTGGAAGAGCTAATCCTTGATCGGGTGAGCGAAAGTGGCGCAGAACTGGACCCCTTGCTCGTGAGCAGGGTAAATCCAGAGGGAAGGAGAGCGAAAAGGGCAGAAGATGAGGAGAAGCGAGGAAAAACCAGGAAAAGAGGCCACAAGGCTCCACTCGGAGAAGCACAGCTGTCCGAGGAGAAGGGAGACAGTGGCAGACG
>WNGP01011077.1_pt1 | contig 10168 bp, 8 predicted proteins | sample 5407671 | NCBI WGS metagenome assembly WNGP01 (sample SAMN13153381, study PRJNA577476) | soil metagenome | isolation source: 40 cm soil or saprolite under Garry oak tree replicate 2 | place: USA:California | collected 2016-06-15
TGGCCGCCCTCGATGAATGGATGGCGCTGCGCGGCCCCCAGCGGGCATTGCCGCACCCCAGGCACGGCCGGCCCGCTGACTTCCTGTTCACCGAACGCGGCCGCCGCCTGTCCGCCTACCGGCTCCGCCACGGACTTGATGACGCCGCCGCAGCAGCAGGCCTACGTGGCCGGGACAGCCAGCCACTGCATGTGACCCCTCATCAGCTCCGCCACACATATGCGACAACTCTCGTGAACGTCGGCATGTCGCTGCAGGCACTGATGGCGCTCCTCGGCCACGTCACCACCGAGATGACCTTGCGGTATGCCACGCTGGCCGCTCCGGCGGTCCGGACCGCCTACGAAGAGGCAATGGGCAAAGCCCGCACCCGGCTGACCCTGGCCATCGCCCCGGCCGGGCAGCCCATCATCCCCGACCGGATCAAATGGCTGAGCAGCGAGATGCTCAAAACCAGGGTTGCGCACGGATACTGCTCCCGGCGACTGGCCGCCGAAGCATGCCCGTACGCCAACATCTGCGAGCAGTGCGACAACTTCGTCACCGCCCCCGAGTTCATCCCGCAGCTCCAGGCCCAGCTCACCGACGCCACCACGCTCCGCGACGACGCCGTCGAACGCGGCTGGCACACCGAAGTCGCCCGCCACTCACGGGTCATCACCAGCATCCAAAAACACCTCGACCGGCTCGCCTGACACGCCGGAACAGGCCGCAATCCTTGACCCCGCCCCCCAGGGCCGGTTAATCGAGATCTTCTTCTCCGTCATCCACAAGAAGGTGGTCTCCCCGAACGACTTCGCCAGCCTGGAGCAGCTATCCGGAACCCTGCTCGCCTTCGTGGACCGCTACAACCGGACCGCGAGGCCGTTCAACTGGAAATTCACCGCCGCCGACCTAACGGACCTGCTCCACCGCATCGGCGAGCACCAGCAGCCCACCCCCACCCGCCAGACCGACCTGGCACCAGCAGCCTGACCCCCGACGAATTAACGGTGGCACCCACTTAGCGTGATCGCGCTCGGGCGATCGGCCGGGAGTTCCGGGATACTCTTCGGGGCTACCAGTCGGCGCGTCAATCACCACCCCATGATGAGTTGCAACAGGATCGGCAACAAGTCCAATGTGGCGACGAGACCTGGCGCAAACTGGTCGGTCGTTTCCGGATTGCCGTCCGCCGCTGCCTCGAACGGTACGGCGGACGGGAGATCGACACGGCCGGCGACGGGTTCTTCGTCACCTTCGAAGCGCCGGGACGCGCTCCCTCTGCGGTGTGCTCGGGCCGTAAGGACAAGCCGGTCACCTTGGCTAGCAATAGCCACGCGTTGACCACGCCGCCGAGCACGCTAGCCACGGCGGCGGGGATCAGCCAGCACAGTCCGCCGCCGGCCTTCAGCAGGAAGGTGAGCGCTGCAACGCCCATCAGTACTGCGGTGATCGTGTTGGGCGAGAACCCTTCGATGTACGGCGCGACGCCACCGCGCCTGGGGCTTGGCGTGGCTTAGTTTCCTTGGGCCGCCTGGTACTGCTCGATCACGCGAGCCGGGATCCGGCCGCGGGCGCTGACCGCGATGCCGTGGTCATTCGCCCAGGCCCGGACCTCACCACTGCGTTGCCGGCCTGCCGCAGTCCGCGTCGCCCGGCGTGCGGAGCCGCGGCCAGGCTTGCGGGCCTGCTCGACGAATGGCGCGAGCTGCGTGCGGAAGGTTGTGGCGTTTTTCTCGCTCAGGTCGATCTCATACTCGGCGCTGCCGAGCCCGAAACGGATCGTCTCGTCCGCCGGGCCGCCGTCTATGTCATCTTCCAGTTCGACGGTCACCTTCTGAGCCATCTTCTGCCTCCGTCCCGGCGATCGGGTTCCCTGGGCCGTCGGTGCCGATTATCCGCTATGCCTCCTGCAACGCCGCAGATCACACGCCGCTTGCCGAAAACTCTCGCGGTGCTCGCGCCGGGGCCAGCCGGGCGGCGGCAGTCATAGGCAAGGCTGCCGGTGCTGCGGCCATTGCTCTTTGCCGCGGCGCTGGCGGTTGAAGGCATCCCCATAGCGCTAACGACATGCTGGCAGAGCTCAGGGCCGGTCGTCCTCCGAGACGACGGACAGCTCGTCCCGTCAGCCATATGTCATCATCGGAGCACAGACCGCGGAGGGCGAGCGTCATGATTTCTGGGACAGCCACGTCTGGATCAGGTGCACCGACGGCGAGTTACTCGGATCAGACGCGATCGCCCGGCTGCGATGCCGCGACGGCGCCGTAGAAACCGCGCGACCAGACGGCATCACGGTCCAGCTGGCCGGGCCCGGCTGCCTACCACAATTCCATGTCGCGCTGCTAAACGAGCTCCAATCCCTGCTTCGATGGTCAGACAGCCGGTCCGTCGTCATCATCGCCGCCGACCTCACAACCAGCGCCGCGCGGTGGGTCAGCACACGGCTCGACGACCCCTCCGAGACGTTCGACCAAAGCCGCTAGCCCTCAGAAGCGCCCGAAGGCTCGTTATGGACGCAACCATATCGACGTCATGTGTATCTGGTGAAGTGCCAGAACGGATGACCTGCATAGCCCATAAGCCGAAGCCCAGCTGACCAATGAGCGCGCGCAATCGGCGCCATGCTGCCGTGCGGGGCAGGCTAGCGGCCCGCGGCGCCATATCAGTCGGTTCTGTGTGTGCGAGGCGTCCGTATGCAAGGCGTCCGCGTCCGCCGAATTTGGCTGTACCTGATTAAGGCGGCAGTCCTGGGCGCCGCCGCGCTTGAACGCGATTACGCTCAATACATTCCCGATTCGAGGTTACATTCCACTCACTGGCCACTACAGGCCACTACCGGACCGAGTCTGCCCGAAGGCCGACCCCGGTAGCTCCCATTAGGCTGGAAGACATCGTCCTCGAAACCCCGGCCGACCAGCGCCGTCGCTCCGATGTGGAAGCGGGCTTTACTGTCTTCGAGGTCAAGCGTGGTTATGTCATCTATGCGATGACCAGATCGTTATGTGAGCTTGAATGGCCGATTACAGTTCCCGCAAATGATCGGGCCGATTTCGTATACCTTCCCCGGTAGCTTGAAGCGGCGAGGTCGCTGACAGCTGCACGCAACTGTAACGAGATTGGATGCCGGCCCGCCGCCCCGGCCGCCGCGATCTTCCCTGATCTTCAGTTCTTTATGGAAAGCTTCAATCTCTCGCTGATGCATGCGTATGGTAAGCCTCTTGCCTTCCGCATCCTCAGTAGCACCAAGACGCCGGAACCTTTCATATTCCCTCTCGTCCTTCCTGATCCAGCCCTCCATCCTCTGTATTCGTTGCTGAATATCATACGTCCCCAGGTTTCGATGGGGCCGACTATCATCCGCTCCTGACATTAGTCACTCCGTCATCTCGGATCCGATTGATCGGGATGCACGTGGTCTGCGGAGCAGATGCACAGACGATGACCGCAATTGCCCTCTCAAGGCGTTGTTGGCTGGTCTGCAGTTCGGCAATCTCGGTAAGGTGATCCCATGTGGTAATCACACGCGGCGTGCCAACCCCGCGCTCAGACGCATGGGCCTGCTGCTCAGTAGCAGCCGCGGCCTCGCCGCTCTGGCTCCCGCCGATGGCCTCTGGAGTCTCTGAGGTCGTCAATCCAGCACCGCACCTTGCGTTCAAGGATGACCTTGTTTGGCGTTCCGCTCATTCTATGACGGACAGCCTTAATGGAAGGGTCATCGTCGGGAGACCCATCGCGATTGGCCCGCAAGTGCAGAACGGAGCATCGGGAGCTGCCAGGTGCAGCGCGAGCCAATCATCGGAGGTCATCAGAAGGACCCAGCCCATCGGGCGAACAAGGTGCCGCCTAGTCGAAGGTGCCGCCCTCAGAGCAGGTCTAGAGCACCCCAGGCCTACAGCACCGATCAGAGCTGGCCCATCTGCGCGCTCATCCCTCGGTTTGCCCGGACAGCATCACCAGCACAGAGTCGGCAGGGTGATCCGGTCATAACCGCAGCAGGGCCTTCAGAGCGCCGATGTCGTGGCCGGTGAGCCCGTTCGACGCCAGGTAGCCGGCCGTGTCGAACGCCCGGATCCACTCGCGCAGGGCAGGCTCTCGCTCGGCCAGCTCCCGCCGAAGTTGCCCTGCTCCGGCGGGCGGCCGGTACTGCTCACGCCACGCCTGCCGACCGGAGTGGTAGACGCAGCCGTGGCCTGCGTAGGCTCCGGCGCCGCGCCATTCGTCGGCGATCGCGTCGGCGGTCGCTCCGGCGAGGTCCAGCAGCATCGCGCAGATCATGCCGGTCCGGTCCCGGCCGCCGGCGCAGTGCACCAGGACCGCGCCGTCCGCTCGGGCGACGGCCCGCAGGACGGCGGTGATCCGCGCCGGGGCCAGCCGCGCGTTATCAGCCCAGGACCGGGGTGATCCAGCCACGGGCCGCACACCCGCAGGAACTCAGCATCCCCCGGATCCTCGGTCGGCGCCGGGACGAACACCAGCCCGCGACCTTCGGCGGTCCAGGCCAGCGCATGACCTGCCCCCCGGCATGCGGTCGGGGTTTCGGCCCCCGGGTCTCGGTTGCCCGTCATGACCCCTGGGCCGCGCCGTAAATGGGAGTTCGGGCACCGCAGACGCCGGGTGTGTTCGCTAAGGGCAACACGGTTTCCCGAGCGTGGCAATCCGCGCGGCGGTCGGCCTCGGGGCAGAACCCGCCGGCGGCCGGGCAGGACGCGCGTGCTGTGGTGTGCGGCTCGGGCTGCTCGTGCACTCGCGGGCGGCCCCTCGCTGGGAGATGACATGCCATCTGTGAGCCTAGCCGTACCCGGTGAGATTGACGGCGTTGCCGGGCGCGCTGATGTGGAAGTCGGCGCCGTACCCGGTGAAGTCGGTCCAGCCTGCGCCCGGGCCGTTGTCGTCCCAGCGCAGCGGGTAGGCCGGACCGGTGTTCGCGACGTACAGTTTCGAGCCGTCCCGGTAGCTGACAACCACGACCTTGCGGCCGCCCAGCGTCGCCTGCCGGACCGCCGGCCCGGGTGGGCTGAAGAACGTGTCCAGCGCGGCGGTGAAGTCACTCAGGTGAAAGCCGAAGCCGGGCAGCCAGGCGGCGGACGACTGGGGCAGCTTCAGCCACCGCCCGGCGAGGTCCTGAACCGGCGCGGATGTCCCGAACAGCTTCTTCAAGACATCCGGCCCGGCCTTGAGGTAGATGTCAGGATTGGGATTGGCCAGGCCGGTCTTGCTGCCGATGATCATGATCTCGGCCTGGCCGCCCGGCACGGTCATCGTGCCGTCGGCGTCGCTGCCCTGGATGCGCACGTCATACCGGTACCGCGGGCTGAAGATGACGCCCTTGACATGGACGCTCCTGGCGTTCCCGATCACCCCGGCGGCATCCCGCGCTACCTGTGGCCCCGTCTTGTTCTGCAGGCCGTTAACAGTGATCCCTGCGCCGCCGCAGCCGCCGGCGGCGAAACTGACCAGCGCGCCGATGGCAGCCACCGTGGTGACGACGCCTGCCCGCCGGATGATGTTCGTCGAGATCATCCCCTTCACGAAAGCCAATATGCGAAGGGCTCACTCAGTAGACGCGGCACTAGGCGGGAGGTTCACATCTCCGCCTGCCGGCACCCTTTCTCCCGGCCGCGCTGAGCAGGACTGCCCGGCGGCCGCTCAACGCCGCCATCGCGCGCCACACCAGGCGCCATGTCCTGGCACGAGCGGACCGCCAGCCGGCATGCGGCGAGGCCGCCAGCGCGGGCTTCAGCCCCGCCGGCCCGCACGGGGCACGCCTGCTCGCAGCGCGTGCAGGGCCGCGACGCCGTCGAAGCCGACCGGAGCCGTGGCCTGGTGGCAGTCGCCGCAGCACGGCTGCCGAACGGCGCACAGGCCGCCGGGGCAGCTCGGCGGGCCGGCAGCCGGGCAGCCAACACCGCGCGGGCTGCGCACGCCGCTGAAGTTCGAGCCGCTGAACCCGGCTAACTGCCGCGGCGCCCAGCTCGCTTCCAGCGCCGCCGCGACGCCCGGAGTCGGCCTGGAACGCTGGGGTCTCAGCCGCCAGGCAGCCGTAGCCGAAGGCGGCGGCAAACTTGCTGACCGGACCGCCGCCAGGCCCGCATGCAAGGCTGGCGGTGCACTTCGCCGAATCGACGACGTCACTGTCGAACGCCATGTAATTCCCCAGGGGTGATGCTCAGGTAATTCCCCAGGTGGCCTGGCCTGTGTGCTGTTTTACACCATGGCCTCCTTCCCCGGGGGGATGGCGCGCTGGGGGGCGCCGGGCCGTTTGCGGGGGCGGTAGCTGGGTCCGTCCATGAGGATCTGGTGGCTGGTGTTGATGAGCCGGTCGAGGAGGGATTCGGCGACGACCGGGTTGGGGAACAGCGGGTACCAGTCGGCCGGGGCCCGGTTGCTGGTGATGATCACTGGCTTGCCAGCGCGTTCGGTGATCAGCTCATACAGGTCGTCGGCCTGGGCGGGGGTGAGCTCGCGGAGGCCGAAGTCGTCGCAGATGAGGACGGCGGGACGGGCCCAGGCTTTGAGCCGCTTGTCCCAGGTGGCGTCGGCGCGGCCGCCGGCCAGGTCGGCGAGGATGCGGCTGGTCTTGGCGAAGCGGACCTCGTGCCCGGCGCGGATGGCCTGGTGACCGAGGGCGCAGGCGATGAAGGTCTTGCCGACGCCGACCGGGCCGGACAAGATGACTGATTCTCCGGCGGCCAGCCAGCGCAGGGCGGCGAGGTCGCGGATCTGCGCGGCGGGAATGCCGGGGCTGGCGGTGAAGTCGAAGCCCTCGAAGGTGGATTGCTCGTCGAAGCGGGCGCGGCGCAGGCGGCGGCTGATGGCGGCGCCGGAGCGGCGGCTGATCTCGTCTTCGCACAGGACCTGGAGGAACTCCAGGTGGCCGAGGTCACCAGCGCGGGCCTGGGCGAGGCGGGCGTCCAGCGTGCCGAGCATGCCGGACAGTTTCAGGGTGCGCAGGGCGCTGGCCAGCCCGTTGGTGTCGGTGATGGCGGTCATCAGCCTGGTTCTCCTTCATCGAGCGCGGCGAACACTGTGATCTGGTGGCGGCCGAGGTGACTGCGGGCGGTGTGCCAGGTGCGGCCGTGGTGGCGGGTGATCTCGACCGCGGTGGCGAGCTGCGCGGCGAGCATGGCCACGGCCGCGGCGTGGCTGGCAGCCGGGCCGCCGGGTGCCAGCTGGATGCTGCCACGCCGGTCGGCTGGCGGGATTACGCCATCTTGATGCTGCTGGCCACCTACGGGCTGCGCGCCCGCGAGGTCGCCGCGATGACTCTCGACGACATCGACTGGAAGCGCGAGCGGCTCGCCGTGCCTGATCGCAAGGCAGGCCACTCGACCGCCGTTCCCGCTGTCGCGCGCGGCCGGGGAGGCTGTTGCGGACTACCTCCGGCACGGCAGGCCGGACACCCCCGACCGGCACATCTTCTTCCGCGCCGTCGCGCCCTTGCATCCGCTGGGAACTGACGCCATCTCCAGCTGCGCCGGGCGCCACCTGATGCGCGCGGGCGTCAGCGTGCCGCGACCCGGATCGCACACGCTGCGTCACAGCGCCGTGCAACGGCTCGTCGACACCGGGTTCTCGCTGAAGACGATCGGCGACTACGCCGGGCACCGTTCGGCGGCCTCGACGCAGATCTACGGCAAGGTCGCTGTCGAGCCGCTGCGCCAGGTCGCCCTCGGCGACGGCGAGGAGGCGCTGCGATGAGCGACGATATCGAGGCCGCTGTCGCGGCGTTCCTGGCCCACAAGCGGGCGCTGGGCCGCAAGTACGACAGCGAGGAAAGCGAGCTGCGGCTGCTGGCCCGCTTCGCCGGCGAGCGGCGGGTCACAGGCCTGGCTGCCCTGACCCCGGCCTTGCTGGAGGAATTCCTGGCCTCCCGGCCCAGGTCCCGGCCCCGCAGCTTCAACCACCTGCTCGGCGTGGTACGCGGCCTGATCGACTGGGCGGTCGTCCGGGGACTGCTCGAGGCCTCGCCGCTGCAGACCCGCCCGCGCCGGGTGACCTCAGCGCGGATCCCGTTCCTGTTCGACGTCACCGCAGCCCGCCGGCTGCTGCAAGCCGCAGCCGCGCTACCCGACAACCCCCGCGCCCGCGGGCGCGCCAGCACCTACCGGGCGATCTTCGCCTTGTGCTACGGACTCGGCCTGCGCGCAGGGGAAGCGTGCCGGCTCCGCCTCGGCGACATCGACGAGCGGCGGTCGCTGCTGGTAGTGCGGGGCGGCAAGTTCGGCAAGAGCCGGCTTGTCCCGCACGGGCCGCGGATCGCCGAGCTCGTCGGCGGGCAGGCCAGCCGCCGGCGGGCAGGCGGGGCCGCTGGCCCCGACGCTCCGCTTTTGACCTTCGACGGGCGCAGCAGCGTCAACCCGGGAACAGCCTCGGTGGTATTCCACCAGCTGACCGGCGCGCTCGGCCTGACCGTTCCTGACGGGGTCAGCCCGCCAACGCTGCACTGCCTGCGCCACTCCTTCGCCGTCGGCACGCTGCTGCGCTGGTATCGCGACGGCGACGACCCAGCCGCCCGGCTGCACGAGCTGTCTACCTTCATGGGCCACGTCGACCCGGTCTCCACCGCGGTCTACCTGACCGTCACCAGCCAGCTGCTGGATGAGGCAAGCCGCAGGTTCGAGCAGTTCGCCCAGCCGGCCTGGACGAAGGCACACCAGTGACCGGGCATCAGCATCTCGGGCCGGTCCTGCACTCCTTCTTCGCCGACCACCTGATCACCGTCAAGGGCCTTCGGCCAGCCTCGGTGCGCAGCTACCGGGACACCATCCGGCTGCTGCTCGTCTTCGCCGCCGCGGACAAGGGATGCAAGATCACCCGCCTGTCCCTGGACGACCTCACCTACGACCGGGTCGTCAGGTTCCTGCGGCATCTGGAGCACGACCGGGGCAACCACGTCCGCACCCGCAACCAGCGGCTGGCCGTGCTGCACGTCCTGTTCGACTACATCGCCGGGCGGTCACCGGAAATGCTCGCCGCCTGCCAGCGGGTGGCCGCCATCCCGATGAAGCGGGCAGCGCCGCCGGAAACACGGTTCCTGGAACGAGACGAAGTCGCTGCCATGCTCGCCGGGCTGCCCAGCTCCGGCAGGCTCGCCCTGCGCGACCGGGCGCTGGTGCTGTTCCTCTACAACACCGGCGCGCGCGTCCAGGAGGCAGCCGACCTGCGAGCCGGGCACCTCGACCTCGGCGAGCACCCGACCGCCCGCCTGCACGGCAAGGGCGACAAGTGGCGAACCTGCCCTCTGTGGCAGCAGACCGCAGAACTCCTGGCCAGCCTGCTCGCCTCACCGGGGCATCTCGCCGGCCCCGAGACAGCAGTCTTCTCCGCAGCCGGGGGCCGGCCGCTCACCAGGTTCGGGATCTACAAGCTCGTGCGCCGTCACGCCGAGGGCCTGGACGATGCCCGCGCTGGCCGCAGGGTCAGCCCGCACACCTTCAGGCATACCGCCGCTGTTCACCTCCTCGAAGCCGGCGTCGAGATCAACGTGATCCGTGGCTGGCTAGGGCACGCCGACCTGACCACCACCAATCGCTACGCCGAGATCAACACCAAGGCCAAGATGGCTGCCCTGCGGGCCGTTGAACCTCCGGGTACTTCGGCGGAACCCCGCGCACGGCCCATCTGGCAGACCGACGAGGCTCTGCTCAGCTGGCTAGCCTCGCTCTGATTTGTTATGTGACCAAGGCGGCGGCGCCACGGCCACGATGCCCAGGCATCGCGCTCACGCGCCGCCGCCGGGCACATAACGCGGCCGGGCACATAACGTTGAAAATGTTCCGCGGAACATTTTCCGGTACCAGCCGGGCCGGGACCCCGCCGAAAAAGGCGAACGCCCGCACATGGCACTCGGTCCAGGCGTGCTGATCCAGCCTGATCACCGGCCGCACGAACATGTGCCGCGAGCAGGCAAGCACCATCACGAACGCCCAGATCACATGCCTGGCCCCGGTCGCCGGATCAGTCCACCGGCCCAGCTGCCCATAATCGATCTGGGCTTCCTCGCCCGGCTCGCGCGGTGCCAGCCGCAGCACCCGCACCTGCTCCCGGCGCTCCTCCTCCGGCACGTTCGCGGCCACATACCGGCGCAGGCTCGCATACGACACCGCCAGCTGATGCTCACCCGCAAGGCGCTGGTGGATCGTCTTCACCGTCACACCCGCCTTCAGCTGGCCGGCGATGAACT
>WNGP01017669.1_pt1 | contig 10166 bp, 11 predicted proteins | sample 5407671 | NCBI WGS metagenome assembly WNGP01 (sample SAMN13153381, study PRJNA577476) | soil metagenome | isolation source: 40 cm soil or saprolite under Garry oak tree replicate 2 | place: USA:California | collected 2016-06-15
TCGAGTCGAACGCCGATAACTGGAACTCCGCGTGGGCGATCAACGGCTCCGTCCCCATCGCGTGCTCCCGATCTGTCTTCAGCCGCTGGAACGTCATCGCGGGGAACGTTGGGCTCGCCGGCAGTTTGAACGCGTAGCAGCGCGCCCCGATGATCGGACTCACGTTCGGCCCGGTGGTCGCCCGGTTGATGATGGCGTCTTCGATCAGGCTCATGTCACATCACCCGCGTGAATACGTTTGCGAGGGCATCGGTAGCCGCGGCCAGGGCCGCAGCGATTTGCTTCGCCACAGCGAGCTGAATGGTCTGCTGCGCTTCCTGAGTGAGGATGTCGCTCGATCCAGTGACGCTGACGTCGACTTCGACATGTTGCCCGTCCGCCGCGACGACCTCGGCCGTGATGTCACGATCCGGGATCTCAGGCGGCGCATGGTCCTGCATGGCTGTCAGAATCGGTTCCGCGCAGGCAAGCGCGGCCGTCCGCAGACCATCCGCGGCGATCGCGGCCGACACTGCTTTGAGCTCCTGCTCGAACTCCTTTTGACCTGACAGACTCAGTGTGAACGTGTTCGGCATCTCGAACTCCTCCGACCTGCTCGGAAAACAAAATCGGCCAATCAACGCACCCTTCCGGTGCGGAGATTGGCCGAAGTGGCCGCGAGTAGCTTGTGATTATAACAGTAGGACTACGCACTCCGGTCAGTCAAGGGGCAAAACACATTCACCGACCCGCAGTCCTTGCACTGCCACGTCGTCCGCGGCGCCGGCACGCGCGCGCGATCCAGCGCCTTCCGATAGACGGCCACAAGACGCAGCTCCTCACTCGTGTCGCCGATCCAGCGGGCGCAGCGCTGGCAGTAAATGTCATGCATGCTCACCCGCCCGCCGCGCGGCGCTCGAGCGCCTGCTGCAGCGCATCCTCGAGGCGCACGTCGCGCGGCACGACGCTCACGCGGTGGGCGCCGCCGATCGGATCGGGCACGACGAGCACCCGACACTGCTGGTCTCGCGCCCCATACCGGTGCGTGTGCACCACGGGACCGCTCGCGCGCGAGAACGGCTCCTTGATGCGCTGCCCGCATCCCGGGCACAGGACGTACACCCACCGCAGCGGTGACACGCCTACACGGTCGGTTGCGGTCGCTGATCCGAATTCGTGAGACAGCTCGCGCCCAACCAAATCGCGTCGAGCACGTGGCGGTCCGCATGCGAATACGGCCCCAACGGATGCCGCAACGCCGCGAGTCCGCGCGCCACGACTTCGCGCCGCACACCGCGTGGCAGGGCGGGGCAATCCGCGATCCGCACCTCGACGCCGCGTGTCACCGCGGCGGCCATCAGCGCGCCGCTCGCCATATACATCAGGAAGAGCTCGTCGGCGCTGATGTCCCCGCCGCCCTCCTGCGGACGGGTCTCGTACCAGTTGCTCAGCCGCGGCAGCTCGAGGTACACCACGGTCACTGCCCAGAGACTGTCTCGCGCCGCCGCGAGGATGCGATCGAGGCCGCCGGCCAGGGCGCGGAGGCGCACCGGCAGTGGCTCCGCTGGACTGGTGCGAACCACGTCCGTCATGCGGAGCCTGGCGAGGACACGGTCAAACGGCTCGGTGGCCTGCCAACCCGCAAGCTCGAACAGCGCGACGCTCGTGGCAGCGAGATCGGGTTGAACCGCGAGGACGGACTTCATTCGGCCGCCCGGCACGCGGTCCGATCCCGGGACTTTGCCCGGGACCCTTCGGCATTTCGCGGAAGGCTTGAGTCAGCTTGAGGCAGGCACCACGATTCGAACGCCCACGGTGCCGCCGGACTTTTAATCCGTTGGCGGGACTAGCGCAAAACAAAACGCCTGCAGGGAGAACCCTGCAGGCGTTTCCTTACTTGTTCCGGCGCTAGATCGCGCTGCCGACTAGCAGGGACCCCAACCGGGATTCTGCACCAGCTTGCACTGCCCGCCTACCTTGCTCAACTCGACCTGCACCGTCGGGATCGGATAGAACTGATACTGCGTTGTGTACGGATTCAACAAGCTGGCGAGATAGGAGATGCGCCCCGCCTCAGTTCTGACGTAGTTGTTGATCGCGGTATCGGCAATGCCCCAACGCCGCAGATCGAAGAAGCGCTGGCCCTCCATCCCCAGCTCGAGCCGCCGCTCCGTCCGTACCGCCTGGCGCGCGTACGCCGCGCCCAAGCCGGCCCACGGGGTCGTGTATTGACCGACCTTGTAGAATGCCCAGGGCGTCTGCAGCGAGTCGCGCGTGGCGAGCGCGTTGGGTCGCATCGAGTCCACCATGGCCCGGTTGCCCGCCGTGCAGAACGTCGGATAGCGATTCGCCGCCGTGCTGTCCGGACCGCACCCCTGCGCCGCGACGCCCGCGCGCGCTCGGATCTGATTCACGATCGCCTGGGCAGCGTTCAAGTTGCCCAGCTCGACCTCCGCCTCGGCGTCCATCAGCAGCATGTCGGCGTACCGGAAAATGTGGATCGGCACGTTATTCGTCTGTGTCGCCACCCAGCCGACGTTGTCTTCCGCGTTCGGGAAGGCCTTCTCATGGATGTTCTTTTTCGGACTATAGGGCCCGCTGTAGGAGGCGTCGCGGATCCACGACCGCTGGTGCAGATTCCAGTCCTTGTACGGAACATTGTCCCGGCCCACCGTCCAGTCGAGTCGCGGATCGACCGGGGCGGCCATGCCCGCGTAGGTCGTGTCGCGGTTCCACGTCGTGCTGTCCATCGACAGCGGCAGACCCGCGGTGTCCACCTTGTACGCGTTGACCAGGTTGTACGACGGCTGATAGAACCCGCAGCAGGTAAAGTGGTTGGCTTCGCTGTAAGGGAAGTTCAACCGCTCGCCGAAGTTCGCGTTCTGGCCGTTCGGCTCACCGTCGCGCACCGACGCCTGGTAGGCGAAAATCGTCTCCTTCCCATTCCGGAAATTCGGATCGGCGGTCCAGACGCGGTTGAAGCCAGCTTCCAAATCGTATACGCCTTTCGCCTTCACCGAGTCGAACGAGACCTTGGCCGCCGCCCAATAGGCCGGATTCAGTGCCGCCGCATAGACTTGAACGCGTCCCCGGTACGCCACTGCTGTCCATTTGGTGGCGCGTCCCATCTCCTTGTTGCGAGGCGTCTCGGGGAGCAAGGAGTCTGCTACCGTGAGGTCTCTGATGATCAGCTTGACGATCGAGTCGAGCGGCAGGTCGTTGGCTTTGCGGTACCCGCCGAGGGCGACCGGGGTTGAATCCTCTGGGAAGTAGTAGGGAATATGCCCCCACATGCGATATGCTTCGAAGTGATAGTGCGCCCGCAGGAACAACGCCTCACCGCGAATGTAATTTTGGACGTCTGCCGGTATCTCATTGGGACTCGCCGCTACCACCGCATCCAGCAGGCGCAGCGTCGCATTGGCGCGGAAGACGCCGTCGTAGACCTGGCTCCACTTCTGGTTCAGATAGCCGTCCGCGTCGCCCAGGCTCCATTGGAAGGTCTCAATGTTATGGATGGGGTTCTGGTCCCCGAGGTCGGATCCCTTGTACGCGTCGTTGCTCGTGACGCCGCCCCATACCCAATTGCTGACGGCGCACCCCCATGCCCCGGAGCTGGATTGGCAGTCCAGTGCCCGGTACGCGGCGATAAGGGAGCCCTCCACCCCGACCCTGTTCATCAGGGTCGCTTGATCGACCGTGCCCTGGGCGGGCTGGTCGAGGAAGTCTTTGCAGGCGTACGTGACGCCGGCGACGACCACCAGTCCCGCCACGCTGTACAACAGTCGCTGCCACTTGTGTCTGTTCATCGTCTTCGTCCCTCTCAGTAAAGACGCTAGGCGTTAGAAGGTGGTCGAAATCCCGATCGTAATGATCCGGTTGCTTGGATACACGCCCTGGTCGATGCCACGGGCTTCGTCGCGAAGGTCGCCGGTATTGCCGTTCGTCGCGGGGACCGGGAGCGACGGATCGAGCCCGGAGTAGCCGCTGATGGTGAACAGGTTCTCCGCCTGCAAATAGACCCGGGCGGCCGGAATCCAGCGCACGATGGCGGGCGGCAGGTTGTACGCGAGCTGCAGCGTGCGCAGCCGCACGTACGTGCCGCTCTCCACCCAATAGCTGCTGAACTGCCGGCTCCAGTCGTCACTGTTGTCGAGCCGCGGATACTTGGCGTCCGGGTTCGTCAGGCGGCCGGGGCAGTTATACCCCGGCGAGGGCCCGCCCGGGGTCAGGGGTGGGAGCGGCTCACAGTCCCCGTCCAGCTGCGCCGAATTCGTCAGCATGTCTTTCGCCACGTTCGTCTGGAAGTACCGGAACGCATACCAGTACCGCTGCGTGTTGAAGATCTTGCCGCCGAACGAGCCGAACACCGTGCTGCTCAGCTCCCAGTTGCCGTGCCGCACCGCGAGATCGATCCCGCCGGTGAACTTGGGATGCGGGCTCCCGATGAAGGTGCGATCGGCCGAGGTGATCTTGCCGTCGCCGTTCAGATCCCGGAATTTGATCCGGCCCGGACGCGCTCCCTGACTCCACAGTGCGGCCGCGTCCAGCGAATCGACGTAGTACCCGTCGGCGATCAGGCCGTAGAATCCGCCGAGCGGCTGACCGACCTCGTTGCGCACGGCGTTCTGCTCGCGGACCACCGAGGCGCCGCGACCAAAGAAGGACGTCTGCACGCCGTCGATCTTGGTGATTTGGTTGTTATAGTGGCTGCCGTTGAACGCCACGCTCCACGCCGTGCTCCCGATCGTGCCGCGATAGCCGACCGAGAAGTCGATCCCCGTGTTCCGCATGCTGCCGATGTTGAGGACCGGCGGCGCCGCGGAGCCGCCTGCCGCCGGCTGCGGCGGATCGAACAACAGATTGCTCGTGTTGCGGCGATACACGTCCACCGTGACGTTGCCGCGGCTGTTCAGGAACTCGAAATCGAGCCCGACGTTGGCGGAGTGATTCTCTTCCCATTTCAGCGTCGTGTTGCCGAGCGCGGTGGTCTTGAACCCGGGCTGAATCGAGGAGCCCGTGCCGCCGATGTCGTAGAACGTCTCGCCGCGGCTACCGCCGAACTGATCGATGATGCGGAAGGGCACGTTCTGATTCCCCGTCACGCCCCACCCGAACCGCAGCATGATGTTTTGCAGGGGCAGATTCTGGAAGAACGATTCGCGCGACAGCCGCCAGCCGGCGCCGACCGCCGGGAAGGTTCCCCACCGGTTGGCCGGTCCGAACGTGGACGAGCCATCGCGCCGCATCGTCAGGCTGAGGTAATAGCGCTCGCCATAGTTGTAATCCGCCTTGCCGAAGAACGACAGCAGCGCCCGCTTGCTGCCCGAGCTACTGACGTTCTTGGAGTTCGGATCGCACAGGGCGTCGTCGATGTAGCGCGAGTCGACGTCGTTCTTGCGCAGGCTGGCGCAGTTGCCCGCCTCAAAGCGGAAATTGGCCTTGATGGCTTCCTGGCCCAGCAGCACCGTGAGGTTGTGCTGGTTCATCGTCCGCGAATAGTTGAGCGTATTGGTGATCGTCAACTCGGTGAATCCGCTGTAGTTCTCGTTGATCCCGTCGATGTTCGTCGGCTCGTGATCTTCGGGCGTCGCGGGTGTGTACCCGTGGTAGGAACCCTGGAGCAGATTGAAGCCGAACTTGGATTTCAGCGACAGCGCGTGGCCAACATCGACCGTTCCGAATCGCGATGTTGTTCTGCGCGTAGTAGTTGATTTTTGCCGGGTTCGACTGATTGCCGAGCGTGTTCGCCTTCCCGGAGGCGAAGTTGCCACCGATGTCAAAGACCGGGATCACGGGCTGCATGAAAATGTTCTTGCCGACGATCCCGCCCTCGCCGACGTTGTCATCGGTCAGTCCCTCGGCGCCATGGTGCTGCTCGCGCGAGAGGGAGATGTTCTCGCCGAGGCTGGCGCGGCCCATGTTGAACGTCGTATTGACCCGCGCGCCGCCGCGCTGGAACCGCGTGTCCTTCGCCGTGCCTTCCTGGTCCAGATAGCTCAGCGACAGGTGGTACGCGTTGTTGTCGCCGCCGCCTGATACCGCCAGGTTCGCGTCGCGATACTGGCCCGTGCCGAACACCGCCTTCCACCAATTCGTCCCCGGACTGCCGGGCATGATGAGGTTGGTCGGGTACAAATAGGTCGATGGATCGACGTTGGTGCAGGGCACTTGGGTACTGTCGGGGCCGCTCTTGCAGCCCTGCGGCCAGATGTACGCGGGAACGCTCGGGTTGATGGAATCCCCATAGATATTGATCGGGATCTTGGTTCCCGCGTTCTCGTAGGACTTCTTCACGACCTGGAAGTACTGCAGCGAATTCTGCATCAGGATGTCGTCATACCCGTGCGTCGGCGTGGCGAAGCCGGTCCGGACGTCCATCGTCACCTGCTGCTGCCCCGGCCGGCCCTTCTTCGTCTCGATGATGATGACGCCGTTGCTCGCGCGTGATCCGTAGATCGACGTCGCCGACCCGTCCTTCAGGACCTGCATGGAGGCGATGTCGTTCGGGTTCAGGAAATTCATGTACGATTCCGACACGGGCGTCCCGTCGACGACGTAGAGCGGGTCATTGTTCTGGAACCCCGTGACGCCGCGGATGCGCACCGTGCTGCGCGAACCCGGGGCGCCGCCGTCCTCGACCGTGACGCCCGGGACGCGGCCGTCGAGCCGCTGCAGCACGCTGGTCGAGGTCTGTTGCTGCGCGCTCTCGATATTCACGCTGGAGACGGAGCCCGTGATGTCCGCGCGCCGCTGCGCCGTGTATCCGGTCACGATCACCGGCTCGAGCACGGCGACGGCCGATTCCAGCGCGACGTCGATTTGCGGACGGTTCCCGATCGTGCGCGCCGCCCCTTTGTAGCCGATCAGCGCGAACAGCAGCACGCCGTCGCCCGGTGCGGCAATAGAGTATTTACCGTTGGCGTCGCTCGTCGTCGTGGTAGTCGTCCCACGCACCTGGACCGTGACGCCGGCTAGCCGCTCACCCGTTATCGCGGTGATCGTACCGGAGACTTGCGTCCCCTGCGCCAGGGCCGTGGCGGTCACCGCGACCGCGAGCATCAAGCCCATTCCCAGTGCGGCACAAGCACGAATGATTTTCTTTTCCATGTACACCTCCGCCTCCCTCATTCGACGGGTCTTCGCATGGACTGCAGGCCTTCCCTGGCGATCAAGTCTCGATACGTCACCAACACGACGTTGCGCGCCTTGAGGGCCGCGCTGAATCGCTGCGACGTCAACGCCGTCAATTCCCCCTGACGGTTCTTGCTCATGTCGGGCAGCGGCTCGTCGGTATTCATGTCGAGCAGCGCCCCCAACTCCGCGTCGTCGATACCCACGTGCGTGACGACGAGGTTCAACCCGGGCTTCAGCCGGTTGATCATGACGACCAGGCTGTCACCCTTGGCGGCCGGGGCCGCCGAGTATTGCGGCGTGTCTTCCGTTTCCCCGAAATACTCCGACATGCCGAGCCCGTACTCCCGCGCCAGCCGCTCCGTGATCTCCCGGAACTCGGGGTAGCGCGTCACGGTGCCCATGTGATAATCGACGTAGTCGATCTTCACGCCCGAGCGCAGCGCGCGCTCGATCTGGGCCCGCAGCTCCTTCTCGACTTCGGCGACCTGCGGGTTGTGCTGGTGCAGCGCTTCGGACGACGGGAAGAAAAAGCCGTTCGCATCGACCAACGATGGAACGGCGGTACTGCCTGCGACGGGACCCCAGCGGTAATTCTTCCACTCCGAATTCAACGCCAGATGGATCCCGACGGCGACGTTCGGATGCTGCTTCAGAATCTCCACCGCTTCCTGATACCACGGGCACGCGAACAACACCGACACCGAAACCGGCATGCCGGTCGAGACGAGCTGCTGCATCGCCATGTTGACGCTGTGGCTCATGCCGATGTCGTCGGTGCGGATGATCAAGGAAACGGGGGAGGAGGAGAGCGGCCTGCTGGTTTGCGCGGACACGAACGTCACCAGGCTGGCGGACAGCAGCCAGCTACAACAGGTGACTGTTCGAATCAGACGCATAGACGGCGCTCCCGTTGCCAACGGTATCGAAGGCGTTACCACGACGTAACATGTCCCTGCAGGATGGAACGACAAGACCCCCACTCCGGGTCACCTGATCAGGCTACAACGCGCGCTGTCTCGCGTCGTGCTTTTTGCGTGCGGTGCTGGAACGTTTCGGGAGAGTACGGAATTCGGCGAAGACGCGCACCAGCAGCTCCTCGCGACTCTGCACGCCGAGCTTGCGATAGATGCGCCACAGGTAGGTGTGCACGGTGTGCGGCGACAGCCCGAACCGCGCGGCGGTGTCCTTCTCGGAATTGCCGTCGAACACGGCGCGCACGATCCCGCATTCGCGCGGCGAGAGGCCGAGACAGCTGGCGAGTGAGCGCCATTCCCCTGGAACGAACACTCCCTGGCCGGTCCCGCTCATGACGGTCTCTCTCATGGGGTTCCAATATGCTGCGCGCTTCGTTCCCACCGCCAGACCGGCCCGTCCTCGGGATCGACGACGGGTCCGATGCGCACGAAGCCACATTTCGTGAGCACGCGCGTCGATGCATTCGCCTCAGGGCGCGTGTGCGCCCGGATCGTCCGCACGCGTCCGTCGTTGCTTGCAAAATGAATCAGCGCGCGCGCCGCCTCCGTCGCGTAGCCCCGGCCCTCGCGAGACGGTACGACGCCATACGCGATCTCGACCATCCCCGCGGCGTCCGGTGCGCCCTTGAACCCCGCCCCCCCGACGATCTCGCCGCTTTCCTTCTCTATGATGAAGAAGCCATGGCGCCACGGGTCGGGCCCCCCCCCTCCCCCCTGCCCCGCGGCGGTGCGCAGCGACTCGAGCCACACGGGAGACACCTCCCCGGACACGTAAAACCCCCGCAGTCCATCGGCGGGGGTCAACGCGGCGATCTCCTCGAATCGGTCCGGCTGCTCGATCAGCGCGAGCAGCTGCGCGGGAGTGAAGGCAAGCAACGTCAGGCGCGGCGTGTCGATTTCAGTCCGGAGGTGATCATGTGGCATCGTAGCCAGCGTATTCTCCGGGTTGAATGACGTTGCCCTTGTACTGCTGGTCGTCGTGGATCCCGATCTTGGACGTGTAATAGGCGCGAATCGTCCCGCCCTTGATCTGCTTGAAGAACTTCTCCGCATCGGTCTTCGGATCGGACTCGGCGGCGGCGACGCGCGTGAGCAGCGCGAGCCGCTGCTCGGGGCTGGACGCCATGAATCCTTTGCCGTGCATCTCGCGCGACAGCGCCTCGACGGCCGCGATTCCCGTGCGCCACCGCTGCCCCTCGTCCTTCTCGAACGCTTCCGCCAGCCGGCCGTCGATAAAGATCGCCACGCCGGCGGCGCGCGCGCCGGCCGACTGCTGATCGGTCGGAATGATCATGTCGCTCATCTCGTCGACCAGGGCGAACTCGGCGGGGGTGAAAAACTTGGGCGGCAGGGGCGCCACGGGCGGCATGGGCACGCCGGCCTTCGCCAGAGGCAATGCGGCCGCGCCCGCTACTCCGGCGACGGTCGCCTGGATCATGTCGCGACGCGAGATCGTCATAGGTTCCCCCGCTTGAATTCGTCCGCCAGATGCTCGCACGAGCGCCACGCGAGCGCCATGATCGTCCACGTCGGGTTCTGGCACGACGCGCTGACGTGACTCGAGCCGTCCACCACGAACAGGTTTTTCACGTCGTGCGACTGCTGGAACTGATTCAACACGGACGTCTTGGGATCGTTGCCCATGCGCGCCGTGCCGAGCTCGTGAATCGACCACCCTTCGGTGAGGATATTCTTGTCCACGCCGATCACCTCGATGCCCGCCGCCTCGAGCATCTCCTTGCCGGCGGCGGCCATGTCCTCGCACATCTTTTTCTCGTTGTCACCGAACTGATAGTTGAAGCGCAGCGCCGGGATCCCCCAGGCGTCCGTCACCTCGGGATCGAGGTCGACCTGGTTCTCGTAGCGGGCGAGCACCTCGCCGAAGCCACCCAGCCCAATGAAGGCGCCCGCGTGGTCGCGGACCGATTTCTTGAACTGCCCGCCGAAGCCGGGCGTGTCAAACACGCCGTCCGGGAAGATCCCGAAGCCCGAGCCGCCCTCGAAGCCGTAGCCGCGAATGAAGCCCGGCTGCTTGTCCTGCAGATTCCGGAAGCGCGGGATGTAGAAGCCGCCGGG
>WNGP01005955.1_pt1 | contig 10163 bp, 8 predicted proteins | sample 5407671 | NCBI WGS metagenome assembly WNGP01 (sample SAMN13153381, study PRJNA577476) | soil metagenome | isolation source: 40 cm soil or saprolite under Garry oak tree replicate 2 | place: USA:California | collected 2016-06-15
AGCGGAACTGTGTTGGAAATCATCTTCAAGCGTTGCTGGCCCGAATCTGTGGAAGCGAGCAATTGACTAAGTCCGGGCGTGTCGGTCGAGCCGGGGCTCACCGCGTTCACGCGAATGCGGCGCTCCTTTAAGTCGGTTGCCCTATTGTACGAGGCAGCGTTCATCCGGCGCCCCAGTCTCCCTCGAAGGGCGGGGGTCGCCTCCGTCGCCGGCTGCTGCCGGCCGTTCGCCGGGGCCAACGGGATGTTCCTGTTCGGCCAGCAATTCACGTTCCGCTTGAAGCCAGTCGTCCAGTTCATGACCTGGGACATCGCCTCGAGTCTTATGAATTTCATAGGCGCGTTGCCGTATGCGGTCTTCATCGGGGTGCTCTAGCTTGCGCCTGAGGATGGTCGCGACTCCCGCCTTGAGCGCAGGATCACCGAGTTCCGGTTGCTTGCGTTTGCTTTGCTGTTTCATGTGATCGAGATGGGCTTGAGTGCTTTCGACAGCTCAGCGCTTGGCGATTTGGTTCGCCTTGACTGACGCGGTTTGCGTGCCGGCGATGCGCACGGGCATGCCCTCCACCAGCGTGTCGGTCGGATTCGTGACAATGCGCGCGCCGTCGCTGAGACCCGAAACAATCTCAACAGTTCTGCCGAGGTCACGGCCGGCTTGAACCTTTTGCAATCGGATGGCGTTGGCGTCGTCCACTTCCGCCACTTGCAAGCCTTCGCCGCGGATGATGACCGCCCTGGCCGGCACAACGATCGGTGGGTTGGCCTGCGCAAGTGTCAACTGAACATCCACGTGGATGCCGGGAAACAATTCTCCATTGCGATTTGGCACTTCGATCTCAGTCAGCATGGTGCGCGTGGTGGCATCAAACGCGCCGCTGGTGCGCAACACTTTGCCAGGGAATGCGCGGCCGGGATATTCCGCCACGGCAATCGCCACCGTCGAGCCGATGGCGATGTCGCGCAGATACGCTTGCGGCACATTGACCTGGACGCGCAATGTGTCGGTCTGGGCGAGGTCAAAAAGGGCGCTGGCATTGCCGCCGGCGCGGATCAATGCACCGGTATCCACGTGCCGACGCGTGATCGTTCCGGCGAATGGCGCGCGGACTTCCTTGAAGCTCGACAGCTTTTCCAATCGCGCGACGGCAGCTTCGGCGGCTTTTACATCCGCTTCGCGAGCGGCAAGGGCGCTGGTTTTCTCGTCCACTTCCTGCTGGCTGACTGCGCGGTCCTTGAGCAACCGCTGCCAACGCTCGGCGCTGCTCCGCGCGAGAACAAGATTCGCCTGCGCTTGCGCGAGCGCGGCGCGAGATTGGTTCAACTCCTGATCCAGCTCGGGCGTATCAATCTCCGCGAGGACCTGACCGGCCTCCACTTTCGCGCCGATGTCGCTGTTCCACTTGAGCAGATAGCCATCAGCCCGCGCGTAGATTTTGGTTTCTTCAAACGCGCGCACGTCACCGGGCAACGCGAGTTGCACGCTCGAAGCGAGGCGTGTGGCATTGGTAACGGTCACGGTGCGGAGCGTGACTTCTTGAGTTGCCGCCACCAACTTGCTTTGCGCGCGCAATCGCGGAATAACGCCGAGCGCCAGTCCGGCGACAATGACGAGCGCCACACCAGCGATGACGGCGTAACGACTCCGTCGCGAGGCTTTCGGTTGAGATTGTGCCAGCATATTCGGGGATGAGGCCCCTGCATCTTCTCCCTCTTCCGTGTTCGGGAGAGGGTTGGGGTGAGGGTGATTTGCGGGTTCCGTTTCAGTATATCGATTTTCAGTATTCATAGGGGAAGCAGGTTTTCAGGTTTGCGATTCAAGATCTCATTTCGGGACGGCTGCGCGTACATGAGCAACTTCGGTCGCCTCCAATTCTTCTTCTTCGTTGCGGGCCGCGCCTTTTGGCCGCAGCAAACTGAACACGACGGGCACGAACAGCAATGTGGCCAGCGTAGCAACCATCAAACCGCCGATGACCGCGCGACCAAGCGGAGCGTTTTGTTCGCCGCCTTCGCCGAGCCCTAGCGCCATCGGGAACATGCCGATGATCATCGCGCCAGCGGTCATCAACACCGGCCGCAACCGGGTCGCCCCGGCTTGCAGCGCAGCTTCGAGCGAGTTGATGCCGGAGCGAAGCCGGTCGTTTGCGAACGTCACCATAAGGATGCTGTTCGCCGTCGCGACACCGATGGTCATGATCGCGCCCATCAAGCTGGGAACGTTGAAGGTGGTTTGCGTGAGGAACAGCCCCCACACGATGCCGGTGAACGCGCCGGGCAACGCCATGAGGATGATGAACGGATCGGTCCAGCTCTGGAAATTCACCACCATGAGGAAATAAACCAGCAGCGCGCTGAGAATGAGCCCCAGACCCATGCGCCTGAACGCGGTGTTCATACTGTCCACCTGGCCGCGCACGATAATGTTGTTGCCCGGCGCGAGTTTCTTTTTCGCACTGGCAATGATCCTGTCCACTTCACCGGCCACGCCACCGAGGTCGCGACCGGAGACGTTCGCGAAGATGTCGAAGACGGGCTGGATATTGTAGTGGTTCACCACACTGGGCGAATAGCCGCGAGAAATGCCGGCGAGATTCGCGAGCAATTGGCTTTGAGTCGCATCCGAGCCCGCCACGCGCGCGGACACCGGCATGTTCATCAATGCATTCACCGAATCAATCAGGTGTGGCGGCGTCTGCACCGCGACAAAAAACTGAACGCCGTAGGCTGGATCGACCCAGAAGTTTGGTGTCACCTGCGTGCTGCTGCTCAGGTTCACCAACACGTCCTGCGCGATGTCGCGCTGGTTCAAACCCTCCTTCGCGAGCAAGGTGCGGTTCACGGCGAGATTAAGTGTTGGCGCGTCGAACGATTGATGGACGAACACGTCCGTTGCACCAGGGATGCGCGCAATCCGCTCGCGAATCTCCTTCGCCACGGCGTAGTTGGCGTCGCGCTTGTAGCCCGAGACCTTGACATCGATCGGCGCCGGCAGTCCGAAGTTCAGAATCTGCGACACGATATCAGCAGGCTGGAAGTAAAACGTGAGCTCGGGAAACCTGGCGCGCAAATTGCGACGCAAATCGTCCAAGTATTCCGGCGTGGATTTGCGGCGGTCGCGATGCAACTGCACCAGGATTTCGCCATCGTGCGAGCCGATGGTGGCATTGTCGCCGAACGCGAGGCTGAATTTGTCGGAGACGACGCCGAAGTTATCGAGGATGAGTTTGATCTCGCCCGAAGGAATGGTGCGACGGATTTCGTCCTCCACCGCGCTAAAGATCTGTTCGGTCGTTTCGATGCGGGTGCCGGTCGTTGCGCGCACGTGCAGGCGCAATTGTCCCGCATCGACCGTGGGGAAGAAATCGCGGCCCACCCACGGCAACGCCAGGAATGAGCTGCCAACGATGAGCGCAAAAACGATAAACACGGTGGGACGATTCACCAACGCCCAACGCAGGACGTTCACGTATCGGGCGCGCAACGCTTCAAAGCCCCGCGCGAATCTCCCCTGGAAGCGGTTGAACCAGTTCGGCCCGTGATTGGCGGCAGCGCGGCGATGAGTTTCATTCCGGAGAATGAACTTCACCAGCACCGGCACGAGCGTGCGGCTCAGCGCGTAGCTGGAAAGAATCGCAAACACCACGGCCAGCGCCATGGGCGTGAAGAGAAACCTGGCGGGACCAACCAGGAAGATGACCGGGACGAACACGATGCTGATCGCCAGCGCCGATACCAGCGCGGGCAGGGCGATTTCGCGCGAGCCTTCGAGAATCGCATCGCGAAGCCTGCTGCCCAGTTCGAGATGGCGATGAATGTTTTCGATCGTGATGGTTGCCTCGTCCACCAGAATACCGATCGCCAACGCCAGACCACCGAGTGTCATGACATTGAGCGTGTGCCCCATCGCGCTGAGCAAGCTGAGTGAAGCCAGCACGCTGAGCGGGATCGAGATCGCCACGATCAACGTGCTCCGCCAACTGCCGAGGAAGAGCAGGATGAAGGCTGCTGTCAACGCCGCCGCGATCAGCCCTTCGTGCACCACGCCATCCAATGCGGCTTCGACGAAAAGCGATTGGTCGGCGAGCAAATCAATCTTCAGGCCGGGCGGCGCGGCGGCCTGCATTTCCGGGACTTTGGCTTTCACGGCTTTGATAATATCGAGCGTCGAGCTGTGGCCATTCTTTAGAATCTGCAGCAACACGGCGCGCTTGCCGTCCGCGCGCGCAATGCTCGGCTGCACTTCAAAGCCGTCATGCACGTGTGCGACATCGCGAACGTAAGTGACCACGCCGTTCTCCACCTTGATGGGAACGTTGTTTAACGCGTCCAGCACGTCGGGTGAATTGTTCATCTTCACCCGGTATTCCGTGTCGCCGATCTTCGCCGTGCCGCTGGGGAGCGTCAGATTTTGCGCGTTGATGGCATTGTTCACATCACGAGCCGAGAGCCCCTTGGCCTGCAACTTCGCGGGATTCAGATCAACCATCACCTGGCGCACCTTGCCACCGAACGGCGCAGGCAATGTGAGACCGTTAATGGTTGCCAATTGTTGGCGGATGCGGAAAATGCCATAGGTATAGACTTCAGCTTCGCTGAGCGTATCACTGCTCAAACTCATCTGGATGATCGGCACCGAGTCAGCTGCGTATCGCAGAATGGTGGGCGGCTGCACCCCAGGTGGCATACGCCGCAGAATCGCCTGACTGGTTGCTGTCGCCTGAGCAAGGCCACGTTCCACTTTCGCGCCCGGATGGAAATACAGTTTGATGATCCCAACCCCATTTAAAGTTTGCGATTCGATGCGTTCCACGTCGTTGACGTTTGCCGAGAGGGCGAACTCTGAATAAACCGTGATCTGCCTTTCAAATTCCTCGACGCTCAGACCATTGTAAGTCCAGATAACGCTGATGACCGGGATGTCGATTTCGGGAAAAATGTCCTTCGGCGTCTGCCGAAACGATGCGAAGCCTGCAATCAGAATGGCAATAGCCACCACCGCAAAGGTGCAGGGGCGGCGCTGGGCAAGCTTAACAATCCACATAGGTCAGGCGGGTTCAGGTTCAGTTCGCTGCAGGAATCGGAAAATCGTTTATGCGACGGGCGCGAGAGTTGTTCGTTGTGAATGTAGGAGTGTGTTTGAATTTCTGTTCATCGTTATCGAGTAATACGAGATCTCGGGAACAAAAGGCCGAGGAATAGACACCAACTAGTTGGTATGTTATACGGCAAACGGTTGTTTTTTTCATGCGCAAATGTTGGATCATGATTTGTCAGTTCCGCGATTCGACGGAAACTTTGGCGGGCTGTTTTCCGGCGGAACCGCGGCGTCGGCCGAACAAAGTTTGGAGGTGAGCGCGAAATTGTTCGATGTTCTCGACCAGCACGCGATTGCTCTCCGAGGCCTTGGCCAGCATGAGCGAGCCTTGCACGATGGAGAGATACAACACCGCGAGGCTTTTGGGATCGAAAGCAGCTCGGGGTGCATAAAGCGCTTTGGCTTCCGCGAGATCGGTTTCAAAATCTTTGGCAATCCGCGCCAATTTGTCCTGGCAGAGACTGCGAAGTTCAGGATGGGTAAAGGACAATTCCTGGGCGAACATGCCCATCAGGCAGCCTTTGGTCAGGCCCTTCGCGCCGCCCGAAGCTTCTTTCGCAAAATCAAGCCGCCCGAAAACGCGGGCCAGCGGGTCGGCGAGTCTGCGGAACGGCGCGTCGGCAAATTGGTTTGCCTTCAGTTCGTGAAAACGAATAACGGCTGCCGTGGCCAGATCGTCCTTGCTCTTAAAGTAATGAAAGAACGCGCCCTTGGTGACCCCCGCCGCAGCGCAGATATCATCGACGGTGGTGGCGTTGAATCCGCGGTGGCGCATGAGACTGACGCCGGCATCGACGAGCTTGCGTTTTGTTTCGGGCAACTGGTTTGTTTGCGCTTGAGTTGACATACAAACTAGTTGGTATGGAATCCAGAGTGCTCTTTCGGTCAATAGAATTCTTGAAAATGTTATGGTAGGTCGTGCCACCAGGGGAACCCGGCACCAACGGCGGGGTAACCGGTATTCGGATTGTATTGCCACGGATCAGAATCCGCCTGGACAGGGACTGAAGCGCAGCCGTTTAACAGGACAAGCGCCATGGCGGCGCCCAGAGCCACAATGCCTGCCCGGATCCCCTTGGCGGGCACAGCGAGTTTCTCCAACTTCGAAACAATTGCTCGCTTGCTGACCACACCGATCGTTTGATCCCGCATCTCGCCGTTCGCGAAATAGAGCAATGTCGGAATAGATTGGATTCCAAAGCGCGTAGCCAGCGCCGGATTTTCGTCCACGTTGACCTTGGCGATTTTGATGCGGCCCGCTTGTTCGTTGGCGATTTCCTCCAGCGCCGGCGCGAGCATTTTGCAAGGCCCGCACCATTCGGCCCAGAAATCCACGAGGACGGGTTGATTTGACAGGAGAACCTCGCTTTCGAAGTTCGTTTCGTTGATTTCAACGGTTGTTTTCATAATCAGCTTTCAGTTGAGAATTGAGAGTTCAGAGAAATTGTGTTTGCCGATGCCGGGAGTTTTGATGAGTTGAACGCCGGCGCGGCGGCTTCTTCGACGCGCACGAGGCTCGCGAGCCAGACACTGACGAGACCAGCCGCAACGGCTATCCAGCCGAGCCAGTGGAAATGCGACAACTGCCCGGATGGTTCTTTGGTCACAATCCAACCTCCGAGGCTCGACGTGACGCCCATCGTGAGGTCCCGGGCGCAACCGCTCAAACTCATGAACGCGCCGCGGCGCGAAGCGGGAACGGCCAGCGTCATGATCGCCTGCCCCGGCACGAACCGTCCGCTGGCAAACACAAAAAACGCGCCGCCCGAAACCAACACCGCCCAGACCGGAATCCGGCCCGAATGCGTAATGAACAAGATCACCATGGAGGCCATGCCGACCAGGCCGGAGAAAACGCGGAAGCTTCCGAGGCGATCCGCCAGTTTGCCGATCAGTGGCGCGGTGAAGACCGTCAACACTCCGCCCGTGAAATAGACAAGAAACAGGTCGAGTTCCGGCAAACCGATGTTGTAAACGAGATAAGGCGACAGCAACGGAATAATGATGAAGTGCCCAGAGACCATTGCCACCATGAACAACAGCGCACGACCCGCATTCGCGTCTCGCAGCAATTCGGCAAATGCCCGTCTCGCGTGTCCGTTTTCCAAATGACCGCGAACTGCCGGCAGACGCAGGAATGCAATCGTCCACATCACACTCGCAATGCCGGCCAGCATGAAAAACGGCGATTCCCAACGGAAACGCTCTGCCAGTTGGAGTCCGAACGGAACACCGACGGCAGCCGCCACGGAGAAAGCCGTCATCACGATTCCCATTGCTGACGCGCGACGTTCTGCCGGTACAACGTCGCCGATGATCGCCATCACCATCGAGATCGAGAGTCCGCCAAACGCTCCGCTCAAAGCCCGCGCCGCGAGCAACGTGGTCGCGCTTCGCGAAAACGCGCACGCCAGCGTGCCCGCGATGAAGCCAACATAGGCAAAGAGTAAAAGTTTTCGCCGATCGAAACGGTCAATGAACGGCGCGGCCAGCAGACCCACCACGCCCGAACTGATCGTGTAAGCCGCAACCAGCGCGCTGAAGTGTCCCGGACCGATGTGCAATTCGCGCATCAGTTGCGGCCCGAGCGGCATCAGGATCATGAAGTCCACGATGTGCGTGAACTGCACCGCCGCGAGCAGCAACAGGAGCGAACGCTCGGAAAGCCGGTTCATGGATTTCTCAATCCATTGGTTGCGGGTACGGTTTCGTGACTGACTCGATTGGTTTCAATGGTTGTTTTCATGTTCAGTGTGAGACGGTTGTTTGATGGAAAGGGCTGGATTCGCCTGCTGAAGTTGCACGATGGCGTGGATCCGCTCGTAGTTGCGCCGAAACAAGGCGAGCGCGAAAGGAACGTCTTCTTCGCCATGCAAGTAGAAACTGACCCACCCCGAGTCAGGTATGTGATGGTGCGGAGAGACTTTGCCGCTGGAAACGAGTTCATCGCGCATCGCGCGCGGGAACGGGAGATCAGCCACACTGCTACCGTGAAGGTGGCCGATTTCCCGTTTGCCGATGCGAAATTCGCGACCGCCGAAGCGATGTTGTCCAACGGTAACGTCCGGCCAACTCAGCAGCTCACGTTCGATTGCCTCGCTGATTTCAACGGTCGGTTTCATGCTTCAATTCCTGGTTAACCTGGTTAAGGATTGGGAGCGTTTTCGATCAATCGGCGTCAGCCGCGGTGATGACACGTGCTGCACTTCCAGCCAATGGCCGTTCGGGTCGCGAATCTGAAGAAGTTCCGAGCCGGTCTCTCCGAGTTGTGTCGTCGCCTCGTAGCCGGCGAGTGGCGCTCGGTGTCGGAGACAGTAAATAATTTCCGCCTCCGGAACTTCCAGGCGATACGAGATCAGTCCGATGCTGTTGCCCGGAGGAGACTGACCGCCCGCCCAGGTATTGACGGCCAGGTGGTGATGGTAATCCCCGGCGGAAAGGAACAACGCGCCTGGGTACGAACGCTGTGTCACCGCCAGGCCGAGAAATTCGTGGTAGAACCGCTCGGCGGCGCTGAGGTCGGCCACATGCAGGTGAATATGGCCGAGGTCAGTCTGCGGCGGCACACTCGACGGCGCAGGCTGGCCTTCAGTTGACGCGAGCAGGCTGTCAAAATCCAGAGGTTCGGTGGTCATGGCGACCTGACCGTTGCGCCAGTTCCATTGCGAACGTGGCCGATCCGCGTACAATTCGACGCCGTTACCGTCAGGATCACTAAGATAAAGCGCCTCACTCACACCATGGTCGGAGGCGCCGGCAACCGGATACTCACTCTTCACCAGCCGGTGATAAGCATGCGCAAGGTCTTGCCGGCTCGGGTAACGAATGGCGAAATGATACAGTCCAGTTGAGCGGGGCGGACACGGTGGGGCGTTCAGAACCTCGGTCAGCACAAGCAACCCCGGCCCCGCTCCAGTAGCTGAAAGTGTAGCATGGGAACCCGGCCTGTGGAGTGACCTCAGCCCTAACACCTCGGTGTAAAATACCAACGCACCTTCAAGCCTGGCAGTGCGCAAATGAACCTGGCTGATGCGGGTTTGTTCCGGCAAGAAAGCTTTCATAATCCACTTGGGGCGGTTTGTACGAGCGAGGAGGGAGCGTCATCCCGCGCGGATTGCGAAGCCGTGTTCGTGAGCGCGAGGACGACACCCTCACGGTCCAGTGGGCCAGTTTTGTCACTGAGGATGTGCCCGGTACCTTGAATAGCGACCAAGCGCGCGACGCCTTCGTTCTCTTCAATCGTCTCGGCTTCTGGTTCCCCGGCGGTTCGGTGATGAATTGGTCCGATTAGAGGTCGGCGTCTCCGGACATATTTGAAAACGATATATCCTGGAACCAGGACCAAGGCCAACAATAAGGCATTGAATCCGAGTTGGTCCACCATCGCCACTATGTCTTGGAGTTGGTCGTGGAACAAAAGCCCTGCAGCGATATAGAAGCCGCCGTAGAACAACGAGCCCAAGCCGTCGAGCAATAGAAAACGACCGGTAGAGATGCCCAAAGCACCGGCGAGCGGCGGCATTACTGCGCCCAACCCGGGGATGAACTTCGCGGCGGCGAGTGCTTGCAGACCGTGGCGCGCGAATAAGCACTTCGTGCGCCCAACACAGGTGTTGGGGGCCAAGGATAAGCGACAAAACAGGCGCAAAACGCGCTGGCCGCCCCTGCGGCCCACGTAGAACCAGATCGAATCCGCAACCACGCAGGCCAATGCAGTCATCGCAAGCGCGAGGACAGGATTCAGCTTCCCAGTGGCTGAAAGCGCACCGGCAGCCAACAGCCACGGTGCTGAGGGGAGCGGCAAGCCGGCCTGCTCGACGAAGACGATCGCGAACAGAACCGGACCGCCGTGGCTCATCAGGAACTGGGTGAGCTCGTTCATGGTTTCTTACTTTCGATCGGAGCTCCGCACTCGTTCAGGCTGTCCGGGAGGCTGATCGTGCCAGGCGAGCCCGTAGAGCAGGGTCAAAACAACGGTGGTGACGAGAAATGCGAACATGGCATTGATTGGTTTCGGGTCTTTTTTGTTAACCGCTTCAACTCGAAACGCTCATGAGAGCCTTAATGCT
>WNGP01005957.1_pt1 | contig 10162 bp, 10 predicted proteins | sample 5407671 | NCBI WGS metagenome assembly WNGP01 (sample SAMN13153381, study PRJNA577476) | soil metagenome | isolation source: 40 cm soil or saprolite under Garry oak tree replicate 2 | place: USA:California | collected 2016-06-15
CAGAACCTCGGACCAGGCCAGCCGATGCCGGCTGTCGCGCAAGGCCGCAGCATGCGGCCGCTCGCCGGCATGGCGGACCAGCAGCGAATAGAACGTATCCGCCTGCCAGAGGTCTTCGGCGTAATAGCGCCGTGCGGCAGCGGGATGATGGAGCGTCAGGAACGGACGCATGTTCATCTGCCGAATTGCGCCGGGTCGGGCTTTCGCTTCTGGGCGAAGGACTTGGCAAGCTCGTGGCTTTCCTCGGTCTCTAGATAAGCACGCAACAGCAGATCGTGCGCCATGCGCGAGAGCCCGGAGACGCCGCCGTGGCGGGCGTTGAAGGCGGCTTTGACCGCAGCCAGCGCGAACGCGCCCCGCTCGGCGATCTCGAGCGCCATGGCGCGGGTTTCCGCCCGCAGCCCATCATCGGCCACGACACGGTTGATGAGCCCGAGCTCTAGCGCCTCGCGCGCGGAGATCTTCGGATTGCAGAACCAGATCTCCTTGGCCTTCTTCTTGCCGACCAGGTCTTCCAAATACCAGGTGCCGTAGCCGGCATCGAAGGAGCCCATCATCGGCCCGACCTGGCGGAACACGGCGCTTTCCTTGGCGATGGTAAGGTCGCAAAGCATCTGCAGCACGTTGCCGCCGCCGACCGCAAATCCGTTGACCGAGGCGATGACCGGCTTCTGCAGGCGCTCGATCGATTCGTAGACCTCCAAGGTCGGCAGCGTGCCGGCGTAGAGGGTGGTGTCCGCGAGCCCGTCCTTGCGCCCGCCGATGCAGAAGAAGCGCTCGCCGGCTCCGGTGATCACCAACACGCGGGTTCGCGTCTCGCGCCGGATCGCGTTGATGCAATCGCGCAGCTCGTGACACATCGTTTCGTTGAACATGTTGCCGTCGTCGGGGCGATTGAGCGTGATCGTGCCGAGCGGCCCGTCTTCGTCATAGAGGATCGTTTTGTAGCCCAAGCGTCTCTCCCTGGATCGCGCATCATCGCATGAGGATCGCGCGGATTCTCACTTCTCGCCAGAGGCCTTCCCGCGGCATCGCGCTCCGGCGCTATCGGTTCAGCGTTCGTCTCATGAATCCAAGCAACCCTTGCGGCAGGAAAATCACCATCGCGATGAAGATCAGCCCGACCGGAATCAAATAGTACTCCGTGAAGAAGCGCGAGAATCCTTCGCGCAGCAGCAGGAAGAACGCGGCTCCCACGATCGGACCCACCAAGGTGCCGATGCCGCCCATGACGTTGAAGATTATCACCTCGCCCGAGACCAGGAAGAACACGAAATCGGGAGCCGCGAATCGGTTCTGGATCGCGTAGAGCCCGCCGGCCAGCCCCGCGAACAGCCCGGAGAGCATCACTGCCACGATCTTGTAGCGCTCGATGGGATAGCCGATGGCCCGTGTCCTGGCCTCGTTCTCGCGGATCGACTGCAACACCATCCCGAAGGGCGAGCGGGTGATGCGTCGCAGCACGAGATACGACAAGGTCACGACCGCGAGCACGAACCAGTGCAGCGTCCGGGAAGTGAAGGGGACCGAGAAGAGCCCGGGTACGGCGAGCGGCGGCCGGCTGAAGGTCAGGCCGTTCTCGCCCCCGGTCACTTCGGTCCAGGTAAAGATGATGACGTAGAAGATTTGCGAGAAGATCAAGGTGGTGATCGCGAAGTAGATGTCGCGCAGACGTGTGGAGAAATATGCGACGAAGGCCGCGACCCCGGCGGCGGCAATCACCCCGAACAGCAGCGCGAGCCACAGGTTGGACGGCTTGACCGACAGCAGGGCGGCGGCGGCGCCGTAGATCCCCAGACCGAAGAACGCCGAGTGGCCGAACGAGATCATCCCCGCGTAGCCGATCAGGATGTCCGAGGACATGGCCAGCAGCCCCCAGATCAGGATTTCGGTGAGGAAACGCCGCCAGAATTCCGGCAACCCGAGCGGCGCGGCGATCAGCAGCGCCAGCACGACGGAGAACACTATCCAATAGGCAGCGATGCGGCGCGCGTTCATTTGGGCGTCGGAACGAAGAGGCCCGTAGGCCGGAACAGCAGGGTGAGGATCAGCACCACGAAAGAGAAGATCACCGCCTGGGCCGGGCTCACCCAGAGCGAGGCGTAGGATTCCAACAGGCTGATGAAGATCGAGGCGGCGATCGATCCCCCGAGATTGCCCATGCCGCCGACCACGACGACGATGAAGGCCTTGAGCACCCAATCGAGGCCCATGGCGTGGTTGACGCCCACCAGGGGACCGAACAGCACGCCGCTGGCGGCGGCCATTCCCGAGCCGATGGCGAACACGGCAGTGAGGACCCGCGGCACCGGGATGCCCATGGCCTGGGCCATGACGCGGTCCTGCGTGGTGGCGCGGATCCAGATGCCGTAGGTGCCGAATTTCAGGAACAGCCAAAGCGCGCCGATGATGCCCGCGGAGAGCAACGCGATCACCAGCCGGTACCAGGGATACTCGAGATAGAACAGCGTGAAGTGTCCGGTGAAGGGCTCCTGGATCTTGCGCGCGACCGGGCCGAACTGCCAGAGCGCATAATTCTGCAGCACCAACGAGATGCCGAACGTCGCCAGAATGGTCGTCAGAGGATCGCGACCGAGCAGCGGGCGCAGAACGGTGACGTGAATGGCGGCGCCGAGCAGCGCGATGGCGATGCTGGCGGCCAGGAGCGCGATCCAAAAGTCGCCGGTCGCCGCCAAGATGATCACGCCGACGTAGGCTCCCAGCATGAACAGCTCGCCGTGAGCGAAGTTCACGACGTCCATGATTCCGAAGATCAGGGTGAGTCCGGAGGCCACCAGCGCCAGAATCATGCCGGCGACGATGCCGTTGATGGTCTGCACCAGCAGCTGATCGAAGGGAATGGCCTGAACCAGCTGTTCGATCCCCATGCTACACCCCCAAATACTGGTGGATCACCGCGTCGTTCACCCGCAGCTGGGAGGCGGGGGCGTGGTGCCGGACCGCCCCCTTCTCCATGATGTAGATCCGCTGGCTCGCCTCGAGCGTGAGCGGCACGTTCTGCTCTACCAACAGGATCGCCACGCCCTCGCGATGGAGCACGTCGATGATCTGCCGGATCTGGGATACCATGCGGGGCATCAAGCCTTCGGTCGGTTCGTCGAGCAGGATGATCTTGGGTTCCAGCATCATGGCGCGGGCGATCGCGAGCATCTGTTGCTCGCCGCCCGAGAGCGTGCCGCCGGCTTGATTGCGCCGTTCCGCCAGGACCGGGAAATACGCGTAGACCTTTTCGAGGAGCTGCTTCTTCCTGGCCTCGGTGACTTCGCGGCGGTCGAGGCCGGTGCGCAGATTCTCCATGACGGTCAGGAGGCGAAAGATCCGTCGATCCTCCGGAACGTAGCCGATGCCCAGCCTGGCCAGCCGGTGCGCCGGAAGGTCGGTGACCGTGCGGCCTTCGAACTGCGTCTTGCCCCGGCTCGGGCGGACGAGGCCCATCATGGTCTTCAGCGTCGTGCTCTTGCCGACGCCGTTGCGCCCGAGCAGGCCCACCACTTCTCCTTTCCCTACTTCGAGGGACACGCCATGCAGGACATGACTCTTGCCGTAATAGGTGTGGATGTCCTCGAGCTTGATGAGGGGCTGCAGCGGCGCGTCGCTCATGTCTTGAGATAGACCTCCAGCACCCTGGGATTCTGCTGGATCTCCGCCGGCGTCCCCTCGGCCAGGACCTCGCCGTAGTTCAGCACCGTGATCCGGTGCGCCAGCTCCATGACTACCTGCATATCGTGCTCGACGATCAGGATCGTCAGGTTCTCCGCGATGCTGCGCACCAGCGCCGTGGTGTCGTGGGTCTCGGCGGCACTCATGCCCGCCGTTGGCTCGTCCAAGCAAAGCAGCTGCGGCTCGGTCGCCAGCGCGATGGCGATCTCGAGATTGCGTTGCTCTCCGTGGGAAAGATTGGCGGCAATTTCGTCCGCCTTGCTGCGCAGGCCGACTGCCTCCAATACTGCCTCGGCCTTCTCGCTGATGTCGCGATAGGCGCGGTGGTGGGTCAGCAGGCTCCATCCGTGCCGGCGCGACTGCGCGGCGATCCGCACGTTCTCGAAGGTGGTGGCGCTGGGGAGGATGTTGGTGATCTGATACGACCGGGCGATGCCCTTCTGCGAGATCCGGTCCGATGGAAGCCCGGTGATGTCTTCATCCTGGAACAGGATGCGTCCCGAAAGCGGGCGCAGCACGCCGGTCAGGCAATTGAAGAAGGTGCTCTTTCCCGCGCCGTTCGGCCCGATGATGGCGCGGATCTCGCCGCGCTGCACTTCGAAATTGACGTTGCTCAGGGCGGCCAGCCCGCCGAAGCGCACGGTCAGGTCCTCGGTGCGCAGCACAGCGGTGCTTCCCCGGCCGGTACTGGCCGGGAAGGGCACCTCGATGGCAGGACCGGCGGCCACTTAGCTGGAAGCGAACTTGCACGCCGGCGGGAACGTCGCCTTGTCCTTCGGCACGACCTCGAGGACGCGGTGCTTGCCGTCCTTGATGTCGAAGATGAACTCGCGGAGGAAGGCCTGATGGTCGTCCTTGCGAAGCGTCTTGTCGCCTTGCGGGAAGTCGTCTCCCTCCTTCATCTCGAGCCCCTCCAGTGCCTCGATCAGCTTCGGCGTGTCCTCGCGGCCGCGGAAGCCCGATTTCTCCATGCCGAGCTTGAGGGCATTCATGGCCTCGAAGTTCGCCTGCACGTAGCGGTCGGGCAGCGGACCGGACGGATCGATTTGCTTGAGACGGCCGACGGCGTCGTCGAAGAATTTCTTGTGCGCTTGTGTGTTGAGCGGTGGGTCGAACACCGGAATGTATCGATTGATGCCGACGAAGCCCTCGATCTTGCTGCCGAGGGCCGGAAGGTTGGTGGATTCGGCGATGGCGCCGTCGCCGGCCCACTTGTACTTCCTGGTCAGGCCGAGGTCGTAGGCCTGGTTGCCGATGGTCACGCCGTCCTTGCCGAAGAAGATGCCGAGCAGTCCGTCGAAGTCGCCGGTGATTTTCGACAGAAACGGCGTCATGTCGGCGGTGCCGAGCGGAATACCGGTGGTGCCCGCGACCTGGCCGCCCACCTTCTTGATTTCCTCCGCGTAGGCGTCGCGGGTCGACTGGCCCCAGGCGTAATCGGCGTAGGCGATGTGCCACTTCTTGCCCAGCTTGTTGACCAGGTAGGGCGCGAACGCCACCGCCTGAGCGGGCGCATAGTCGAACGTCCGGAAGGTGTAACGACTGCATTTGCTCGTCGTGATCGTGGTGTCGAGGCACACACCGATCATGTTGACGATCTTCTGCTCTTCCCAGACCGGCATGCAGGCGAGGCACACGTTGGACAGAAAGCCGCCCTGGTGCGCGTCGATGTTGTCCTCGACGACGAGCTTTTCCGCCTTGCGCCGGCCGACGTCGGGCTTGGACTCGTAGTCGGCGACGATGAGCTCGATCGGCCGGCCCATGATGCCGCCGGACTTGTTGATGCGGTCGACCGCCATCTGCGTGCCGACCAGGGCGGTCTTGCCCCCGGCGGCTCCGGATCCGGAAAGCGGCTGCAAGGTGCCGATCCGGTACGGCTTGGCCTGGCCGAAGGCCGCCTGCCACGGCGCCGGCACCAGCATGGTCGCGCCGAGCGCGCCGGCTCCCGCCGCGCTCCACCCGATCAGCCGGCGGCGCGTAACCTTGCCGCGGTACCAGAATTCCTCACCCCAATTCTGCGCGTCATCTGTGTCGGTCATGGCGGGCTCCTCCCTGGTCCGCTCAGACGTATTCCTCGGTCATCGCCGCGAGCGGTTCGGCAAAGACCTCGTCAGCAAACGGGATTTCATGGGCACATTCAAGCATCGGGCGGGTCTAGGCATTTCATGCGGCGTCACGGCCGGGCTCCCGGCGCAGCAGCCCGGAATCGACCAAGGCCTGGCGAATGCGGGCGATCTCGGCATCCCCGAGCTTGGTGAGCGGCGGCCGCACCACGGCGCGCTTCTGGCGGCCGAGCAGCACCAGCGCCTCCTTCATGCGGTTGTGCATGTCGGCCCACGGCTCGGCATAGAACACCCGAGCGAGCGGGTAGATGCGATCGTTGATGCGCCGCGCTTCCGCAAGATCGTTGCTGCGAACGGCGCGGAACAGCGCCGACTGCAGATCGGGGATCACGCTGCCGCTCCCGGAGAGCAGGCCATTGCAGCCGAGCACCAGCGAGCTCAACAGCCAGGCGCTGTGCGTGGAAAGCACGTTGACCGGGCGCGCCAGGCTTTGCAGCGTGCGCACGTGCCATTCGTGCTGCTGCAGGTTCCCGCACCAATCCTTGATGGCGCGGATGTTCGGGATCTCCTCACACATCCGCAGCAGCGTGTCCGGCGGATAGCCCTGTCCGGTCGCGATCGGATATTGGAAGACGATGATCGGCAGATCGCTTGCTTCCGCGATGCGCGAAAAATGCGCGAGCGCCATCTGCGGCGATTGGCCGAGCGTGAACGGCGCGGGCGGGAATACCAGGAGCGCCGAGGCCCCGCCGGCGCTCGCCATGCGGGCGATCCGAGCGGCTTCGAGGCTGCCGTCCGCCCACACGCCGTTGACGAGCGGCAGCCGGGCGCCGCTCTCGTCCCGCGCGATATCGAGCACCTTGCGCTGCTCCTCGAACGCGCACGAGGCGACTTCGGTCGAATGCGCGTTGATGGTGACGGCCGAGAGGCCTTCGGTCGCCGCGACGTCGCGCAGATGCTTGCGGAACGCTACCTGATCGATCGAGAGATCCGAGTCGAACGGCAACAGCACTGCCGGAATCACGCCGTGAGGAACGTAGGGATGGGGCATGGCTCACCTTTTTCGCGTCGCCGAAGCCGGCTCGGCATCGTATCAGCTCAAGAGGGCATTCGCACCTCGGTCGCGGCGACCCTGACGGCTTGCCGCCGGCGACCCCAATTCCCGGGCGTGGCTTGGAATACGCCGGGGCATGCAGCGCCGCAATGCGCGCAACGGCCGTCGGCATCGAGATTCCAGGCAGTCAGGTCGTACCAGTCCCGGCCGATCAGCAGCTCGTTGCAGCGATGGCAATACGTGCTTTGGCCGTCGGGATCGTGAATGTTGCCGGTGAACACATAGCGCAGCCCGTGCTCCAATCCGATGCGCCGCGCCAGACGCAGTGTCGCGGGCGGCGTCGGCGGCTTGTCCAGCATCTTCCAATCCGGATGGAACGCGGTGAAATGCAGCGGCACGTCCGGGCCCAAATGCTCCATCACCCAGCGGCTGAGCGCTTCGATTTCCACCGGCGAATCGTTCTCGCCTGGGATCAGCAGCGTGGTGATCTCGAACCACACATCGGTTTCGTGCTTGAGATATTCCAAGGTGTCGAGCACGGGGCCGAGCCGTGCCGAGCACAGGTTCTTGTAGAAGCTCTCGGTGAAGCCCTTGAGGTCGATGTTCGCGGCATCCATGTGGCGGAAGAACTCGATCCGCGGCTCCGGGCAGATGTAGCCGGCGCTCACCGCGACCGTCTTGATCCCGCGCTCGCGGCAGGCTTGCGCGACGTCGATCGCATATTCGAGAAAGATCACCGGATCGTTGTAGGTGAAGGCGACCGAGCGTGAGCCGCTCGCGACCGCGGCCTGCGCGATGGCCTCGGGAGAAGCCTGGTTCTGCAATCGGTCGAAGTCGCGCGCTTTGGAAATGTCCCAGTTCTGGCAGAATTTGCAGGTGAGATTGCAACCCGCCGTGCCGAACGAGAGCACCGGGATGCCGGGCAGGAAATGGTTGAGCGGCTTCTTCTCGATCGGATCGATGCAGAAGCCGGACGAGCGTCCGTAGGTCGTCAGCACGATGGCATCCTCGTGCCGCGCCCGCACGTAGCATAGCCCGCGCTGGCCCTCATTGAGCCGGCAATAGCGCGGGCAGAGATCGCACTGGATGCGGCCGTCCTCGAGCTTGTGCCAATAACGGCCCGGGGCGCCGGCAAAGAATTGATCCATCATGGGACCGACTTGGCTCCAGCCTGGATTATACTGGATATGTGCCTGGATATATCTGGGTGTCGCGCGGCGGCCAAGCAATGCGAACGGCGTCGGAAATGCCCTCCGTGCGGCCCGCGGCCGTCGCGGGCGCGTTCTATCCGAGGGATCCGGGGCGGCTTCGGGCCGAGGTCGCGGCGCTCCTGGCCGGCGTGCCCGGACATCCCGGCGTCCCCAAGGCGCTGATCGCGCCGCACGCCGGATACGTCTATTCCGGCCGGGTGGCGGCGAGCGCGTTCGCCGCGCTCCAAACCCAAGCGGAGAACGTCGAACGCGTGGTGCTGATCGGGCCGGCCCATTACGTGCGGCTACGCGGCGTTGCCGTGCCGACGGCCGGCGCGTTCGAGACCCCGCTCGGTCGCGTCCCCGTGGACCAGGAGGCGCTGGCGGCCCTGGCCGATCTGCCGTTCGTGAGCGAAGTCGATGCCCCGCACGCGCCGGAACATGCGCTCGAGGTCGAGCTTCCGTTCCTGCAGCTGGTGCTTTCGTCTTTCACGCTGGTGCCGCTCGTGGTCGGCGATGCCACGCCGAGAGAGGTCGCCGACGTTCTCGCCCGGCTCTGGGGCGGCCCGGAGACGCTGCTCGTCGTCAGCTCGGACCTGTCGCATTATCACGGATACGGCGAGGCGCGGCGGCTCGATGCGGAAACCGCCGCGGCCATCGAGCACGGGGACTGGGCGGCGTTGAGCCCGGCGCGTGCCTGCGGGTTCCTGCCGGTCGCCGGCCTGCTCGTGGAGACCGGCAAGCGCGGGCTCAGCGCGCGCCGGCTGGCGTTGTGCAACTCCGGAGATACTGCGGGGGAGCGCGACCGCGTCGTCGGCTACGGCGCGTGGGCCTTTCAAGCGACATGAGGAATGAAGCGACATGAGGAATGAAATGGCCGAGGGAGAAATTTCGATCAGCACGATTGAACCGCGATCACGATCAATCTTTGATTGAAGGAACGCCGCGCGTTTGTGACTTGACGCTCGGCGCAAAGCCGTCAAGCTGGTGCTATGACACCGCTGTCGAATCGGCTTTGGCGCGTCACCGCGCGCGCCGCGTCGCTGACGGCAAGCCGCGGCAGCGGTGAAGAAACCAGGAGGAAGAGATGGGACTGAACGACGGTTGCAAGGCGGCCGTGTTCGCCCTTGCGCTCATGGGCCTGGCCGCAGCTCCGGCTGCCGCCCAGAAGAAATACGATCCCGGCGCGAGCGATGCCGAGATCAAGATCGGCAACACCATGCCGTACAGCGGGCCGGCCTCGGCCTACGGCGTGATCGGCAAGACCGAGGCGGCGTATTTCAACAAGGTCAACGCCGAAGGCGGGATCAACGGGCGCAAGGTCAACTTCATTTCTTACGACGATGCCTATAGTCCGCCGAAGACGGTCGAGCAGGTGCGCAAGCTCATCGAGAGCGACGAAGTGCTGCTGGTCTTCAATCCGCTCGGCACGCCATCCAACACCGCGATTCAGAAATACCTGAACGCCAAGAAGGTGCCGCAGTTGTTCGTCGCGACCGGCGCCACCAAATGGAACGATCCGCAGCATTTTCCGTGGACCATCGGATTCCAGCCGAGCTATCAGAGCGAGTCCCGCGTCTACGCCAAATATCTGCTCGACAATCGTCCGAACGGCAAGATTGCCATCCTGTTTCAGAACGACGACTACGGCAAAGACTATGTCAAGGGCCTCAAAGACGGTCTCGCGGGAAAGATGCAGATCGTTGCCGAGCTGCCGTACGAGGCCTCGGATCCCACCATCGATTCTCAGATGATTAGCCTGAAGGCGTCCGGAGCCGATGTCTTCTTCAACGTGACGACGCCGAAATTCGCCGCCCAGGCCATCAAGAAGTCCGCGGAGATCGGCTGGAAGCCGCTGCACTTGCTCAACAACGTATCGGCATCGATCGGCGGCGTCCTCAAACCGGCCGGTCTCGAGAATGCCAAGGATGCGCTCAGCGCGAGCTACTTGAAGGAGCCGACCGATCCGACCTGGAAGGACGATCCCGGCTTCAAGGAATGGGTCGCCTTCATGGAGAAATATTACCCGGACGGCGACCGCACCAACGGCTTCACCGTTTACGGCCAACTGGTCGCCCAGACCCTCGTTCAGGTGCTCAAGCAGTGCGGCGACGACCTCACCCGCGAAAACGTCATGAAGCAGGCGGCCAACCTGAGCGGCTTCCAGCTCGACA
>WNGP01005958.1_pt1 | contig 10162 bp, 6 predicted proteins | sample 5407671 | NCBI WGS metagenome assembly WNGP01 (sample SAMN13153381, study PRJNA577476) | soil metagenome | isolation source: 40 cm soil or saprolite under Garry oak tree replicate 2 | place: USA:California | collected 2016-06-15
TGGGCCCGCCGTCCATGCGGCCGCCTTCCACCGACAGCTCGGCGGCGAGATCGCGGCGCACGGCGAACCCTTCGCTGCGTCGCCGCAGCGTGAGCGACGCGACCGAGAAGTCGCCGTCCCGAACGGCGGGATTCGGGCGGAATCGCCCCGTCGCGGGCTCCGCCCGTACGGGGAGCGACGCGACGCGCTCGCGCGCCGCCGCGAGGCGCCATTCGCCGCGGACGCCGACGCCGTGCCGCAGGGCCGCGCGCGCCCCGGTGGCGCGGTAATAGTCGCCGTAGTCGTCCCCGAATTCCTGCGACGCGATCGAATTGAGGACCGGAGCGATGACGGGCACGTCGGCGATGTCCCGCACTTGGCGGTAGCCGGCCAACTCTAGGCTGGGGCCTCCCGCCAGCGCCACCGCGCCATTGAACCGCCGGTCCGCGAACCCGTAACTCGCGAGCGCGCGGACCTCGAGTTGATCACCGGGGACGCGCCACACGACGCCGGCGCCCGTCGCCAGCCCCTCGACGCGGTTCGCCCGCAGGACGTCGCTCACCCCGCGCACACCGAGGCGCTGCGCCCGCAGGCCCGACAAGGCGCGCCGCCCCGCGATGCGCGCCACCTCGGAGCGCACCGCCTGGAGGTCGCCCTGCCGGACCGGCTCGGCGATGTCCTGGATCGCGGTGGCCAACGGCACGGTCCAGGGGAACGAATCGCGCTCCGGCTTGGGCACCGCCACGATCTCCTCGCCGGCGAACCAGGAGTCGGCGAGCCCGACGTTGAACAGGTAACCGTCGATCTCCCAGCGGCCGCGGATGATGCCGCGCGCGGGGATGTCGAGCCAGGTGGCGCGACGCCGGATCTCGACTTCCTGCCGGACGGGGAGCCAGAACCGCCCCTCCCATAGCGCGTTCTCGAGCACGATGCTCACGTCCTCGAGCTGGGGATCGAGGTAGGCATGGGGGGTGAAGTTGAACGCCAGGCGCACGAGGTCGGCGGTCTCGACGTCCACGAACAGCGTGCCGACGAGCCGCGCCTGACTGAAGTCCTTGGGGCGCACGCGCAACGCCGCGACCCGCACGGCGCGCTGCGGCAGCGTCAGCGTCACGGTGTCGCCCAGGGCGAAGTCGTACAGCTCGGTCCCGCCTGGGGCGAGCGGGTGCGGCACGTCCCGCACCTCGTCGCCCTCACCGAGACGAATGGCGCGGCCGAAGTTATTCTGGACGATGCCGAGGTGGTCGCGGTGGTAGTTGATGTCGGTGGGCAGCTCGGCGCGGTCGCGCCAGCCGACGATGCGCTGCTTGCTGAGGCGCGGCGCCTTCCAGTACACTTCCAGCTCGAGCTGATCGGCTTTTACGAGGCGGGGCGGCTCGCTCAAGCCCTCCCCGAACTGCCCGAGGAAGAAGAGAAACCCGTGAGCCTGGGCCTTGTAGTCCTGCAGCAGTGTGTCGTTCGCCGAGCGCTCGCGCCGCTCGATGGCGCGGCGCGCCAGGGCCAGCGCGGCCTCGCTGTTCCACTCCTGGGCCGAGGCCCCGCACGGCGCGACCAGCGCGGCCAGGGCGAGCACGAACACCGAACGCATCGGGGCGAAATCTAATGAGCGGTCCCCGCACCGACCCACGCGCCGAGTTCCTCGCCCGCGCCGAGCGGGAAGGGGGAACGGGAGGGGGGGCGGGCGGCATCGTACCCGTGGTGCGTGAAGTGGTGCTCGACGCGGACACGCCCGTGGCGGCGTTCGCCAAGATCGCGCGCCCGCCGTTCGCGTTCCTGCTTGAATCGCTCGTGGGCGGCGAGCGCTGGGCCCGGTACACGTTCATGGGCACGGAGCCGCGCGAGGTGTGGCGCTACCGCGGCACGCAGGTCGACCGCTGGACGTCCGCGGCGGGGTGGGAAGGCGCGGGCGAATCGGCCGATCCGATCGGCCACCTCGCGACCCGGCTGCGCGCGCTCCCCGCCCTGCAGCTGCCGGGGCTGCCGCGCTTCATCGGTGGCGCCGTGGGCTATTGGGGCTACGATCTCGTCCGCTCGATCGAGCGCCTCCCTGCCCCGCCCGCCGACACGCTCGGGGTGCCCGATGCCGTCCTGATGATCGCGGACTCGCTCGTGATTCTCGACAATCTGTTCGGACGCGCGATCGTCCTCGCCAACGTGGAGGTGCCCGCGAACAGCTCCGCGGCGCAGCGCGTCCGGTTGTTCGACGCGGCGGACCAGCGATTGGATACGCTCGTGGCGCGGCTGGGCGAGACCCACACGCTCGCGCCGCTCAGTTTGGACGGCGGCGGTGCGCCGCTCAAGACCGATTCTCGCTATCCGCGGGCCGCGTTCGAGCGCGACGTCGCGAAGATCGGCGCATACATCGCCGCCGGGGACACGTTTCAGACGGTGTTGTCGCGCCGCCAGGAGGTAGCGGGCGCGGTCGATCCGCTGCGTCTGTACCGTTACCTCCGCGCCCTGAACCCCGCCCCCTACCTCTTCTATCTGGCGCTCGACGACGTGGCGCTCGTCGGCAGCTCCCCCGAGGTGCTGGTGCGCGTCGAGGGGGACGAGGTGACGGTCCGGCCCATCGCCGGCACGCGTCCGCGCGGCGCGACACCGGAGGAGGACGAGGCGCTCGCGACGGCGCTACGCGGCGACGCCAAGGAGCTGGCCGAGCACCGCATGCTCGTGGACCTGGGCCGGAACGACGTGGGCCGCGTGGCGCAGTTCGGATCGGTGCGTGTGACCGACGCGCTCACGATCGAGCGTTACTCCCACGTGCAACACCTCGTGAGCGAAGTGCGCGGCCGTCTGCGCCCCGGCTACGACGCGCTCGACGTGTTCCGCGCCTGTTTCCCCGCGGGCACCGTGACGGGCGCCCCCAAGGTCCGGGCGATGGAGATCATCGACGAGCTCGAACCGGAGCGGCGCGGGCCGTACGCGGGCGCGGTGGGGTACGTCGGGTGGGGCGCGGCGAGCCTCGACACCGCGATCGCGATTCGCGCCGCGCTCGTCCTCAAGGACCGCGTCGTGGTGCAGGCGGGCGCCGGCATCGTCGCGGACTCGGATCCGGCACGGGAGTTCGAAGAGTCGGAGGCCAAAGCACAAGCCGTACTCCGGGCGATCGCCTTGGCGTCTTAGCGTCTTGGCGTCTTGGCGTCTATATTTTCGCCTGTGTTCAAGCTGATCAGCACCGCCGGCGAACAGTCGATCGATCTCCAGCTCGGGCGCACGGTGGTCGTGGGGCGCGCGGTCACGAGCGACATCCCCATCTACGACCCGACCATCTCCCGGCGCCACGCCGAGGTCTCCCTGACCGAGAACGGCGTGCTGGTGAAGGACCTCGGCTCCTCCAACGGCACGTTCCTGAACGGCGCCAAGATCGCCGAGGCGGAAGCGGGGCCGAACGACGTCGTCACGTTCGGCAAGGTGGCGTTCCGGGTCAAGGAAGTGACCGCACCCGCGCCGCGGCCCCAGGTGGTCCCGACCCCGGCCGAATTCACGAACCCCAGGGCGCCCGTCCCGGGCGGCACGATCGTCCGCCAGCTGCCCGTGAGCGCGTCCGGGGGCGTGCCGGCGATCGTCATCGACCAGCCGCAGCCCGGAGGGGCGTCGCATCTCAAGGTCAAAGCACAAACCCTTGAGGAGCGGCGCGAGAAGAAGCTGTCGCTGCTGCTCGAGGTGTCGAAGGAGCTGTCGAAGCAGCAGGAGCTCGACCGCCTGCTCGACAAGGTCGTGGACTTCACGTTCCAGATCATGAACGTGGACCGGGTCTCGATCTTGCTGCTCGACGGCAAATCCAACGAGCTGGTGCCGCGCATCTCGAAGAGCCGCACCGGCGACGCGAGCGCCGCGAAGCACGTCCCGCAGTCGATCGCCCGCAAGGCCGTGGAGGAGCGGGTCGCGATCCTCTCCGACAACGCCGCCGCCGACGAGCGCTTCAAGGGGAAGTCGATCCTGATCCAGAGCGTGCGCAGCGCGATGTGCACGCCGCTCATGGGGTCGGACCAGAAGGTGCTCGGCATCCTGTACGTGGACAACCTCACGGCCACGCACTCGTTCGCCGACGAAGACCTCGAGTTCCTCATCGCGTTCGGCGGGCTCACCGCCGTCGCGATCGAGAACTCGCAGCTCTCGGAGCGCATCCGCCGCGAGGCCCTGGTCCGCTCGAACTTCGAGCGGTATTTCTCGCCGAACATCGCGTCGGTCATCGCCGAGCAGCAGAACGCCGGCAAGCTCCCGAGCCAGAAGCAGCCCGTCGTCATCTTTTTCTCCGACATTCGCGGCTTCACGCCCATGTCCGAGGACATGAGTCCGGACGACATCGCGACGCTGCTCACCGAGTACTTTACGGAAATGGTGGAGATCGTGTTCGAGCATTCGGGCACGCTCGACAAGTTCATGGGCGACGCGATCATGGCGCTGTGGGGCGCGCCGATCGTCCACGCCGACGACGCCGACCGCGCGATGCAGTGCGCGCTCGATCAGCTCGCCGTGCTCGAGAAGATGAACGCAAAATGGGAGGAACAGGGACGCCCACCGGTCGCGATCGGCATCGGCATCAACTTCGGCGAGGTGTTCGCGGGGAACATCGGCTCCGACCGCCGGCTCGAGTACACCGTGATCGGCGACGCGGTGAACACCGCCAGCCGGCTCTGCTCGTCGGCGGGGCTGAACGAGATCCTGATCTCGGAGCCGTTCTACAAGGCGCTCAAGAAGCCCCCCAAGGTCGAGGCGCTCGAGCCCATCCAGGTCAAGGGAAAGGCAAAGAAGGTGCCGGTCTACCGCGTAAAGCGGTAGCCTGTCGCGATACGCGCTGCTTTAACTCCGCGACCGCGTCCATCCACGCCGTGTCGTTGCCGAAGCTGCTCACGTCTCAGGTTCCGCGACCCTCCTCTTGAGATCCGCTACCGCCGCCTTCCAGGCGTCGGCCTGACCCCGTTCTTCCCACAGGCGTAACAGACCGGACGGCTCCGTGAGGAGCCGCTCGAGCGCTGCCTGCGCGTTCGTCACGATCACGGGCGGCGGCTCGACCGCCTGTTCGTCCAGCCACCGGGTGATGGGCTCGGGAGCGGGTGTCCCATCGCCTCGGCCGCGCAGGCGCGCTATCACCTCTGCCGCGGCGACGGCAAACTGGCCGGCGATCGCCGGAACGTCCTTCTCAGGCCCGTAGTCCAACACGTCTCTCACGGTGGTGCCGAGCCAGGCGATAGGCTTACGCTGCCACAGGAGGGCGATCCAGTCGTCCGCCGCAGCGTTGGCGAAGGCCCCGAGCCCTCTGGTCCATTTGGCGGTCAGCGCCGCCTGCACGTCGTCGCCGTCGTGAGTGTAATGGCGTCGCTTCTGGACGAAGACTCGTTTCAGTGAGGGCGACTCGAGCAGCACAGCCAAGTCGCCGTCTTCGACGGTCGCGTCGATGAGGACAAACCGCTCCAGCGCTTCCAGGCCGCGGAGGAACGACAACGAGGGGACCTTCCCCACACCTTTCAGCTCGAGCGCCCTCAATCGCTCGAGCCGTGACAAGAACGAAAAGGACGCTACAGCGACGTTCTCGAGCTCCAGACTCTCAAGCGCGCCTACATCCGCGAGGCGTTCGATGTCGCCGATTCTCCGCGTCCCGCCAATGGACAGCACGCGCAGCGGCAGTCGGGTCACGGGAGCGATGGACTGCAACTTGCGCGGCATGTAGAGGTGAAGCTCGCTGAGCCAGGGCGCGGCGGCGATCGCGACGAGATTGTCGAGCGATACCTGGCTCAATGCGAGCGACTGCAAGGCCCGCAGCTCCCCGATTCCCACCACCGTCCCGAGCTTGGACTCCGACACCTGCAGGCGCGTGATCTGATCGAGCCCTGCCAAGGGCGTCAGATCGCGGAGACCGCCGTTCACGATGTACAAGGTTCGGAGTGCCCGCGCCTGCCGCACGTTCCCGAAGCGGGGCGTATCGCCCGAGTAGCTAAGGATCTCGAGCTCCTGCAGGCCCGAAAAGTCGATCGTCTCGACGCCGTACTGCAGCGAGAGCTCGTGAAGCCGGTGGAGCTGTCCCAGGGCGGCAGGGTCGGGGAGGTCATCGTCGGCATGAATCCCTGCTCGCGAAGGACCTCGGCGACGCGGGGCGACCAGAAATCGATGTTCGCCTCGCCGTGGAAGACGTGGCCCCAGTCTTCAGTCACGGCGCGGAAACGTGTACGGCCGGCCGAACCGCGCCAGCAGATCGAGCTCGAGCCGCAGCGGCAGCCCCATCACGCCGAAAAAGTCTCCCTCCACCCGCTCGATGAGCGGCGCGCCGAGCCCCTGGATGGCGTAGGCGCCGGCCTTGTCCATCGGCTCCCCCGTCGCGACGTAGGCCTCGAGCGTGGCGCGGTCCACCGGCCGGAACGTCACGCGCGAAACGTCGAGCGCCTGGGCGAGTTCGCCGTCCCGCGCCACCGCCACCGCCGTCATCACTTCGTGGGTTTGTCCCTGCAAGCGCGACAGCATCTCCACGGCGTGGACCGGGGACTCCGGCTTCTCGAAGATCGCGCCACCTAAGACGACGGTCGTGTCGGTCGCGAGCACCACCTCACCCGGCGCGCGCCCCACCACGGCCGCGGCTTTGGCGCGCGACAGGCGCGTCACGTAGTGGCCCGGCTCCTCGCCCGTGAGTACGTGCTCGTCGACATCGGGGGAAATGACGCGGAAGGGGATGCGGAGCATCTCGAGCAGCTGCTTGCGGCGCGGCGAGCCCGAGGCGAGAACGATGGGGTTCACTTTTCCAGCAACAGCGTCACCGGTCCGTCGTTCACCAGCTCGACGTCCATCATCGCGCCGAACTCGCCGGTTTCGACGGCAATGTTGCTCCGTGCTCCGTGCTCCCTGAGCGTGGCCACGAACTTCTCGTACAGTGGGATGGCCACCTCCGGCGGTGCCGCGTCGATGAAGCTCGGCCGCCGGCCTTTCTTGGCGTCGCCGTACAGTGTGAACTGAGACACGACGAGCACTCCGCCTCCCACCTCGGCCAGATCGCGGTTCATCTTCCCCTCGGCGTCGCCGAACAGGCGCAGGCCGAGGACCTTGTCCGCCATCCAGTCGATCGAGGGTTCGGTGTCCGTGGGTGCGAAGCCAACGAGCACGAGGAAGCCGCGACCGATCTCCCCCACCGTCTTGCCGCCCACGCGGACGGCGGCGCGCGAGACGCGCTGCAGCACGACCCTCATGGAAGGATCGTGGAGGGTGGTGGAGGATGGTGGAGGTTGTGGAGGTGGAACCTCCACCAACCTTCACAACCTCCACCAACCTCCAAATCACTCAACGGTCACGCTCTTTGCCAGATTGCGCGGCTGATCCACGTTGCAGCCCCGCCGCACGGCGATGTAGTAGGCGAGAAGCTGGAGCGGCAGCACGCTCAGCGCCGGCGTCAGGAGGTCGAGAGTCTCGGGGATCTCGATGCGGTGATCGGCGAGTTTCGCGAGCGCGGCGTCGCCCTCGGTGACGATCGCGATCACGCGCCCGCCCCGCGCCTTCACCTCCTCGACGTTGCTCACCACCTTCTGGTGCACGGCGTCCTTGGGCGCGATGAAGACGACCGGCATCAGGTCGTCGATCAGGGCGATCGGGCCGTGCTTCATCTCCGCCGCCGGGTACCCCTCGGCGTGGATGTAGGAGATCTCCTTGAGCTTGAGCGCTCCCTCCAGCGCCACCGGAAAGTTGTAACCCCGGCCCAGATACAGCACGTTCGTGGCCCGCTGCAGCCGCTCGGCGAGCTGCTCCACTTGCGGCGCCTTGGCCAGCACCTGCGCCACGAGGTCGGGAAGCCGGCCAAGGGCGCGCACCACCTCACGGCCCTGGAGGATCGAGAGCGCGCGCAGCCGGCCCATCTTGAGGGTGAGCAGGGCGAGGGCCGCGATCTGGCTCGTGAACGCCTTGGTGCTCGCGACGCCGATTTCCGGTCCGGCGTGCAGGTAGATGCCGCCGTCCACCTCGCGCGCAATCGTGCTCCCCACCACGTTCACGAGGCCGAGCGTGCGCGCGCCCCGCCGCTTGGCCTCGCGCAAGGCGGCGAGCGTGTCCGCCGTCTCGCCCGACTGGGAGATGCCCACGACCAGGGTCCGCTCGTCTACGATCGGATTGCGGTAACGGAACTCCGACGCGTACTCGACCTCCGTCGGGATGCGGGCCAGCTCCTCCATCATGTACTCGCCGATCAGCCCTGAATGCCACGAGGTGCCGCACGCCGTGATCACGATCCGCTGCACCTTGAGCAGGTCCTCGTCGCTGATGTTGAGACCGCCCAGCCGGACGGTGCCTTCTTCCTCGAGCAGGTGGCCGCGCAGCGTGTTCCGGATGCTCTCCGGCTGCTCCATGATCTCCTTGAGCATGAAGTGCGCGAAGCCGCCGCGTTCGATCGTGGCGAGGTCCCAATCCACCTGTGTGATCGTCTTCTCTTTTTCGACCGCCGCCGGATCCATGATGCGGTAGTCCCCGGGGCGCACTTCGGCGATTTCGCCCTCGTCGAGGTATACGACCGACCGCGTGTGGGCCAACACCGCCGAGGCGTCGGACGCAACGAAGTTCTCGCCGTTGCCGATCGCGACGAGCAGCGGCGAGCCGCGCCGCGCCGCCACGATCGTCTCGGGCTCGCGGCTCGACACGACCGCGATACCGTAGGTGCCCTCGACCTGGCGCAACGCGCCCGCGACGGCGTCCACGAGGGGACGGCCCTGCGTGTGCAGCTCCTCCACCAGGTGCACGAGGACTTCCGTGTCGGTCTCGGAGCGGAACACGTGGCCGCGCTTCGTCAGGGCGGTGCGCAGCACGCCGGCATTCTCGATGATGCCGTTGTGCACCAGCGCGAGCGTGCCGCCGCAATCGGAATGCGGGTGCGCGTTGATCGTGGTGGGGGCGCCGTGCGTGGCCCAGCGCGTGTGCGCGATCGCCGTTTGGCCGGTCGCGGGCGTGGATCCCATTTCCCGCTCCAGCATCGCAATCTTCCCCGCCGCCTTGAAAATGTCGACCCGCCCGTCGTGCACCACCGCGACGCCCGCCGAGTCGTAGCCGCGGTACTCGAGACGCTTCAACCCTTCGAGCACCAGCGGCACCGCGGCCCGCTTCCCGGTGTACCCTACGATCCCGCACATAGTCGCCGTGCCTCTTCTGTCAGTCGCTCCGCGTCCGCCACCGTGGGCGCCTCGGCGATGAGCCGGATGATCGGCTCCGTGTTCGACGGCCGCACGTGCAGCCAGCGGTCGGGCCACGCGAGCCGCAACCCGTCCTGCGTATCCACGCTCGCTTCGGCGAAGGCGCGGCGCAGCGCTTCGTAGACCGGCTCGAGGCGCGGGCCGCGCGGCACTTTGGCTTTGACGATTGCATACCGCGGCGCGCTTGCGACGAGCTCACTCACCGACCGGCGCTCGCGCGCCAGCAGCGCCAGCACCAGCGCCGCCGCCACGGGCGCGTCCCGCCCCACGTGCAGCGGCGGGTACATCACGCCGCCGTTCCCTTCCCCACCGACGGCGGCCTTTTCGGCGATGATCTTCCGCGCGACGTGGGCTTCGCCGACGGGTGAGCGCACGACGCGCGCCCCGCAGTCTCGGGCGGCGTCCTCCACGACGAGTGACGTCGAGAGATTGCAGACTACGATGGAACGATGGAACGATGGACTGTTGGAACGACGTCTCGGCGATCTCTTTCCATCGTTCCCACGTTGCATCTTTCCGAGTACCGCCCTCACCGCGAACGCGAGCGTGTAATCCTCGCCGATCGCTCTGCCCCGCTCGTCCACGAGCGCGAGACGGTCGACATCGGGGTCGACCGCGATGCCAAGATCGGCCTTGTGGCGCCGCACCAGCGCGCCCAGCGGCTGCAAGTGCTCGGGGAGGGGCTCCGGGGGGCGGGGGAAGCGCCCGTCGGTCGGCAGGTTGATGGCGGCGACGCGGCAGCCCAACCGCTCGAGCAGCTCGGGCATCACGACACCTCCCGCCCCGCGCACGGTGTCGAGCGCGACGCGGAAGCGGCGGCGCCGGATCGCCTTGACGTCGAGGGCGCGCAATCGCAGCAGCGCGTCCAGGTGACGCTCGACCGAGTCCGGGTCGACGGCGACGTCGCCCAGGCCATCGTAGCCGGCGCGGCTGATGCTCCCGTCCCGGGCGAGCTCACCCACGCGCGCGCCATCCTCGACGCCGAGGTAGATCCCGTCGGGACCGATGAACTTGAGCGCGTTCCACTC
>WNGP01024358.1_pt1 | contig 10161 bp, 7 predicted proteins | sample 5407671 | NCBI WGS metagenome assembly WNGP01 (sample SAMN13153381, study PRJNA577476) | soil metagenome | isolation source: 40 cm soil or saprolite under Garry oak tree replicate 2 | place: USA:California | collected 2016-06-15
AGGCTCAATCGCAGCCATCTCCCACCCCTCCGGGCTGCACCGTACCACCACCCCTCCCGCGGAGATCTCGCGAACCATGCGCCCCAACTTATCAGGATCAGTGCACTTAGTCATGTCGCCACGAAATCGCCGCAGGTAACCTCTCGGAGGTAACCTGAAAACACAGGCAAGCTGTGGAAACATTTACGCCAGCGTTGGCATCTTACTTGCTAGATAGATGTTTGGGGGACCGGGAAAGCCGGTAATACGGGGGTCCCATGAAGAGTCTGGGGAAGATCATTCGGTCGGTACAGGCCTTCGGACGCGAAGTTACAGGCCTTTCCCCCACTCCGCAGAACGTCCAAAATTCCCCTTCCATCGGACTAGCCCTGGGCGGTGGATTCGCCCGCGGCATCGCCCACGTCGGCGTTCTGAAAGTCCTCGAAGAAGAAAATATCCCCATCCGATTTATTGCTGGCACCAGCGTGGGCGCGCTCATTGGCGCAGCCTATTGCAGCGGAGTCTCCCCTGCGGAACTGGAACAGATCGCCACTCGCGTGCGCTTCAAACATTTTGCCCGCTGGACTCTCTCCCGCTACGGATTCGCCAGCAACCAGCGCATGATCGGCTTCCTCAACAGCATCTTGAAGGTGAAGACGTTCGAAGAATTGCGCATTCCCCTCGCCGTGACGGCAACCGATTTCTCCACCGGCGAAGGCGTCGTCTTCCAATCCGGACCCTTGGTCGAACCCGTGCGGGCCAGTTGCGCCTACCCCGGAATGTTTCTCCCCGTAAGATTTAAAGGACGTCTGCTAGTAGACGGCATGCTCGCCCACGCAGTTCCGACCGTACCTCTGCGAATGATGGGGGCGGAGCGGGTTCTAGCAGTTCACCTGAAAGGGCACTGGACCAACGGCGAGGGACCGCGCCATCTGTTCGATGTCATAGGTCAATGCTTTGCCATCGCCCAGCAAATGAATTGCGACGTATGGAAGAAGGCCGCCGATCTGGTTTTAGAGCCGGACGTCAATGGCTACAAATACGACGCCTTCGAATACAGCGCTGCCTTAGTCCGCGCCGGCGAACTAGCCACGCGAGCCGCGCTTCCCGAAATCCGCAAATGGCTGGAGCCCCTGCCGGTCCATACAAAAGTGCGCAAACCCCGTATCCCCCAACCCGCCACCATGCCCGCCGATTGAACAGTGAATTTGCTCTGTCCGTACTCGTCGGGGGTATTTCCTGGCGCGCCCCGAAGGGGCCAAAAACAATTTAGCCCAGCGCTTCAGCGCTGGGACGCATGAACATCCTCGACCTTCATCCGGACGGTTTAGAAATGCATTCTTGTCTTGTCGACGCGATTCATCTCGCGCCAGTCCCAACAACCCAGCGCTGAACTAAATTGTTTTTGCCCCCTCCGGGGCGCAGGCACAACCGGCACTGGTTGGGATATTCGATTCTTCCATCACAGCATAAAACGCACCTGGACATGCACCTCCGATAGTTTGCGAGCCACATTCGACCGCCTACCATAAACCTCACATATTCCTTCGCAAAGGGCGTGACATGAGTCTCAAACAATCTTTCGCAATCATGCTGTGGATGATTGCCACAGCATCGGCCCAGACCTACACCAATATCCCCGCAGGCACACAGTTGCAGGTACGCATCATCGAGAAGCTGAGCAGCGAACAGGCCAGCGTGGGCGATCAGTTTCACGGCACCTTCGCCGCTCCTGTTGTCGTCAATGGAAGGACGCTGTTCTCCAAAGGCACGGACGTTACCGGCGAAGTGACAAACGTGGAGCGCTCCGGCAGACTGAGCCGTCCCGGAGAACTGCACTTGAGCTTGCGAACCGTCCGTTCCGGTGGACGCACTTATGCGATCGCGGCTGACCCCTTTGTGATCAAAGGCGAGTCCCACACCATCGGCGCGGCTGCGGGTACAGGAGTAGCGGCAGGCACGGGCAAGAAACCTGCCGAAGTGGAATCAGAGGCGGTGCTGACCTGGGTGGCGGCCAATCCGCCATCCGGGTCGGTTATGCAAGGGCAGGAACGCCGCCAAGCCAGTCGCTATGACGAAGATGATGACGACCGTCCCTCGCGGAGTGGTAATCGTACACGTTCCAACAATCAGGACGAAGACAATGACGATCAGGGCCCGCGCGAGTTCTCCTCCCGCGAGCGCCAGATTATCAGCGATTGCTATGCAGCCGACCGCTCCAACCTACCCCCGGGATTGGCCAAGAAGGACCGTCTGCCCCCCGGTTTGGAACGTCAACTTAGGCGGAATGGAACCTTACCCCCGGGCCTGCAAAAACGCGTGCAGCCGCTCCCCGGCGTGTGCACGGCTCGCTTGCCCAGGCTGCCACGCGACTGGGCTAGAGTAGTACTGAGTGGTCGAATCATTCTGCTGGATCCGTCCAATCGCATTGTAGATTTCTTCTGGATGGACGCTGACGAGTAGCCATGCCGCGCGTGATGTCTGCGGGCGCAGATCACATGCAGCCTACCCGCTACTTCATCACTCCGCGCTGCGCGATCCCAATGTTATCCCGTGTCGTATTCTTGACCAGATACATCATCTCGTCCGCCTGACGAATGACGTCGTGCGGTGTTTTGGCATCGTGCGGATAGGTAGCTACGCCAATAGAAGCGCGCACGTTCAAATTCAATCCTTCTTCCTTGCAGAACATGCTGGTCCGCAGATTGTCACGCAGACGTTTGGCGACCACCAGGGCGGCGTCTTTTCCGGTCTGCGGCAACAGAATCACGAATTCATCTCCACCATAGCGGAAGGCGTAGTCAATCAGGCGCAGCTGGGCCTTGATGAGATACCCAATTTCAGCCAACAACTTGCTTCCAACCAGATGCCCGTGGGTATCGTTGACTTGCTTGAAGTGGTCCAGATCAATAAACAGCACGGTAAATTCATATCCAAAGCGCGCAGAGCGGTAAACTTCGGTCTCCAGCGTCTTGTAGAGGTGCCGTGCGTTGTAAAGCCCAGTGCAATCATCGGTGATCGTCAGTTCCTGAATCTTCTCCACTGAGCGGGCATTCTCAATAGCGATAGCAGCGTAGTCGCACAGCGATTGCAGGAAAAATATTTCCGGATCGCTAAAATGCTCCATGTCCACGTTCACCAGTTGAATCACTCCCAGCACCCGCAGCTTGGAACGCACCGGAAAGCAGATGATGGAGCGTGTTTCCCACTGCGTCATGTCGTCGATCCGTTTGGCGAAACGCGGGTCGGCCATCACATCTGGAACAATTAGTCTTTCCCCGTGCTTGGCCACCCACCCGGCGATGCCTTCTCCGACTTTCAAACGCACGTTTTTTAGGGCTTCCGATGCCGCCCCTACTGCGATGGCAAAGTACAGCTCGTTGGGCCCTTCATCCACCATGAGCAGAGACCATGTGTCCGGACGGAAGTACTCCGCCATCTTTTCCATGATGGTTTGCAGGATCGAATCCAGGTCCAATGACGAGGTCAGGGCCTTTGCCACATCATGAAAGATGTTTAGTTCCTGTAGCTTGCGGTCCGCGCTGGTGACCTTGGTCATGGAACTGCAGCCTCGATGTACGAGAGGAAGTGCTCGAATTATATGCGGCACCCCAGAGCACCAGCAATCAACCTTAGTAACCGGAACCTGTGAAGCCAAGTCCTGCCCGATTCAAGCCGGAATTGATACCTTCCGATATCGAACTGGAGACCTAAGAATACTGACCTGAGAATCAAGATCGGAAGTGAATGATGGAGTTGGAATTGACTGTTAGGTTCTTTCCTCCGTGTACCTCTGTGTCCTCTGTGGTTAACGTTTTCTTTCAGGTCAAAGAATTTCATGCTCATCACAGACAAAGTTAACTTATATTTGCTATCAGTAAAGCCTCAAGACAACCGTCAGGGGAGCGGTCGAGTGGAATCATTCGGCGCGCGATTAAAGCGGGAGCGGGAGCAGCGCGGAGTCACGCTCGACGACATCGCGCTCTCCACCAAGATCGGGAAGCGCTTCCTTACCGCTTTAGAAGAAGAACACTTCGAGCAGCTTCCCGGCGGCATCTTCAGTAAAGGTTTCGTGCGTGCCTACGCCCGCCACCTGGGCATCGACGAAGAACAAGCCATCGCCGACTACCTGAGCGCGACCGCACCGAGTTCGCCCAGCGAGCTGCCTCAGAGCGATTTGCCGATCGAAATGGCGGAGCAACTGGAAGATCGTGAACCGGTTCGCGCAGTTCGCGTGCCCTGGGCCTTATTCGCTGCCTTCTTACTTATAGCTGCGCTCGGCTTTGCCCTCTGGGGTTTTCATTCACGGGAGACGCGGAAGCAGGATCACGCGGTGGCCCACATTCAACCTGCCGCTGACCCTCGTGTAGCGCCCACGCACACCAACCGGCAAAGCCAAGCGGCCGATGCCACCCATGGATCATTCACCGTTGCGATTAAAGCTAGAGAAGACTCCTGGATATCGATCACAGCGGATGGCAAACAACTGTCGGAACAGATGCTGGTAGCGCCTGCGGAAAGATCCATCGAAGCACGAGACGAAATCGTAATCAAAGCAGGGAGTATCGGCGCTTTGGACTTTTCGTTTAATGGCAAGCAGCTTCCGGCCCAGGGCGACTACGAAGAAGTGAAAACTTTGACCTTCGACGCCAACGGCCTTCATCCACCCACGCCCAAGCCCTCGTCCCCAACCGCACAGTCCCTGCCCCCCGGAGCCTAGCCATTGTCATCCAATGCCGCGGGGAGTCGGCAAGGAATCCATATTGCTGGTAAGAGGTTTTGGGGGAAGGATTTACCGCGACACATCCCCTCTTTTAGCCGAGAAATATTGCTGAGAGCTGAGTGCAAGAATGCTGAATGCTCCCGTGTTTCCCCCCAAGCCAAAACTGATTGCGCTCTGTCATTTCTTCTGGTAGCTTTTTAGAAGCGTAAAATACTGATTTTGCGAAGTTTGGATTTTACTCCCGCCAGATCCAACTTAAATCGTTGATCACCGAAGGAGAAGCAGCTTTGTCAAGAAACCGTTATCTTTTTACGTCTGAATCTGTGACCGAAGGCCACCCCGATAAGATCGCTGACCAGATTTCCGACGCTATCCTCGACGCCTGCCTGACCGAAGACCCCGGCAGCCGCGTCGCCTGTGAAACTCTATTAACCACCGGTCTCGCCTTCATCGCCGGCGAAATCACCACCAAAGCCTACGTAGATTTCCCCGCCATCGTCCGCGGCACCGTAATGTCGGTAGGCTACACCGACGCCACCTACGGCTTCGACCACGAAACCTGCGCTGTAATCTCCTCCATCCACGAACAATCCCCCGACATCGCGATGGGCGTAGACCCCGGTGGCGCCGGCGACCAGGGAATGATGTTTGGATATGCTACTAACGAGAATCCGGAACTCATGCCTACGCCGATTTTGCTGGCACATCGATTGACGCAGCGGCTGGCAGAAGCGCGCAAGGGCGGGCAACTCGATTTCCTGCGGCCGGATGGCAAGTCACAAGTTACCGTCGAATACGATCACAACCACAAGCCGGTACGGGTAGATGCGGTCGTGGTCTCGACGCAGCATTCTGAGAAAGTGGACAACAAGAAGCTGCGGGCGGAAGTTCTGCAACATGTTATTCAGCAAGTTATCCCCGCGCACATGCTCGACGCCGACACCAAGTACCACATCAATCCCACGGGACGATTCGTTGTCGGCGGTCCCATGGGCGATACCGGGCTAACGGGACGAAAGATCATCGTGGATACCTACGGCGGTATGGGCCGTCACGGCGGCGGATGTTTCAGCGGCAAAGATCCGACCAAAGTTGATCGTTCAGCGGCCTACATGGCGCGATATGTTGCCAAGAACATGGTGGCTGCGGGCCTGGCGGATCGTTGCGAAGTCCAACTCGCTTACGCCATCGGCGTAGCTGAGCCGGTCAGCGTCCTGGTCGAAGCCTTCGGTACTGCCAAAGTCGATCCGGGACAGCTCTCAGAGTTGGTGCGCTCGCATTTCCAGCTGAAACCCAAGGGCATCATTGAATCGCTGAAGTTGCGGCGCCCCATCTACAAAAAAACGGCTGCGTATGGACATTTCGGCCGCACCGATCCGGACTTCACATGGGAGGCCACGGACAAGGCGGAAGGGCTGGCCAGGGATGCCGGATTGCGCGAACCGGTAGGACAGGCGGTCCGCAAATAGGTTTGCTGGGTGTGGGCGGGCTTTTTAGGCATGACCCGCCCCACTTGGCATGACGTGCGGTCATGAACCGTGTCGCTAATCGGCCCGGGTATAAAATTCTGGCAACGCGTCCAACAAGCAGCATCCTTCCCCGGAATTCTTTCGTGTATTCTGATTTGTAGAAAGTTCATTCCATTTAAATCTTATTGCGCCACTGGAGAAGTATGTCGACCACACCAACTCAAGTCCCTTGCGATATCAAGAGTCTCGAACTTGCTGACATGGGGAAGAAACGTATTGACTGGGCCAATCAGTCGATGAAAGTTCTCCAGATCATCCGCAAGGAATTCATCAAGAATCATGCGGAAACCGCCAACCTGGCCATCGCGCTTCGGGATGGCGGAGCCGATGTGGTGCTTTGCGCCTCCAACCCGCTTTCCACGCAAGACGACGTAGCTGCCAGCCTGGTGCGCGAATACAACATTCCGGTATTCGCCATCAAGGGCGAGGACAGCGAGAGCTACTACAGTCACATCATGGCGGCCATCGATCACAAGCCGCATATCACGATGGACGACGGCGCCGACCTGGTCACGGTCCTGCACACCAAGCGGGAAGACGCGCTCGAGGGAGTGATCGGCGGAACCGAAGAGACCACCACCGGGGTGATTCGCCTGCGCGCCATGGCCAAGGAAGGCATGCTGCGTTTCCCCATTGTCGCGGTCAACGATGCCGACACCAAACATTTGTTCGACAATCGTTACGGTACCGGACAATCCACCCTCGACGGCATCATTCGCGCCACTAATTTTTTGCTGGCAGGATCGAAATTCGTAGTCGCCGGCTACGGCTGGTGCGGCCGCGGACTCGCAAGCCGTGCCCGCGGCGCCGGCGCGGAAGTAATCATCACGGAAATCGATCCCACCAAAGCGCTGGAAGCGGTAATGGACGGCTTCCGCGTAATGTCCATGAACGAAGCGGCGAAGATTGGCGATGTCTTCTGCACCGTCACCGGAAACAAAAACGTGCTCGCCAAGGAGCACTACGATGTAATGAAGAACGGCGCGATCATCTCCAACTCCGGACACTTCAACGTCGAAATAGATATTCCCGCGCTCGAAAAGATGTCTTCTTCCAAGCGCACAACCCGCAACTTCGTCGAAGAGTACTCGTTGAAAGATGGCCGCAAAATCAATCTGCTGGGCGAAGGCCGCCTTATCAATCTGGCATCCGCCGAAGGACATCCCCCGTCAGTGATGGACATGAGCTTTGCCGACCAGGCGCTCTCGGTCGAGTACATGGTGAAGAATTACAAGACGCTGGAGAAAAAAGTCTATCGGGTGCCTGAAGATCTGGATAAGCGTGTGGCGAAGCTGAAGCTGGAGTCGATGGGAATCAAGATTGATAAATTGACCCCGGAGCAGGAAGAGTATTTGGCGGGATGGAATGAGGGAACGTAAGCAGCATTCAGCAGTCAGCGAGGGAAGAGCGGCACTTAGCATTTAGCACTTGGCATTTCGGCAAAGCGGCGTGCGGCAAACTCTGATTTTGGGTGGCGCGGCGTTTTTACGGCTGCGATAAAGCTCTTTCCTCTGTGGGGCTTTAGCCCATGCTCAGAACGCTTTTCCGCCTCCGACACGCGTCGAATGAGACGCTCGCACCATGGAGCTGTTCATTTCCGTATTTCCTTGCTATGTTTGAGAACCTGGCTTGGCGTTTCACGAATTCGTTTCAAAATTTCCTCGGCGCTAGGAAGATCTGGGAGAGTCTCACTGACTCGGCGCCAACGTTCTTGGCGATTCACATCCACGAGAAGAGTCGTGTCCAGTGCAATGTCATCTCCGCTTGCACCGGCTCCAGGATGCAATACACCGTATGAACGGATTACCCTAGCGCCAGGGTCACTCAGGATCGTATATTGCTGGTCTGCGACCTTCTGCCATACTTGTTGTGCATGCGCGGAATCGTCAGCGCTGATGGCTACGATACGTGTGTGGAGTGCATCAAATTCCTTTTTGTGTTGCGCGAACTCGCGCAATTGATGTGTGCAGTAGGGTCACCAATATCCGCGATAGAACACTAGAAGGACGCGTTGCCCACGGAGCGAGGAAAGACGAAAATCCTTCCCATTCTGATCCTTCAGAGTGAAATTTGGCACTTGTTTACCTGCGGCGGAAGCGATTTGCGGCCGCGGCAAAACCTGCGATGCGGCTGAAACTGATAGCAGGAACAGTATGAGGATGCCGTTCGACGCGAATCTCACGCGAGGGCATTCTACAGTAATTCCATCCCAAGATAATAATGGAAATCGCAATAGGACACACCGTTGACTTCGCTATTCCACACACCCTAACATGAGTTTCCGCGGACTTCCATGAGGGCCTGGCCGTGATTGGTTCCTCCATTTCTCATTACCGTCTGACTGAAAAGCTGGGTGCCGGCGGCATGGGGGTGGTATACGGAGCTGAAGATGTCATCCTAAAACGCCAAGTTGCCCTGAAGTTCCTGCCTGAAGAACTGACGACTGACCCACATGCCCTCGACCGCTTTTCGCGGGAAGCCCACGCCGCAGCTGCACTTAACCATCCACACATTTGTACTATTCATGATATGGGGGAGCATGAGGGACGCCACTTCATCGTTATGGAGCGGCTCGAAGGCAAGACATTGATGCACTACCTTGCGGGTCGAGCTGTAACTAAGATTCAAATCATCGAGCTTGCGGTCCAGATCGCCGATGCTTTGGATGCGGCACATGCGAAAGGCATCATCCATCGTGACATTAAACCTGCAAACATTTTTGTAACCACTCGCGGAGACGTTAAAGTATTGGACTTCGGACTTGCGAAGGTACTCCCCCAAACCGCGAAGCCAGGCGGAGTAGAGGGCGGACACACTTCTTCCGGACCAACGGTCGACAGCAACCTCACTGATTCTGGCATCGCGGTCGGTACGGTTGCGTATATGTCTCCCGAGCAGGTGCGCGGAGATGAACTCGATTCGCGTACCGACTTGTTCTCGTTCGGCGCGGTTCTCTATGAGATGGCTACTCAGCGACAGGCGTTCTCAGGCCAAACTAGTGCGGTAGTCTACGAGGCGATTCTCAACCGCGACCCAGCCGCAGTATCGTTTAGGAATCCCGAGCTTCCTACCAGATTCCAAGAAATCATTGACAAGGCACTGGAGAAAGACCCTGAATTGCGTTACCAGAGCGCCGGAGAACTACGCTCCGATTTGAAACGGTTAAAGCGAGATTTGGAATCGACCGAGTCTCGGCTTCGAACTTTGCCAGCTTCTCGGGCCGGCCCAAGGAACTGGTGGTCCACCCAGAAAGTGATCTTCGCTGCAGTTTTGATTTCTGGGCTCGCGGTTGTCCTTGCCTTGCGTTGGCGTTCGGCGCCGATTCCACATGAAAGCCGCATGCTGCTTCAACGCAGCATTACCGCGAACCCACCAGAAAACCCGGTGTACGCAGCCGCTATTTCTCCTGACGGTAGATCCTTGGCATACGCAGATTTCACGGGTGTTTTTGTTCGTCTCCTCGAGACAGGTGAAAGCCATCCCCTGGCTCTCCCCGAAGGATTCTGCTTTAGGTGAGCGAGCCTTTCCTGGTTCCGGGACGGAACCAAACTAGCGGCAGTCGGGCCAGGAGAATCAGGCGAGACCACCGGTATCTGGGCAATTTCTATTCTTGGTGGCGCCCCGCGTAAGTTGAAGGACGATGCGGGGCGAGCTGCTGTATCGCCGGACGGTACCCGTATCGCTTACATACATAGTGGATCAGAATCGGAAATATGGATGATGGACGCAAACGGAGGGTCTCCTCGAAAACTGCTGCAGGCGGCACCCGGCGAACATGTCTTGCAGTTGCAGTGGTCGCCAGACGGGCAACATGTGGCATACACAAAGTCCAATGTGGAAACACAGAAGCCCGACGTGGCTATCGAGATTGCGTCGGCGGAAGGCGGAGTGCCCGCCACGCTTTTTGCCGTGCCTGGATTGCGCAGCTTT
>WNGP01005966.1_pt1 | contig 10155 bp, 12 predicted proteins | sample 5407671 | NCBI WGS metagenome assembly WNGP01 (sample SAMN13153381, study PRJNA577476) | soil metagenome | isolation source: 40 cm soil or saprolite under Garry oak tree replicate 2 | place: USA:California | collected 2016-06-15
TCTGCTGATCGATGCTTGCGGGCAGGTGACTCAGATTGTGCTCAATCAGGCTGCTCCCTTAGCATCGGCTTTAGTGTGTCCTTTGCGCAAGCTCCTGCTTGGCGCTCACGTGGTCGTTAATTTGGGCCAAACTTAGGTAAATAAGAAGCTGTTGAAAGGAAGTATGGGTGAAGTGGAGGCCGTGATGCCAGAGTTGTTTGCGCAGGAAAGTGGGAAAGGCGCGTTTGAGGACGCGTGGAGAGAAGCGCAAGCGACGGGGCGGCAGCAGCGAGGCGGGCTCGCGCAAGTCGCGTCGCACCTGCTGACAGAGAGCCGGCACCTCTGCCGGGGCCAGGATGGTGAACAGGGGGGTGGCCAGTTGCAGCACATGCAGCCCGTGAGTAAAGCTGAGCCGATCGGGGTCCAGCCCCTGCTCGGTGGCGGACTGGAACATCCAGTAGCGCACGGCGTAGTGGGCCAGCAGCAAGCCGTAGAGTTCTTGATAGACCAACAGCGGCTCCTGGCTGCGCAAGGGCTGCTCGCTGAGGCGCTGGTGCGTCTTGGTTTCGTCAATCACCAGTTCGACTTCCCATCGCTCATGGTAGCACAAGATCAAGGCCTGGGCCGGAGCTTGCTCGGGGTCCAGCAGGGTGGTGACCAAGCGATGCACCTGGTGGGGATCGACCGGGCGGCTATTGCGTGAGTGGGGCTGCTGGTCCAGTTCTTGTGCCAACTGGGGATGCAGCTGATACTCGATCACGCGCACCTGGAAAGGAGCCTGTCCCTCTGGCGAGAGCGTGACCAGGTAACTGCCATCGCAGAGGATGCGCTCGGGCTGCAGGAAGCGGTCGGCGGGCAGGCGAGCCAGCAGATGGCCCCGTGCGCGCACCTGGGCGATCCAGTCAGTGCAGGGGAAGTTGCGATCGCAGATCACTAGCATATCAGGCTGAATGGAGCGCAGCAGCGCCTGGGCCAGGTGTTGCTCGGAGACGTGACAGGGCGCAAAGACGGCATCGACCACGCAATGGGTACCCACCTCGGGAAGACTAGAGGCAGCGCACCTGCGGAAAGGGACTGCGGCTGTGGCCCTGGGTGAGCCGACCGAAATGGGTGGCGTTGGCCGGGCTGTCGGGCACCTCATCCAGCGTGCCATCCAGCGCCATCAGCCGCAGCCCAAATTGAAAGGCGCCAGGGGTCTGGGCCGTGGCCAGTGGCACACAGCTCTGGCGAAACAGCTGGCGCAGCACCGCGATGCCCAGTTGCTTGCGGCGATAGATCAGGGCGGCGGCAGTGGGCAGCGCCTGGGCCAGGTGCGGCCAGAGCCAGCGCAGCCCTTGCACCAGCTGCTGCAACACCGCCCGCAGATTCAGGTGCCGCCACAGCGAGAGACTGATGACGTAATAGACCATCAGCAGTTGACTGAGTTTGCGCTCGCGCTCTTCCCAGCGATGACAGCGCGTGAGCCACTCGACGATGCGCTCGCGCGGGTAGACCTGCTCTAACACGGGCAAGCGCAGCACGTGCGAGAGCTTGCGTTCGGCAGGGATTTGCTGTAGGCTAAATGACATGTGAGAAGGCTCCTTTCTGGACATACTTTATCAACCATTCTAGTATGTCATAAAGTGAACCCTCTCCTTATTTAAATGGCATTGCCCTTGCGGTCGCCCTGAGGTTCGCCAGCAGTATAGTATACTAAGAGTAGAGGTGCATCGATGTCACAGAATGCCGCACTAGGCGTAACAGCACATGCCGATTACCAACCGCCCTACATCCTCGCGCTCGACATTGGTACCTCCTCGGTGCGCGCGCTGCTCTTCGATGCAACGGGGACCGCTCTGCTGCATGTTCAGTCCCAGATTCCCTATCAGCTGACCACTTCAAGCGAGGGCGAATCCAGTGTAGAGGCTGATCCGTTGGTCGAGATGGTTGCGCAGACCATTGATGGAGCGCTCGCGGCGGCGGGCGACCTGGCCTCGCACATAGCGGCAGTCGCCACTGATACTTTCTGGCATAGCCTTATCGGGGTCGATAAAGAGAATAAGGCGCTTACACCCGTACTCATCTGGGAAGATAGTCGTTCGCGCCAGGCGGTTGCGGAGTTATGCCAGCGGCTGGACCCCCAGGCGATTCACCAGCGTACCGGAGCGCGGCTGCATACGAGCTACTGGCCCGCTAAGTTGCTCTGGCTGGCAACAGCCATGCCAGATAGTTTTAGCAATACGGCTCAATGGCTCTCCTTCGGTGAATACCTGCATCGCCGCTTCTTAGGGAAGTCCGTTTGTAGTCTCTCCATGGCCTCCGGTACCGGTATGCTGGTGACCCGCGCCCGTGCCTGGGATAGCGAACTGCAGCGCGTACTGGGTGTGCAGCCGGAACAACTTCCGCCGTTGGGCGATTTGCGCGATAGCGTGCAAGGCTTAGTACCTGAGTTTGCGTCGCGCTGGCCTGCCCTGCGCGATGTACCCTGGTTTCCCGCCATCGGTGATGGAGCGGCGGCCAACGTGGGTTCGGGCTGTGCCTCGGAAGAGAACTGGGCTCTGACGATTGGCACATCCAGCGCTATACGCGTGGTGGTCTCGCCCGACGAGGTGGTGCCCTCCACCGGACTCTGGCTCTACCTGCTGGATGCACGACGCGGCCTGCTCGGAGGGGCATTGAGCGAGGGAGGGAATCTCCTGGCGTGGCTCGAAGCAACCATGAAGTTACCCCCGCTAATCGCGGCCGATCCGCTGATCGCGGCTCTGTCCCCAGATGGACAGGGCCTGACCATCCTGCCCTTTATCACGGGCGAACGTAGCCCTGGCTGGCATACGGACGCGGCTATGGACATTATCGGCCTCAACGCGCATACAACGCCCGCTGACATCCTGCGCGCGAGCCTGGAAGCCATTGCCTACCAACTGGGTATAGTCTACGATGAATTGCTGCAATCAACCGCACAGCGTGAAATTGCTCCCACGCTCATTGGCAGCGGGGGCGCGTTGCTCAATTCACCTACACTGCAAAGTATTCTCGCCAATACTCTTGATACGCCCCTCTATCCCTCACTCGAACGGGAAGCCTCCGCTCGGGGCGTCGCCCTGTTAGCATTGGAGAGCCTGGATATTGTTTCTGATGTCGCCCAGGTTCCGGTGAAACTGGAAGCTCCTGTGCTGCCTGAGGAGAGGTTGCACGCCATTTATCAATTGGCTGCGGAACGCCAGAAGAAGCTGTACCAGGTGCTTTTGGAAAATACGTGGCAATAAATGGTAAAACTCAACCATTCAAAAATAATACCGCGCATTTTGCGCGGTATTTGCACACTATTGTAACCATAGTTACCTCTATCACCTCGTGGGCAGTTTGAAGTAGCACTTGCAATCCTCTATAAGCAACTCGCGAAAGGAGCATTTCACCCATGGCAGTAAGCTCACAGACTGTTACTCATCCCCAGCGTCTCTCATTCGCACGTATGACCAACATAAAAAAAGAGGGTATCTGATAGTTGTATCAGATACCCTCTTTTTTTATGTCTTATCCTCGCAGCCGCTCCAGGACGGGAGGCTGGCGGAGTTTGGCCAGAGCGCCAGCTTCGATCTGGCGGACTCGTTCGCGAGTGATGCCTAGTTCGCGTCCCACCTGTTCGAGTGGGTGGGCCTGGCTGTTACCGAGGCCGAAGCGTAACTGCAAAACCAGGCGTTCGCGCGGGGTCAGCACGGATTCGAGGACGCGCTGCACTTCGTCTTTCAAGGTTTGCGTAGTGGCGATATCTTCGGGCGAAGCCGATTCAGTATCGGCAAGCACATCTCCCAGTTCCTGCTCTTCGTCTTCGCCGACGGGCAGTTCGAGCGAGACTGGGGCCCCTGGGGCCGCCTGGAGTTCAACCATGCGGATGGGGTCTAAGCCGGTCGCATCGGCCAGTTCCTGTTCGGTTGGTTCGCGACCAAGTTCCTGCAGGAGGCGCTGGCGTTCGCGGCGAATGCGATTGAGCGCGGTATTGACGTAGACGGGCAGGCGAATGGTGCGGCCTTTGTCGGCAACGGCGCGGCTGATGGCCTGGCGAATCCACCACGTAGCGTGGGTGGAGAAGCGATGCCCGCGACGCCAGTCGTAGCGTTGTACCGCGCGGATCAGTCCAATATTGCCCTCTTGAATCAGGTCGAGCAGCGTCAATCCGCGACCAACGTAGCGTTTGGCGATGCTCACGACCAGGCGCAAGTTTGCCAGGATGAATTGCTTCATGGCATCGCGGTCGCCCGCTTCAATGCGCTTGGCCAGTTCGATTTCCCGATCGTGCGTAATCATGGGTACGCGGCCAATTTCCCGTAGATAAGTCATGACGGCATCCGATTCACCTGCGTCAGCCGGGTTCACGGCATGTTCGTCCTGATCTTCAGACCGGCGGCGCCGCATGGGTACACGTCGCGAAGGTGAAACATCTTCGGCGCTCATGGTCGGTAGGGAAAGGATGGAGGTGGTTTCCATTGTGGGTGAACTTGGACCTTGAGCCAATTCTTCCTGCATATCGTGCATATCCTCTAGCTCAAGAGGCGCGGTGTCCATATTCGCGATGTCCTCTTCTAACTCCGGTTCATCTTTGCCAGGGCACTCTCCATCATCCTCAATATATGGAAGATCCTTCGTCAGCAATCGTCCAACGATATCGTTGTATTGCTTAGTCAGATCGTTATTCATTTGTTTTGTATCATCCTGGGTAAGCGTAGCGTCAGGTGTAGCTAGCTGTAGATCAATCATATTTCGCCCTCCATGAACAGTAGTATCTCAAGCAGCAAGATAGCAGTATCTTCCGTCGGTTCGGTCCTACACTCAGGGAAAGCAGTCCTTCGATTTGGACACTGAGTCCGAATACCGAGTGGGAGGAAATCTATGACGCACAAGTTCTGTCTCTCTACTATTAGAAACACAGAGACAACAGGAAATATTCCTTCGCTGTACTAATTATAACGCAAAACCGTCTTTTCATCAACTGATTGCCGTATCTAGTTGAGTTTTCCTTCTCCTTTCATCCTGCATGCTTGCGCATGACTACTTATAAAGATATACGTATGAAGGTTAAGAAAGTGGCAAATGGCCGGATGATGGCGCGGGCGGATCAGTGATAGGGGCAACATCGGTAACATTCTGGACATCGGTGAGCTGATGTCCGGTTTTTACCCGTTGAACACTGCGCATATAGCGTATCAAACGTATGAGCAGGACAATCACGAGCAGTAGACCAAGCGCGAAGAGCGAAAAGGCTCCAAGCACGTCTCCCACTGCTTCCCAGCTCGCACCAAAGGCAAAGCCGAGCGCTAGTGGTATGACTACACCCAGCGCTACGCCGGAGATATCGCAGAAAAGGAAATAGCGAAAGGGAAAGAGTTCTATGCCCGCGAGCAGGTTGATAATTCCCCCTAACGCTGAGAAGAGGAAGCGACTGAGAAAGATGGCCCAGGCACCGCGCCGTTTGAAATAAAGGCGAGAACGAGCGACGGTACGTGGAGAAATAAAGCGTTTGCCCGATCTGGATTGTTCCAGCCATTCCAGAGGCTTGTTTCCCAGAAGTCGTCCGATGAGGTAGCCGAGGCAATCGCCGGCAACCGATGCGCTGGTGGCAATGAGGGCCAGGACGATAACGTTAAAATCGCCAAGCGCAGCAAATGCGCCAGCCGCGAGTAATACGAGCGCAATAGGAAGTGGTAGGCCGACCGAAGCAACAAAGATGGAGAGCCAGAGCGCCGGATAGCCATAACTTTGTAAACTGTTTAGTAAAGTCGAGAGGAATATGCTCAAGGCTTCTTCCTCCCTGTCGGTGGCTGCCCTTTATCCTGCCGGGTATTGCCGGTATGGAGTGCATGCTGCTTGCGGTAGGTCACGATAGCTCTCTGAATATCATGAATCAGGCTATCGACAGGACGGTTATAACGATCCGCGAGAGCATGCAGCGTGGTATGACGAGTTGACTGCCTGTCGCGAATATGCAGCCATTGGTCGAGATAGTTTTCGGGAACGTGGTAGACACGCGCTATGTAGGGAAGGGTCATCCAGTCATCAATGGTGCTCACGTCGCCGGACAGCGCCAGATTTCTGCTCTTTTCAAAGCGCTGGAGGGCCTGCAATGTCTGTATTGCACAGAAAATGGTCGCTGCCAGAGCGAGGCATAGCAGCATCCCTGTGCCGATCAGTTTTATACGCGCACTCACTAATGGCCGCTCCTACACGGGCGTGTTAAATCATAAAGGGGCGTGATAAATTAAATCAAGCCCTATACTTGACGATGTGAGAACTCTACCCTAGAATAGCAGATATGAACATATCCGCGCAACCGTTACAGGTCATGATCAAACGCATCGATAAGGATTTACCGCTGCCCACTTATGCTACAGCCGGGTCAGTGGGGTTCGACCTGCTCTGTCGTGAAGATACTGAGATCGCGCCGCGTACCATCGAACTGATCCCCAGCAACGTGATTGTGCGTATACCAGAAGGATATATGCTGATGCTGACGCTCAGGAGCAGCACGCCGCTGCGCAAAGGGCTGTTGATTCCCAATGGGTTGGGCATCATCGATCAAGATTACTGCGGCGAAGGGGATGAATTGAAGGTGCAGGTACTCAATTTCCGCGAAGAGGCGGTGCTGGTCAAGCGTGGAGAGCGCATTGCCCAGGGCATATTTGTTCCTATACAGCGTGTCACCTGGACCGAAGTTGAGGGAATGGGCAAAGGTCGAGGCGGTTTTGGCAGCACAGGTGCCTAAATGTGCAGGTGAGAGCAGGTGTACAATGCAAGATTACTACAAGACCCTCGAAGTTTTACCCACAGCGACGTTGACAGAAATCAAGCGCTCCTATCGTCGTCTCGCGCGGCAGTATCATCCTGATCTTAACCAAAAAGCTCTGGATAGCCACATCAAACGTCTCAATGAAGCCTACGAGGTCTTACGCGACCCCGTCAAACGCGCCGCATATGATGAGCAACGCGCTGAGGCAGCACTCCGCGCCAAACTGCGTCGCCAGCAAGCCCAGGCCAGGAGCGAGCCGCAAATGACATGGGTCGAGGGCTTCTTCGGTTTTGTACAAGAACTGAAAAAAGGATTACATGAGGAATAGGAAAGGATGCACCGATGTCTCTACTTGCACCGGCGCTTGCGCTCTCACGGGCTGTACATGACTATGTTTTGGAATTAGCGCAGCTTCCTGGCGCCTGGGAACGCTATTCGGTGCGCGATGGAGGACGCCAGGTGAGTTTCGGTGATTTGGTGACGTTTGCGATCAGGCATTCTGTCGAGCATATCGAGGAGATTCGCGAGATACGAATTGTGCATGGTCTCTAAGGCATGTTTGTTACGATCCATGCAGTCTTATCAAAAGCAAAAGCAATATACTTCCCATCAGTTGACCATGCCACCGTGCGTATCCACTTCGTATAGTCATTAAAGGAGATGATCTGCTCTCCTGTAGTGGCTTCCCACACCTGCACAGTTGTATCATCACCCCCTGAGACGATGCGTTTGCTATCGGGCGACCAGGCGAGAGCCTTTACCGCTCCGGTATGCCCTTTATAGGTGCAAACCGTCTTGCCTGTAGTGGCCTCCCATATTTGTATTGTTGCATCCTGCCCACCAGAGGCGATGTATTTGCCATCTGGCGACCAGGAGGTGGCGTAGACTGGCCCGGTGTGGCCGGAGTAGCTCAAGATAACCTTGCCTGTAAAAGGCTCCCATAGTTGTACGCTGCCATCAAAGCTGCACGAGGCGATATGTTGTCCACCAGGTTCCCATGATACAGAGAAGATGCGGTACTGACGATGGTGGGTATAGATGAGCTTGCCGGTAAGAGCTTCCCATACCTGTACAGTACTATCTCCGTAGTCTCCGCCAGAAGCGATATATAGGCCATCCGGCGACCAGGCGATGCTGCGCACAAAGCGGATATGGCCGTGATAGGTGAGGATGGTTTTTTCTATCTCAGCTTCCCAGATATGGATGATGCCGCCAGTGTCGCCTGATGCGATGTATTTGCCATCGGGTGACCAGGCGATGGAGAGGAGAGGGTGGACGTGTTCGTGGTAGACGATGTACTGTTCGATATTGTTGTTGATAGATGTAGGGGCGCGATTTATCGCGCCCTCTGCCGATGATTTCCAATTCTTGTCCGAAGAGGGCGCGATAAATCGCGCCCCTACATTGTGTGAATGCACATGCCAGACGCGCACCGTGGTATCGCGGGAGGCAGAAGCGAGATAAATGCTATCGGGCGAGAATGCAAGGGCAAAAATGTAATCGCTATGACCGGTGCGTGTGAAAGAGATGGTGTCATCAGGCATTGGCTAATGCTCTCGCGGTCCCTCCGTTAGGAGATTGATAGCGTGAGGCAGGACGGGCAGGATGTATTCCAGGCATTCCTTGACAGCTTTAGGGCTACCGGGGAGGTTGATGATCAGGGTGTGGCCGCGAGTGCCTGCTACCCCTCGTGAAAGCATGCCGAAAGGCGTATGTTGCAGGCTGATGGCGCGCATAGCCTCGGCGATACCGGGGGCTTCGCGCTCAATGACGGCTTTTGTAGCTTCTGGTGTGACATCACGCGGAGCTAAGCCGGTACCGCCTGTGGTGAGAATGAGGTTGAGATGCTGCTCGTCGCTCCATTCACACATGGTAGACTCGATGAGGGGTCGCTCATCGGGGATGATCGCGCCTGCGCTGATGACGGCATCGGGCAGTTGCGCCACCATAGCGCGGATGTTTTCGCCGCTGGTGTCCTGGCGCGCGCCTTTCGCACCGCTATCGCTGATGGTCAGTACTCCGATGGTTATCATAACTACTCCCTGGTTGCCAGTTCGCGCATTATGGCTCCGATCTGGCGGCGTGCTCCAAAGAGCCAGACGGTATATTCGTCGGGCATGTCCTCTACCTCTACCTGGCATTGCATCTCTGAGGCCAGTTTGCGCGCGATATGGAGCAGCTGCCCGCGCTCAGCTTCATCGCGGCTGTGCGTGCTGAGAGCGAGCCTGCCCATCCGCTCGTCCTGGTTCAATACGGCGTTAATGACCTCGTTTAGTTGATCCAGGCCAAAGATGACTTGAAGCGGCGGTGTTTCGGGCGACGACTGATCTACATGACCGTTGCCGTTGGCTTCGTTCTCTTCATCCTCTGCATATTCGTTCTCGCCAACGATATTGACGTACACGGTACGCAATTTTTCGAGGATGAGCATGCGCGCTTCCTCTGGTACATCGTTGCGCGGGTGTACATAGGCCAGCAGGTTATGCGCCGGGTCGGAGTAGATAAAAGGCCGCGATTGCGCCACTCTCCGCCCGCACGATGGACAGGTGGAGACGTTCAGCAGCCCAGCCAGCACAGTATATTGTAATTGCGGGTCCTTCGCCACATTCACATATTCGTAAATGGGGCTGATAAAGGTCTCCCCGCAAGGGCAGGTAAATTTGTAATTGGTTGAACGAGACATATGAGTTTTTCTAGGGTAAACGGTAACAATGAGCTTACTAGAATAAGTATATCATATGAGGAGGGTGGGGGAGGATGAGCAGTAAGAAGTGGGCCGGTAAAAGATCATGTCTATTAGTACTACGAGTAAATGAGTATTTTATTCATTCTTATGATGTTCGTCATTTATTATAATAAATAAACATTTTTTGTATGCACATCCTCATCTTTAGCCTAAATGAGAACGATATCAACAAGCAAGCTCTTTCAGGTATAAAAATTGTAGTGAGATGGTATAGTAGAAAGAAGTAGAACAATTTATCTAGTACTTTAATATTTGAATTTTTATTAACTGTTGCGTCTAATGAATTAAGGATATATAATTAGAAAGAAAAAATGTATTGAGGATGAAAAGTACCAGTTCAAGCTGAAAAAGCATAAGAGAACCAGAGGTGCAGATGAACAGCGTACTTGAGAGCGTAATTGCTAACGCCATATCCCTGGGTTTATCTACGATAGTCGGATTCATCCTTTTCGTATTTGGGGTGAATACCCAAACGACTGTTACTGTAGCAACGGGCGTACTTTTTGGGTTTGCGGTACTCTTCCTGGTAGCCAGGAAGCATTATCCACGCTATAAGAGAAGGCGAACGAAACGGCTCCTCGATCAGGCTCTCAATGTAAAGGAAAATGAGACTGACGAGGAGAAGGTAGTCTTCAAAGCGAAAATTATAGAACGGGTTCAGCTTGAAAAT